>Ga0181530_10000095_pt1 | contig 104320 bp, 97 predicted proteins | sample PEATcosm2014_Bin_42_FD_119769 | JGI IMG/M metagenome (GOLD analysis project Ga0181530, IMG submission 119769) | Peatland microbial communities from MTU Mesocosm Facility, Houghton, MI, USA - PEATcosm2014_Bin10_60_metaG | ecosystem: Environmental > Terrestrial > Soil > Wetlands > Peat | place... | reverse complement strand
GGACCGTTTTGCCGTTCCATGTCACGTCGCGCGGAAGGCCGACATTTACTGAAAGCAATCGGGGCATGCGTACCTCGTCGAAGCCCAGAGTCTGGCCAGAATCCTTTTATTCTCGTGTATCGGGCCAGCTTACAAATTCTGGTAAATGACCATCAAGCTCTTGTCTAGCAACAAGCTGCTAACCTGCCGGCGAGCCAGTAATCGACACTGAACTTTCCCGGACCAAAGCAGATCAGCCAGATAAAGAAAAGTACGTATAGGACCTCCGGAAGGTAGAGGAAATCGTCGAGCCAGTTAAGAGGCGAAAGTCCTTTAGGCATGGTGGAAAGCTTGGTGGTCAGGATGGCGACAAGCATATCGACCAATAAAGCCACGCAGGCCAGGCTCGAAAGAAACCCGACGGTCAGCAAGGATCCGCCAACGAACTCGACACCAGACACGAAATAAGTCATCAGGTGGGGAAACGGGACTTTGGCCTCAACGAGCGTTTCGTACATAGTTTGCGTGCGGCCGGCGACAAACAATTTGTTTGCCCCGGAGATGGCGAAGAACAGCCCGAGCGAAACGCGTACCAGCAGGATGGCATATTGTTCCAGATCACTGTTACCGAGCAGCGCAAACTGGACCAACCGTTTCCAATCCATCTCTTGTCCCTCCATCGCAGGATGTGCTGTAAACGAATTCTCGCGCCTCGAGATTAGGTGTCCATCCGCTCGACCCATTGAGCGCGCCATGCGGGAGCCACGAATGGGTCCGCCAAGTACTGTGTCTCCCGCGCAACCTTGTCGTCCCTGAACCCCATGATGCTCACGGTGTAGGACGGCTTGCCGTCATATGTCAGGATGAATTCGGTGACCCACCATCAATATTTTCATGTTCCTTCTCCTCATAATATTCCTGCTGTGCGTATTCCGATTGAATCGGGCGACGCCAGTTATCAGAACAGAAACGCTGGAGGCGAAACAATTGGACGATGGTATTGGCGATACTTTGGTAGAGGTAGATACTGTTCGCGCGACTTACGTGGGCTGAGAGGCTATTACGAGAACAACCTCGCGCAGCAAGCGTTGCGAAACGCAGCACGATCCTCATCCTGTTGATTTCCATTGGGTTGTCGTTCTAGAATTCCCACAACCGTGGGGGCGTCCTCAGCCAAGTGTGCACTGTGGGGCATGAGTTTATGTGCACGCCCTTGGCCATGAAATGGGGTGACCGCAAATGTCGCAAGTCACACCAATCGTCTTCGTTGTCGACGACGACGTCTCCGTGCGCGAGTCGCTGGAATTGTTGATCCGCTCTGAAGGCTGGCAGCCGACGACCTTCGCTTCCGCGCAGGAATTCCTCGCCTGTCCACGAGCCCTTGTTCCGAGTTGCCTGGTACTTGATGTTTCTCTTCCTGGCCTCAATGGTCTCGACCTGCAGAAGCGAGTCGCCGTCGAACGAACTGACATGCCGATCATCTTCATCACGGGCCACGGCGATGTGCCCATGACGGTCCAAGCCATGAAGGCGGGGGCTGTCGAGTTCTTGACGAAGCCATTCAATGATGACGTGCTGTTGACCGCCATCCGGGCAGCCTTTGAACGTAGCCGAGTTGCTCTTAGCCTGGAGGCGGAGATGCGGGTGCTCCGGGACCGTTACGCGTCGCTTACCCAACGCGAACGACAGGTTATGGCGTTGGTGGTTTCCGGCCTGCTGAATAAACAGGTCGGTGGGGAGCTTGGCATCAGCGAAATCACGGTGAAGGCACACCGAGGCAACGTGATGCAAAAGATGAAGGCCGATTCTCTTGCCGACTTGGTGAAAATGGCCACGAGGCTCCGCCCCGCGCCCGCAGCGATTACGGCGGCGTAACGGCCATGTTTACCGTCGTAATTATTCGTGACGACGCGAAATTCGCAGACGCTGTCCTTTATTTGCGGACTAGTAGGCAGTCCTGAAACCGGGCGGATAAGATGAACGCGCTGGTGTGCCACGCCAGCATGGAGACTTGCGTTGCGGGCGACCTCTGTGGGAGGAGGAGAACACCATGAAGAAGAACACTGCACCGATTTCCCTTGCCGGCTCCCAGCTCGGCGAAGTGCGTCATGTCTGCGCGTTTTTCAATAGCGACGATGAGGAATATCGCGTGTTGCTGCCGTTCATTAAGGACGGGTTCGAGTGTGGCGACAAGGCGGTCCACGTCGTGAATCCGGATCAACGTCATGACCATCTGCAACGGTTGGCGGCAGTCGGGATCGACCCGAGCGCTGCTGAACAGAGCGGCCAACTCGAGATTCGGATCAACACCGAAGCCTACCTTCGAGACGGCCGTTTCGATAAAGATCGAATGCTGGCAGCGTTTGAGCAGATGGCCAGCGGCAATGCCAAGGGAGGCTTCCCACTCAGTCGTATTTGCTGCCGGATGGACTGGGCGATTGAAGACCGATCGTACATTGACGATCTCGTTGAGTTCGAATCGCGTGTGAATGACGTGTGGCGCCGCCACGACGACGCGGTCATCTGCACCTACCATCTCGGCAAGTTTGGGGGCGATGCGGTGGTTGACATTATGCGGACGCATCCGATGATCATCATCGGCGGCATCCTACAACGAAATCCTTTCTTTGTGCCTCCCGAGGAGTTCCTGCCCGAGCTTCGCGAACGTCGGGCCATGTGGACTTCCACGTCCTCCACGGCTGCCTGATATGGAGGTCCGCCCCGAACCTGCCTCAGCAGAGATCAAGCACCTTCAGCGGTGCATTAACGATCTTGTCAGCCTGCTTGCTCTTCCTGCCATCTGGAGCGGCAGCAGTCCATCTCAAATTGTTCATACCTTGCTCGACACGCTCACGCGCATGCTGCGCCTGGACCTCGCCTCTGTGCGGCTGAAACATCCAGTCGGCGAGGCGCCTGTTGAGATCGTCCGAGTCGCCCAATTGCGAGGACCGATGCCCCCGGAGCACGAGATCTGCGAGGCGCTCAGCCACTCGTTGGGGGACCACTCACGGAAATGGCCTCCGTTGCTTCGGAGCCTCTTGGGTGACGGAGACGTTTCGATCGTACTTCTGCCACTGGGGCTGCAGGGCGAACTCGGGGTAATCGTAGCGGCGGCTGAGCGAGAAGATTTTCCACGTCAAACGGAGGCACTTCTTCTGAACGTAGCAGCGAATCAGGCCTGCATCGGGCTGCAGGAGGCGCGACTCCGGAGCCAGCAGAAGCGTATCGCCGACCAACTCGATCAGCGGGTCGCGCAGCGAACGGCTGAACTCGCCGCAGCCGAGGAGCGGTGGCGCTCGGTTTTCGAAAACTCAGCCATCGGGGTTGTCCTTACTGACCTGAACGGTCGATTTCTTGCCGCGAATCCTGTGTACGAGAAGATGCTGGGTTACAGCGAGAAGGAATTGCAGAAACTCTCTTTCCTCGACGTCACCCTCGAGGAGTACCTCGAATCGAACCGGACGCTTGTCGGGGAGCTGTTGGAGGGAAAGCGCCAGCAGTTTCAGATCGAGAAGCAATATCGGCGGAAGAACGGGAGCCTGATATGGGTACGCAACAATGTTTCTCTGGTGCCGGGCACGGAGCGGGTGCCGCGATTCCTCATGGCGCTCTCGGAGGACATCACCGAGCGCAGGCGGGTAGAGGAGGCACTTAACAAGGCTCGTTCTGAACTCGCACATGTGTCCAGGGTCACAAGCCTCGGAGCGCTGACGGCATCGATTGCGCACGAAGTCAACCAGCCGCTGTCCGGCATCATTACAAACGCCAGCACCTGCTTGCGGATGCTGGCGACCGATCCTCCCCAAGTTGAGGGCGCTCGCGAAACCGCCCGGCGCACGATTCGCGATGGCAACCGTATGTCCGAGGTGATCACCCGGTTGCGCGCACTCTTCAGCAAGAAAGAACCCACGACCGAATCTGTGAACTTGAATGATGCTGTTCTGGACGTGATTGCCCTATCCATAGTGGAACTTCAGAAGAACCGGGTAATGCTACGTCCCGAACTTGCCGACGACCTTCCGCTCGTGACAGGCGATCGTGTCCAGCTTCAGCAGGTCATACTGAACCTGCTCAGGAATGGCTCAGACGCCATGAGCACAGTCGAAGATCGTCCGAGACAACTGGTGATCAGAACCGAGCGAGACGAGGGTGATCGGGTGCGTCTGACGGTGCAAGATGCGGGAGTCGGTTTTGACCCTCAGGCCGCGGACCGTCTTTTCGACGCGTTCTATACCACCAAGGGCGACGGCATGGGAATCGGGCTATCTGTCAGCCGTTCCATTGTCGAGAGGCATCATGGCCGACTGTGGGCGACACTAAACGATGGTCCAGGAGCCGCGTTTTCGTTCTCCATTCCTCGAACTCCCCAGGGTTTAGCGCGCGCCGACGGCATCCGCAACATCGACGCGTCCGCCGTAACCGGTCCGGGTGCGGCGTGAAGGCTACGCTAAGCATCACATCAGCGGCAAGCCAATACCAAAGCATAATGGACGCCCTCCCCGGAAGTGGAGCATTCTGCGCTGTGGAGTCATGCCAAGAAAGGAGCGCCATCGACCGCTTACTTGTGTCCGTGGTCGACGACGACGGATCCGTCCGCGAGTCGTTACCTGACCTATTGAAGCAGTTCGGTTTGGCAGCCCGCGCGTTCTCGTCGGCGGAAGAGTTCCTCGTGTCTGATTGCGTCGACCAGACCAGATGCCTGCTCCTCGACGTCGCTATGCCTGGAATGACCGGGCCTGATCTTCAACGGGAACTGATACGACGGCGACAAGCGATTCCGATCATCTTCATTACGGCTGATAGAGATATGATCGTTCGCCAGCGGCTGATCGAACAGGGTGCGGTGGAATGCCTGTTCAAGCCATTCAGCGACACCACTCTGCTCGAGGCCATTGATTCGGCACTTTACCCGAAGTGAGAGTTCCGCACTCTGTTGACCGGCAGGCTCCGATATTAATGCCGAACTCTTGATCGTGAGTCTCTTTCGAAAAACCCTACTTCGCATTGTTATCGCATATGCACTCATGAGGCATATCTACTCTTTCAGCACTAGCGTCGCTCCGGATGTGAGAGGCAGTGATTGCAGTGCTCGTAATTCCTCCGATCAGCCTAACCTCGATTAAGCCAGAATCACGATGACGAATCTATTGGGCGAACGTATCGACTACCACCAAACTATGGATTGGACATCTGGGCAGGGTGGTGCGTACTACTTTCCGCGGGGCCCCCATACCAAGGTATCGCCAATACCATCGTCCAATTGATTCGCTGGCGCACCTCGGTTGTAATCGCTTCATCGCGGCCGATTCGGTCGGATGAGCGACGAAAACAACCTGTCGGGAGGAAAACGATGAGTATTATTGATAAGGCGCTGGAAGCAAATCGCAACTATGCAAAAAATTACAATCCAACGCTGGGGAAGCATCCCGCCCCCAAAATCGTAGTTGTAACCTGCATGGATCCACGGCTCTCAGACCTTCCTGGAATCTTGGGTCTGCCGCAAGCCGATATCGACGTTATCCGAACCGGCGGACCCGCAGTAACAGAAGATGTTCTTGGGGAACTTATCGTTTCCAACCGTGTGCTCGGAACCACAGAGATACTGCTTCTCAACCACACCGGCTGCGGGTTCACGACATTCACAGATGACGAAATGAACGCGAAGCTGAGCGCTTCTACTGGTGATGCGTCGCCGGCTCCAATGCGCTTCTTCTCCTATAGGGACCCCGAGGAAAATACCCGGGAGCAGATCAAGAAAGTCAGGTCGCATCCCTGGATTGCCAAAGATATCCCCGTGCGCGGTTTCATTTTCGACGTGGACACGGGGAGACTACACGAAGTGAAAGTACTTGAAGACGAGCGCGCCGCCTGACCTCGCGCAGATGGCCAACTACTTAAAGAAAGGATGGCAAAGAGATGCCAGAAGCGACCTGGAAACCTCACGAGAAACACGGACGGCTGACGACGCAGAGCGACTTACCCGACAGCGTCTACGCGTTTCCGAAGCAGCGTAAAGAACCACTGACCGACGCACAACATGTGCGTAACGCGGTCGCGCGCTTCGATCAAGTCTTCGACGTCTCCGATGCCGACCGTGCATTGGCGTTCGCGAACATCGAGAAAGCTGCAAACTACTATGGCGTCAACCTCTCCGAAACGTCATGGCACGATCTGGGCATTCATCCTCAAAAGAAAGCGGTGACGCGTTGAACGCATCGTGAGGTGAGGCTCGACTCGTTTGTGGAACCTCGCCTCACGCCAGTTCGCGTGGAAGGATGATTGTGAGAGTTATGCCGAGAGATAAGTCCATTCGATCCGGTTGGCGATGTGATAGTTGCGGCGAACTCGTGTCAGATCTGCAGGCAGGATGGGTGGAGTGGCTTGCGGCCGTGGACACTAAGGGAAAATCGAAAGTAAGCGGTTTGCGGTTAGTGCACCGTCGCAATAACAGCCCAAGACGGCGAGCGCCATACGGATGTCAGTACAATCCGCGAGACGAATTCAGAAAAAACAGGGGCATCGTAGAAGGATTAGCTCTTGACCGGTTCGCGGGTCCCGACGGCCTTATGTTGCTGCTTTCGATGATTGCGGAACGTGAACTTCCGGTGCAAGAACTGATCGAACTCGCCAAACGAGTGCAGATCCCGGGCTACGAAGCAGTGTACGAACTGGTTCACGATGCCGTTAGCGAAGGAGTGATAGCGCCTTCTATCTCGTCAGGCTTTTACTTGCAGTGCGAGATCTGGGACGTGCTGAAGTGGGCCAAATACCGAGCTTCAGCGAAGACGAGCCATGTTGAGCGCCAGAATCGGTGCGTCGTTTCTCACTAGATTATTTAGCCATGCCTATCCCGGTGGCTTTCAGTTTCGAAACTCCATCGACTCGGCGACCAATTGTAGCTTCGTTCATCTAAGTCTTGTTAGTGACTGTTTCCCTACCTTATATCAGGAGACGAAATATGAAAGCAGTTGTTGTCCACCAATATGGCGGTCCTGAAGTACTCAAGTTCGAGGAATACCCTGATCCGGTGGCGGGTCCCGCCGAAGTACTGGTGCGGGTCGCTGCCACGAGCGTGAATCCGATCGACTACAAGCGGCGTGCCGGATTAACGAAAGACTTCTATCCCATGACTTTTCCGGGACTAATAGGAGTCGACATGGCGGGGACTGTGGTCAAGATTGGGCCGGGAGTGGACGGCTTTTCCGTCGGCGACCAGGTGTTCGCTATGGCGGACAATACTTACGCCGAGCTTTGTGTCGTGAAAGCCGCGATTCTGGCGAAAGTTCCCAAGGGTCTCGATTTGATCCAGGCGGCGGCGCTGCCGCTGGTGACGACGACCGGCAACCAGCTCCTTTCAGCTACGGGAATCAAAGCGGGCCAGACGGTTCTCGTCATAGGTGCGGTCGGAAATGTCGGCGTTCGGCGGTATTCACTGCGAAGCAACGGGGATCGGCCGTGATTGCAGGCGTGCTGAAGAGCCAGATGGATGAAGCGAAGACCATCGGCGCAGATCAGTTGGTCGCAACCGACGACGACACCGCGATTGCGAATCTTCCGCCGCTCGATGCGGTTGCGGATACGGTCGGCGGAAGAACCGCCGAGAAGCTGATCGCCAAGGTCAAGCCGGGAGGAGTGTATGCATCGGTTGTCGGGGCACCGCAGAACGCCGCGAAGTACCCATCTGTAAAGGTGGTGCCAGTATTCTCGAAATTCGACAGGAAAACGCTCGAGTTCATGGCCGGAGCGGTGCGAGATGGCAAGCTAGTAATCCCGATTAGCCAGAAACTGCCACTCAGTGAAGCGGCCGAGGCTCAAGCAGCGGCAGAAAAGGGTGGTATCGGGAAAGTTTTGCTGGTGGCGTGACATCATTTTGCGAACAGAGGACACGAAAGGAAAATCGGAAATGAAAAAGGTTCCGCGGGGAATCAATCCCGCTTCGAAGCCCAGTGGCGATGGATGTGTGGAATGCCTGGCGTCACCGGAAGGTTGGTGGTTTCATCTCCGCCGGTGTGCGGAGTGTGGGCACATCGGATGCTGTGACAGTTCTCCGAGTCAGCACGCGTCAAAGCATGCGGCCGCAGCCGGGCATCCGATCATAACCAGCTTTGAGCCGGGTGAGGATTGGTTCTTCGATTACGAGAAGCAGGGGATGATCAAAGGCGTGGAATTGCTTCCGCCGCATTCGCATCCCGAAAGGCAGCCCGCACCTGGACCCGCAGGGAGGGTGCCAGCCAACTGGGAATCGCTACTGCATTAGGCCGCGGTATAGGGGCCAGCAGCCCAATGGCTTCCGTTAAACCGCAGGCGTTTCCGGCTGCATCCTAATTTACCGACAACAGGAGACACCGCATGAATCTACCCAACGCGCCGATTGCACACGAAGGCTTCTTCGCATGTCACTTTCTTACCGTGAGGGACCAGGAAAAATCGAAGGACTTCTATGTCCGAATTCTTGGCGGGAAACTGATCAAGCCAGAGAATCCCTGCTACATCAAGCTCGCTAATAGCTGGATCATTCTCAATTGCGGCGGAGGCCCCACTCCCGACAAGCCAGAGGTCTTCCTTGAAACACCGTCGGATCTCAACAGAGTAAGTAGCTTCCTTAATTTGCGTGTTGCCGACATCCGGGCCTGCTACAAACAATGGGGCGACAAAGGCGCGATCTTTCTTACGGAGCCGTGGAAGAATCCCGACGGCTGGGAATGGCGCTGCTACATGCGTGATCCCGACGGCTACCTCATCGAGGTCGGGCAATATACTCAAATCGCCCTCGACTGGTTCAACAACCGCAGTTAATCTGGCAAGCGCACGTCTGGCTTAATGGAATTCGCTCGCGCTGCACGTTGATCGGGCTCAGAAAACTTCTTTTGTGAAGGAGAACACTCCATGCCTCAACCTAGAACGAAATCTGTGGCACAAGAACAACAAGAACAGAAGACAGGAACACGCAGCACCGTGGAACGTAACGCCGGCTTTACCATCGGTGCGACAGTCATAGCACTGCTCGCCGTCCTCGGCGCCGTAACCCTTTACGCACAGGACAAGTACTCGCTGAAATCGCCGAGCGGGATCGCATTCTCCGATTTCAGGGGATACGAGGACTGGGCTGCCGTCTCTTCCGCCCGGACCGACGAAGTGCTCAAGGTAATCGTCGCCAACCCGACCATGATCAAGGCGTACAAGGCCGGCGTCCCGATCAACGGGCAGCCTTTCCCGGAGGGCTCCATGATCGTGAAGCTCCAGTGGAAGTTGAAGAAGAGCAGGGAGGCCCCTTTCGTCGTAGAGGTGCCAGACGTCTTCAGCCAGGCTTTCGTCATGGAAAAGGACAGCAAGAGATTTCCGAAAAGCGGCGGGTGGGGATACGCGGTGTTCAACTACGATGCCGCATCGGACAAGTTCACGGCCGATCCCAAAAGCCCCTCAGACTGCGGATACGCGTGCCATACGCCGGTGAAGGCGAAGGACTACATCTTCCACCCGTACCAGAAGCGTTGAACCGCGCCTGTAAAATCGGGAGTCGGAACCTGAGAAAGAAGTCTTATGACCGTCACTACCGCTACCGCGCCATCCGCAGCAACTATCGAGGCCATCAAGCAAAGCGGTTGAGCATTCTTTCGATGATGTCGACAACCGCCGCTGGCTCCGGACATCCGACATCCTGCATGTCCGCGGCAGAACTGGTAGCCGGAACGTTTTTCTACGCGATGAAGTTTGATCCGAAAGACCCTAACCCGCCGGATGGCGATCGTTTCGTTCTCTCCACCGTTTTCAGCCGCGCGCCTTTCACGATTTGACCGCGTTTACGCGACTGCGATGGAGTTGGTTTCAGAGGCGAAGACCAGCGCGAGGACGGCTGCTTGCGCCGCATGTTCTGCGGGCGAGATCGCCTGCTTGTAAACCAACGTAAATCGCAACCAGGAATGCCGCAGCAACTCCTGCACCCCTGCTGATATATACCTTGACAAGTATATACTCTGTGGAGTATATCAAGCGAATGGAATCTGTCTTCGAAATCATTGCCGAGCCGCACCGCCGTGCGATACTGAGCCTCCTGGTCTCGTCAGAACAGTCGGTTGGAGAGATCGAGCGCCAACTTCGCATGACGCAGCCGACCGTATCAAAGCACCTGCGGGTGCTGCGGGAGGCAGGTTTCGTGGAATCCACGGTGGACGCCCAGCGCCGCCTCTACCGGCTGCAACCCGGGCCATTTCGGGAGCTAAACGACTGGCTCGCTCAGTTCCGCCGGTTCTGGTCCAATCATGTGGATGCTCTCGAACGCTACCTCGACCGCATGGATCAATTAACACCAACCAAAAAGGAAGACAAGGGAAGACGACGCGGCCCAAACCGCGAACGTGACAAAGGAGAAACGAAATGAAAATCAAAGTGACCAGCGTGTACGTGGACGACCAGGGCAAGGCCCTGCGCTTCTATACGGAGGTACTGGGTTTCGCCAAGAAGACCGATTTCAGTCAGGGCCCCTATCGCTGGCTGACCGTGGCCTCGCCCGAGGAGCCGGACGGCACTGAGCTGCAGCTGGCGCTGAACGACAACCCCGCGGCCAAAGCGTATCAGCAGGCGATTTTTCAACAGGGCCAGCCCGCGGCCAATTTTTTCACCGACGACGTCAAAGGCGACTACGAGCGGATCAAGGCCCGCGGCGCCGAGTTCACGATGCCGCCCACCGACGTGACCGGCTCGACCATCGCGATGCTGAAGGACACCTGTGGCAACCTCATTCAGCTCACCCAGCTGATGCGCTGGTAGGGCGATGCAAGGAGAAGAAGATGACCGATCGCGAGCAGTACACACCGGGTCCGGCCAGCGCCGCGCAGGTACGAAAGGACGGAGAGAAGTGGACGCTCATTCTCGTCCGGGAACTGCGCCACTCGCCGGAAAAAGTCTGGCAGGCGCTAACCGACCCGGCGCATCTGCGCGAGTGGGCGCCCTTCGACGCCGACGGGAATCTGGGTACGGTGGGAGCCGCGGTGAAGCTCACCTGGACGGCAACATCGCATGTTTCCGAAACAAGGGTGACGCGAGCCGACGCTCCTAACCTGCTCGAGTACTACGATATCCGGTGGGAACTCGAAGCCCTTGGCGGCGGCACGCGCCTGACGCTGTGGCACAATATCGATCGCCGCTTCATCGCAATGGGTGCTGCCGGCTGGCACATTTGTTTCGATGTTCTGGATCGCTTTCTCGGCGGAACTCCCATCGGCCGCATCGTTGCCGGTGAGGCGATGAAGTTCGGCTGGCAGCGACTAAACGCGGAGTACGCCAAGCAGTTCGGGATTGACCTGCACCCGCGCAAACAGGCGCAGGAGTATGAGGAGGCCAGGGAAATCCAGCAGGGCCTGATGCCGAAGCAAATTCCGCAGATTCCAGGCGTGGAAATTTCGGGTAGCTGGCGACCGGCGCGCATCGTCGGTGGCGACTATTTTGATGTGTTCAGTTTTAGTGAAAGGCGAGTGGGCCTTTGCATCGCGGATGTCTCCGGCAAGGGAATGCCCGCCGCTCTGCTGATGTCCAACCTGCAGGCGGTGGTCAAGGCGCTCGCTTCCGAGGATACTTTTCCTAAGGAACTGGTAGAAAAGGTCAACCGCGTAATGTGCCGCAATACCACGGAAGCCAAGTTCATCACTCTGTTTTATGGTCTGCTTGATGTCGACGGCAAGACTCTCCGCTACGTTAACGCCGGCCACAACGCGCCTATTCTGACCCGGAAAGACGGGACCCAAGTCCGGCTGGAAGAAGGAGGATTGATCCTGGGTATTTTCCAAGAGCACAGCTATGAGGAGGGCGAAATTGAGCTACGGCCAGGAGACCGCCTCGTCATGTTCACGGATGGATTCAGCGAGGCAGTGGATGGAGAAGGCGTGGAGTTTGGCGAAGAGCGCATGGCCGAGCTATCTCGCGGCGCGCGTCGATTGTCGGCGGAGGCGCTCCGCCTTCGGCTGCTCGAACGCGTCTCGGAGTTCTGCGCCGGCGGATTCGAAGACGATGCCACCCTGCTGGTTGTGGCGGTCTCAGAGAAAGACGATCGTGCCCTCATTATGTGACCGGCTCGGGTCATGAAGTTCGGCGGCTGGCAGCTATTGACCGCCGAGGGGACTAGCAGTTCGTTGAAACGCCCAACGGGCCGCCTCAGGCGGCTCAAAAGTCGTGAATCGAGGAGGATCGCAAAACCATGCACCAACCACTTAAGAGCAATAAAAGGGAGTTGTCACCAGAACAACGTAAGAAACTGCTCGGAGCATTGAAGGCCCGTTTTGAGAAAAATATGAACCGTCACAAAGGTCTTGAATGGGCTCAAGTACAAGCAAAGCTGGAAGCGAATGCTGAGAAACTGTGGTCACTCAATGAAATGGAACGAACTGACGGTGAACCGGACGTTGTTGGTCACGATAAGAAGACGGGGGAATACATCTTTTATGATTGTTCACCGGAAAGTCCGAAAGGCCGCAGAAGTCTTTGCTACGACCGTGAAGCTCTGGACTCAAGGAAAGAAAATAAACCAAGAGATAACGCTCTTGATATGGCAGCTGCCTTGGGAGTTGAGCTTTTAACGGAAGAACAATATCGAGAGTTGCAGAAACTTGGAAGTTTCGATACGAAAACGTCGAGCTGGGTAAAAACGCCTTCGGGTATCAGAAAACTCGGCGGCGCCCTCTTTTGTGATCGCCGCTTCAACACTGTTTTCCTGTATCACAACGGTGCGGAATCTTACTATGCCGCCAGGGCGTTTCGTGGCTCGCTAAGGGTCTAAGTTTGGACTTCGCTCAGCGGCGCGCTGGCACGCCTGTTATTTCACAATCTCAACGGGGTTTGGCGCTACCAAATTCATGTACTCAGTCAGAGTGACGAAGCGGTACCCGCGCGTCTTGAGACTCTGGATCAGCTGTGGCATGACCGCCGCCGTTGTCGATAACTCGTGGAACGCCAGGATGTGCGTGTAGATTCCCTTCCTTTCACGCAGTTCCACCTGCTTCAATACTGCCTCCGCCAGGGAAGGCTTGGGGCATCCGACTGGATCCCTGCCGGCGCACAAATAGTCGAGTGAGTTCACGTCGCGCAGGGCGAGCGGGTTCTCTGTCGAGATGGTCAGCAAGCGATAGCCCTGCTGTTCGATGCTCCGGCGTGCATCATCGGATATGGTCCAGTCGGGAGCGCGGACGTACCGGGGTTGCACGCCTGTAACAGCCTTGATCGCTTGCGCACCCCGATCCACGTCGCCAACGACCCACCGCTCTCCCCTTGTCTTCTCTGCGCCGCGCAGTTCGATGTGGCTGAACGTGTGATCTTCCAGCTCATGGCCGCGCTTAATCACTTGTTCTGCGGCTTCGATGCAGGTGATACCAACATTTTCTTCGTACCGCTGGTTCCCCCAAGTCTTAGGTGTAAGTCGCCAGCCCACGACAAAGAACGTGCCCTTGACCCCGTTGTTGTCGAGGATATCGAGCAGGCCTGGAGCAGGATGAACCCCTTTGGTGCCGAATAGGACATATGGCCGAGGCCCGTCGTCAAAGGTAAGCGCAATGAGTTTGTCAGCCGAGAAAGCAGGCAGAGCGAACTGAGACAGCAGCATGAAAAGAAAAATCAGTTTCCGGAGGGACATCCCATCACCTGCGACGATTCACAATCGCTTTCAGGATTATGGGAGAGAGTTCATGCCGAAGGGTAATTACGTTCGTTTATGACCCTCGGGCTGATGGGTGAGACCGAGTCGAGCAAGGACTCGTCGTGAGCCTAGAGTCGTGCGCGGTGGAACTTGATGAGTGCGATCGCGATTATTGATCCATCGTACATAACCGCAATCCCTGTCGAGCCAAAAACGGAGCCCTCCATGAAGAAGGAGCGTAACTGCTCTTCGCGGCAGTTGTCGTCATGGCTTTCGACCTGACAGGATATACTTTTTCCCCGAAGCTCGGTTGGGCCCTTGCGGCCACACTGACCTGTTGTTAACACTTCTTCTCCTTGGAACGTCTATCCTGTCGTGGGGATTTTGGGCGCATGGCCTCGAGTTCAGGAGACAGAGTTGATCTGCTCGCGGCAGGCCTGGGACACCGGCCTGTGAGGGAGGAATCCGCGCCGGGAGCCTCCGAAGATGCGAGGTTGGTGCGTGCGGCACGGGACGGGGACCGGGAGGCATTCGGGCGCCTTTACGAGCGCTACGCCCGCATGGTCCACGGCGTTCTGCTGGCGAAGGTCCCGGTGGGCGACGTTGATGACCTCGTTCAAGATGCCTTCTTGAAAGCGCTCCGCCGGCTTTCCACGCTGCGGGAAAGCGGAAGCTTTGGAGGTTGGCTGGCGGCGATCGCCCGTAATCTGGCGAATGACTACCACCGGCGTTCGGTGCCAGAGGAGCCGCTGGCGGATGAGACGCCTGACGACGATCCCGGCCGCGGAAGCACTCGTGCAGAACATCGCACGACGGAACACGAAGGCCCGGCCGCCGCAATTCTCGACGCGATCAGGAGCCTACCCGACACCTATCGGGAGACATTGATCCTGCGGCTGGTCGAGGGCTTGACCGGTCCTGAAATAGCGGCTCGCACCGGGATGACGCACGGTTCCGTGCGGGTCAATCTGCATCGCGGCATGGAGCAGCTCCGCGCGAAACTGAGCCCGCCCACAGGCAGCAATCATGACGAACAGGAGATGCGGTAATCATGGATACGGGGAGCAACAAAACGGAGAACGAACCACAGGCAAAGAGCGGCGACTATTTGTGGGATGGATCTGGCGAGCCCGATCCTGAAATCCAGAGGCTGGAAGCGTTGCTTGGACAGTTTCGACATGATCGGCCCACGCCGGTGTTTCCTGAGATTGCTCCAGGCAGACGATGGACGTTCCGTCCGTGGCGGATGAGCTTTTTCCCGGTTCTGGCGACGACAGCCGCTGCCGTGATGGCTATCGCAGTACTGGCCTTTCTGATGCACGGAAAGAAGGTGGCCCCGGTGGCCGTGGCGGGGTGGGATGTATCCCGCGTGGCAGGAGCACCCCGGATCGGACGAAACACCATCGGCGGCAACCAAGGACCCAGCCGGCTCGGCCTCGGTCAAGTACTTGAAACCGACGATCAGTCGCGGGCCAGCCTGCAGGCTGAAAGTGTCGGCCAGATCGAGATGGAGCCGAGCACACGCCTGCGCCTGCTCACCATGGGCAAAGGCTTGGAGCGAATTGCCCTCGATCGCGGAACAATTCATGCGTTTATATGGGCTCCGCCCGGGCAATTCGTGGTCGACACGCCATCGGCTGTGACAGTGGACCTGGGCTGTGCCTATACCTTGCAGGTGGACGATTCGGGCGGCGGCATCGTGCGGACATCCCTCGGGTGGGTCGGATTCAAGCTGAATGGCCACGAGGCCTTCATCCCCGCCGGCGCGGCGTGCTCGACCAGGCCGAAAGTCGGCCCTGGCACACCCTACTTCGAAGATGCGCCGGCGGAGTTCCGCGCCGCGTTGGCGAGATTCGATTTTCAGGACAGCACGCCGGAACAACGCGCTCGAGACCTGACGATCGTTCTTGCCCAGTCTCGCAAACGTGACGCACTCACGCTGTGGCATTTGTTGGCGCGCGTGGCTGAGGGACAGCGAGCACTCGTCTACGATCGACTGGTTCAGCTCGCGCCTCCTCCGGCGAGTGTCAGCAAAGAAGGAATCCTGCGCCTCGATCAACCGATGCTTGATCTATGGTGGAACGCGCTCGGGTTTGACGACGTCTCGGTCTGGCGCCATTGGGAGCGTTCCTGGTCTGGGGCGGCTACTCCGGTTCGCGAAAAGTAAGCTGCGTGCGCGATTTCGCAACCAGACCTTTGTGACCAGATCTTCGCAAGTAAATCTTCGCCATCAAATCTTCCACTTCTTCCCCGTATTTGCGCGCCTTGTTAACAGTCCACTCCCGGCTCGCGTCTCTTGGAACGTGGGGTTAAATCAGCGAAACTAAGGAGACTTCAGACCATGAATTCACACACATTTCCACGCCTTGCAATCAGCATTGTGGCCGTCCTGCTTGGGTTTCCAACTGTGGCACTCGCCGGACCGCCTCTTATCTGCCATCGCATTGAAATCGGGCAAGCGAAGTCGCTGCCCTGGGTCGATTTGAACTACCAGAAGGGTAGTGGAGGTTATGACCTGAAGAACCTCACTGGGGACACCCTGGCGATCCTCGATTCGAACACGCCAGTGCTGGTGCGAATGGAGACTCTGCGGCGAGCCACGATTTACGCTCGCCAGGATCCTCAAGTGGCGAAGGAGTTGCTCACCCGGCTTCACGCGCGGGCCCTCAATTCCGATGCCGGCAACCTCGGCGCTCTCGCGTGGTTCGACGCCGGATACCTGGCCGCGGCTTATAACCAGTGGCTGGGCGATGGAGAACCGAACCCCGCGAAGGGCCTTGACGGATACGGCTGGGTAAACAAGGCCATCAGCATGCGAGGATCGGATCCCGAGATGGAATTCGCCGCTGCTCTCATCACCGGCTCGGAGCGCGAACGTAATGATCACATCGAGAAAGCAGTGGTGGGCGCAAAAGCCGATCCTCTTCTCGCTCAGAATCTGGCCTCGCGGTTCAACCGACAGACCATCACCGATGTGACTCATCCCAACGCGGAAGAGTTGAGGAAATGAAATCAAGCCATGCAAATGTTTCTCGGGGAGCCGAAAGTGGTTAGTCGGCTCCCCGCTTCTTAGCCTGCAAAGCACTTTTTCTGGCTTGGATTGTGTCTGATGACGGGTGCCACAATTCTGGCCTCAACGCAAGGACAGCATCTCATGGGAAGAGCGGCGACCCGCTCGTGTCTGCGTGAACTTCCAGAGCTTAATTGGTGGGCAGTGCAGGACTCGAACCTGCGACCTCCTGCTTGTAAGGCAGGCGCTCTAACCAGCTGAGCTAACCGCCCCTCGTACCTGGCTCCGGCGAACTGCCATGCCGCTCAAGAATTCGTTGCCCGGCAGATCGCTGCCCATAGAGATCATGGAGAGGCATTCGCGAGAGCCGCACCATCACGAGTATAGGCGAGCCGCGAAAAGACGGTCAAACCTGGGGAGACTATTCCGCTTCGCGCGAAATGACAGATTTGGGCCTTGCCACGTGCAGTCGTGGAATCCTGCCAATCCTCCGCGTGGTCAGTCCTGCCACACTCCATCCTGCTACACTCCATCCGTGCGGCGTCTGATCATCAACGCAGATGATTTCGGTCTCACCTCGGGCGTCAACCGGGCGATCGTCGAAGCTCACAGCCGCGGCGTCGTGACCTCTTCCACACTGATGGCGAATGGCCCCGCTTTCGCCGAAGCCGCGCGCCTGGCGAGTACCATCCCCAAGCTCAGCGTTGGCTGTCACGTAACGCTGATTGACGGCGAGCCGGTTCTGGGCGCGGAGCGACTTTCCTCTCTCACCACGCGCGACTCCGCCCCACGCTTCCGCGACGGCTTGAAGACTTTTGCCGCACGCGCCATCGCCGGCCGCATAGACGCCGATGAAGTCACCGCCGAAGCCGCGGCGCAGATGCGCAAGATGCAATCCGCGGGCATCGTCATCTCGCACTTCGACACCCACAAACACACTCATCTCTTTCCTAAGATTCTGCGGCCGCTGCTGCGTGCGGCGGCTTCGTGTGGCGTGCGCGCGCTGCGCAACCCGTTTGGACCGCGTCTGCCCTTGCGCTCCAGCCAGCTCTTGGCGCGGCCCAGCCTTTGGGTGCGTTGCGCCGAAGTCTTCGTTCTGCGCCGGTTTGCCGGCAGTTTTCGCCGGGCAGTGGACCGGGAAGGCTTCACTACGACCGACGGCACGCTGGGGATTGAAGTCACGGGAGCGCTCGACGAAACTCTGTTCCGCGCGATTGCCCGCAGCATTCCCGAAGGCACGTGGGAATTCGTCTGCCATCCCGGCTACGATGATGCCGATTTGCAGGCCGCCCGGACCCGCCTGCGCCAGTCGCGGGAGGAGGAACTCCGTGTCCTGACCCTGCCCGCTGCCCGCTCCGTGCTCTCGCAGGAGGGCATTGATCTGATCTCTTACCACGACATGAAGTGAACTCTCGCTGCTTGCGAGCGGAGAATTCTGACGATTGGGCTCCCGACCAAGCTGGGAGCGATCATGAGCGTCCACGCCTCCGTCGAGCTTCGCTCGACCGGACAGCCGGGGGCGGCTGTCCCCACGTGGTTCTTTCCGCGAGCTGGCATTGCTCGATTCCCTTCCCATTTACTCTCAAGGGGCAGGATGGTTTACAATGCAACGTCCTTTGTGGTGGAGGTTTTTTCGCTCATGTCAGCCCACGGATCAGCGCCACGTGCGACTCTGGACTTAAAGGTCCGCGTGTGGGGGATGGGATCCAATAACCAACCCTTCTTTCAGAATGCGGTGGCGCAAAACGTCAGCGCCACCGGCGCCTGCATCTACGGCATTGAATCCGAGTTGAAGGTCGGCGATGTCATTGGCGTGCAATACGAAGCCAGGAAAGCCCGCTGCAAAGTGGTCTGGGTGGTGGACGCGGGAGCGCTGAAGAAGACTCAGATCGGCGTGCAACTCGTCGCTGACCAGGAGTGTCCGTGGACGGCGGCTCTTCCTCAGGAAATGCAACCCGAAGAACGGACCCGGATCACTCAGGACAACCGCAGGAAGTTCGCCCGCCACAGGATTTCGTTTCCCGTGGAAGTCCGCGACGAGCGGGTGAATACACCGCTGCGGGTAAATGCCACGGACATCAGCGGCAACGGATGTTATGTGGAGACCGTCATGCCGCTGAATATTGGGACTTCACTGCGAGTGGATTTCTGGATCGGTGAGGAGCATCTCTCACCCACGGCTATCGTTCGCACCCGCGATCCTGGAGTCGGGATGGGCATTGAGTTCACCGGATTGCCCGAAGAGACCAAGAAGCGTTTCCAGGCGCATCTCGACAAACTCGACCCCGGACTTAACGTGGGGCCCAAGAGAGACCAGTGACGCCTGCGCGCGGCGCTGGCCAGCCGCAGGCGCAAAAACTGCAACCGCTGCGCACTCCAGCCATCCAATTACGGAAATGCAAGAGGGCGGCTTCCCGCACATGAAGATCGGCATCACCTGTTATCCAACGTATGGCGGCAGCGGGGTCGTGGCGACGGAACTGGGCCTGGAGTTGGCGCAGCGCGGACACGAGATTCATTTCATTTCCTACGCCCAGCCCATCCGTCTGCGGGGCGCAGAACCGAACATTCACTATCACGAGGTCGAAGTTTCGCGTTATCCGCTGTTCGACTATCCTCCGTACGATCTGGCGCTGGCGACCCGCATGGCTGAGGTGGCGCAGTTGTACGATCTGGATCTGTTGCACGTTCACTATGCCATCCCGCACTCGGTCAGCGCCTTGCTGGCACGTCAGATGCTGGCCGTAGGCCCGCGCGGCCGCCGTTTGCCCTTCGTCACCACCCTGCATGGCACGGATATCACGCTGGTCGGCCTGGACCGGTCGTATTTGCCCATCACTCGCTACTCGATCGAGCAGAGCGACGGGGTCACCGCCATCTCCAACTATCTGCGCGACCGCACGCTGCGCGTTTTCGACGTGAAGAACCACATCGAAGTGATTTACAACTCGGTGAATTGCGATGTTTACTGCCGCAACCCCGAGGCGGTCTCACAAATGCGCGCCGAATACGCGCCCAAGGGCGAGCGCGTGCTGGTCCATCTCTCCAATTTCCGCCCGGTGAAGCGTCTCACCGACGTGATTGAGATTTTTGACCGGGTCCACAAACAAATGCCGTCCAAGTTGCTCCTGATTGGAGACGGGCCGGACCGCTCAGTCGCCGAGTGGCTGGCCGTGCAGAAGGGCATTCATGACGATGTCCTGTTTCTGGGCAAGCAGGATCAGATTTACGACAAGCTGGCCGTCGCCGACATTATGCTGATGCCGAGCGAACTGGAGTCGTTCGGCCTGGCGGCGCTGGAGGCCATGGCGTGCGAGGTCGTTCCGATTGCGACCCGCGCCGGCGGCGTCCCGGAAGTCATCGAGCACGGCAAAAGCGGCTATCTGGCCGACGTGGGCGATGTGGAGACCATGGCGCGCTATGCCGTGGAGTTGCTGCGCAATGAACAGCTGCTGCGGGAGATGGGCAGACAAGGCCGCGCTGCTGCTCAAGAGCGCTTTTGTTCTACCAAGATCGTGAAGCAGTACGAAGACTTCTACCGGCGTGTGCTGGAGCGCTCGGCGTAAAAACCCTCCGGGACGGAACTGGCCGCTTCCACCAGCGGCAAGCGAATCCGAATCAGCGTTCCCTTTCCCTCATGGCTGTCAATGGTCAGGCGCGCCGTGTCGCCATAGAGCACCTGCAGGCGCTCGGAAATGTTGGCCATGCCGATGCCCATTCCAGCCCAACTGCTGCTTTCTTCCAGCTGCGCCCCGCCCATGCCGACACCGTCGTCCTCGACCTCGATAATCAGTTTGGAATCGCTGACCCGGCTGCGCAGGTAGATGCTTCCACCTTCCACTTTCGGGGCGAGCCCGTGCTTGATCGAATTCTCTACCAGCGGTTGCAGCAGCATGCTGGGCACGACCACGTCGAGTGACGCGGGGTCGAGCTCCTTGACCACCCGCAGCTTGTCCCGGCCAAACCGGACGACCTCGATGTCGAGGTAGTTGTCAATGAATTCGAATTCCTCGCGCAACGGCGCGAACGCCTCGCTGGTACTGAGCAGGCGCCGCAAAATGGTCGCCAGTTTGAAGATCACCTCCCGCGCCATGTCCGGGTCGAAGCGCACCAGCGAGGAAATCGAGTTCAGGGTGTTGAACAAAAAATGGGGATTGACCTGGTTCTGCAGCGCCTCCATGCGGGCGTGCAGCAAAAGCCGCTCCTGTTCCTCCAGCTTGATCTGGATGCGGACGCTGTTGAAAATCTTCAACTCGATTCCGATTGCGATCACCGCAGCGGCGTAGATCGCGCCTTCCACCCAGAGATTGCCGGAACTTTCCAGCGCGAAAATAGAGCGCGGAAAGTAACGCGACAACTCTGTTTGCACAAAGCGCAGGCCCACCACCGTCGTGAAAAACATGATCTGCCAGTCGAACAGGCGCGGCTTGGGCAGGTTGCGGCGGATCAGCCGGTAAATGCTGAGATCAATGAAAGGAGAAAACGACCAGATGTCTTCCTTGTCGTGCGCCATGGTGCGCAGCTGGCCGGAAATGAATCCGCAGAGCACCAGGAAAGGAAGTGCCGCCCACTCGCCGTGCAGCAGCGCGGGGAGGCCCATGAGCACGCCCCCCAACGTACCGGTCCAGCGCCCACCGATCACACCCAGCAGAAGCGTGGTCTCAAAACTCAGATCGCCGGCCAGAAAACTCTTCTGGTAGATGCGAATCCATACCCCAAGCATGATGGGAAGAGCGAACCACAAAACCAGGTAGATTTTCTGCCGCGGGGTGCGTTCCTCGCGAAACAGCGAGGACTTGAATTCCAGCGAACGCACCAGAGTGCTGGAGACGGCCGCGGCCACGCCCAGCTTCAGCAAGAGATGAATAAGGATGAGCCGCGGTTCCATATTTCGCTTTGGGGTTCGCTGCGCGCCGGTCGCGCGGGTAAAGTTCCTTCGACAGAACTGTAGCACGAAGCAGACGCTCAATATCCCTTCTGCTTGTTCACCACAAACCGCAAGGGCTGTCCGGCCAGGTAACGGCGCAGATTCTCCGAGAACCGCTCATAATGCCGGGGCCAGAGTTTATCGGTGAGGCCCGCGGTGTGGGGCGTGATCAGCAGATTCTCGGCGTCCCAGAGCGGTGAGTCCGCCGGCAACGGTTCCTTCTCAAACACGTCCAGCGCCGCGGCGGCAATGCGCCGCGTGCGGAGCGCCTCGGCCAAAGCGGCGTCATCCACCTGCGGCCCGCGTCCAACATTGATCAGGCAGGCCTCCGGTTTCATGACCGCAAGACGGGCGGCGTTGATCAGACCGTGCGTCGCTTCCATCAGCGGCGCAGCCACCACCACGTAATCCGACTGTTTGAGCACTTCCTCCAGCGCCGACGGCGGGAACACGGCCTCCACGCCCTCAGGTCTTCCCTTCTCCACATGTTCCCGTACGCCGATCACCCGCATGCCCGAGGCATAGGCCATCCGCGCCACGCGCCGCCCGATGCTGCCCAAGCCAATCAGCCCCAGGGTCGCGCCGGCGATTTCGCGCAAACCCGGTCTCTCCTTCCACATCGCTTCCTGCCCCCAGACGCGTTTCTGCTGCAGCACCGCCGCCTGCGGAATCTTCTTGGCCAGCGCAAAGATCAGCGCCATCACATGCTCGGCCACTACCGGGCCGTGCACTTCCGTCGAGTTCGTGAGCACCACTTCGCTGTTGACTAGCTCCGGAAACAGCAACTGATGCACCGCAGCCGTGGGCGCGTGGATCCATCGCAGCTTGCGCGCTATGGCAAATTGTTCCGGCCGCAGCGAAATCGTAAAGATGATTTCGGCATCGCGCAGATGTTCTTCGACTCCCTCATAGCTGTTGCGCTGCACCACCTGCAGTTGTGGAAACTCATCCCCCAGCCGCGCCCCGAACCACGCGGGAACGTTCCACAGCTCAAGCCGGTGATGCACGACGATCAGTAATTTCATGGCTGTGAGAATTTAACCACAGAACGCACGTAGAAAGGCATGTTCAGGAGTTTCTTGAGCGGTGTAATGCAGGCGGCGCGAAAAGGCGCCAAGTGGCGCAACTAGGCAATTTCATGAACTGAGGGTTGGCCGGCTGCGGGCAATAAGCGCAAGAGAGATTCTGCGCCAGCCCTCTCAGGAAGTCGACAGAGTTGATAGGCGAACAGCGTAGAATAATCCTGTTCTCATCCGCCATGCTGGGCGAGGGTGTTTCGTTGACACCGTGCAGAACCTGTTCTCGCGCAGGATTCTTCCGTCGTGCAACCTCGTTCGAACCGTGTCGACTGGCGCCGCATCTTGTGTTTGTCCTGCTAGTCCTCGCAAGGGCGGGCCCGGTCCTGGGGCAAGACAAGCCTCAGCTACCATCTGCTCCCCAACCCATGCTAGTCGAAACCGGCGCCTCAGATTTGGCATCGTCCGCGGCATTGACGCCTAGCCGTTACATGCTCGTAGACGTGGTTGCGACCAATCCACAGGGCTACCCGGTCGTCGGTCTGACGGAGAACGATTTCCGGGTCGTTGAAAAGGTCGATTGGGTCACCCAGGTTCCCGAAAAGATTGTGGCCTTTCGAGTAGCCGACAAAGCTCCCCAGCAGAGCGCAACGGCCACGCACGAACCCCTGAGCAGTTCCCCCAACGTGCAGGGAGAGCCGATCGCCGCCGGCGAACCGGAAGCACCCCTTACAGTTCTGTTACTCGACGATCTCAACACGGATCTGTCTTCGCCGTCTGTCCGAGAACAAGTTGCCGGCATGGCCGATCTGGGCTGCGATCAGCTTCTGGTTGATCCGAACTGTGTCACGGTGCCGATTGGCGTCATGCTACTCGGCCAAAAACTCGAAGTGCTGCAAGACTTCACTTCTGATCGCGATGTGTTGCGATCCACGTTGCACAGCGTCTTCGCCGAGAAGCCATCCAACCCTGCTGAAGGGCTTGCTTCGACCGCGACATGGGCTGCCGCACAGGGGAATTTCGGATTAGCCGAAAAGGCTTCGATCTTATCCCCGGTCCGAAATTGGGACCGTCTGCCAAGCAACGGAAGCAACCTGGAGCGCCGGGTGCAGATGACGATGGATGCGATCCGCGCGATTGCGCGGCACCTGGCTGGCTACCCCGGGCGTAAGAGACTGATCTGGGTCTCCTCCTCGTTTCCGTTCAGCATCGCTCCCGACCCCGGCAGCAATCGTCTCGACGATCCCCTGAGCTATCGCCGCCAGACTGCGGAGGTGACGAACGCGCTCGCGAACGCCCGCGTGTCGGTGTATCCTGCCCGGCCCACGGCAGCAATGCCCGCACAGTCAAGCGCCGATTATTTCGCCGCGAGCGCTCCCATGGAAGAATTCGCCGGACAGACCGGCGGTCAGGCTTGTATCGACGTCCGGGATGTCGCCGACTGCTTCAACCGAGTTTTGCGCCACGGGCTCTTCCATTATGAAATCGTGTACGAGCCATCAGCCGCACGCTGGAAAGAGGGGTTTCATCGCATCAAAGTCAGTACATCCGACCGTGTCGTAAACCTGGATTTTCGCAAATACTATTTCGTGCGAGGTGAGACTCCGGGCGGCGCGGACATGGAGCTGAAGCAAGCGGCTTGCGACGACCTGATGACCGCGACCTCACTCAAGTTGATGGCCGATTTCCAGTCGGCCCCTCTCGATCGCTCGAGGTATGCGCTGTGGGTGGATGGCAAGCTGCTGACTGCGGCTTCTTTGCTGGACAACGGCCCGCGGCTTCGTTTGCATCTGGACTTTGCAGTATGCACTTTCGGTGCGCAGGGAAAGCCACTGCAGCACATTCAATATCCTGCGCAGCAGGACCTGAGCCTCGAGGAATTCCAGTCCGTCCAGCGAGATGGGTTCCGGCGCCTGGTGGAGTTTCAGCCTGCCGGAGGGACGGCCCTTGTGCGCTGGGTCGTGCGGGATTCGCTTACGGGCAACTTGGGGTCGATCGATCTGCCGTACCAGGCGCCGCCTTCCCTGGCCGTCGCAGATGGCGGGAAAACAGATCATCCCACGGCGCCAACTGCTTCTGCTCCATCCGACAGCGCGAGCAAAGATGTTCCTCCGTCGGAACCCGACTGGGAGATCAAGCCCTATTGCTCAGCCATCGCGAGTCTCACCGAACATTCCCCAGCGCTCGCTGAGCTTTGCCGGTTTACGCTCTCTTTGCCTCGAAAAATGCCGAATGTAATCTGTGATCTGGAGACGAAACGCCACTGGCGAGCTTTCGGTATTGCCCACAGGGATGTCGTAACCGCGGCTGTGTCCTACGAAGATGGCCACGAGTACTACAACAATATCAAGATTGACGGCAATCCCGCGAACGCGTCCTCTGGAGCCTTGAACAGCAGTTGGTCCATGGGCGAGTTCGCCTCGATTCCGCAGATGGTCTTCGCGCCCTTGAGCGATGCTGAGTTCCGGTTCAATAAAGAGGTGAAGCTGAACTCGATCCCGGCCCTGGTTTTCGACTTTCGCGTCGAGGAATCGAGCAACGAACTGTACTACTTGCGCGCCTCTTACCCGGGCGGATGGGGGGTTACGTTTTTTCCTGCTTACCGCGGGAGAGTTTGGCTCAACAAGTCTAATTTCCACTTGATGCGAATGGAGAAAGAGACTGCCGACATGCCGCCCTGGTTTCCCATCACCCGCGCCACCACGATGATCGACTATGCTGACGTGCCGTTGGGGGATGGAAGCGACTTTGTGCTGCCCGCTGAGTCCGAGATTGAGATCTGCTCGAAAGAGGAATGGACCGAATGCGCGCACAACGTCATACGCTTCAAGAACTGGCACAAGTTCCGGGCGAAGACTCGCATCCTGTCTACGGAAGAACCACATTGATTGCCGGTCGCGTAATCACTGCCCGGCGAAGAGGCGACTTCTACTTTGGCGCCGCAGCCTGGGCAGTTAACGCCGCCAGCGGAATCTCCAGCGTACCTGCCTTGCTTGATCCCTGATCGTAGACGCCAGAGCGCAGGTAAACATCCGCCGCGGGCAGGTCGATCTCCAGGCTGAACGAAAGGCCGCTTGCCTGGACTGCAGCGTAGCGATCCGGCGCCAAAGTCAGCTGGAGTATTCGGACCATCCAGTTCAGCGGCTTGCCGTCGCGGTCGTAACCGAGAAGCGTCACTTCGAGGCTGCCGTGGCGCACACCGTCGGGAGCAGGTTCGAGCGTGAGGTCATCGGCCGGGACGGTAAAACTCACGGAGTAGCGCGTCACCGGCCCTTTCAGATTTTCATTGCTCCCCGCCCGTGCCGCATCCGGCGCCGGCTGTGGGTTTGCGGGCAGCACGCGCATTGCATAGACAATCGCGGTCGAATCCGGCGTCCCGTGCTCCATCAATGGCCGCAGCGGATCGCCATTCGGTTTCTTAACCGATCCCGATGTCAGGAACGCGTCGGTCGCATAGTACCCACGCCGATACGCCAGGTGATATTTGCCGGCACCAACTTTCACCTCGATTTTCCGTAATTGGCCGTCCATATTTCGATTGGTCGGCGAGTAAGTCAGCGTGTAGTAGTACGTTCCGGTTTTCATTACGTGATCTAGGACATCGTTGAATCCGTTCGTGTTGAGGAAGGATTGTCCGCCCGTATTCGTCGCCATTTCCTCCAGGCTGGCGTTGCTGGCAACGCGCTCGGTCGATTCCGTGTCCAGCGATTGCGACTGATATATCGTCGCAGTACGAGCACCGGTTATGCTCGCTGAGGTCGGGGCACTGGAATCAAGAATTCGGTTCGGAGCAAGCCCCATCGCTCCCACACCGATCGGATAGATCGCAATTCGGGCTGCGGCCAGCAGGTTTGCCGTCTTTGAGACCTCGTCGCCGTATTGCCGCAGCTTCAGGCCCTGATCCATCGTCAAAATGTTCAACGGAAACGACCCGGAAAACCAGATCACATTCTTCCGCGCCGGAATCGCCTGCAGGTACATCGCCAGTTGCTCTATGGCTTCGAGCGTAAGCTTCACCCTCACGTCAGTCTGCTCGTTCAAATTCTCCGTCTGAAATGAGTTCAGTGCAGCCGCCGCGGCCGCCACATCCGCCGACCCCGTCGTAGCCGCGATTTGCTGCATTTGACCGACGAGCTGCTGGTTGGCGTTCAGTTCAGAGCTGCTCTGCAGCAGCCCCGATTGCTGCGGATTCCCCGCACTGTTCTTCCCGCTCACCGCCGCCATCAGCAGCGCCGGATCCTCCGTAAATCCCTGCACAAACCGCAACCGGTCGCTCAGCATGAAGATCGCCATCCGCATTCCCGGATGAACGTCTTTGATGTATTTGATCATCTGGCCGTGGACGTAGCTCTGGTCCCCCAGTTCCGTATTCAGCGAATCGAGCAGCAGCACGTTGGCTGCCTCTCCGGCCTTGGCCAGCGGAGCGTTGGAAAACACATTCGGCGGAAGGTGGGCCATTCGCGACAGCGCGGGAACATCTGGCAGCCCGGCGTGCTCCTCGAACGAGGCTAAGGTCTGAAGTTTACCATCCTCGAAAACCTGGAATTGTTCCTGGGCCAAAGCGGTGACAGGCTCGTCCTTGCTGTTCGTGACCACCACGTCCACCAGAACCCTCCGCACATTGGCGCGGATGGTCGTTGGTTCAGTGGAATCAGGATTGGCAGTCTGACCACAGACGGGAAAAACTGAGAGCAGAACCAGCCCGAGCAGGCAACCGCGGATCGGGAGCATGTGCAACCCCTCTGTACAGTCAAGCCTACATGAATGCGGGAGGTGCTGCGTAGAAATGTACTCCGCGAGATACAGCTTGATTGGCAAATCAAGACGTTTGCGCTCAGTGAGAGTTCCCTTTAGAACTTTGTGAGTCTAGCTTGACGCGAGCGACCCGAGGCGCAGTGAGGCAGGTGTCACCGCAGGCAGAAACGAATTGAACCCTGTTTTGAGACCAGCGCTATCCGAACACCAATTCCCTGGCCCGCTGCGTCGCCTTCACCACCGCCTTGATCAGTGTCACGCGCAGCTTTCCTTCCTCCAGTTCCATGATGGCGTCAATGGTGCAGCCGGCCGGAGTGGTCACGGCGTCCTTGAGCAGCGCCGGGTGGTCGCCGGTCTCGAGTACCACCCGCGCCGCGCCTAGCGTGGTCTGCGCCGCCAGCAGGGTCGCGATATCTCGCGGCAAACCGACCTTCACCCCGCCCTCTGCCAGCGATTCCAGAATGATGTAGATGTAGGCCGGGCCGCTGGCCGAGAGCGCCGTCACCGCGTCCATGTGCTTCTCATCCACCACCACGGTTCTGCCCACGACATCAAACATGTGGCAAGTGAGGGCGACGTCTTTGGCGCTGGCGTGCCTGCCTTTCGAAACCGCGGTCATCCCGCAGCCCAGCAGGCACGGGGTGTTGGGCATGGCGCGGATCACGGGAATGTTGAGGGGCAGACCTTTTTCGATAGTCGCGGTTGGCACCGACGCCGCCACCGATACGATCACCTGCCGGGGAGTGACGTGGCCGCTGATCTCGCGCACCACTTCTTCGACCACCTGCGGCTTTACCGCAATCACAATGATGTCCGCGCCCTTCACCGCCGCGGCATTGTCGGTCCCGACCTTTACCTTGAGCTTCGCCGCCAGCGCTTTGGCGCGCTCCGGGTGCGCCACCGTAGCGCACGTGGACTTCGCCGAGAGCAGGCCTTTCCGCAACAGAGCCTGCAGAAGAATGCCGCCCATTTTCCCCGCGCCGAGAAACGCTACTTTCTTCCCTGCCAGATCATTGGCCATAACTCTCCTGCTGCTGTCATGTTTCCAAATTCGAGGAACTGCCGTTAGCGGACGTTGGCTTCCCGCCGCCGTTCCATCCAATTCCATGCGGTGGCCACTACGTCCTGCAGCCCGCGCGTCGCCTTCCACTGGAGCAGTGCCTGCGCCTTGGCTGGGTTCGCCACTAACATCGAAGGATCTCCCCCACGCCGTGGTCCCATCTTGCGCGGCACACTCCTGTGCGTCACCCCTTCCACCGTCGAGATTACCTCCTGCACGGAGTATCCCTGGCCTGTCCCCACGTTCGCGGCGAAACTGTCCCTGCCCGCCGCGAGGTGCTCCAGGGCCTTCACGTGCACGTCCGCCAGATCGTTGACATGAATGTAGTCGCGGATGCAGGTCCCATCGGGCGTCGGATAATCCGACCCAAACACCTCCAGTTCGGGTCCCTGCCCGGCCGCCGCAGCGAGCGCCAGAGGGATCAGATGCGTCTCCGGATCATGCAACTCGCCAATCTCTCCGCTTTCATCAGCCCCGGCCGCGTTGAAGTAGCGGAGACTGACAAAGCGAATGCCGTAAGCCCGGTCATAGGACTCGAGCGCCTGCTCGAAAAACAGCTTCGAGACTCCGTAAGGATTCACCGGCTGACGCGGCGCGCTCTCCTCGATCGGAACTTTGGCCGGCTCGCCATACACGGCACACGTGGAAGAGAAAATGATCTTCTTCACTCCTGCCTGGAGCGCTGCGTTGAGCAGAGAGAGTCCGCCCTCGACGTTGTTGCGAAAATACTTTTTCGGATTTGTGACCGACTCGCCGACATACGCGTGCGCGGCGAAGTGCATAACCGCGTCAGCCCGGGGCAGCACCCGGGCCAGCGCGTTCGCATCCAGCACGTCGCCCTTTACGAGTTCGAAACCCGCGGCCAGAAATTCATAGCCGGTGCTGAGATTGTCGAATACGATCACTTCGTGACCCGCGCGCCTGAGCGCCCGCGCCGTATGACTGCCGATGTACCCCGCACCGCCAACCACCAGAACGACCACGTCATTCCCTTTCCGCGGCTTGAACTCAGACCCGCCGCACAACCTGCTGGAACTGATTGTGGTTCTCCACCCTCTCGACGCCGGGCGTCGGATCAACACCGAATTATAAGGGCTGTCGCCGCGCGCACCGGAGAATCGCCGCGCGGCAGGTTTTAAGGCGCAGCCCCGCCAACCTGCTAAGATAGCGCATTCCCCCGCGGAGGCCTCCGTGGAAATCGAACACACGCCCGAGCCTGTACCAGCTTCCGAGCCGGCCTCAGTACCGGCAGCGCTTCCCTTGGCAGTGGCTTCGCCCGTCCCCAGCGCCCCAACGCATGCCGACCGCAGCACCGGCCTGGTGATCTTTGGCGTGCTCCAGATCATCCTCGGATTGATGGCTGCGTTGATGGTCCCGCTGATTGCGTTGGGCGCAATCTTATCGCGTCTGGGTCCGGGCGGGGCCATGCATCCGCGCCAGTTCCTGTCTGCGACCGCTAGCTACGTTTTTCTCTCCGTCTTGTTCGTCTGGCTGGGCGTCGGATCGATGCGCACGAAACGCTGGGCGCGCTCCCTCACACTGGTCGTTTCCTGGTACTGGATGATTCTGGGTGTGCTGATCACTGTTCTGCTGACCGCGGCACTGCCGGTCAGCATGCGGACGGCGATACAGTTGCAGCAGAATGGTCCCGGAGCGCCGCCGGCCGCCGTCTCTACTGGCGTGATGGCCGTGATCCTCACCATCTTCATCGTTTTCTCCGCGATTGTTCTGGTCGTGGTGCCCATCGCTTTTGTGATCTTCTACAGCCGCGCGGACGTCGCCGCGACCTGCCGCTCTCGCGATCCGGTCGTGCCCTGGACGGATCGCACGCCCCTGCCCGTTCTCGGCGCCAGCCTGGTTTTCTTTGTTGGCGCCCTGTATCTGGTAGCCACCGGCTTCTCGACCCCCATTTTCCCGTTTTTCGGGCGCTATCTCACCGGATTTGCGGGCGCCGTCTGCTTTCTCCTCTTAGCCGCGCTCGATACCTACCTGGCCGTCGCCCTGTTCCGTCTCAAGACCGCGGGCTGGTGGATCGCAGTTGTTACCGTGCCCGTCCGCCTTTTCTCGATGGCGTACACATACGCCAGGGCTGACCTGATGCAGGCGTATTCGAAGATGGGGTGGTCTGACGCCGAATTGCGGATGCTACAATCCAGCCCGTTCCTTCGCAGCCATGTCATCTTGTGGTGGAGCCTGGTCTCCCTGGTCATATTCTTGGGTTACCTGTTCTGGTTGAAGCGCTACTTCAAGATTCCGCCCGCGCCATCTCAGGCGGAAGCAGTCCCGGTGCAGGCGGGATAACGGTTGGCTGTCTATTTGGGGTAAGACTGCAATTCAAATTCTCTGGGGTACTTTCAATGACCGAACATCTTGCCGACAAAGTCTGTGTACCGTGCCGTGGAGGCGTTCCGCCGATGAAAGGCGCGGAACTGGAGAAGTTGCACCGCATCGTTCCCCGATGGACGGTCGCCAACGAACATCACCTTCATCGCGAGTTCCGCTTCCCCGATTTCAAACAGGCGCTCGATTTCGTCAATCGCGTGGGAGCGCTGGCCGAGGAACAAGGCCACCATCCCGATATTCTGCTAGCCTGGGGCAAGGCGGAGATCACCCTGTGGACCCACAAGATTGACGGCCTCACCGAGAGCGATTTCATTATGGCCGCCAAGATTGACCGGCTGCAGGCGGAGTAGGGTAACGGTCCGCGTGCATTGATCGGGGCGATCTGGCGACGGCAAGAGTGACCCAATGCCTCCGAGTTGGACTCTGCGCGGTGCATGGCGTGGAGCGTGGTTCGTGTTCGGGTAGTGGTGGAGTTTGATCAGGGCATGCCTTCAGGCATGCCGCAGCCGCGCGACCGACAAATCCGGCTTCAGCCGCCGGTGGCGCGCGGGGCAAGGCCAGCGGCTAAAGCCGTTGCCGTCCCGCGCCATGGGCGGCATCGCTGAAGCGATGCCCTGATACGAACCGTTATTCCCAAACTGCACCACTACCCGTGCCGAGGATCACCGACCTGCCCGAGTACGCGGGAGTATACTTCACAGTTCTCCGGGGGTGTGCCATGCCCGTCGGCGAGAAACAGACACTCCGTTTCGGCCCCTTCGAACTCGACACGCAATGCGGACAACTCCGTAAGAATGGCGTCGGGTTGAAGTTGCAGGGCCAGCCCATCCAAATCCTTGAAATCCTGCTGGAGAAACCCGGCCAACTGGTCACACGCGAGGAGATTCGCCAGCGCCTCTGGACCTCCGACACCTTCGTTGACTTCGACCATAGCCTGAACACGGCGGTCAAGAAACTGCGCCAGACGCTCGGCGACGAAGCCGACACGCCGCGCTATATCGAGACCCTGCCGAAGCGTGGCTACCGCTTCATCGGCGAGGTACAGCGAGAAGAGGCGAGGGAGGAGACGCGCCAGGCGGCGGTCGCGGTTCTTCCCATTGGACTGTTAGAGCCCCGGCCTTCGAACCGAACGCGACGCTGGAGGCAGGTGGTAATAGGCTCTGTTCTTGGGCTGCTGGTGATTGCGTGCGGAGTTTTGCTTTATTCAGTGCTCAAGCCCGAGCCGCAGCCGAGAATTGTGAACTCGCACGCTCTAACGAAGACAGGTAATCCAAAGGGAAACCATTATCTGAGGCCGCTCGTCGATCGCGGTTCCATCTACTTCTACGAGGAGAGGCCGTCCGGTTGGGTTGTGTTGGGGGTTCCGGCTGAAGGCGGAGAAGTCTTCGCAGGTCCTTCAGTCAACGGCTATTTGCACGACATCTCTCGGGACGGATCTCAATACCTGTCGCTGAACGACCCCAAGAACCACTCTGTAAACGCCGCTGTAGTGGACGTGTGGATACAGTCTGTGTCCTCCGGGGTTCCCCGCCTGATCCTCAAGAACACAGGCGATGCAATTTGGAGTGCGGATGCCCGCAGCATTTTCTTCAGGAGTAGCGACTACAAAGGACTCTACCGCGCCAATGCAGATGGAACCGGTGTGGAACGGCTTGCCACCTTCTCCGCGAGCGCAGGTAACTTGCATCTATCGCCGGATGGAGCGCGCATCCGTCTTACAGCCTGGGAGGTTGGTACGGATGGACGCAATCCCCACCCCATTCTCGCTAACCGCAATGATGTGTATGGGGGTAGCTGGAGTCCCGACGGGGAATACTACTTCTTTACGGGCTGGGATGGTCATCGGTGGAGTCTGTGGGCAGTTTCCGAGGTGCACCATTGGCGGAGGAAGGCCGAGGCCTCACAGCCTTATCCGCTCACCTTCGGCCCCATGTCTTTTGGAGTTCCTGCGATCAGCAGTGACGGCAAGCAACTCTACGCGGCAGGTATGGACCGCCGCGGTGAACTGTCCGTTTATGATCGCGAATCGGGCAAATTCGTTCCCTATCTCGGAGGAATTTCTGCTTGCTACGTGGACTTTTCGCGCGACGGCCAGTGGATCGCCTATGTTTCCTATCCCGAAGGCACGCTCTGGCGCAGCCGGATCGATGGCAGCGAGAAAAGGCAACTCACAGTGCCACCCCTGGCGGCGATGAACCCGCGCTGGTCACCCGACGGGAAGTTGATCGCGTTCACGGACCTATCGAACGGCGACCGGAGCCAAATGAAGGACGACAGTCCGCGCCGAGTCTACGTCGTCAGCGCCGATGGTGGAGCCCCCTTGCTGATGATTGCCGGCGAGCTCGGCGTTAACGATCCCACGTGGTCTCCAGACGGCAATTCCATTGCGTACGCAATTAATCCAATTGGGGGGCGACCTGCGGAGGCGAGAATTCTCGATGTGCAAACCCAGAAGTCAACCAAGGTACCGGGATCGGATGGGATGTGGAGCCCGCGCTGGTCCCCGGACGGCAAGTACCTGGTTGCTCTTGATTCTGCAGGCGGAAAGTTGATGCTCTTTAACTTCGCGAGTAATACTTGGGAGGAGTTGGCTTCGGGCACGAATTTCGGCTGGGAATGCTGGTCGCGCGATAGCCAGTTTGTCTATGCGTATGACAGTGATTCGCTGGTTCGCATCGCCATCTCCGACCATAAGAAGGAGCAGATCGCTTCGCTGCAAGGCTTTCGGGGCACAGCTTATTTCATGGCCAAGTGGAACCAAGGCTGGTTTGGCCTGACCCCAGATGGCCGATCGATTACGACGCGCGACACCAGCATCGAAGAGATCTACGCCTTCGACCTTGAATACAAATAGTTCCACGCAGCACGCCAAGAAAAAAGCCCGGATGGCTCCGGGCTTTTGCCATTTGAATGGGAAGTTGCGGCTTGCGGTTGGTCAACGCGACGCCAGCACGATTGCCTGCTCCTGCTTCGTGGTCCGCGCATACTCCAGTTCCGCCGAGGAGGCGTACAGTTCGTGGCCGCCGTTCACCTCGCCAATCCACGCCTCCGAGAGGAAGCGCCGAGTTCCATAGCGGTGGAAAACCAGCTTGGGGCTGGAGTCGTCGTTGGGACCGCCTCCGGTCTTGTTGGTCATGACGCTGGCGGCGCCGGGTCCGTCAATACGTGCTACCTGCAGCAGAGAGCCGTTGATCGACACTCTGTAGTCGCCTGCAGCCAGTGTCTGCTGCCCGACGGTGAAGTTGAAGGGTACGGTCACCCGGACGGCCCCCGTCTGGGCAAAAGCCGAAGTGAGAAGGACGAACGCTGCCAATGCAACCGCGATCATGAATCTTGAGCTTTTCATAACGCCTCCAGGAGCTGTGCTCCGTAAATTTTCTTGCTGTCGCGACTCTGGCTCCGTTGGCCAGAAACCACAATGCACGCACGATGATTCGGTTGATGAATTGTGGGTACAGGAGAGGTGATCGCGGTGTGACGGGCTTGTCGCCGCCAAAATGTATAGGCTAAGCAATTGAAAGCGGAAGGGTTGAGGAAGTTCCTACGCAGAAACGCAGCGCTATGGTCTCAGCTTGATCTTCAGGTCGGCGGCAATCTGCTTGCCGTGGAAGCGGCCATTTTCGATGAAGATCTCGTTCGTGCGTGACCCGGCCACAATCACGCCCGCGACATAGATTCCCCTGACGTTGCTTTCGAGTGAAACCGGATCGCACACCGGCCGGCACTGCTGGTCCGACAATTCGATGCCCATGCTGCGGAGAAAATCGTAGTCGGGGTGGTAGCCGATCAGAGCCAGCACGAAGTCATTCTTGAGCCGTAGCGGGCCGCTAGGTGTGACGATCACCACGTGGTCCACGCCGATCTCCTGCACCCAGCTGTTAAAGTGGGCCTCGATTTCCTCGTTCTTGATGCGATTCTCCAGGTCGGGTTTGATCCAGTACTTGACGTGGTGGTGCAGCTGCGCCTCGCGGTGCACAAGCGTGACGCGCGCCCCGTGGCGCCACAAATCGAGCGCGGCGATGGCAGCCGAATTCTTGCCCCCGATCACCAGCACATCCGTGTCGTAATATGGATGCGGCTCGCCATAGTAGTGCGAAACCTTGGGCAACTCCTCGCCCGGAATACCCAGCTTGTTGGCCAGATCGTAGTAGCCGCTCGAGACGATGACTTTCTTCGCGCGATAGTCGTGCGGGCGTCCGGCGCGATCGGTCGCCGTAATCGTGAAGTCCCCGTCCTCGCCGAGCACAGTCTTTACCCATTCATACTGCCGCAAGTCGAGCTTGTAGTGCTCGGACACTTTGCGGTAGTACTCGAGCGCCTCCTCGCGCGTCGGTTTCTGCTGGGCGGTGGTGAAAGGAATATCGCCGATTTCGAGCAGCTCCGGCGTGGTGAAAAACACCATGTTCGCGGGATAGTGGAACAGCGAATTCACCAGGCATCCCTTGTCGAGAACGATGACCTGCAGCCCGATTTTCTGCGCCTCGATGGCACAGGCCAAACCCGTGGGCCCGGCGCCGATAACGAGCACGTCAGTGCGCATCTCCTTGTTTGGGAGGGCCTTGGTCTGAGGCAGAACGTCCAGCTCTTCGTCAGCAAGAAACTCAGGCATAGGAGCGGAGTTGAGGTGCCGGGAGTTCGCGGCAGCTCGGAAACCGATGATTCTAGCACGCGGAACACAGCCGTCCCCCGGGGTATCGTGGCAGCAGGCCAGCGACCGGTCCGAACCGCCTCCCGGCGTTATAATTCCTGGTTGCACTCATCTTTCCGCTCGACTCAGGAGCACGTCATGTCTACCCTCACCGAACCGGTCACGCGCACTCGTATTGAATCCGACAGCATGGGAAAGATCGAGGTCTCTGCCAACGTTTATTGGGGCGCGCAGACCGAGCGCTCGCTGCTGCATTTCAATATCGGCCGCGACACCATGCCGCCCGAACTGATCCGCGCATTCGGCACTCTCAAGAAAGCCTGCGCGCTGGTGAACCAGGACCTGGGCAAGCTCCCGGCCGACAAGGCGAAGCTGATCGTCGCGGCTGCCGACGAAGTCATCGCCGGCAAACTGAACGACCAGTTCCCGCTGCGCATCTGGCAGACCGGCAGCGGCACCCAGACCAATATGAATGTGAACGAGGTCATTTCGAACCGGGCCATCGAAATCGCCGGCGGCGAGATGGGGTCGAAGAAGCCGATTCATCCCAACGACCACGTCAACATGTCGCAGTCGTCGAATGATACGTTCCCGGCCGCCATGCATATCGCGGCGGCAGAGCGCGTGAAGAACGCGCTGATTCCGGCGATCAAGACCGTGCGCGACGCAATCGCGGCCAAGGCAAAGGAGTTCGACAGCATCGTCAAGATCGGCCGTACGCATTTACAGGACGCCGTGCCTTTGACCATCGGCCAGGAGTTTGGCGGATGGGCCAGCCTGCTCGATCGCGACATCAAGCGATTGGAGCAGGCGCTCGAAGGCCTCTATGAGCTGGCCATCGGCGGTACGGCGGTGGGCACGGGTCTGAACACGCATCCGGAATTTGCCGAGCGCGCGGCGAAGAAGATCGCCGAATTGACCGGACTTCCCTTCCGCTCGCATCCCAACAAGTTCGCGGCGCTTTCCGCGCACGATGAGATCGTGTTCGCCCAGGGTGCGATGGAAACTCTGGCCGCATCGTTCATGAAGATCTCGAATGACATTCGCTGGCTGGCTTCCGGCCCGCGCTGCGGCTTTGGAGAACTCGTGATTCCCGAGAACGAACCCGGCTCTTCCATCATGCCGGGCAAGGTGAACCCCACGCAGTGCGAGGCCATGACCATGGTCTGCGTCCAGGTGCATGGAGCCACGGCTGCGGTTGGCTTCGCCGGATCGCAGGGCAATTTCGAGCTGAACGTGTTCAAGCCGGTGATGATCTACAACTTTCTGCATTCGGTCACGCTCATCACCGACGCCTGCCACGGCTATGTCGAGTATATGGTCAACGGCATTGAGGTAGATCGCGCCAAGGTGGATTGGTATGTGAAGAATTCGCTCATGCTGGTCACGGCGCTGACCCCGAAGGTCGGATACGACAAGGCGGCGCAGATCGCGCACACGGCGCAAGTGGATCATTCCAGCCTGCGCGAAGCAGCGCTGAAGCTGGGACATCTTACGGGCGAGGAATTCGATCAACTGGTCAAGCCGGAGAAAATGACGCATCCGTAGTTGTCAGTTGCCAGTTGTCGGTCACGCGTCGGTAGAGCTGCTTTGACGCCGCTTCGGGCCCTTAGGCGACTTCCTGCGTTTCTTCGACTCGCGCTGACAAGCTTCTCTTTTTCGCTGGCGCCGTCGTCATCACCACCACACTCACCAGCACCAGCGCCGTCCCCAGGATCGTGCGCATCCCGAGAGCCTCGCCCCCTAGAAAGTATCCCAGCACCACCGCGACCACGGGATTCACATAGGCGTAGGTTCCCACCTTGGTTGGCGATTCGTGATGAATCAGCCAGACGTAGGCGGTGAAGGCGACAATCGATCCCGCCACGATCAGGTACGCCAGCGCCAGCCACGCCTCGCGCGAAACGGCCTGCACATGAAAGCCGCGGAATTCCCCGAGCAGAGCGGCCGTCAGCGTCAGCAGGACGCCTCCGGCCAACATCTGTGCCCCGGAACTCATGACCTTGGCCGGCGGCAAGGGCAACTTACGGGTCAGGACCGAACCGACCGACCAACTCACAGCGGCCACGAGCAGGGCGCAGGCGCCCGCTGTATCTATGGGAGCTTCTCCGAATCCCAGGCCGCGGCTTACCAGCACGGTGACTCCGCCGATCCCGAGAAGAAGGGCCATCGCCAGCCGGATCCTGAGCCGCTGGGTACGAAGAATCAATATCTCCGACATCACCATGAAAACAGGAATGGTCGCCATCATGACGGCGGTGATGCCTGAGGGCACGCGTCTCTCCGCCCAGAACACCAGGCCATAATCAAGAACGAAGATCAGAATGGCGAGCAGCGATGCCGCGCCCCACTCGCGCTGAGATGGCGACGGCGTGCCCCTGGCCCGCATCCAGCCATAGAGAACGGTTCCGGCGATGAGAAAACGCACGCCGGCGAGAAGAAACGGCGGGACCTCGCGCACGCCGATGCGGATGGCCAGGAACGTTGATCCCCAAACGAGATAAATGATGGCGAAGGCGAGCAGAACCTTCCAGGTTAGTGGCCTTGAACTTGTTTCCATGCGTTGCTTTTCTCACAGAAGATTTCAGATTTCAGAAGTCAGATTGCAGATTTGACCGGGCAACCTCGGGGTTCAATCTGCAATCTGAAATCTTCAATCTCAAATCCGGTCGTCCTGAGCCTGATTAGATCAGTGAAATGCTCCGCAGAAGCAGAATTCCGGCATAAAAAGATCTTATGAAGCGACATTGGGCCGGGACGGGGACTCGCTTAAGCGGCGGGAAACACCTTCGCAGAACCTACTTCTTCACGAGGCTGGTGTGGCTGGCGACGCACTGCCATTTACCGGTGTCGAACACCCAGGTATCAGTGAAGCGTCCCACGTGGTCGTAGGGCTTGCCCTGGTAGGTGCCCTGCGTGTGATAGGTGCCCGTAATCACCGCCGTGTCGCCGAAGAAGTTCATCTTGACGTCCTGAATGTTGGCGAGGCTGGGCTTGTAACGTGGGTCCCGGATATCGGCCAGGAATCTCTGCTTGTCGCTGACCTCGCCATCCCACTCCGTGTTCATGAACCGGCTTGAAACCAGGGCGTCGAGGGCAGAGGAATCGCGATTGACCTGAGCTTCGTTCCACATGCGCTCAAGAATCAAGAGCTTCGTTTCGCGTTGGTCGGCTTGCTGGGCGGCCGATACAACCGCGCCCAGGGCCAGCAGAAGACAGCAGCAGGTCGTGCGTATCATGGCGGTCAACGTTCGCCACCCTACGGTTAGGGCGGGCGTTGCCAGAAAAATAGCAGTTACACACAGCTCTTGCTATGGGAATCACCCGAAGGTGAGTTACCTACGTCACAGGGAAGGCCATTTCTGAACACAATTACCCAATTGGGATGCGCCCTAGACTTCATGGCTCCAGAAGGACATGCCCTTCGACATGCTTTCTACTCTCAGAACGCCCAGCGCAGCAGCGTGGCGCCGATGGTGAAGCCGGCCCCGACTGAGGCCAGCAGCACCAGGCTTCCCTTTTTGAGCTTGCCCTCCTCGATCGCCGTACTCATCGCCAGCGGGATCGTCCCGGCGGTAGTGTTGCCGTAGCGTTCAATATTAACAATCACCGCCTCCGGCCGCAAGCCCAGCCGGTCGGCCGTAGCGCTGATGATGCGCAAGTTAGCCTGGTGGGGAATGAAGGCGTCAATGTCGGAGCCTTTCAACCCGTTTCGTTCGAGCAGTTTCTGGCAAAGTTCGGTCTGCTTGCGCACCGCGAACTTGAAGACCTGCTGGCCGTCCTGGTGGACGTAGTGCATCTTCTTTTCGACCGTATCTTTGGTTGTCGGGTTCAGGCTGCCCCCTCCGGGCATGTAGAGGAACCCCGCTCCTGTGCCGTCGACTTCGTGGATGAAGTCGATCAGACCAGCGGAATCATCTTCCGCCGGTTCGAGGATCGCCGCGCCCGCCCCGTCTCCGAAGATCACGCAGGTGGCGCGGTCGGTGTAGTCAATGATCGAGGACATCACGTCGGCGCCGATCACCAGCACCCGCTTGTGCGCCCCCGTGGCGATGAATTGCGCTCCGACCTGCACGGAGTAGAGAAAAGCTGAGCAGGCAGCGGAGAGATCGAATCCCCAGGCTCCTTTCGCGCCCAGCTTGTCTTGTACCACGCAGGCGGTCGAGGGGAAAAACATATCCGGGGTAACGGTGCCGACAATAATGGCTTCGATGTCGCTGGGGGTCAGGCCGCGCTGGGCCAGGGCTCTCTTGGATGCCTCCACGGCAAGGTCGCTGGTGGCTACGCCTTTGTCCGCGATGTGGCGCTCGCGGATGCCGACGCGCGTCATGATCCACTCGTTGTTGGTGTCCACCATTTCTTCCAAGTCGGCGTTGGTGAGCAGGCGCGGCGGCACGTAGGTGCCGAGAGCGCTGATCTTGGCGCGGACCGGTTTGGTCAAGGAGAGCTCCTGACTGGCAAACGCAAGTATTCTGAAGGATTGCAGGAAGAATGTCTAACGTCAGACCTCGGACCTCGGGCGTCGGACCTCGTACTTCAAACCCCGGACCGCAGACTTCTCGTCGCCTCAGCCATCCAACCAGGCAATGCCGCGCGCAACAAGCTCAAAGTATAGGGGGCGGATTGCTGATGCCCTGGGTCACGTCCAACGTGCCACGCCCAAGGCCGAGGTCCGAAGTCGAACGTCCGAGGTCTGAGGTCTGAGGTCCGCTTCTCTAGAACGCCCAGCGCAGCAAGGTCGCGCCGGACGTAAACCCGGCGCCCACGGCCGCGATCAACACCAGGTCCCCCTTCTTCAATTTGCCCTCTTCGATTGCCGTCCGCATGGCGATGGGAATCGTGCCCGCTGTCGTGTTGCCATAGCGATCGATATTGATGATGACTTTCTCCATCGGCATTCCCAGGCGATCCGCGGTCGCGGTGATGATTCGCAGGTTGGCCTGGTGCGCGATGAAGCAGTCCACATCCTTACCCGTCAGCTTGTTTTTCTCCAGGATGCGCTCAGTCATCTCCGCCATCTTCTTCACGGCATACTTGAAGACCTGCCTGCCATCCTGATGGATATAGTGCATTTTCTGATTCACCGTCTCGTGCGAAGCGGGGTTCAGACTGCCTCCTCCCGGCATGTAGAGATATTGCCCGCCCATGCCCTCGATTTGAGCGACATGGTCAATCACGCCGTCTTCCCCGTTTTCGGCCGGTTCGAGCAGAACCGCGCCCGCACCGTCGCCAAAGATGATGCACACCGCCCGGTCGGTAAAGTCGGTCATGGATGAGTTCACATCCGTCCCGATCACCAGCACCTTCTTGTACTGTCCCGACTCGACGAACTTCACCCCGGTGTTCAGGGCAAACAGAAACCCCGAGCATCCGGCCGAAACATCAAAGCCCCAGGTGCTCGCGATGCCCAATTTATGCTGCACCAGGCACGCGGTCGAGGGATACATCATATCCGGCGTCACCGTGCCCACGACGATGAGATCTACCTGCTGCAGATCGAAAGGTTGCGAGGCCAGCAGGTTCTTAACCGCCTCGACCGCCAGGTCGCTGGCCGCCACTCCCTTATCCACAAGATGGCGCTCACGAATGCCGACCCGCTCCATGATCCATTCGTTGGTGGTATCAACCATCTTTTCCAGGTCGGCGTTAGTGAGAACACGCGGCGGCAGGTAAGTGCCGAGGGCGCTGATTTTGGCGCGAATTGGTTTGGTCAAATGAGGCTCCTGAATATGAATGAAATAGGAAACCCAGTATTTTGAAGGATTGGAAGCAGAATGTCTAACCCGATTCTCAGGAGAAGCGCCAAAACTCCGAGGTCAGTCCCAGCGAGCGAAACAGTTTGTGCGCCTCGTCTACAGTGCGGCGTCGCCAGGCGGCAGACATGCGATCGCGATACCACGCGTCGGCCAATTTCCAGGCCTGCTCCAGGCTAAGGACAGCTCCGCGCTGGAGCCTCCAGGCCTTGCACCAGCGATCGATGTGATCTTCCGACCGGAAGAGGAGCATAGTTTTTCAATTGAAGACGATGTCGTCCCACCATTGCCGGGCGGGAAGCGCAAAGTGCACCAGTCCTGGCGGTTCGCAAACGACCTCGCCGCCGCGAACGGCGACCGTCATGCTTTCGCCGCAGCATCCGCAGGAGGTGTGCACGCGCCCGTCGACGTGCAGCATGGCGATGACACCCAGCGCATCCCAGATGCAGTTCCCGTGCCAGGTGTGCGGGCCGACGGCTTCCCCGGTTTCCACGACGAAGGGTGTCGGGACCGCCGAAAGGGGGTTGGCCATGAGGACTTCTCCGCTGCCCGGCTGAAGCACGAGCATGTGCCCAGCGGCCAGTTCCCGAAACGCTTCCGCGACCATGGCGACGCTGCAACCCAAATCAGCGGCTACGTCCCACTTGGGAGGACAGTGTCCCGACTCCACAAACAGCTCGTAGAGCCGAAGGCGAACTCGATGCTTGAAATCGGCAGCCACTGCTGACGCACCAAGAAAATAAGCCAGGCACCGGGGGCTCGCTGCACACGCAAGAGCCCGTTACCGTTGCTTCCTTCCGGACCTGGCGGGGTTGGCGGGAGTACGTCGCGCGAGACCGATGCCTGACTGCCCATTTTAGCATTCAGAATCCGTGGGTGCCCCACCCCTGTCCCTCCGCCTTTTGGGGGGCAGGGTGAGGACCTTTGACGTTCGCTCCCAGTACCCATGTGACTTTTGGTGCAAGAATCGGGCACCTAAGCCTTCCCTTCTTGCGGCCGTTGTCGAACAATAGTTGTCGAGCAACAGAAGTCTTGCGCGGACCTGTCCCTAGTTCGTCCACGCCAACGGTAAACGTGTCGCGACCCGCACAACTCGCCCTGATCTCGCTCCACCAGGCCATTGACTATTACTTTGAGATGGCGCTGTATCTGCTTGTGCTGACAGGCTTTTGCACTCTGGCCATTACCGGCGGATTGGACCTGCCTTCCCTGCTTCTGGTGGGCGCGGCCCTGACCGCGCGCGGCTATCTGCTGGTCAGACGGCGAGCGGCGGTGATTCCCGAGCGCTGGGCCACCCTCCTGACCATCGCATACTTCGTCTTTTTCGCAGCCGACTACTATGTCGTCTCGCACAGCTTCCTGCCCGCCACCGTGCACCTGGCGCTGTTCGGCGTGGTGGTGCGCATGTTCTCGCTGCGGCGCGAGCGTGACTACATCATGCTGGCAGTTCTCGCCTTCCTCATGGTGCTGGCCTCGGCGGTTCTGACCGTGGACAGCGTGTTCCTGTTGTCGTTCACCGCCTTCATGCTGATGGCGGTAGCCACGTTCGTGCTGATGGAGATGCGCCGCTCCGGGCACGCGGCCAGTATTCACGCGAGGCATTCCATCGATCCGCAGGAGCACCGCCATCTGGCATTCACGCTGGTCCGCGTGGCCCCGGTCTTGATGCTGATGATTCTGATCGGCGCGGTTCTGGTGTTCTTCGTGCTGCCCCGCAGATCCGCGGGCTATCTGGGCGGATACGCGTTCGGCACCGACTTTTCCTCCGGCTTCAGCAACCGCGTGCAACTGGGACAGATTGGGGAGATCCAGCAGTCCAACGCGGTGGTGATGCACATTCAGATCGACGGTGACAATCTGGGCCGCTACGATCTGCACTGGCGCGGTGTGGCGCTTACGGATTTTGACGGGCACACGTGGTCGAAACCGCCGGATGCGTTCCTGCTGCCGCGCTGGGCCGACAAAAGCTTTGCCGTGCCCCGGCTTGAGAATGTCGCTTTGAAGTCGCTGGTCACGCCGAACCGCGTGCGCGAGCAGGTCATCCACTACCGCGTGCTGATGGAACCGATTGGCACCAACGTCTTCTTCCTCGCTCCCTGGGGCCGCAGCGTCAACGGAGGCTACCGGATGCTGGGAGCTGATACCGAGGGCGCGGTATATAACTTTGACACTCTGCATGCCATCAGCCGCTACGAGGCGGAGTCGGACATCGCCACGCCGTCACCGGCCGAGTTGCGGGCCGCAGGACGAAATTACCCGGCGGCGATCACGGCAACTTACCTGCGGCTGCCGGCGGTCGATCCCCGCGTTCCGCGCCTGGCGGCGCAGATTACCGCTTCCGCCCGCAACGATTTCGACAAGGCTGCGGCCATCGAGAACTACCTCAGAACCCGTTTCGGATACACGCTGCAATTGCCGCACACCGCGCCCCGGGATCCCATTGCGAATTTCCTGTTTGAGCGCAAGCAGGGGCACTGCGAGTACTTTGCCTCTTCGATGGCGGTCATGCTGCGCACGCTAGGGATTCCCTCGCGCGTGGTCAATGGCTTCCGCAGCGATGAATTCAACGATCTCACCGGCAACTACGTGATTCGGGCCAAGGACGCGCATGCCTGGGTCGAAGCCTACTTCCCGGGTTACGGCTGGCACACCTTCGATCCCACACCCGGCGGCGGTGGCGGCATCCCCCAAGGATGGGGCCGAGTCGGGCTCTACCTGGACGCGATGGCCTCATTCTGGCGGGACTGGATCGTGAGCTATGACACTTCCCACCAGTACGTTCTCGGTCAAACCGCGGTGAATGCAACCCGCAATCTCTGGGAGGCCGCCCACGCATGGGAGCAGACTCACTATGAGGCGATGCTGCGGTGGGCCCGGCGCAGTCAGGCTCGCGTCGAGCATGCGCCCAGCCGATGGGCCTTGACTGGCTTGGGCATCGCGCTGGGGTTCTTTCTTCTGGCAAATCTCGGGCGGATCGCACGCCTGCTGCACGAAACACGTTTGCGGGCGCATCCGGAGCGGTCGCCGGAGCAGGCAGCCGCCCTCTGGTACCGGCGCATGACTCGGGCGGTAGCGCGAACCGGGGTGCCGAGATCGGCGGCGCAGACGCCTCAAGAGTTCGTCCGGAAAATTGTGGATGCCCGCCTGCGCGCGCCGGTGGCCCACTTTACCGAGGTCTACGAGTCGGCACGATTTGGAAACTCGGCCGAGGATGCCCAGCGCCTGCCGCAACTGTTCGAAGCGGTCGAATCGGCAACGCGAGAATAGGCTCCGCTGAGCGCGAACCGTCATCCTGATCGCAACGAGGGATGCGTGGGGGCACCCCCCATCAGCGCTGACTTAAGCAGAATTCCTTCCGGACCGCCGACCATCCACGTACTTACCATCGTTTCGTGGTGATAAGGAGACGTTTTCTAGTATTGATCGTCGGAGGTAGAGTCGAGCCGGCCTGAATGAGTGCTTTGAACGGTCAGTTCTTGTTTGCTCGCACTTCGTCGACTACTTGCCGGACTGCTGTGACTATGGAGTCCGGCGATTCCTCCATACCGTGGCCTGCATCCACCACAATTTGCCGTCCGCGTGTTGATAGGCGCACCAGGCTCGCCTGCAATTGATGCACCCAGATCTCGTGATATTCCGCTGCTTCTTTTTCGAAACCAGGAGGGGCCCAATACCTTCCTGCGGTCAGCACGACGAGCGGGCGATCACCTAAGCTGCCCGCGTTTCTTGCAGCGTTGTTGATGTCGGGGTTTCCGCCGCCTTCTCTCGGAACGATTCTGCCCTCGTCAGAGGCTGCGCAAGCCTGCTCGGCGTCGGCCCGAAATGCCTTCGGTTGTGCTTCGAGCTTAGCCAGTACACTGGCTTGCTCGGGGGTGAAATCGGGCGGAGGAGGCCGCCGCTCTCGGCTCGCCACGAAGCGAATTATGCCAAGTCGCGCCATTGCTGGTAGAACCATGCAAATCAGGTGTCTCGTGCTGCCCGACATACGATTTACGGGTGCTAGCGCGAAGTCGGGTTCACGCATGTCCGGAACCGCTGAATCGATCAGGACCAGACCGGCCACGTCCGAGGGGTAGCGTGCCGAATAGATGTGAACATATTCGCCCCCAACCGAACCACCAGCCATCACGTAGGGTGGCAAAACCCCCGCGCGCTGTAGCGCCTCGTGCAGATCGCTGGCAATATTGGCACTGGTTCGCGGAGACGATGGCGGATCGCTCCAACCTACACCCGCGCGGTCGTACCAGCAGGTGCGGGTGAACACTGCCATTTTGGACTGTAGCAACAGCTGCGCATAACCGGGCTCGTTGCCTCCGGGTTCAAGAATCACGGTCGGAGTACCCTGACCAGAGCAGTAGACGTTCAGAGTGCGTCCACCAATGTCAACCGCCTGTCCAACGCGTGGAGGCAGTTGACTGGCATCCCTGGCTCTCCCGACCTGTTCATATGTAAAGCCCACGAGAAGGGCCAGCACCAGCAGAGTCAGAAATACGCACGAGATTCTCCGAATCCACTTTCTCATGTGCCGACCTCCTTATCAGAAATGGCCGACTCACAGTTCGGCGCACACATTGATTACGAAACCGTCTGGGTTACGGCCGCATAGGCCAGTTGAATAAGAAGCTGCCGAATCCGATAACCACCGGCACCACTCCCGCGATACCCCCGAGTACCCACTTCCACATTCCCGACCGCATGATCCACTGTCGCAGCAGAGAGATGGCGGCGTCATACAGGAGCGGCGCCGCGCCTGATGCGTCACTGGATTCGTCGAATATCCAGAGAAGTTCTGGCTCGAACCGCAGGCGAAAGGCGGGTGGATGCAAACAAATGAGCCAACGATACAGGGTGCGGGTCATCATGCCCTCTCCGGTCGGATTCTGAGATGTAGTCGCGCTTCGCGGACCACGCCTTCGAGTCTCTCGATCTCCGTAGCCAAGAGTCCGCGGCCAAAGCATGACAGGCGATAATAGCGGCGCCTTGGATCATCGCCGGGAGAGCGTGGGGAGCGCTCTTCCACGATGCCTTGATCGAGCAGTTTTTGCAGGTTGTCGTACAACGTGCCGGGGCCCAGCTTGTAGCGGCCGTCCGACTGGCGGGCCACCTCCCGCATAATCCCATAGCCGTGACGATCTTCACTGGAGAGGGCGAGCAAGATATGCAGCGCGGCAGCGGAAAGAGGCAGGAATCGATCGAAGCTTTCCTTCATAGTCGGATTCCGTTATATCGGAATCCGACTACTGAGTCAAGTCCTATCTTTCCGAATACGCGGTTCCGCGGGGAGATATTCGGCGCAAATACAAATAAAGCCGGTCGTAGGACATGGTTCTCAAATGGAAGCGCCCTCTTTTGCTGGATTACGGGCTACTCGGAAACAAATAGCTCCTTAAGTTGCGCTTTTTGGGGGTGTGCTCTCGGCGCCGACACCGCCGGTGCAGGCTAGAACCCGGATCCCTCGCTACGCTCGGGATGACACGGCTCTTACGGCCCGCGCTATAGGTGAAACCGGACTAGAAACGCCAGACTGCCCCTACGCCCAGAAAATAATTGTGCTGGCGGGTTTTGCCGGTCGGAGCCTGGGGAAAGTCGGGCTCTCCCGCCCAGAAATCGCGGCCTTCGGCACGCAGAACAACGCGCTTCGTAAGTTTGACGTCCAAACCGACGCCGTACTGCAGCACACCCGAGGTGGTGGATGTGCCGGTGTTGCTGCCGCCGTACAGTAGCGTCTTATTCTCGCTGATATGGCCAAAGCCCCCGCCCACGCTGCCCCACAGAGATACTGCCGTGGTGGGGAACAGGTTCACGCGCACTGAGGGAGCTATGAAGAGCGCCTTGTAGTCCTGGGGCACCAGGCCCGGCCCTCCGGCATGAAGATCCTCGTCGGGATTAAAAAGTACAGGGACTTCGCCTGCCACCGCGAAAATCGGGGTGACGAGAAGACGACGAGCGTAACTGCCTTCAATTGTCAGCCCCTTTCCATAACGAAGGTAGGGATCGAAGCAAGGCGCGGGGCACTGGGTTAGCGCCTGGGTGCTGATGAAAGAGCGGCCGATGCTGCCGCCCAGATCGTTCTTCTCATCTTGCGCGGCCAGTGAAACTGCCAGTGCGACCACGAACAGGACCGCAATCCACAGTTGTTTCCCGGACATTTTCTGCCCTCCTGCGAGGTGCCTCTTACGTCATGGTTACGGCGGTATGCCCTAGCCTAGCACGACGGCTGGCGTTTTGAATCCACAAGTGTCCCTCCTTTGTGGATTTCTAAGGTGCCAGGCATCGCCCCGCCTCAAGTGCAGGCGATGCGGGAAGGGCTGCTCTGGAATGGTAAGATCAAGAGATTCCATGCCGCCAAAGGTCCTCACCAGCAGCGATTCCACGGAGAAATCGCTGAAGAACCCACGGGACCAGCTCCGTCCAAACCAGCGCCCGCCAAAGGTGGGATTCATCAGCCTGGGCTGTCCCAAGAACCTGGTGGATAGCGAAGTCATGATGGGCCTGGTGGCGCGCGCCGGGGCCGAACTGACAACCCGCGCCGAAGACGCCGACGTGATCGTGGTCAACACCTGTTCGTTCATCGCGAGCGCGCAGCAGGAATCGGTGAACACGATCCTCGAAATGGCGGGGCACAAGGCCGGTGGCAAGGCCAGGAAACTCGTGGTCGCGGGATGCCTGGTCGAGCGTTTCCGCGACCAGATTCGCAAAGATATCCCGGAAGTGGACGCAGTTGTCGGAACCGGAGAATTGGAAAACATTCTGTCCGCGGCCGGACTGGCGCCTGGCCCGTCGCGAAATGACGCCGGCAAGGACTCGCCGTTTGTCGTGTTGCCTTCGCGGCCGGAGGGCGATGCCCGCGCCGCGCAAGGCCGCTTCTCGCGCGAGGCGTGGGATGGGGCGATTCACGACCTCCCCAACTATCTGTACGACGATTCCACCCCGCGCATTCTGGCCACGCCGCGCCTCATGGCCTACATCAAGATCGCCGAAGGCTGCGACCATCCCTGCACGTTTTGCATCATTCCGCAGCTGCGCGGGCAGTTCCGTTCGCGGCGCTTCGAATCGGTCGTGGCCGAGGCCGAGCGCCTGGCCCAGGCCGGGGTGCGCGAGGTTACCCTGATCGGCCAGGACACCACCTGCTATGGCGAAGACTTTGCCCTGAAAGATGGCCTGGCGCTGCTGCTTGAAAAACTTGCCGGCATCGAAGATTTGCGCTGGATCCGCTTTCTCTATGCTTATCCCAACAAGATCACCGGCAAGTTGCTGGAGACCATCGCGCAGCACGACAAGATCTGTTCCTACATGGACGTGCCCCTGCAGCACGCCTCGGCCTCTGTGCTGAAGCGGATGAAGCGCGGGGGCGGCGCCGATGTGTTCCTGCGGTCAATCGCAAAAATGCGGCGAATTGTGCCTGATCTGGCCCTGCGCACGTCGTTCATCGTGGGTTTTCCCGGTGAAACCGAGAAAGAATTCGAGGAGCTCTGCGACTTCGTGCGCGAGGCCCAGTTCGACTGGATGGGAAGCTTCGCCTATTCCGATCAGGAGGGTGCGAGTGCGTATGCTCTCGAGAAGAAACTTCCGCCGCGCGAGATCGAGCGCCGGCGCAAGCACCTGATGGGCATCCAGCGCCAGATCAGCAGGAAGAAGAAGCGGGCGCTGGTGGGGCGCGAGTTCGATCTGTTGCTGGAAGGCGAATCCGAAGAAAGTGAATTGCTGCTCGAGGGCCGCACCTCCATGCACGCACCCGAAATCGACGGCAAGGTCTTCGTCAACGACTTCCCGGAAGAAATGATGCCGCAGCCCGGCGAATTCTATCGTTGCCAGATCACGGAAGCGCATGACTACGACCTGGTAGCGAGGATCGTGTAGGGCAGTAAGCAGGGCTGATTTTTCAATCTGCAATGTGAAATCTTACTTCTACAATAAGAATCTGTATGCCGCGCAAGCGCACGCTCAAACTCCGCTGCCCGATCTGCAAAAAAGCAGTGAAGAACACCGACCCGGACTTCCCTCTCTGCAGCGACCGCTGCCGCGTCATCGATCTGGGCAGGTGGGCCAGCGGAGCCTATGTGATTTCGTCGCCGGTAAAAGACGCGGAGGAAGCGATTCGCGAAAGTGATCCGGAAGACTTAGACAAAGATCCGTAACTGCCGTGTGCGGGCGAGACGCCCGCACGACAGCCGCCGAGGACGGCGGTGCTACGCCCCCGACAGGCACTCAACGATGAAGGACGCGCTCACTTCCGATGCCCCCTCAAACCGCCCCCGCGCCCCGCTCTGGGCGATGCTCATTGCGACTTTCTTCGGCGTCGGACGCCTGCGCCCGGGACCCGGCAGTTGGGGGTCGGCCGCCGCGCTGTTACTCTGGGCCGCGCTGGCCCGTGCGTTGAATCCCGCCCTGCGCACGCCAGTCGTGATCGCGCTGGCAATTCTCACCACGCTGATCGGCATCCCTGCCGCCACTCAAGTCGCCCGCTCGTCGGGAACCAAGGACCCGCAGTTTGTCGTGATTGACGAGGTCGCGGGACAGCTGATCGCGCTGATCGCCGTCCCCCTTGGATGGCGAACTTTTCTGGCCGGTTTTATACTTTTTCGAGCGTTTGATATCGTCAAGCCACCTCCGGTGCGGCAACTGGAAAAGCTTCCCGAAGGCACCGGAATCGTGGTGGACGATGTTGCGGCAGGAGTCTACGCCTTCGTGGGGATGCAACTCTTGCTGCATTTTGGTCTACTAAGCTAGTAACCAAGTTGCGAGTACCGGGCGCTGGGAACAAAGCCCACGATTCCCGCGCTCGCTGTACGTACCCGGTGCTTCTCATGGGATTTTCCGACCGCATCCTGGGCAGAAAAAACGTGAACGGCGGACCGCGCATCGAAGCGATAGCGCCGGCGCTGGCGCTCGCCGGCGGCGAGATCCGTATTATGGGCTCGGGGCTGCGGCCGCGGGAATTGCGCCCTCCTCACGTGCGCTTCGGCGAAATGGAAGGATCGGTCGTGGTCAGTTCTGACGCCTTCCTGGTGGCGCGCGTGCCTGAGGGCGCGACCTCGGGGCCGCTCGTGGTGGCCACCGACGGCCATGTCAGCAACGCCCATCCCGTGAAGGTGGCCGTGCCCATCGCGGAGAGTCTTCACCCCGTCACCAATCCCGCGCTCGACGCCGAAGGCAATCTGTACGTCACATTTTCCGGTTCGCGCGGACAAAAAGTTCCCGTGGCCATCTTCAAGATTGACACCAACTACACCGTGAAACCATTCGTGGTCGAGATGATGAACGCCACCTCCATCGCCTTCGACCGCCAGGGCCTGATGTATGTTTCCTCGCGCTATGAGGGCGCCGTGTACCGGGTGGCGCCCAACGGGACCATGACTACCTACGCCGAGGGCATGGGCGTGGCCACCGGGATCGCGTTCGATCGCGAGCAGAATCTTTACGTTGGCGACCGCAGCGGCACCGTCTTCAAGATTTCGCCCGACCAGCAGGTCTTTGTCTTTGCCACGCTGGAGCCCAGCGTATCCGCCTACCACCTCGCTTTCAGCCCGCACGGCGACCTTTTCGTGACCGGGCCGACGACCTCGAGCTTTGACTGCGTTCACAAGATCGATCCCAACGGAGCGGTGAGTACGTTTTACAAAGGTCTGGGACGGCCGCAAGGACTGGCCTTCGATGTGGACGGCAACTTGTATGTAGCGGCATCGCTCGCCGGCAAATGCGGAATCGTAAAGATCACGTCCGACGGCAACGCCACCCTGGAGGTTGCTGGCCATGGGTTGGTCGGGCTGGCGTTCGCCCCGGCACGGTCGGTCATTCTGGCCACGACCAATGCCGTCCACCATCTTTCATGGAACATTCAGGGCCTGCCGCTGCTGCCGGAATGACCCTAATCTCTTGGTTATCCGACGTCTCTTCCTTTGTCATTCCGACATCTCTCGTTTTGTCATTCCTCCCGAAGTGAGGAATCTGCTTTTCGCCTGTGCTCATGTGCAGCCCGCTTCTCCCTCACTTTTCATTTAAACTTCCAAACGTGAATGCCGAGATCATCGCGGTTGGTTCCGAAATGCTCACCCCTTATCGCATGGACACCAACTCGCTGTATCTGACCGAGCAGCTTAATCTGCTGGGCGTCGAAGTCATCTTCAAGAGTATCGTAGGCGATGACCGGCGGCGGCTGGTGGCGGCCGCGCAGCACGGGCTCTTCCGTTCCGACATTCTGATTTTCAGCGGCGGCCTCGGCCCCACCGAAGATGATCTGACCCGCGAAGCGGTCGCCGAAGCGCTCGGCGTGGAACTGCGCCGCGATCCCGAGATTCTGACGCATATCGAACAGCGCTTCGCCGCGCGCGGCTGGAAGATGGCGCCCAACAACGCCAAGCAGGCCGATGTGCTCGCGGGCGCCACCGCTCTTCCCAATCCCAACGGCACCGCGCCGGGACAGTGGCTGGCTGGCGAGTTCGAAAGCAAAGAGCGCATCATCGTGCTGCTTCCCGGCCCTCCGCACGAAATGAAAGCGCTGTTTGAGAATGAAGTGCGCGAGCGCCTGCGCGGAAAAGTTCCCCCCGCCTTTCTCGTCACCCGCACGCTGAAGGTCGCCATGCTGGGCGAATCGGCTGTGGACGCGCGCGTCGCGCCCATCTACAAGCGCTTCTCAGACGTTGAAACTACCATCCTGGCCGGCGCGGGAGAAGTCGAACTGCACTTCAAGACCCGCGCCGCGACCAAGGATGCGGCGCAGCGCCGGGTTGACGAAGTCGCCGGACTCGCGGAGGACGAGTTGGATGATGCCGTCTACTCGCGCAACGGCGAATCGCTGGAGCAGATCGTCGGGTACTGGCTGCAGATGCGCAACGCCACGCTGGCTGTGGCAGAATCGTGCACGGGAGGTCTGCTGGCGGAACGCATCACCTCGGTCAGCGGCAGTTCGCGCTACTTTCTTGGCGGGGCCATTGTGTATTCCAACCAATTGAAGACCGAACTTGCCGGGGTGCCCGCGGAAATGATTGATCGCCACGGCGCGGTCAGCCGGGAAGTGGCGGCAGCGCTCGCCGAAGGCATTCGCTATCGCTGCGAAGCGACGCTAGGGGTTGGCATTACCGGCGTGGCCGGTCCCACGGGAGGCACGCCAGAAAAGCCCGTCGGCCTCGTGTTTCACGCCGTGGCCGGCGACCGCGGCACCGAAGTGGTGCAACGCAACTTTCTCGGCGACCGCAAACGCATCCGCCGCTTCGCCTCGACCATGGCGCTGGATATGGTCAGAAGGAAATTGATGTGAGCTAGCTACGAGCTGCGAGCTATGAGTTACGAGCTCTGGATTTTTGACTCGTAGCTCGTAGCTCGCCACTCGCAACTCTTTTATGCGCCTCTTTATTGCTCTCGACATAGACGACGCCATCCGCGAGCGGATCTCCCGCTTCGTGGAAGGTGTGCAGGGATTCGCGTCCAACGCGCGCTGGGCGAAGCCGGAATCCCTGCACGTGACCATGAAGTTCATCGGCGAACAACCCGAGCCTGTCGTCGAGCAGATCAAATTCGCCCTGGGAACCATCAGCGCGACGACTGCGGAAATTCAATTCCGCGGCTATGGTTTTTTCCCGACCGCGAAATCAGCGCGCGTTTTCTGGGTTGGGATGGAGGCTGGCCCGGAACTGGCAACGCTGGCCGTCCTGGTTGACGACAAGATGGCAGCGCTGGGAATCCCAAAAGAAGAGCGCGTCTTCAGCCCGCATTTGACGCTGGCGCGCGGGCCGGGTGGTTCCGGTTCGCCGCGCTCGCGCAAAGGGGATGGCCCCAACCGCACTTTTGAGCGCCTGCAGGAGAAACTCGCCGCCCTGCCCGCGCCCGAGTTTGGTACTATGACGACCCACGAGTTTTTTCTGTACCAGAGCAAACTGTCGCCGAAGGGATCGCAGTACACGAAGCTGGCGGGGTTTGCGCTGCACTAGCAGACTGCTGAGCAAAATGCCATCTTTTCTCCTTACCGCGGTTCTAAGCTACCTGCTCGGTTCCATCCCTTTCGGCTATCTTCTGGTGCGCATCTTTCGCGGGGAGGACGTGCGGCAGAGCGGCAGCGGCAACATCGGAGCCACCAACGTCGCGCGGAAGTCGCCAGTGCTGGGCGTGGTCACGCTGCTGTTGGATGCACTGAAGGGATCTGCGGCTGTGTTGGCTTCACTCGTCTTGCTGCGTGGCGAATTCACCAGTTGGGCCTATGCGAACGTACCCTGGTATCCGGACCACGCATGGACGCCGATGCCTGATGCCGCGCAGGCTCGGGTCGTAACCAGCATGGCTCTGGCCGCCCTGTTCGCCATTGCTGGCCACATGTTTCCCGTGTGGCTCAAGTTTCGCGGCGGCAAAGGAGTCGCCACCGGCCTGGGTTCTTTCCTTCTGATTGCGCCCAAGGCTGTGCTGGTTGCGGCCGGCATTTTCGTTGCCGTTGTGCTTGCATTCCGCTACGTCTCTCTGGCATCTATCATCGCAGTCGCGGCCTTCCCGCTTCTCGCCTGGCTGCTGCATGAATACGGCAACTCCTGGCTGGCACTGGCTTTCATGTCGCTGGCGGCGCTGCTGATCGTGGTCAGGCACCGCCACAACATCCGCCGCCTGCTGGCCGGCACAGAAAATCGTTTCCGATCGACGCGCAACCCGAGGCCGGAATCGAGGCCGGAACAACCATGAGCGAGATCGCCATCATCGGCGCGGGAGCCTGGGGCACAGCCATCGCCATTGTCCTCGGCCGCAAAGGCGCGCGCCGGGTCCGGCTGTGGGCCCTTGAGACCGAAGTCTGCCAAGCCATCACCCAGAAGCGCATCAATGAGAAATTCCTTCCCGGATGCCGCATCCCCGATGGCGTGACCGCCACGAATGATCTCGCCACGGCTCTCGAGGGAGTGCAAATCGTCGTCAGCGTCATGCCGTCGCAGCATTGCCGAGGCCTGTTCGAACGGATGCGGCCTCTGATTCCGCCGCAAACCTTGATCGTCAGCGCTACCAAAGGTCTGGAGGAAACCTCCCTCGAGCGGATGACCGAGGTGATCGGCGAAGTACTGGATCGCCCCGGCGGATCCCCCCCCGCGATCGGAGCACTGGGCGGCCCTTCGTTCGCCCTGGAAGTCGCCCGAGGCGACCCGACCGCCATCACCATCGCGTCCAGCGATCCAGCGCTAATGCGCACCGTGCAATCGGAATTCAGTGATCCCAGTTTCCGCGTCTACACCAACAGCGATGTGATCGGCGTGGAATTGGGCGGCGCGTTGAAGAACGTAGTCGCCCTCGCAGCCGGAATCTGCGACGGTCTCGGCCTCGGTCACAACTCGGTCGCCGCCTTGATCACGCGCGGCCTCGCGGAAATGACGCGGCTGGTCACGGCCTGCGGCGGCCGCGCCGAGACCATGCCCGGACTCGCCGGACTCGGCGATCTGGTGCTCACCTGCACCGGCGGCTTGTCGCGGAATCGCAGCGTAGGCGTCGAACTCGGCCGTGGACGCAAGCTGCCCGAGATCCTTGCCGCCATGCACGGCATGGTCGCGGAAGGCATCTTCACCACCACCGCCGCCATGGGGTTGGCTAAGACGCGGGGAGTAGAAATGCCGATCACGGCCCAGATGCACGCTATCCTGAACCATGGAAAATCTCCGCGTGAAGCCATTCGTGAACTGATGACGCGCAGCGGAAAAAGCGAGACCGGCGCCGACTCTTAGGTTCGTCCCGCCATCCGTGCTACCCTTTACCGTTTCCCATCGTTTTTCCTGGAGCCCTTCATGCGTCTGACTAATTTCTTCGTCGCGATTCTCTTATTCCTCTCAACGCTGACCACCGCACTCGGACAGACCAAGACTATTGCCGAGCGCCTGGGCTATCCACCCGATTCGAAACTCCTCATCATCCATGCGGATGATCTGGCTGTCGCACATTCCGAGGACACCGCCAGCTTCGACGCGCTGGACAGAAATGCCGTCACTTCGGCGAGCGTGATGATTCCCTGTCCCTGGCTGAACGAAGTCGCTGCTTACGCGAAAGCCCATCCCGACGCGGATTTGGGTTTGCACTTGACCCTCACCAGCGAGTGGAAAACCTACCGTTGGGGCCCGGTCGCGTCCAAAGACACGGTCCCAAGTCTTCTGGACTCCTCCGGATACCTTTGGCCGGAGACTGCCCCCGCCGAGCAACATCTCAAGGCGGAAGAAGTCGAGCGCGAGATTCGCGCCCAAATCGAGCGGGCGCTGGCCTTGGGAATTCATCCCACTCACCTCGACAGCCACATGGGCGTGCTCTTCGGGCGGCCTGATCTTTTCGCCATCTACGTTAAGCTCGCTCATGAATACAAGCTGCCCTTCCTGGCAGTGCGCATTCCCGACGCGCCTCCCGCTCTCCTGGCCTTGCTCTCCGACCAGGACATCATTCTCGATTCGGTCGTGATGGCCGAACCCAGGGTCGCTTCCTCGGATTGGCGCAATTTCTACTCCACCGCGATCCGCAACCTGAAACCCGGCCTCACCGAGATGATCGTTCACCTGGGTCATGACGACGCCGAACTACAAGCCGTGATGGTGGACCATCCCGACTACGGAGCGGCGTGGCGCCAGCGCGACTACGACCTTGTAACCAGCCCCGAGTTCAAGAAGGTCCTCCAGGAGAATCACGTCATCCTCATCAAATGGAAGGACTTGAAGAAGCTCCTGAACTAGGGCCCTGAGGACTGAGTCTAGGTCTGAAGTGCGAGGTCTGAGGTCCGAAGTCTGCTTTTCCCTGCCAAACCCGCGCCAGACGGCACTTTTGAGAGGTACTTTGGTAATGGCGAACCGGCCAGCTTTTCCTCAAACCTGATCCATTTCACATTAAAATTCTAGGGATACCTTGGAAAGCCGCCGCCACTTCGACCCGGCGTCCGCGAGTTGAGTGAAGGGAGAGCCTTGTCCTCCAGCACTTCCAGCCACGTTCGCATCCCGATTCTGTATGTCATCCTCAGTGTGCTTCTGGTCATCAGCATCGTTCCCATGTATTTCTATTCGACGAATGTGGTCGCCATCAATCGGGATCGTCTGAAGACCAACGAAATGCTGCTGCAGAACACGGTGACGCGCTCGCTGGCCGACGATCTTGCCCAGCACGAGCGTTCCCTGCGTGTGATGCTGGCAAACCTGACCTCCGCCATTCAGGTGGCCAGCGGCGGTGATATCGGAGAGCAGAACATTCAAGCCCCGGAATTGCGGGCGCTGCTGGAGAATTTCGTTTCCTCCTCCGATGAAGTTGCCTATGCCACCCTGCTGAACTCGGAAGCCAAGGGCATTTCAGCCGGGCGCATCACTCCCGACGATTTTCTGCGCCGCGAGCTGGAGCGGGCCTTTGCCGCGGCTCGTGACGGGCGCGCCTACAACGGGCAGGCTCTGGTGGTGGGCGAAGGCAAATCCGCACACACCGTGTTCCTGGTGGCTGCGCCGGTCAAGTATGGGCCGCGATTCCTGGGAATGATCGCTTCGGTCGTGGATCTGCAATTCCTGATCCGCCGCTTGCAGGAGGTTAGTGGAGGTGGCCTGACTCCCTATGTGGTGGACGCTCAAGGCCGCCTGGTCGCCGCCGCCACGCCTGAGTTCGCCACCGGCCAGGACATGAAGAACCTGGAGATCGTGCGCAATTTTGTGGACGGCGGCAACAAAGCGCAGCTGGCCGCGACCAAGGAATTCACCATCACCACCGGCTCGGAACGCGTGGAAATGCTGGGCACCTACAGCCCGGTCATGCCCCTGGATTGGGCCGTGGTAGTGCAGAAGCCGCAGCGTGAAGCTTATCGCGGAATTCTCGAAATGCAGCACACCGCCCGCCTGCTGGCCATTCTGGCGGTGCTGGTGAGCATTGGCGTCAGCATCTTTGCCGCGCGCCGCATCACCAATCCGCTGCACGTGCTCACGCAGTCCAGCCGTGCTCTTGCCCGCGGCGATTTCTCCCAGCGCGTCCATCTTTGGAGCCGCACCGAGATTGGCGAACTGGCTCAGACCTTCAACACCATGTCGGAAGAACTCGAACGCTTCGTGGAAGACCTGAAGCGTGCGGCGGAAGAGAATCGCGCCCTGTTCATGGGTTCCATCCAGATGCTGGCCGGCGCGGTCGACGAAAAAGATCCCTACACTCGCGGCCACTCCGATCGCGTCACGCGCTATTCCCTGCTCGTCGCCAAGGAAATGAACCTGCCCGCGCCCTTCATGGAGACGCTGCAGATTTCCGCCCAGCTGCACGACGTGGGCAAGATTGGCATCGAGGACCACATCCTGAAAAAACCCGGCGCGCTGACCGAGGAAGAATTCGAGGTCATGAAGACACACACCACCAAAGGTGCCAACATTTTGCGCCCGGTCACGCAACTGGCGGAAATGCTGCCCGGCATCGAACTGCATCACGAAGCCCTCGATGGCCGCGGATATCCCTACGGGCTGAAAGGCGATCAGATCCCGCTGCTGGCGCGCGTCATCGCCGTGGGCGACACTTTCGACGCCCTGACCACGAACCGTCCCTACCAGCAGGCGCACACCCCCGAGCAGGCTCTGCAGATCATTCGCAACCTGGCCGGCAAGCGCCTCGATCCCGATGCGGTGGCGGCTCTGCTCGCGGTCTACGCCCGCGGCGAGATCCGCATTCAGCGCTTCACTATCAAGCGGCCTATCCAGACCGCACCCACTCCAGTTGAGGTGCCAGTGGCAACGGAAGCCGCAGCCGCCCCAGCCGCGCTCGCTCCCGACACTGCCGTCCTGGAACGAACCCGCGTCTAGCGCGGATTCCTCACCCGCCTCCTGTGTTCCACGATGCCCTCTGTGGTTCGCTCGTCCTGGCCGTTTCCACCCCGCCCCTGCCCGTATAATCAGTATCTGTCCCTCTTATGATTCAGACTCTTTTCGGCAGCCTCGAGGAAGAAAAGAAGACCGGCTTCCTGGACCGCATGAAGCAGGCGGTCACGCGCACCCGCGAGAACCTGGCGGAGCGTATCGAGCAGGTCGTGTCCCTGGGCAAGGAGATTGACCGCAACACGCTCGACGATCTCGAGGCCACGCTCATCAGCGCCGATCTCGGCATGACTACCACGCAGCAGGTTCTCGCCGCGCTGCGGGAGAAAGCCGACCGCAAGCAGATCAAAGACGTCCAGGAACTGAAGCGGTTGCTGAAAGAGGAACTGCTGGCGATCCTCAACTCCGCCAGCGCGCGGCCGGTTCAGAAGGTGGAGGGCACGCCCGAAGTCATCCTGGTTGTGGGCGTTAACGGTACCGGCAAGACCACAACCATCGGCAAGCTGGCTCAGGTTTTTCGCTCGCAGGGAAAAAATGTTCTGCTTTGCGCCGCCGACACCTTCCGCGCCGCCGCCATCGAGCAACTCGAAATCTGGGGTCAGCGCACCGGCACCGAAGTGATCAAGACCAAGCCCGGAGGCGATCCTGCCGCCGTTTTGTTCGACGCGCTGCAAGCCGCCGTCGCACGCAAGAACGACTACGTCATCGTGGATACCGCCGGTCGCCTGCACACTAAATCGAGCCTCATGGCCGAACTGGATAAAATGCGCCGCACCGCCCAGCGCATCATTCCCGGAGCGCCCCACGAAACCCTGCTGGTGATGGACGCCACCACCGGGCAAAATGGCCTGCAGCAGGCGCGCCTGTTCACCGAATCCGCGGGCGTGACCGGCATCGTCTTGACCAAACTCGACGGCACGGCCAAGGGCGGTGTCGTGGTTGCGATCTGCCGCGAACTCGGGCTGCCGGTGCGCTTTGTCGGCGTGGGCGAGAAGGCGAGCGATCTGCTGCCCTTCGATCCCAAGGAATTTGTGGATTCGCTCTTTGAGTAGTGGAAGAGCGGCCCCAGGCGCCTGTCTCTGCGTTCTTCGTGGCCTTTCTTCGCGTCCTCGGCGGTCAAAAGCTTTCGGTTTGATTAGGCCGTAAAAGCGTGTACCCCCGTGATAGATTCTCCCTGAATGCCCGTTCACGCTGCTGACGAACAACTTCTTCACCGCGCGCTCGAACTGGCGCGCCAAGCCATCGGTCTGGCCTCGCCCAACCCTTATGTCGGCGCGGTCATCGCTGACTCACAAGGCAACGTGGTCGGCACCGGAGCCTACACCTACGCCGGAGTGAAGCACGCCGAAATCCTCGCCCTTGAGGCCGCTGGCGCGAAGGCGCGCGGCGGCACGCTCTACATCAACCTCGAACCCCACGCCCACCAGGGCCGCACGCCACCCTGCACCGATGCGCTGATCGCCGCCGGTATTCATCGCGTGGTGGCTTCCATGCCCGACCCAAATCCGAAAGTCAGCGGACGCGGTTTCGAAAAGCTGCGCGCAGCCGGCGTGCATGTGGAAGTCGGACGTCTGGAAGAACAAGCTCGCCGCCTGAATGAGGGATTTGCCCGCTACATCCGTCACGGCACGCCGCTGGTGACGCTAAAGTCCGCCATGACGCTCGACGGCAAGATTGCTCCCCGTTTCGCCGATACGACAAAGCAGAGCGAGCGCGCTGCTGCTGCTGAAGAAAAATTCTCAGGAAGTTGGATCACCGGCGAAGCCGCCCGCGCCCACGTGCACGAACTGCGTCACCAGCACGACGCGATTCTGGCCGGCATCGGCACAATCCTCGCGGATAATCCCCTGCTCACCGACCGCAGCGGACGCCCGCGGCGGCATCCCTTGCTGCGCGTGATTCTCGACTCCCGCCTGCGTCTCCCGCTCGAATCGCGGCTGGTGCGAAGCGTTGCCGAAGACCGTCGGAACGAAGACCGCCAGAATGATGTTCTTGTTTTCTGCACTTCTGCCGGCGAGCATAGTCAGGCTCAACTCGAAGCGAATGGAGTTCGCGTGGAAAAGATTGCCGAAGTTGACTCAGATGGACGCCCTGATATTCGAGCGGTTCTGCGTCGCCTCGGACAACTGGAAATCACCAGCCTGATGATCGAAGGCGGAGCCATCGTGAACGGGACTGCGCTCGCCGCCAACGTGGTGGACAAGATCTTTTTCTACTACGCGCCCAGGATCCTTGGCGGCACTGGCTCGATTCCCTTTGCCACCGGCACCGGAATCCGCCACATGAGCCAGGCCGCGCAGGTCAAGGATCTGCACTTGCACCGTTTCGGCGAAGATTTCGCCGTCGAAGGCTACCTGCGCGACCCGTACGGAGAATGAGCAGTTAGCAGTTATCAGTTAGCAGTTAGTTTTCGACAGGGCCGAGTGGAGCAACATACGGCGCGTGTTTGGCCAAATGCTAATTGCTAATTGCTTCCGGGTTTAGAATGTTCCCTTCATCCCGGAGGCCCTCATGTTTACCGGCATCGTAGAAGAAGTCGGACGCATCACCCGCATCGAGCAGCGCGGTGAAAACCGCCGCATCACGGTCGCCGCCGAACGCGCGCCTAAGGAACTCGGCACCGGCAACAGCGTCGCGGTGAGCGGCGTCTGCCTTACCGCGCTCGACATCAAGCCCGGCTCGTTCTGCGCCGACCTGGCGCCCGAGACCTGGGTGCGCACATCGTTCTCGCGCATTCACGAAGGCGCGCTGGTCAATCTCGAACTGCCCATGAAAGCCGACGGCCGCTTCGGCGGCCACATCGTGCAGGGGCACGTGGATGGCGTCGGCAAACTAATCGAGTTCGAGCGCATCGCCGATTCCGAAAACTGGTGGCTGCACATCGAACTGCCGGATGACGTTGAGAAATACACGGTTTTCAAAGGCTCAATCTCGATCGAGGGCATCAGCCTCACGGTCGCGAAACTCGAAAAGAATCGCTGCACCATCGCCATCATTCCCCACACCGTCGAGATGACGAATCTGCATTCCCTCAAGCCCGGCGACCCCGTGAACCTCGAAGCCGACCTTATCGCCAAGTACGTCGAGAAGATGATGCAGGGCGAAGCGTCCGAGAATTCGCTGACCGTGGAAGACCTGGTGCGGCAAGGGTTTTAGAAGCAGCGGTCAGTTATCAGTGATCAGTGGTCAGTGGTCAGTGGTCAGTCGCTAGAGCAGCGGCGGCCGAGTCTGCCTCGCTACAACATGTCTGTTAGGGACGACGGCTTGGGAACGACACGTTCTAATGCCCAGTTGAATCGCCGCCCTTGACCGCCGCTCCGCCCTTCATCACGAACTTCACTCTCTGCAGAACCGTGATGTCCGCCAGCGGATCGCCATCCACCGCGATCAAATCCGCATAATGTCCGGCTTCCAGCGCACCCACTTTGTCCTGCCAGCTCAGCAGTTCCGCGGCATTGATGGTCGCCGCCTGAATCGCCTCCAGCGGAGTCAGCCCGCGCTTCGTCATGGCCGCAAGTTCGGTAGCATTCTTCCCGTGCGCCTCCGGACTCGCCGGATCAAATCCGGCGGCGATCTTCACGCCCAGACTTTTTGCCGTCTGGATCTCGAACTCGATCCCCTTCAGAAATGCTTCCCCTCTCCTTCGCTGCTCCGGCGTCAACGGATCGTTCTTGTGCGCTTCGACCCAGGCGTCGATCGCTCCGACCGTCGGCACCAGAAATGTCCCTTTGGCCTTCATCATCTCGAGGTCTTCCCGGTTTGCCCCGTGCCCGTGCTCGATGGAATCTACTCCGGCAATCAGCGCGTTCTTGATCCCTTCGGGCGTCGTGGCATGGGCAGCCACCTTGAGTTTCTGCTGGTGCGCTTCTTCCACGATGACCTGCATTTCGTCAACCGTGAGCGTGGGATGCTCCCAGTCGGCGTAGACCTTGATCAAGTCCGCACCGTGGCCGATCTGCTCGCGCACGGCGCGGCGCGCTTCTTCGACGCCACTGACCATCTGCGCGCCCGTCGGAAAATCCTTCAGATCGGGCGAAACTTCGAACGGATTGTACTGCCCCACGGCCGCAATAGCGCGCGTCGCCACCTGCATGCGAGGCCCCTCGGCCAGTCCCTGATTGATGGCGTCGCGCAAAGCCACATCCGCATATTCCGACCCTTCGCTTTCCACGTCGCGAATTGTGGTGTACCCCGCCTCGAGCGTAATGCGGGCATCGTAAGCTCCTTCGAGCGCGCGGAACGCCTCCGACTTTGTCGCCAGATTCAGGATGTATCCATCGCGCCCTTCGGGGATGCGCGCCATGATGTGGGTGTGGCAGTCAATGAGGCCGGGCAGCACGGTCGCGCGGCCGAGGTCAATCACCTTCGCGTTCTTCGGCGCGTGGGCCTGAATGTCGGTCGCCGAACCAACTTCCTTGATGCGGTCGCCCTCAATCCAGACGGCGGCGTTTTCCACATAACTTCCCTTTCGCACGTCCAGCAGCTTTCCCGCCTTCACCACAATCGAGACGGGAGTAGACGGAGCCGGCGACTGCGAGACTATCGCGCCGGGGCAAAGCACGAGAATCAGCCCAAAAGCAAGCACTCGAGTTTTCATGGGCAGAAAGCCTACCCCAGCGGATCGGGACAGGCAAGAGCAATGGCAGCGGGCAGTGGTGGCAAGCTACGTCTCTACGAAGGAATCCATGACCTATTGCGAATCGCTGAGCTTGGGGCGGTTCGCGTCCGGCTTCGGCGCCTGTACCACCGTGACCGGCGCTTGCAGGGTGAAGTTGAGCACGGTTTCCACCGGCAGTTTAATCTGCTGGCTCTTCGAAGCCGCCTGCACGCCTCCACCGGCGCCGGCTCCGGCTGCCGCACCGATGGCCGCTCCTTTGCCGCCCCCGGCGAGGGCGCCGATGATGCCGCCAAGAACCGCGCCTCCTCCAACTTTCTCGGCCGTGTTCTTGCCGCGTGAGCTGCCCTGCTTCCGGTATTGGTCGGTTTCAATGTTGTAGGTTTTCCCGCCCGACGAGAGGCTGTCGAGCTGCAGCACGACCACCGACTGGCCGGCAAACTTGCTCGCGCTCTTCACATCCACAACGTGGCCGGTGAGTTCCACGCCCGCGGGGACAGCCTCTTCTCCATCGGAAGTGAGCGGGGCGTTCAGCGTGGCATGGAAGGTGTCGCCGATCTGGTTCTTCTCGCTGTCAATCGGATCCATGAGGCGGATTGTGACCTGCGTTCCCTGATCAATGATGAACTTTTTCGGGGCCGGTGGCGGCGGAGGAGCTTCAACCGGCGGCGTGTTGTCCGGCGGAGCCTCGGGAGGAGGAGTGTTGCTCGCGGTCATCTGCCCGGCATTCGAATCAGATTCGCTGGCACTCTCGGAAGCCTTGGACTTGCGCGACTTCTTCCCTGCCGCGGGCTTTGCCTTTTCTGCGGGCGGAGCGCCGGAGGCCTGCATGCCAGCCGGCGCAGCTGGCGGCATCTCTCCCGTCGCATTCGGCGGTGCTGACGGCCCGTTTCCCACCTGCAGGTTGTTGACAACTTCTTTCACGCCGGGAACCGAGGCGGCCTGGCGGCTGGCCGCATCGCGCTGGGCGTCATTGTCCACCGTGCCGCTGAGCGTGACTACGCCGTTCGCGGACTGCACGGCCAGCTGCTTGGTCGAGAGACCGGAATCCTGGCTGAACTTGCTTTGAATATCACTGGAGATCTTGGCGTCGTCAGGCTTGCGCACGCAGGCCAAGCCCAGTCCCACGGCAATCGCCAAAGTGAAAGAAAGCAGCAACCGGGAATTGTGTTTCATGGTATGCCCCCCTGGGCCGCCACAAGCCACTCTATACATCTTCATACAGTTTAGATGCTGAAAGCAATCGTGCAGGAGGAAATACGACGGAAGGTGTGAGTTTTACGGCACGGATCGCCGGTGTCCGGGCGAGCGCAGCAGGTTATTCCGTTGGCTTGCCGTCCGGAGGGCAGGTCAGATGTTGCACGCGGGTTGCGTCGTCCACTTCGCTCGCGTCGGTGTAGCGGCGGATGATCTTCGTCTGATCGACGCAGTAGGTGGGGGCTCCGACAGGATTGCCTTCGATCTTAGGCGTCGCGGTTACGGTAAATCCGTTGCGAATCGCTTTTCCCTCGGCGGTGCGTGGCTGGCACTGCTGGTCGATGATGTAGTGCGCTTCGCGGACGTGCCCGCCCAATTCGTCGCTGCCGGACACGTTCACGGCGCAGATATTCAAATCGTCGGGGTCGTCTGCCAGCCGCGCTTCCTGCTGGGCTACGATCAGGCGCAGAGCGGCCAGCAGATGCTCGCGGTTTATCGGTGACTCCGCATCCGGGTGGTAGGCGACGAGGGTGACCGTGCTTTGCGCGTCCTGGTCGCGACCGTTCTTGTGCATGAACCAGAACACGAGGCTGCCGACCACCACCATCAGTGCCACAACGATCGCGATCACCTTCTTGCTAAGGACTGGATCTGAAGACGGTGCAGGAGAGGAATCGTCAGCGAAAGGGTCCAGGATCTTAATAGCTGGCGGCTCACCAAGAGTCGAATCACCAGGCTGATCCTGAGCCGGCGGCGTGGATTTCGCCGCGGCCGGCTCGGACGCAAGCGCTTTCGCGCAGAAGCGGCAGTACTTGCGTCCGTCCGCATTCTCGTGACCACAATGAGGGCAGATCATAACTCGTCCACCACTTGTCCGGGAGACTTGCAAACGCACACAGTACAGCAGGGCTAGTGAACAAACTTGTAGTCGACGATCGAGGCCGCCAGCCCGACCCGGTCTTCTTCCGGTTCCAGCTTCACGGCGTCCTTGGCTCGCATGACTCGGCCCTGGCAGACGACGTTCGAATTCTTCTGGCCCGAGATTTCTTCTGGCATCTCGAAGACCATCTCGATGAGGGCATTGATCGGAAGCTGCTGCGGGCCCAGAAATAACACGCCGCTCTGACTGATGTTTTCGATGATGCCTTCATACCAAGTGCTGGTGCGGTTCACCCGGTAGCGAAGCGGAATGTCGAGTTTGAGGCGCCGCGCCCGGGGTACCCAGGTGGGGCGTTTCTGGCGCGCGTGGCTGCGGCGAATCCCGCTCACAGGTTCGTGCTTGACCCGCTCGGTGCGGCGCATGGTCGCCCAGTCGTATTTGTATTCGGCGGCGCACAGCAGGCAAACCTGGTAGTAGTCGCCGTCAGCACCGCGGCGGGGCCAGGAGAACTCGTGGGAGCAGTGTCCTAGCATAAGCACGTCCATGAATTTCTGCGGCATGATGGTTACTTCCGGGTCAATGAAGCCTCGGACGCAAGGACATCATCGCGCGGCGGTGGGAATTTGTGTAGGTTACCTAAGTGTAGTAGGAAGTCTGCTGGCCGAAGTAAACTTCGCGAATACAGGCAGTTCGCCCGGATTATTTCTCAGGATTGCTGGTTTGAAAGGCGCGGGTTCCAGCCGCGCCGACAACGGGCAAAAACAAATCCGGCTTTTTCCCCTGGGGTTAGTCCCAGGGGCTGGAGCCACAATTTTCGGACGGGCCACGGGCGGCGCGGCTTGAAGCCCCGCCCTTTCAAGGCAGCCTCATGAATATGCAGGAAGCCGTGTATCATCGCCCCATGGAGAGTAGTGCGCCGGAAGTAGCCGCGTTTATCCTTGCTGGAGGCAAGAGCACGCGCATGGGCACGGACAAAGCCTTCCTCGCCCTCGACGGACGCACGCTGCTGGCGCGGGCGCTGGATCTGGCCCGATCGGTCACGCCCGACGTGCGCATCGTCGGCCCGGCAGCGACGTTCGCGGTGTTCGCCCCGGTGGTGGAAGACGTGTTCCCAGAATGCGGACCGCTGGGGGGAATTCATGCAGCTTTGCGAGCCTCGCGGGCGGAGTTGAATCTGATCCTCGCCGTGGATACGCCGTTTGTACCTCCGGCACTGCTCCCATTCCTGATCACGCGGGCGCGCAGCTCAGCGGCGACGGTGACGATAGCGCGCGCCGGCGGAGGCTGGCAACCGCTCTGCGCCGTCTACCGCCGCGATTTCGCCGACGCCGCAGAAAAGGCTCTGCGCGAAGGCCGCTGCAAGATTGACGAGCTGTTTGATGAGCTGCGAACACAGGTAATCGGGGAAGACGAATTAGAAGCGGCGGGATTTTCCGCGAGCGTATTCCGCAATTTGAATACGAAACAAGAGTTGGAAGCGGCGAGTGAGATTAGCGGCTCTCGTTGAGCAAGGAAAGTCGTCCTGGTCCGACAAACGCTGTTTCCCGTTGACAACAGCCATGCAGTGGCGGCAGCGGCGATATGATATGGGGCGGAGATGGGAGGATTCGTGATGTTCAAATCAGCGCTGTTCTACGCTCAACTCCTGGCATTCTTTGCTGGCTTCTTCCTCTGCGCCGCAGTGACTAATTGCTTTCGTCATCCTTCGAGCTCTTTGTGGATTGACTTCTCCATACTCTCGATTGTGTTCTTGCTGTGGTCAAGGCGATATTCGGAGAAGCTAAGGCGAAAGCTGCCCCAAATCAGCGATGTCAAGCCCTCCGACTAGCTCCGCTCAGGGCAGGCTTTCGCGGCAAAGGACGCCGTTCAGGATGACAAAGTAAGCTATGAGCTGTGGGTTTTTGTCCATAGCTCGCGACTCGCGGCTCGTGACTCGCGACTAAGCAATGCCCGACGACACACATTCCGAGCCCTACATCGCGTTCCGCGACGTCTCGAAGGCGTTTGGCGATAACGTGGTGCTCGACGACGTGAGCTTCGACGTGCTGCCGGCCGAGACGGTCTGCATCCTGGGGCGCAGCGGCGTGGGAAAGTCCGTGTCGCTGCACCACATCATGGGTTTTCTCAAGCCGGACTCGGGACGCGTGATCGTTGCCGGGCAGGACATCACCGACTACAGCGAGCCGCAACTGGAGGAAATCCGCAAGAAAGTCACCATGGTTTTCCAGAATGGAGCGCTGTTCGACTCGCTTAGCGTGGGTGAGAACGTTGCTTTTCCTCTGCGCGAACACAGGGATCTGACCGAAGAGCAGATTTATCAGATCGTGTACGGCCTGTTGCAGATGGTGGGCGTCGAGGAGATGCGCGACGTGCTGCCGTCGGATCTCTCCACCGGTATGAAGCGGTCGGTGGCGATTGCACGGGCGCTGGCAGCGCGTCCCGAGTGCGTGCTGTATGACGAGCCCACGACCCAGGTGGATCCTCTGATGGCGCAACTGCTCGGCGACCTGATCAAACGGCTCAAGATTCAATTAAACCTGACCAGCATCGTCGTGACCCACGACATGCGGCTGGCAAAGAAACTGGCCGACCGGATCGTCTTCCTGCATGAGGCCAAGGCCATTTTTTTCGGCACCTATGCCGAGATGGAGAAATCCGCGGAACCGATCATCGAGGAATTTCTGGAACTGGATGAACTGAAGCTGGAAGCGTGAGAGCAGGGGTCAGAGGCCCAGGGGCCACAGGTCAGGTTGACGCGGCGGGTTTCTCTTGCTGGTGCCGAATTGTCCAATACGGCGTGGGGACGATGTAGTGTTATAAGGGTTGGGGCATTGGTCCATCAGTTGTCTTGTGTTCACTCGCCACTGACCCCTGACCCCTGGTTCCTGACCCCTGATGCTCACGATCACCGCGCTGTTGCACACCGAAAACGATGCTCTGCGGCTCGGCCGTTGCCTGGAGACACTCTATCCCTGCGACCACATCGTCGTTGTCGACCACGGCTCGCGCGACGCTACCGTGCGCCTTGCGCTCGCCTACGGCGCCCGCATCACCGCTGCCCTGCCCGGCGCAGACCCTGCTCGCTATGTGCAATCCGCCGATTCCGGCTGGATCTTCTGCCTCGACCCTCACGAATCCGTGAGTGAGAGCCTGGCCGCAAGCCTCTACGAGTGGAAGTTGGCTACGGGGAGTGCTCCTGCGGCTCCTGCGTTCTCGGTCTTTCTCCGCGAAGAAACCGAGCAAGGTTGGGTGGAAGTGCCCGTTGCCCAGACCCGCCTCGTCCCGCCCGATTGGAATCGCTGGGACGGATGGCTTCCCCAAGCCGACCCGTCCGCCCTCGCCTTGTCGGGCGAACTCCTGCGCTTTGTTTTTCCGTGAGCGACCGATCCCGGTTACTCGCCTCAATATTTCGATTACCACAGTTGGCGGGGACCCACCTCCGGATTCGCTTTGCGTCCTTTGCGAATCCTTCGCGAACTTCGCGGTCTAAGATCTTCTACCGCGAGGCTCGCGAGGAAACGCCGCGAAGTTCGCACAGGAGGATCCAGTCGAGATCCTGAAATTGCACCACTACCCAACGCGATTATCCCTTGACATCCGCCCGGCTCCGCCGTAAGAAGGGCGAAAAGCATGAGGTTCGGCAGACAACGAACCTTGCGCCGGAGGCGATGGTGACACCACCAACCGTGTTCTCAAACCGACGGCAGTTCCTGCAACAATCCGCAGTTTTGATGGCCTCGGGAGCAATCGCCGGCAGCGGATCTTTAGCCGACGCCCAAGCCAGCGCCGAATTGCCGCAGGTGAGCCCGGGATTTACCACTCATCAGGTGCAACGCCGACGGGTGCTGTGGGGATTGCTGGGCGACCTTCCCTGGCAGCATCGTCCCGCTCCCGCCAAACTGGTCAAGACCGAAAAGCGCGACGGCTACACGCTGGAGCGCCTGCTGCTCGACCTGAACGGCGAGGAACCTGTCCCCGCCCTGCTCCTGATCCCGGACAAGCGTCAGACGCCCGCTCCCGGCCTGCTCTACATTCACTGGCACGCCGGGATGTACGGCCTCGGCAAAGAGCAATTGCTGACCGGCGTCGATGTTCAGCCGGCCTACGCTCCGGTGTGCGCCGAGAAAGGCCTGGTCACTCTGGCCATTGACAGCTGGTGCTTTGGCGAGCGCCAGCGCGAAGTCGACGGCCACATGGGCGAAGAGGACGCCTTCAAGCTCATGCTCTGGAAAGGCCAGGTGCTGTTCGGCATGATGATGTTCGACGAGTTCCGCGCCATGGACTACCTGGCCAGCCGGGCCGAGGTTGACCCGCAGCGCCTGGGCGCGTTCGGCATGTCCATGGGCTCGACCAAAGCCTGGTGGCTGGCCGCGCTCGATCCCCGGGTCGCGGTTTGCATGGATGTCTGTTGCCTCACCGATTTCGACGAGTTGATCAAAACCCGCGCCCTCCATGAGCACGGCATCTTCTACTACGTGCCTGCCCTGCTCAAGCATTTCCAGACCGCGCAGATCAACGAACTGACCGTGCCCCGGCCTCACCTCAGCGTGAACGGACGCAAGGATCCCTTGACTCCGCCCGCCGGCGTCGAAAAGATTCGCGACTACCTTATGCCCCTTTACCGCCTGTACGGTCAGGAGCGGGATTGCCGCATCGAGTTGTTCGATTGCGCCCACGTCGAGTTACCCGAAATGCGCAAGCTGGTTCTGGAATGGATGGACCGCTACCTGGTCGAGAAGAGAGCCACATCGTGAGTGCGCGGAGGAAGCAGATGCCGGTTGCTGCTGTCGCCCTGTAGAAATGAAATTGCCTCGCTCCAACACGGAAATGAATCGTGCCGGTCACAGCGGCACCACACTCTGGAAGAAAAGCATTCGAATGATTGGAGCCGATTTCGTCTTCTAGCGATCCGGGAAGAACTGAGAACGCTTTTGCAACCGAAGAGCAAAATAGCGAAAATGGAGCGTCCTCGATCAGCCCTCGCATAGATCATGCGCGGGGGCCCGCTTCTTATTCAGAAAAGAAAGAGGTGAGGGGAGGGCAGCCTGAAGTGAAGCGAAAAATCAGCGCTCTAAGCAGGATCATCGGCAACACACCTCTGTTGGGTATTCACTTTGCGTACCGCGGCCGGCAGCATGTAATCTACGCGAAGTCCGAGCAGGTCAACATGACCGGCAGCATCAAGGACCGGATGGCGCTGCACATCCTGAAGGAAGCTTACGCTACCGGACGAATTCGGCCGGGCGACACGATTGCAGAGGCCACCAGTGGCAACACCGGCATCGCGTTTGCCGCCATTGGCCGCGCTCTCGGGCACGCCGTCACGATTTTTATGCCCGGCTGGATGAGCCGCGAGCGTCAGGACCTGATTCGCGGGTACGGTGCGGAGGTCGTTCTCGTCAGCCCCGAGCAGGGCGGATTCCTGGGGAGCATCCGCATGGCGGAAGAGTTCGCGGGAGCCGTTCTGATGTCTTTCTGCCTCGCCAGTTTTCGAATAACGCCAATACAGAGGCGCATGAGACGACAACCGGACCGGAGATCTGGGCGCAGTTGGAATCGGCGGAGTTGCGGCCCGCCGCCTTCGTTGCGGGAGTCGGAACGGGGGGAACTGTAATGGGAGTTGGACGGTTCTTTCGTGCCATGGACAAGGCAATCAAGGTGCATCCCGTGGAACCGAGAGAATCGCCAACGCTCAGCACTGGTCACAAGGTGGGCAAGCACCGCATCCAGGGAATCTCGGACGAGTTTATTCCCGCGATCTTGAATCTTGCCGAACTGGATGATGTCATCCAGGTGTCCGACGGTGACTCGATCCTGATGGCACAGAAACTAGCGACGACTCTGGGACTGGCGGTCGGAATCTCTTCCGGGTGCAATCTTGTTGCCGCATTGATGGTTCAAGAGCGCCTGGGGCCGGATGCAGTGGTTGTTACAGTCTTTCCCGACGACAACAAGAAGTATTTAAGTACCGACCTGATGAAAGAAGAACCTGCGCTGGAAGAATACATAGCGCCCGAGGTTGAACTGTTAGGGCTCTCCACGATGCAACGGGTCTGTGCCTTTTGTGAAGGTGGGGAGTGACACGTACCTCTCGTGCGGGGGGGGTGCTCATAGTGCGAGCGAGGGTGCAGTACGCCAGTGGCACTATGAGCTCCACCTGCTGAACGGAAAGGCCGTTACCGTGGGAAAGCCGGGTTACGGTGAACTTCGTGCTTCCAAAAAGCTCAGGCGCAGGGTCAACGAAGCAAGGAAAGCTCCCAGATCGATAGTTGGCGATAAATCCCCATATCGCGCATTGACCCGATTCCCAATTCCCAATAACACCGGATTACAAGCAATTCTCGCGCAACCGGTCAGCGCAGGACTGCAAACGGTCAAAGCTGCCAAAGTTTGACAGTCGGGGACGATATTGCTAACATCCGACCCCATCAGAAGAGCAGATCTCGCCTGCTCGATTCAGCGGCCCCGTCTTGCGAGTCCCCAGGAGGAAACATGCGCTGTCCTCGTGTTCTTCCGCTACTCTTTTTCGCTCTGACTCGCTCGCTGCTGGCGCAGCACCCTGTGCCCTTCCTCAACCAGCCGCTTGTTCCATCGTCGGCGGCCCCGGGCGGGAACGAATTCACGCTGACCCTGAACGGCACCGGGTTTGCGTCGAGCTCAGCCGTGCATTGGAACGGCCACTCCCGAGCCACGCATTTTGTAAGCGAACGTCAGTTGACGGCAACGATCCTGGCCACCGACATCGCCAAGGCTGGCACGGCCTCCATCACAGTGGTCAGTCCTAAACCAGGTGGGGGCGCGAGCGCTGTTGCCTTCTTCCCGGTTGCAGAGCCCGCTTCCTCCGTCACATTCACGAAAATCGATTTCAGCTCCGCCGGCGGCAACATTCAGGTGGTCACCGCCGATTTCAATGGGGATGGCAAGCTCGACCTCGCCACCGTCGGCTACTACGACAGCACGGTTCGCATCTTTCTGGGGAATGGTGATGGGACATTCAAGGTCGGGCCCGTCTATTCCGTTTGCGAGGCTCACTCGGTGGTCGCCGGCGATTTCAACGGAGACGGCATCGTGGACTTGGCTGTGGGCGCCCGCGGTTGCGATGAAGTGACCATTCTCCTCGGCAACGGTGATGGCACCTTCAGGGACAGCGGAAGTTTTGCGGTGGGCCCTACCGGACCTTACGGTGGGCCGTACTCTCTTGCCATGGGAGACTTCAACATGGATGGCAAGCTCGACCTGGCCACGGCCAACGAGAGCAACTATGTCTCTGTGCTGTTCGGCAACGGAGACGGAACATTCCGCAAGCACGTGGATTACGACATCGGCACGACTGCGCTGCACCTGGCGGTCGGAGACTTCAATGAGGACGGCAATCTCGACCTCGCCGTGGCGTCGCCGTCACAGGACGGAATTTCCATTCTACTGGGCAGTTGCAGTGCGACGTTCCGAAAGGGGCCGGTGATTTCGTTCGGCACCGCCACAGATAACCGCTACCTCACCGCGATTGACCTGAACAGAGATGGCAAGCTTGATCTGGCGATTTCTGACGGCGAGTTGAACACATTATCCGTGATGCTGGGCAACGGCAACGGCACGTTCCACGGCGGCGGGCAATACGCCATAGGTGGCAATGATGCAGATGAAGTAGGCGCGGCAGATTTTCGAGGGAACCGCATACTTGACTTGGTGGTCCCCAGCTTTTATTCCTCCAGCGTTGCCTACCTGGTTGGGAAGGGCGATGGTGTGTTCGAAGCCCCTGTGAACTATACGTCCGGCTTAGGCGCAAGGGGTGTCGCCGTCGGAGATTTCAACGGCGACGGGAGGCTGGATTTTGCCATCAGCAACCAATATGCAAATACCATTTCGGTCTTTCTAAACCAACCCGCCGATCCCAGCAAGTAAAGTTGTACGTGCAACTCCACCACTATCCCAGGGCCTCGGATGCGGGCGGTAGCAATGGCGACTGGGCGGTGCTTCCGTAGCAGGCAAGCCGATCGAAGGGATGGGAAACTCTTTTTCGGTAGCCGTGCCGCCGTACACGGCCACGGTTCTCGTGATTCCAAAAGGACAGTGACGCGCGGCGCAGCGCGCTTCATGGACGGACCGAAGTCCGCTCCAGCCTTACTTCTTCAAGCCCGCGGGGAAGTTCGACACTACGGTGACGGATTGGCTGACCTGCTGCGAAACCAGGTTCATAAGGATCTTCTTACGATCAGGCGAAACATCGTAGATGATCTGCTGCGATGCCGGAGTTGTGAACAGTGGTTGGGGGGTACCGAACTGTAATGCGCCCTTGGTCTCCGTGACCGGCACGACAAGCAAGGTGTTGCCACCGTCCGAGGCGTAATAGAGTTCCTTGCCATCGCGACTCCACTCCGGCTTCGTGCCCTCGTTGGTCGAAATCTGCCACTTGCCCTGCCCACCGCCGAAAGAAACGACATACACCTCCGGCGTGCCGGATTCCGTCGAGGTGTAGGCGAGCCAATGGCCGTCTGGGGAAAGGTGTCCCTGGGCAACGAACGAGTTCTCGGGGCGCGCTACAACCAGATGCGGTTTCCGCTCTCCCTCCAGCGGTAAGACCCAGATTTCCGAGTTGCTGCCCACCGCGCCGCGCTCATAGAGCAGGAACTTGCCATCGCGTGACCAGTCGCTGGCCACGGTCACCTGCTCATCGGTGAGCAGGAGTTCTTCCACGCCGCTGCCGTCGGCGGGCTTGCGATAGAGGTTGGAGTGGCCGTTGCGATCGGAAGTGTAGGCGATCCACTTGCCGTCGGGCGACCAGACCGGGTAGGTGTTCGCCACCGGACCGAAAGTAAGCCGGGTGCGGACGCCGCGCGCCAGATCCAGCACCCAGATGTCGTTCATTCCGGTGTCGATCTGGAGAGCGACCCGGTCGCCCTGCGGGGATAATTTCGCCGTTTGCAGATTGGTGAGCTTGTCGGCGATGGTGCCCATCTGCTTTCCGTTGCGATCCATCCAGACCAGTTGCCAGTCGGCGCTCCCGCCGCTGCCCAGCACCAGCAGACCGTTATTGGAAGCGGAGGCGTCCATGTGCCAGGTGCTGACATCGTCCACCACTCCGCTGGACAGGCTCTGCGCCTCTCCCCTCAGCGTTCCGGTAGAGGGGTCGAAGGCTTGCGCCATCAACTGGCCGCCACGGGCAAACAAAAGAAAACCACTGCCGTAGACCGCGTTGGACTGCGAGCGAAACAGCGGACGATTCTCGCGGCCATCGAGCGAAGCGTAATAGAGAGTATCGTTGGCCGCCTTGGAAGGATCATGGTTGAGGGCGAGATAAACGAAATGTTTACCATCGGGAAGGAAGTGCGGCCAACGATGTGAGGTGTGTTGAGCCGGGTCGAGCTTGGTGACGGGGACAGGAGTTCCGCCGGTGACGCTGACCCGCATCAGGCTGGTTTGCGTGTTGGGAGTGTACACAATCACGCCGTCCTGTCCCCAGGCGCCGCCGCGGCCGAACGCGGCATCCCCAATCGCCACCGCGGAGCCGCCACTGAGATCAATGGTCTTCAGCTTGCTGTCGGCAAAGAAACCGAGCGAGCGGCCGTCCGGCGACCAGAAGGGAAAAGTCGCGCCCTCGGTGCCGGCGAGCATATGCGCTTCCAGCGTGTTCATGGGACGAACCCACAGTGTGGTCTTGCTGTCCGCGCCGGTGGCAGTGAACGCTACCGATGCGCCGTCTGGCGACAGCACCGGTGGCCCGGCAAAATCGCCGGTGAGGTCGAGCGTAGTGCTTGGCGGAGGATCGATGACGGTGCGGATCGCCTGGGCGGATTGAACCGGGCGGATGAGGAAGATTCCGGCGGCCGCACCCAGGACAACCGCGGCCACTAGAGCCGCCGCCCAGACCAGACGCTCCCGCTTGGGTGCAGGCGGCGCCGGCACGACGGCAGGCGCGGGCGCTGACCGCTCCCCTGCAATCCATTGCAGTTCCAGCTTGATGTCATGCGCGGCTAGAAAGCGATCCTCCGGATTCTTCTGCAGGCAGGTCGTCAGCACATGTTCAAAGGCGGCCGGCAGGTGCGGTTTCAGAGTGCTGATCGGTTCCGGATCTTTTTCCAGAATCGACGATGCCAGCGAAATTTGACTCTTCCCTTCAAACAGCCGCTTTCCCGCCGCCATCTCATAAAGCACGGCGCCCAGCGCAAAAATGTCCGACCGCGCGTCGGCTTCCTTGCCCTCAATCTGCTCCGGCGACATGTACTGGATCGTGCCCACGATGCTGCCCGCCGTGGTCAGCGGGCTTAGCGGTGTCGGACTGCTTAACGTGGCTGCCGCGGTGAACGACGGCGCCGACGTTGACGCGCTCCCTGTCTGCAGGCCCGCCGGCTTGGCCAATCCGAAATCCATCAGTTTGGCGCCGCCCTGGGTCAGCATGATGTTCCCCGGCTTCAGATCGCGGTGCACCAGGCCCTGACGGTGCGCCACCGCCAGCGCCTCAGCCACGGCAATCCCGGTTCTGAGGATCTCATTCAGCGGCATCGCGCCCCGGCGCAGCCTTTCCGCCAGAGTTTCTCCTTCCAGAAACTCCATAACCAGATAATCAGCGCCCTCCTGCGAACCGATGTCGTAGAGCTGGCAGATGTGCGGATGGTTCAGCGAAGAAATGGACCGCGCCTCGCGCTCCATGCGCTGTTTCAGTTCCGGCGAAGAAGATAGATGAGAAGCGAGGATTTTGATTGCTACGGTGCGATTCAGACGGGTGTCGAGCGCGCGGTAAACCTCTCCCATACCGCCAGCGCCCAGCGGAGCCTGAATTTCATAGGGACCCAGTTTCGTACCAGAGGTGAGAGCCATCCGTGTGGCGACATTATAGCCTACGGCGTGGAAGCGCTCTGCCACGGCTGCTCAATTTGTCTCGGAACCTGTGACTCCCATCACCGCAATGGAACACGTGATTACCGAGAATGCCTGCATATCGTGCCAGAGGGATGGCCGATCCCCTTTTCTTGAGGTGACGAATGAATCGCAGGGAAATGAGCCGCCGGGAGTTGTTTCGCAATACCGCGTTCCTCGGAGTGGGATTGGCCTTGCCTCACGGCGCCGCGTCGGCTGCCCCCGAAAAACTCCCCGAAGCTCAGCACAGAATCATTCAAGTCGCCGCAGCCGGGCTCGCCATGCAGCGGCGCGATTGGGAGCAGGGCGTCCTGGCCCAGGCCTTCCTCGAGGCCGGGGACGACAAAAACCTCATTCTGCTCACCAAGGCCGCAATTGTGCAGCGTGTCCCCGACGGCCGCCTGGCCGTTGTCGACGAAGGAGGCCCGACCGATCCTGCCATGGGCGGCGAGGCCTACTGGCGCGCCGCCCAAATCACCGGCGACCCCGAAATCCAGGCCGCAGTCCGCGGCATGCTCGACTGGATCGAGCACAAGGCGCCGCGCGCGTCCGACGGCACTTTGTATCACGTCTTCAAAGACCTGCAAGTGTGGTCCGACGGCTACTTCAGCGCTCCCACGTTTCTGGCCGCCATGGGGAATTGTGACGAGGCCTTGCGTCAGATTGACGGTTACCGCACCCGGCTCTGGGATGCCGAAAAAAAACTGCTGGCGCACATCTGGGACGATGGCGAGAAGGCCGACAATCGCAAAGAATTCTGGGGCGGCGGCAATGGCTGGGCCGCGGCCGGACTGGCCCGCGTGATCCGGGCCCTGCCCACCGGCCGCGACCACGACCGTCAGCGCCTGGCGGCTTTCGTCGCCGACCTGGTTGACGGCTGCCTGGCCCACCAGCGCCCCGACGGCCTCTTCCACGATGTCGTGGACCGTCCTGACACTTTCGTGGAAACCAACCTCGCACAGATGCTGGCGTTCGCCATCTACACCGGCATTCTGGGCGGATGGCTGCCGCGACGCTACCGGGCAGCGGCAGATCGCATGCGCAGCGCCGCTCGCGCCCAGATGGACCGCTTCGGCTACGTGCAGCACGTCTGCGGCGCGCCCGATTTCGACCGTTCCGGCACTTCAACCGAGGCGCAAGCCTTCGCCATCATGATGGAGGCCTCCGGGCGCAAGCTCGACCTCCGCCGCACCTAGAGCCTCCGCCACGGACCTGCAAAAGGGCTGGTTCCTACCTAGGGCCGCGTAGTCGGTCACGGAACGGCCACCTTTTGTGGTTGGCGGCATCGCCATCCGACTCATCGAGCGGATCGGCCAGTTCTCAATGGGTGCTAACGGCCTGTTCTCGTCAGTTGACTCAGGACAGGCTTTTTAGAGCGGCGGCGGGTTTAAGGTCCTTCAGCGATTGGAACCATAGCAAAGTCGACACAAGCGACGCGTTCGTCAAGACCAAACTCGAACGCCGCCACCTCGCCAGCCACAATCACACGCACAGCGCCGAAGTAGGAGCCTTCGCGTTGGTAGGCGTCGAGGAGTTCGGGATCGCCTTTCCCTTCGATCCCGGTTGATATCGCACCTCCTCTCGGAGTAGGCTGGCTAGCTGACTGCGAGACACGCAATCAGCAGGTCGCCAGGCAAGGCTTCTCTTAAGCGACACAGCTGGAACGCAAACACTAATCCTTCAACGGTTATCTGCAAGTTTCAGGGCTCCGCAAGATCGTTCCCATGACTTGATTCTGTCGAGAAGCGGAGAGGAGCATCTATGAACAACTTTACGAAGCGAATCCTCCTATGGATATTCTCCATGGTCTGCCTCGTCCCTCTGTTGCACGCGCAGGACCTCGCCTCGTTCGAGAAGCGAATCACTGTCAAAACCCTGGACAATGGCCTCACGGTCATTGTCTGTGAGCGCCCGGAGGCGCCCGTCTTTTCTTTCTTCACCCACGTGGATGTGGGCTCGGACCGCGAAGTTCCGGGCATCACCGGCCTGGCCCATATGTTTGAGCACATGGCGTTCAAGGGGACCGACAAAATCGGCACCAACAACTATCCCCAGGAAAAGGTGGCCTTGGAAAAAGTGGAGCAGGCTTACCAGGCCTACGACCATGAGCGCCGCAAGGAAACCGGCCGGGATGACAAGAAAGTGGCTGACCTGGAGAAGACCTGGAAAGACGCCATGACCGCGGCACAGCAGTACGTTGTCGAGAATCAGTTTGGCGAGATTGTGGAGCAAAACGGTGGAACCGGTCTGAACGCATTTACCGACAACGAAGAAACCGGGTATCACTACTCTTTTCCGTCGAATCAGGTTGAACTCTGGGCCTATCTGGAATCGGAGCGTTTCCTGCGCCCCGTGCTGCGTGAGTTCTACAAGGAGCGGGAAGTTGTCCACGAGGAGCGCCGCCTGGGAGAGAGCAATCCTTTCGAGCGGCTCTTTGAACAGTTCATGGCGACCGCTTACGTGGCGCACCCGTATGGACAGCCGGTCGTGGGCTGGCCCTCGGATCTGGAATCTTTTTCCATGACCGACGCCCAGGCCTACTACAAGAAATACTACGTGCCCGCAGACATGATCGTTACGCTGGTGGGCGACGTGAAGGCGAGCGAAGTGATGCCCGTCATCGAGAAGTACCTCGGGCGCTTGCCGGCAGGTCCGAAGCCGGATCCGCTGCGCACCGTGGAACCACCGCAAAATGCCGAGAGGATCGTAATTTTGCACGAGACCTCGCAGCCGATCTTTATCGAGGGCTACCACAAGCCCAGTGCCAAGGACAAAGACGATGCTGTCTATGACGCGCTCCAGGATCTGATGTCGAATGGCCGAACCTCACGCTTGTACCGGTCGTTGGTGCGCGACAAGAAGATTGCAGCGCAGACTGGTGGGTTCAATGGATTTCCAGGCGCGAAGTATCCCAACATGTTCGTGTTCTATGCCATCTCAACGCCCGGACATACCCCGGATGAGACGCGCGATGCCGTTCACGCTGAAATTGAGCGGCTACGAAACCAGGACATCAGCGACGAAGAGTTAAAGATGATCAAGACCCGCGCCAAAGCTGACCTCTTGCGCCGCCTGGGTGACAATCAGGGTCTCGCCTTTCAGCTGGGGACCGCCCAGTCGCTCTACGGGGACTGGCGCGAACTATTCCGCCACGTGGACGCGATCGACAAAGTGAGCAAGGCCGACATTCGCCGTGTGGCCAACGCGACGTTTGTTGAATCCAACCGGACCGTCGGCATGATCGAGTCCACTCAACTGGCCAACGCACCCGCCGGGAAGGAGGCAAAGTAATGAACCGCAGACTCCAAACCATTGCCTTGTTGGGCATTCTCTATCTGCTGGCTTGCGCTCCGGCTGCGCTGGGGCAGGCCGAGGACTGGAAACAGATTCAGCCGCCTGCGTTGCACTCTTTTCATCCTCAGCTTCCCAAACGAATTCAACTCGCGAACGGGCTGGTGATTTTCCTTCAGGAGGATCACGAATTGCCGCTGATCCGCGGTACCGCCCGCATTCGTGGCGGTTCGCGTGAAGAACCCGCCGACAAAACCGGTTTGGCGGAAATCTACGGCCAAGTCTGGCGCACCGGCGGCACGACGCAGAAGACCGGCGACCAACTCGATGACTATCTGGAAGCCCTAGCCGCCAAGGTGGAAACCGACGGCGATGTTGACTCAACCGAGGTGACATGGGATTGTCTGCGGGAGAATTTCGACGATGTCTTCACGATATTCCTGGAAGTCTTGCGCGAGCCCGCATTCCGGGAAGACAAGATTGTTCTGGCTAAGAACCAGCTCAATACCAGCATCTCGCGCCGGAATGACAATCCCTTCGAGATCGGTTTCCGTGAGTCGGACAAGTTGGTGTATGGCGCTGATTCGCCCTACGCCCGCGTGCCGGAATATGCAACCGTGGCGCGCGTAACTCAGGAAGACCTGCTGAACTGGCATCACCGCTATGTGCATCCCAACAACATCATTCTGGGAATTGTCGGCGATTTCGACGCCACTGCGCTCGAGGCCAAGCTGCATCAGGCGCTTGATTCCTGGCCCAAGGGACCCGACGTTCCCCGCAGGCCGGGTTCGTTCCGTGGGCCCAAGCCCGGCCTTTATTTCGTGGAAAAGAGCGATGTGACCGCCAGCATGGTGCAAATGTTAGATCTGGGGACGATGCGCGACAATCCGGACTACTTTGCGCTGGAGGTCTTCAATCAGTTTTTCGGAGGAGGATTCAGCTCACGCCTGTTCTCCAATATTCGTTCCAAGAAGGGCCTTGCCTATGCGGTTTGGGGCGGAGTCGAAAGCGGATATGACCATCCTGGAGTGCTTCGTCTCGCGTTGGGAACGAAGAGTCACACCACCGCGGCAGCCATTGACGCCTTCAACGAAGAACTGGACGCGCTGAAGACCAACCCCAGCACGCCGGAAGAATTGGCCAAGGCGAAGCAGTCTATCCTCAACTCTTTTGTTTTCCGCTTCGATTCGAAGGACAAGGTGCTGCGCGAGCGCATGTCCTACGAGTTTTACGGTTATCCGGCGGACTTTCTGGAGAAATACCGCGCTGGCATCGAGAAAGTCACCCAGCAGGACGTGGATCGCGTGGCCCAGAAGTATGTTCACAAAGACAAGCTGGCAATTCTGGTGGTCGGCAAAGCGGCTGATTTTGATCGGCCTCTTTCGTCTTTCGGGCCAGTGACGACGATTGACGCCTCCATCCCGCCACCAGCAGGAACTAAGTAGCGGGAGGTACAGAAAGCAGGTTGCGACTGAGGACATCCCCAGCCCGGGAAGGACCTCAATGAGATCGGGCCCTTTTTCAAGAGGGCCGTTCGACTTGAACACGAAGAAGGCTTATCGGAAGAACATCAGGCGAAGATAAGGTTTTCGTTTATGAGCTCGTGCGTGAGAGTGTCTCTCCAGTTCCTCCGATTCGGGGCCGGTTTTTCTCGCCGACTGCATGAGGTCTGCGTCGGTACCTTCTGCCAGTTTACGTCTTCATTTCTGCCACCTGTCAACCCATCCCGCCATGCCGCACATTCTATCGCGACGGCCAAATTGGCGAAAAATCCCGATTGCCCTCATTGACCCGGCGACCGGGGGTTTTGAGTGAGCACCCGTGGCTACTGCCGCCGAGGATAGAAGTGGACAGTCTCGCGCTTGGTCTTCGGGTCGTAGTGCGTATAAGTGACGCTGTGGTCGCCGACGGCGATCGGTTCAACATCGGCGGGGATGACCCAGATTCTGCCGGGGTCGATGGGGATACTGTTGTCGTAGAGGATCGTCTGGCGATCAAATTTGGCTTTGCACTCGTCGCGCTCTTGGGTTGCAGTCTGCAATGTTTCCTTCGTGCTTTCCAGTTGAGCTGCCACCGGGTTCTTTGCCAGTTCAGCGGTAAATTTCCGTTGCGCAGTTTTTTCAGCGGACTCAGCCGCAGCACGCTTCACACTGGGGATGAGGAGCATGTAGAAGATCAGAGTCGTGACCAGGCAGCCTGCCGCGAACCAGAGCAGGTATTTCTGCCACGGGCCCTTTTCCATCACATCGGTCGTTCCACTGGTTTCAAACATCTCCGCCTCTTTTCGAGAAAAGTTAGGACGGCGCAAATGGACAACAGCCTAGCACTAGCGCTGAATGCGCCCCAACACAAGCCAAATCGTAGGTCCGACTTCCACACAAGTCAATGTAACGGAACCGTTACAGACGGGCGGATTTGCGAACTGTATTCCGGTAGTCATCAGGCGTGCCGAAAGATTGAGCCCCCGAGTAGTTGTCGAAATATCGCCTCAGCACAAGTTTGCGCTCTCCTTTCGCCTGTCTGGCGAACAAAAGGCGCAAAGTTGTGCTAGACGGCTGTTTTCATCATTTGCCTGTGCGTGAGCCAGGATTTCTGACCTGCACACGCATTGGAGGCTCTAGGGGTTGATGGTGACAAACGCCGTCCCATTCGTGGAACTGGCCAGGCTTGAGTTGACGCTAATCTGCTGGATAGTTGACGCGGTAACCGAGCTAGGCGGGAAGTACTGCACCGAGTAAGCGCCCGATCCGGCAGTACCACTGATGTCGCCAAACGAACCACAGACCCCGCCGCTACAGACAGAGGAACCAGTAACGCTAGGGGTCAAAGTGTCGCTGGAGGAATCCATCGTGACCGCGATGTTCAATGTAACCGGCATACCAGATGAAGCTGAAACGGTGGGTGCGGCTGGGGTGATGCTAACCACGGGCCCTGCGGCAGGAGTGATCGTGAAAGTGTCAGAATCGGAAACCCCGGAGCCATTTCCCGCAGTCACAGTTACGGTCACCGAATTTGGATTCGGAGGGGCCGGTGGAGCGATGTAGTATGCGCTCTGGCTCTGGGTGTCAAGAACCAGCGTGCCGGCGCCTGTCAACGACACAGAGACCCCCGCGTGTTGGTTATGTTGCACGTTGGCCAGGAATTGATAGAACTGCCCCGCGGGTAGACTTGTGATCTTGTTGGTGATTTGTACTATCGTGGTTTTCCCGCCACCACATCCCGCCACTAGGACCAAGAGAACAATCAGAACCGCAGTACCCAGGATACAAGCCACACTCCGCCATTGTCCCCACATAGCAGTAGCCTCCTTGATTTTCTGATAGGGAAATTCAGACAGCTCGCCCACGGGGTGCGTCTCAGCAGGTGGAAACGGCTCTTCGGAGGGGCAAGCTGTTTCACCCTTATTGCAGACAGATTGATCTATTTTGTCAGTGACGCGAGTCACACGTCATCTGTGACGTGGTCGCGCGCTAGTCATTCCGACGCCACTCATCAGCAACAACATTCAGTTTATTCCAGACATTGAAACCCACATCTCGCAGCATACCCGGCTGCCTCTCTATTTTGGGATTTGTGACCCTCTTCTCAAGCAACAGGCGACGGAAGTTTACATGCATTTGAGAGTGGCCAACCTGAAAACTGGCTCGGTAGTGCTAGACTCCGGATTGCTGAGTGCCGCCAACTGGGTGCTGCCTGGAAATTCCGTAATCCCGGTTGGATTCAGCATGGGAACGCACGAACTCGCGAAAGGCGATTACCGGCTAGACGTACAAGCCTCGGATGCTGCGGGAAGAGAGTCGGCGTGGCGGCAAGCCAAGTTCACCATCGAGTAAGGGCTATATGGACTGCTTCAGTCTGCCACAGTTCACTGTCGCAAAATCCCGATTTCACTCACTGACCAGGGTTCTGACTGCAACGCCGGTTTGCGCCGTTTGCCCGAACCTCACGGCTTTCGAAACGTCAGGCAGTAGAGCTTCCCTTGTGCAATCTGCCGGGACTCTACTTCGCCCATTTGGCTAGGCACGAGGGCGATGGGGCTGTACGCTGCTTTGTCCTCGCCCTTGTAGTATTGGCGCGTCCAGGGATTCTTCTGATACAGCCCGCTCACGACTTTCTCTGTCTCGTCCACAATGACGATCTTCGTGCCGGGTTTTGCGACGCGGATCATCTCTTCGATCGCCTGCTTCTTGTCGTTGAAAAAGTTGATGCCGCCGACGTGAAAAACACTGTCGAAGATCCCATCGCAGAACGGCAAATGCTCCGCTTCTCCCTGAAAAAGTTGCGCGCTGCGGTTGCACTTCTTCAGATTGCGAGCACATTTCGTGAGCATGCCCCAGGACAGATCGAGTCCGAAGAACTCCATGTCGGGCCGCAGGTAGCGCAGGTTGGCGCCCGTCCCGACCGACACTTCCAGCACGCGGCCACCGGCCGGAATCTCCAACTCGCGAATGTATTCGGTGCGGAAATCCGGCTTCCGCAAGAGCCACAGGTAGGCGCGCTCGGCGAAATCGTAGCCGGGCGCGAGCCGGTCATACATGGTCTGATACTTTCGGTTCGCGCCGCTGACTTCTTCCACGAACACGGGAATGCCGTCACGAATCCGGTATCGCACGCCCGATTCCGGGTTGACTAAGAAACCTTGATCCAACTGCAGGCGCGCATGCGTACCCGGATCACACAACAAGCTGAGGCATTCTTCGATCATAAAAGGCCTTTGGGTTAACCATACATCTTGAGTACATCAGGAGTTGAATTATGAGTTAACCAGCATCCAATGTAAGCCGCAGCGACTTGTTCTGCCAGGGACTGTTGATCAATTGATCGCTTACACCCGCCTGTGATCTTGATCACTTTCCGCTCTCCGGCTACCATCTACACTGCCCTGTTGTGGCAGTGCGGGCCGGGCAAGCCCCAGGAGGAAGACAATGCGCGTCGTGAAACTCATCGGCCTGGCAGTCGTTTTGCTGATGCTCGCGGCTCTCGCGGTGGCCCAGCAGGCTCCGGCGCAGACGCCGACCGTTAAGCACGTTCCCATCACCAATGCCCCTTCGAACTCGGGCAAAGAGATGTACAACAGCTACTGCGCCGTTTGCCACGGTACCGACGGCAAGGGCAATGGCCCGGCGGCCTCGGCCATGAAGGCTCCGCCCACCGACTTGACGCTTTTGGCCCAGAAGGCCGGCGGAAAATATCCGTCCGCTCACGTTGCCTCGGTGATCCACGGGCAAGCCGCTCTGCCGTCTCATGGCAGCCCGGATATGCCGGTCTGGGGTCCGCTGTTCTCCAGCATCAGCCAGGGTCACGAGGCCCAGGTGCAGCAACGAGTCACTAACCTGGTCAAGTACATCGAGACTCTGCAAGCGAAATAGGCCAGGGAACTCGGCTAGAAAACTAGACGAAGCAGCCCGGCCAAGAAACTTTAGTTCGCCGAGAGATCGAGGATTCCGGGGCGCGCCCAAAGCGCCCCGAATCCCAACTTTGAAGCACGATTGACCCCGCTTACTCTGCGGATTTCGCGAGTCCTTCACGATCTGTGCGTTCGAGGTTCTCCCCCCCCGAGTTCAGAAACTGCCGCCCGGCGCAAGCCAGAACAGACTCGAAGCGAGCGGCTCCCGCAGTTCCTCACATACTCCCGCAATGGAACCAAAGGGAACCATCTCCGTTATTCCCGACCGTTGCGCTAAACGCCCCATGGTCAATCTCTTACTGCCCACTGGCCGAGTGGGCAGTGACTTCAGTACCTTAGTCCTCGCCCCAATCATCGCCTTATAATCCACTCAAGATCAGGAGAGAGCAGCGTTCTTCGGGAAAGCCTCACGCCCGCGTGCGGGTGCGCTTCTTCGAGATCGCCACTGAATTCGTGGACCCGCTTTTTGCATCGGCGATTTTTGTCTTGGGGCTGGCCTTCGGCAGCTTCCTGAACGTGTGTATCTATCGCCTGCCGCGCGGATTCTCGGTCGTGACGCCGCGCTCGGCTTGCCCGCAGTGCAAACAGCCGATCGCCTTCTATGACAATCTCCCGGTCTTGAGCTGGCTGATCCTCAGGGGCCGCTGCCGGCATTGCAAAGCCCGCATCTCGCCCCGCTACCTGGTGATTGAGTTGCTGACTGGCGCGCTGTTTCTCGCATGCTTCGGGTTTTTCGGCCTGACGCTTTCCACGCTGAAGTATTGCGTGTTCTCGTTCCTGCTGCTGGGCCTTATTTTTTCCGACGCTGAAACCAAGCTGCTGCCCGACAAAATGACCCTACCGGGGCTTGCCCTGGGCGTGATCTTCAGCCTGCTCGTTCCGGTCAATGATCTGGCTTCGCAGTTTCTGCCCGGCGTGGTCAACCTGCCTTTCTCCAGTGACCTCACGGCGCGCCTTCTCTCCCTGCTCGATTCCCTGCTGGGCGCGGCCTTGGGTGCTTCGTTCATCTACGGCGCGGGCGCCATTTATCTGCGCTGGCGCGGCATGGAGGGCATGGGCTTTGGCGACGTCAAGCTGATGGCCATGGTGGGCGCTTTCCTGGGCATGAAGTTGACGATTTTCACCATTTTCACCGCCTCGCTGGCGGGATCGCTGTTTGGCCTGACCACCGTTTTCGTTGTCTGGCTGAAGCGCACGCACCGCTTCATGCGGCGCCTGGCCAGTGCGGCCGCCGCCCGCCGCCGGGGCTGGCAGTCGGCGCAAATGGTTTATCGCCATTACCAGATGCCGTTTGGCGTCTTTCTCGGCAGCATGGCTCTGGTTGCCTTCTTCTTCGGCAATCACTTCCTGCACTGGTACAGGGGGCTGTGGTGAAAATTCTGACCAATCCGATGTTGTTGCGCGCGCTGGTGGTGCTGTTCTGCGCCAGCTTCGCCTTCGTGATCGGCCTGATCTTCATCCGCCTGCTGCGCAAGTCCATCACCGAGGAGGCCGACCTTTCGCCGGACGCTCCTCCCTCGCCTGAGACCTTGCCCATGCATCTCTACAACACGGTCATTCAGGAACTGAAGCAGCAGAAGCACGAGCTGCATGTCCAGTCGCAAGCCGAGCAGCATCGCGCCCGTGTCACCGAAACTTTCAGCCAGGCCGTCCTGTCCAATCTCTCCTGTGGCGTGCTGGTGTTCGGAACCAACGGGCTGGTCAAGACCAGCAACCCGGCGGCGAAAGAGATTCTCGGATTCGCTTCCACCACCGGCATGAACGCGGAAGGCATTTTCCGCGGCGCCTTCGTTCGTTCCGGCAATCTTCGCCAGGACAATCTGCGCAACCCTGACCCCGGCGACGGCACGCCGCCGGAACTTGGGTGCTTTCCCGATGAAACCACCGGCGAACCCGTGCGCCTCTCCGATGAGGTGGATGCCGTGCTGCACGGCGGCAGCAAGCGCCGCCAGGTTCAGGCCGAATATGAAACGCCCGCCGGCCAGCAGCGTTTTCTCGCGGTCACTGTTTCTCCGGTGCCCGCCGCCGAGGAGGGTCTGCTCGGCGTCGCCTGCCTGATCAACGACTTGAGCGAACTGGAACACATCCGCCGTCAGCAGGCGCTGCACGGGGAAATGTCGGCCGAGATGGCGCTCGAGCTGCGCACCTCCCTGACCACGATTTCCGGCTACGCCCAGCAACTGGCCAACAACCGCGATCCTGAACTGGCCCAGCAGTTGGCCGCCGACATCGCCGCCGAGGCGCTGCGTCTCGACCGCAGCCTGGGAGGATTTCTGACCGAAAAGCGCGCCCCTAAAGTGATGGCCGCAAACGCAGGCTCAAACGGCTGCAGAGGTTGACGGGAACGGCGGATGAGAACGGTGGATGAACGATTGAATGAGATGGATCTCGAAGACTTGGCCCAGGCGGCATCGCCTGGCGTAAGCAGCAAGCGGCAAGAGGACGAGCTAGGCTAGAGAACACGAGACAAAAACAAAAGGGTGAGAGTTATGAAACGAATCGCATCGAGTGGCATCGGAATCGTGCTGTTGGTGAGCTGGCTCGGTCTTCCAGCCGGCGCGCAGAACCAGTCTTCGCCGAACCAGGCTCCGTCGAATTCACAACCCTCGTCGTCCAGTTCGGCGGCGGGTTCTTCGCTCGGCGACTATGCCCGGACCATCCGCAAGGCTCCACCAGCCGCCGAAAAGCCCAAGGTGTTCGACAACGACAACCTGCCCAGGGAAGACAAACTCTCCATCGTGGGCGCTGCCCCCGAAGCTGCCGCCGGCAGTTCCACTGATGCCTCGGCTGCAGCGGCTCCGGCTGCGCCGGAAACCAAGAATCCGCCCGAGGTGACCCAACCCGCCACTCCGGCCGCCAACCCTGCCCGAACCCCCGAGGAAGAGGAAGCTGCCAAGCAGGCGCTGTGGAAACAGTGGAGCGAAAAAATCTCCGCGCAGAAGGACCAGATTGATCTGCTGGGGCGCGAACTCGACGTCCTCCAGCGCGAATACAAGATTCGTGCTGCCGCCATGTACGCCGACGTGGGCAACCGCTTGCGCAACGCCGCCGACTGGGACAAGCAGGACGCCCAGTACAAGCAGCAGATCGCCGACAAACAGAAAGCGCTCGACGACGCCAAGCAGAAGCTCGATGACATGCTGGAGGAGGCGCGCAAAGCCGGCGTCCCGGCCTCAATCGCCGAGCCGTGAGCGTTTCGCCCCTGAATCCGCGAGCGCCGGAGCCTGGCTCCGGCGCTCTACTTATTTCCGCCGCGAGCACTATTGCTTCGCCCGGATCATCCTGAAGTTTCTTAAGCAGGGGGTCCACGAGTGTCACTTATCTTTTTCGCTGCTTCGGGTAAAATGTTCAGCGACAACAAAATCCATCCCCAGTGATAACAGGAAGGACGCCATGAAAACGGCAGGCCTCACTCACACGGAGCCCACCGCAATTCGCGCGGAGATGTCGGGAATGGCTTTTTCACGCGGCCGGGATTACACGCCGTCCCGGCTTGCAATTCGGCATGCGTGGTTCTCTGCCGCGCTCATTCTTCTGGCCTTACTGAGCGGCTGCTCTTCAGAGTCGGGCAAACCGGCGGAGGCAACGCCCGAGGCCAAGGGCCCCGAACTTATCACCGCGAGGTCGGCTTTCCAGAAGTTGTACGTCGCCGCCCGTGGCTGGAACCCCGACGCCAAGCCTTACCGCCTGGAATCCACGGTGACCAGCGACGGCAACGGCCATGACGGCAAGTGGGCCGTCTGGCGTGCCAGCTTTGCCTCGGCTACCAGGCGCTCGCAGAAGTCCTACACCTGGTCGGGCAGCGCGGCCAACGGCGCGCCCGAACGCGGCGTCAATCCTGGCATCGAAGACAGTTACAGCCCCACCAACTCGTCCACCCAGGTCTTCGATATGGCCTTCCTCAAAATCGATTCCGATCAGGCCTTCGCCACCGCGCAGAAGCAGGGCGGCGACAAGATTTTGGAGAAGGAGCCGGATACCCCGGTGCTCTACGTTTGCGACTGGAACCCTCACACCAACATATTGGTGTGGCACGTCATCTACGGCGCCAGCCGCGAAGCCGCCAAGCTGACGGTTGCGGTCGACGCTTCCACCGGAGATTTCCTCCGGGTGGAAAAGTAGTTCGGGTGGAAGAGCAAGTCTGCTCTTCAGTCGCCACTGAACTGCCATTTCAAGAGATCCGCGGCGCGGGAAGCGCCTAGCGGTTCCTCTGGCCGTCATCTTCTTCGCGTGTGATCTGGGCCCCAAGTTGCGAAAAGAAACGATGCACAGCTTCGGCGGAAGCGATGGCTTGCACCAGCGCCTGCCGGTCGGCAAAGGCTACGATGTCCTGCACAGAGTACTGGAGACGAACGCGATCTGCGGCGCATTGCGCGCTCAGTAACTCCACTTTGGCTGCGGCCAGGTCCGCCGTCAGGCGGGATTTGTCTACCTGCTTTCTTGCTCCGGATACCATCTTTTATAAAACTCCCTGTTTTTTGGAATGTGCGCAGGGGCGTCCGGGATCTATCTGGATAAGGACTGCCAGGTTCACTTCTTCAGTGGAACTCGCCCTGCGAGGTCATCAGTTGGAACTGATATTGGATTAAGTATACAGCGTTAACGAAACAAAATGCAACTAATAAGTAAGCTGTGGGAACCCCTGGGACCTTTCGAATTCGCTCATTAGGGAGGAGCAGTGCCCCGACAACCCGATCCCGAACTGGAACAGCGCATCCTCGACGCCGCTTCGCGGCTGTGGGCCCGCGGCGGCGAAAAGGCGCTGACCATGCGCGCCGTGGCCAAAGCTGCCGGCACCACCACCCCAACCGTTTATGAGCGCTATCGCGACCGTGCCGCGATTCTCCGCGCTCTGCGCCTCGAGACGCGGCGCGAGATGTTCACCGCGCTCAGTCGCACGCGCACCCTCCGCGAGGCGGTCGAGTGCAAACTGCAGTTTGCCCTCGCCCACAGCAACGCCTACCCCATGCTGATGGATGGCGTGGCCATGCCTCCTTCCCTGCATGAGCCCTGGCCTTCGTTCAACCTGATGCGGGAGCGGCTGGCCGCGCACCTGGGAGGGACTCCGCGCCAGCATACGCGGCTTACGCTCGCCGTGTGGTCGATGACCTACGGCACGGCCATGCTCATCATTCGCGGCCGCTTCCAGGGCGCGCTCCGCACCCAGACGCAGCACGCTTGTCTCGACGCTCTGGACGCTATCCTCGAATGCGCACGATCCAAGCGCTTTGCCCCTACCGGTCCACAATGGCCTCCCAACCTCATTCTCGGAGAGGGCAGGCAGAGTCGCCTGGGCGATGGCGGCCTCGACACGGGCAAGAGGAAATCCAAGAGGAAGCCGCGCGGCTGAAGGGGTGGGCCAGCCCCTCGTCGAAAGTTGCTCGTGGAAGTTGCTTGTGTGGGGACGGGTCTTTGACCCGTGCAGGCGGCCCAGAGTATGGGCCGCGGTTCTGAGGTCCGAGGTCTGAGGTCCAAGGAGGGCTGGCCTACCTTTGTTTTTGCCTGTACCATTCCCGGAGCCGTTGCCCCCGCCCTCGACGTTGTAAGGATCGAATCTCGCAAATCCGGGCGTTACTTCATCGCCGAATAATCCGTCGGACGCATGTAGATTTCGTCCACCCGATAATCTTCGCCTGCCTTTTCTATGAGCGGTACGGCCTGCTCCCTATACTGAGGAAAGACCGGGTCGGCATGAAGGGCATCCCAATTCTTTTTCGCCTCATCCCTGCTGGGATGAGCCACGAGGTAGATGAACGTGTTGGCCCAGGCAGGATCATCGTTCGGCACCCAGTAGCCGACGACATTGAGACCGTGCCTGGCTTGTAGCTTGGAAACATCGCGAAAGATCGACTCGAGGGCCGGCACTTTGCCCGGCACAGTGTGATAAACCATAAGCTCAAAGACGCGAGTGCTATCGGCCCTCGCCTGGTTCAGGTGCATCAGGCGGGCCGTAATGAGAGATCCAGCGGCAAAGGAGGCCAGGGCGGTCCCGCAAACAATCCATCCTTTGAATTTCCAACGGTTGAGCACGGCCAGAGCTGATTTGTGGTTTGTCCTCATAGGTTCATTCTCCGTGCGGCGGGTGGTCCAGCCTTCTTGGCGGACATTATAACTGCGCCTGCCCCATCCTTTCGCGCTTTTGCGAAAGGGTGGGAATAGAATTCCGCCTTTGAAAAACGCCCAACCTCTGAAAACCGCGCAGGTGAGGCACCGGGCGATGCCCGCCCTTCACTTCGCCGGCTTGGCATCGGCCGCCGGGTTCGTCAACCGCGCGATCGCTTTCTTCGCGTCTTCGGCCTGCGGACCGTAGGGAAGAATCCTCAAATAACTTTCGTATTCCTGGCGCGCCTCATCGGGCCGGTCCATTTTTTCCAGGCACACCGCCAGACGGAAGGTCGCGACCGCGTCGTTATCTTTGTAGAACAGCGCCTCGCGATAGCGGCTTTCGGCGCCGGCGTAATTCTTTTTCTTGAAGTAGAAATCGCCCACCTCGACGTCCTTCGCCGCCTTGTGCGGGTCCCAGGGATGGAATTCGCTCACCTCGTCGCTGCCCGAGGCGCCCTCGGCGTCGGTCACCGCTTCCCCGCTGTGCGGATGGGCTCGGGCGTCGTCCGCGGGCGGGCTGAGATCAACCTGCGTATCTTTGCTGGAGCTTTCGCCGGGTTCATCGTCCAGCGCGCTCACGTTCACGCGGTCCGACTGCGGCGGAGCCAGATTCGGCTTGGGCTGGCTCGATTTTGAGGTGGACGACGAGGACGCATCCGGGGTGGAGGAGTTCTGGGCCGGCGAATTCTGCGTGGACGAATTCGCCGGCGCCGAACCGTCAGGCTTCGACGAGCTCTGCGCCCGCGCGCTCATCCAACAACCAAGAAGCACAACCAGGAACCAAACACGCATAAGCTTATTTTAGTACTGCGAACCCAAACCGTAGCGCGGGTGCCCCATTTCTCGCGCGCCTTTTGCGCGAGAAGTGGGGACGTTCGGTCGCACAACAGGACCCGCTACCCGTGCGTCGCGCGGTAGGCCTGCAGGCAGCGGCGCGCCGTCTCCAGTTCGGAATACCGGCTTCCCTCCTGCTCGATGAGGTAAAACTCGACTCCACCGACGCTCTCGGCCGCCTGGAAGATTCCCTTCCAATCTGCCTTGCCCTCCCCGAACAGAACCTTGTAGCCCTTATCGGGATCGGGCGACCAGTCTTTTAAATGGATGGACCGGATTCGCCCCGGGTTGGCTCGAATCCAGGCCACCGGGTCGGAGCCTGCTTCGAGGCACGTCCCCACGTCGAGCTGCAGCATGACCGTGGGTTTGGTATTCGCAGCCAGGATTTCTATCGGGCGCTTGCCCTCGACCGCCTTCCACTCCGCGTCATGATTGTGATATCCGACCTTGAGTCCGGCCGGTTCCAGCTTTTCGGCTACCGCATTCAGTGAGCCCGCCAGGGCTTTCCAACCATCGAGCGTTGGCTTGGGATCGCTCCAGGCCAGGACCACATATTTCGAGCCCAACATCAGGTTGCGGTCGCGCGTGCGCTCGATGTTCTTTGCACTCAGATAATCCTCGTCGTTGTGCGTCGAGTAGCAGTGGATGCCCAGATCGTCCATCAGTTTCCGCATCCGTTTGGTCTGGTCCTCGCTCCACTCCATATACGGAGCGTAGAACTCGACCGCTTGATATCCCATTTGCGCGACGGCACGCACGGTGGCAAAGGGATCTTTCTGCAATCCGTCACGCACCGAGTACAGCTCCAGCCCGACCGGAATCGAGCTGGTTACAACGCCGCGGAACGCCCACGGCAACATGGCTGACAACGCCAGAAACGACCTCCGGGAAAAAGGAAGAGTAGTCATGGCTGCCATCTTACTCGCATCGCGGCAGCTATGAGCTATGAGCTTAGCCCCTTCAGTTCCGAGTTGTGAGGTTCGAGGCTTGAGCTCGTGGCTCATAGCTCGTAGCTCGTAGCTCACGGCTCGCAGGTCATAGCTCGGAGCTCAAAAAAAACAGGCCGCTCAGGGGGAGGCGTTGAGCGGCCTGGTTGGCGAAGTCCTCCGGGGAGGAGGCAAAACTTTGTCACCCCGAGCAGGCGTTGTTTGCGCCGCGAAGGGACCTGCGGCGGGCCGCGCGATCAATAACTGATCGCCGGGCCCGCTTGCTTACATGGACGACGGATTGTTCTGGCCCGTGGTCGTAGGCGCGGGCGTCGCCGGCGTGCTGCCCCCGACCGTGTTGGTCATCAGGCGCACATCCACCCGGCGATTGTCGGCGCGGCCCGTGGCCGTCTTGTTCGACTCCACCGGCTTGTCCTTGCCCAGCCCAATCACATAAATCTTGTGCGCGGGCACGTTGTATTTCGCAGCCAGGTACTGAATCACCGAGTTGGCGCGGCGCTGGCTCAGGTCATAGTTGTATTCGGTTGAACCGACCGAGTCGCATCCGCCTTCCAGCGCAATAATGTAGCCCTTGGTCGAGGCGATGCTGCCCGCCAGCTGATCGAGAGCTTCCTTGGCCTTCGGCGTCAGGTTATCGCGGTTGAAGGCGAATTTCACCGAAGTCTCGGCCACGGCATGATAGTTGTCGAGATTGGCCACGGTGTTGGTCAGCACGCCCACGCGGGTGTTGGCGGCGTCGGCCGTCTGCTGCGCGCTTGCGGCAGTCTGTCCCGCGGCCTGCGCCTTTTGCTCGACGTCGGCGGTCTTGGCGTTCACAGCGGCGAGCCCGGCCTGCACCCGCGCGTCAACGTCCTTGATGTCCTTGGTGTTCTTCGCGGTCAGATCGTCGAGTTCGTTGGTCTTGTTGATCAACGGCGTGGTCTGCTGTTTAACGTAGTTCTTGCTGGCACAGCCGACCGTGGCTACCATGCTGGCCGCCAGGCAAATTACTAACGAAGTGCGGGTCATATGGATAAGGCTCCTTAATCTCATTGTCGCGTCCCGGGTCGGCCTAAAGCTCGGTCGCCCACGCGCGAATTCGGTACTGTTTTGAGGCCCTGGGGAGGCTGAATTCTTACAGGTTCCGGTTCTTACTTTTGCACGGCAGATGCCAGTTCTCCGAACTTGGAAGTCCCCGTCTAAGTATAAACGTTTTCAATGGCTTGCGGAAAGCAGGGTGCCGGGATGGCACAGGACCGGGTCGGCAGGAACGCAATCCCCACACATGGGAAGGGAAAATTTATACGGTTGGGGCCGAGATTCCGCCCGCCGCGCCCAGCGACACGTTCCCCTGCCGCAGCCTTCGGTCACGAATCGAATAGAATACGAATATCCTCCCGGCGATGGACCTGCTCGCGAAAATCCGCACCATTCCCACCGAGCCCGGCGTGTATCTCTACAAAAACGCCGAGGGCGAAGTCATCTATGTGGGCAAGGCGAAGAACCTGCGCAGCCGCGTGGCCAGCTATTTTCACGAGGGCCGCTGGGAGGACGCCAAGACCGGAACGCTGGTGCGGGAAGCGGTGGACGTCGAATACATTGTCGTCGCCAACAACAAAGAGGCGCTGGCGCTCGAAAACAACCTCATCAAGCAGCGCAAGCCCCGCTTCAACATCCTGCTGCGGGACGATAAAACTTACCCTTACGTGAAGCTCACGCTCGGCGAGCGCTGGCCGCGCGTCTACGTCACGCGCCGTCTGCGCAAAGATGGCAGCGAATACTACGGCCCGTACTTTCCGGCCAACCTGGCATACCGCATCACCGATCTCATTCACCGCAATTTTCTGATTCCCTCGTGCAAGGTGGACCTGACGCGCTTCCATCCGCGGCCCTGCCTGCAGTACTACATCAAGCGCTGCCTGGGCCCGTGCGTGAAGGACCTGACCACGCCGGACCTGTATCAGGAAGCGGTGCGCGACGTGAAGCTGTTTCTGGAAGGCCGGCCGACCGATCTCTCCCGTTCGCTGCATGCGCGCATGGAGCACGCTGCTGCGGCCGAGGAGTACGAGCGCGCGGCCCGCTATCGCGATCTGATCTCGACGGTCGAGCAGTTGCAGGAACGCCAGCGCATCGCTGCCGCCGAGGGCGACGACGCCGACGTGTTCGGCTATCACTACGAAAATGGCATGCTGGCGGTGAATCTGTTCCACATGCGTGGCGGCAAGATGGTGGACCGGAGGGAGTTTTTCTGGGAAGACCTGCCGGAGATCGCGACCGCTGAAGCGGGAGCGGACGCAGGGACTGGCACGAACCATGTAATGGACCTAGTGGGGACGGGTGCATTCGCCCGTCCAGTCGAGCAAAACTCGCCAGCGCCTTCAGCCGGCAGTGCCGATGCACCCAACCCAACCCCCAGCCGAGCTTCGCTCGGCATGGACGGGCGAATGCGCCCGTCCCCACATGATCAGTTTCATCCCGGCGAGTTCTTCTCTGCCCTGCTGAAGCAGCTGTATATCGGCCAGCCTTATGTCCCGCGCAATCTGTACATCCCGGTGGACTTCGAAGATCGCGCAGAGTTGGAAGACCTGCTCTCCGAACAAGAGGCGGACAACAGTGCCCGCGCCACACTAGTGCACATTCTAGTTCCGCAGCGCGGCGACAAACGGTCCCTCATTGATCTGGCCGGGAACAATGCCAAGCAGTCCTACGATCAGCGCTTCCGCGTGCTCAAGCCCAACGCCCGCAGGATTCAGGAAGAACTCCAGGAAGCGCTCAGCCTGCCCGAGTTGCCCAAGCGCATCGAGTGCTTCGACATCTCGCACATCCAGGGCGCGGAGACCGTGGCCTCGATGGTGGTCTGGGAAGACGGCAAGATGAAGAAATCCGAGTACCGCAAGTTCATCATTCGCACCGTCGAGGGAGTGGACGACTTCGCCTCGATGCGCGAAGTGGTGACGCGCCGCTATCAGCGCCTGCTGCAGGAGAAAGAAAAGAAGAAGATGCCCAGTCTGGTGTTGATTGACGGCGGCCTCGGACAATTACACGCCGCCGCCGAGGCGCTCGAATCCCTGGAGATCATCAACCAGCCGCTGGCCGCGATCGCCAAGCGCGAAGAGATTCTCTACGTCCACGGACAGGAGAGAGACCCGATCGCGCTCGATCATCACTCACCCGTGCTGCATCTGATTCAGCTCATTCGCGATGAAGCCCACCGCTTTGCCGTCACTTTCCACCGCAAACGGCGGCAGATGCGAGACCGCTCGACCGAGTTGCTGGAGATTCCCGGCGTGGGGCCAAGCACCACGCGGCGTTTGCTCGAACATTTCGGCAGCGTGCAGGCCGTGAAGCAGGCCGACGCGGCGGCCTTGTCGGCGGTCGTGACCCGGACGCAGGCCGAGGCAATTCAGAATCACTTTCGGAAATAGTTGATTCTAAAGGTAGTGATTTTTGACCGGACTGATTCCAGAGGACTTAATTCCGGGCGCCTGCAATACCGCCAGTTTGCCCTCGATCTGGACGAGCCGCCCTCTTCGTAAAACCGTCGCCAGAAGGCCTGCAATGCCGCAGAAACGACGATCCGGCTCCGAGACGAGCAAACTGCGTCCAGAATCCCAAGCGCGCCAAATCGCCTGCAAAAGGCCTTAGCTGCGGTCTATTGCTTATAGCTATAATATGAGACACGACTCGTTGAACTTCGTGTTGATTCTGCAAGGGATAGGTGCGTTTCGCAATTTCGTTTGTATGTTGTTGATTTATCTAGGAAGGGGTACAGCCCGGAGCAAAGGTTGGCCGAGTCTGGCCGATTTTTCGCGAAAATCGAGCGCTTCCTGCGCCGGTTGCGGGTCTCGGCTCGCAGCGCCCGGTAAATGTTTGTGGCAGAAGGGCTTGTTGCCGAGTCCTTTTCTTCGCGTCCGGCGCGGAACCTTTGCGGCCTTCGCGGTCAAAAGCTTTACCGCAGAGTTCGCTGAGAAAGGCCGCCGAGATCGCTGAGAAAAGCAGTCATTTCTTCGGCGCGGCGCTAGATCTTTGGAGAAGATCAGAGATATTTCTCATGTTTCCTCCGCGACCTCTGCCCCTCCGCATTAAGGTTTTGGCTCTGGGTTCGCGTTCCCCATGTCGAGCACGACCTTCCAGCTTCCATCCTTCTGCTTTTTCCAGATGCTGGTGTACTTGCCGTACTCAACCGTAGCTTTGCCGTCTTTGTCTTTTGAGTGGAACTCGTAGGTGCCGTAGGTGTAGCCGAGATCGCCCGAAGCGGAGATGTCGGCTCCCACCGGCGTCCACGTCAATCGGTTGTTCTTGTCGTCGAGGAAACCCATGGTTGCGGCGATGTTGGCTTTGCCTTGGATGGCTGGTGCGCCGTTCGGCACTTCGACGGCGTCGTCGGCGTAGTACGACATGTATCCCGACGATCCCTTCTCGGCGGCGGCCTTCATGAATTCGCCTTCGAGTTGCTTGAGCGTGTCGGCCGTAGCGCTCGGCGACGCCGAGACCGGGCGGGAAATGGGCAGAAAAAGTGTGACCACAAGAAAAGCAACAACCAGAATCGGGAGAAATGATTTCATGGGGCCTCCGGGAACCGTGAACATTCTACCGCCCGGGAGTTCATCGGGATACGGAACGATAAAAGCTTTTAACCGCGAAGTTCGCGAAGGAAGGCCGCAAAGGACGCGAAGAAGATCCGATGCGAATCCTTTGCGTCCTTCGCGGTCCAGTGCTTTTCTTTCGGCCGTGCGATGGTGAACTCTGCCGCGGCTTTGCTACACTAGCGGCCATTGCTATGAAGAGCACTTTCCTGTCTTTTCCCCTTGCCTGCCTGTTGGCATTCACTGCCTTGCCGTCTGCTTTCGGGCAAACCTCCAACCCGCCGGATTTTGCCACGCCGCAGGAAAAACATCTGCGCAACGTGCATCAACTGACGTTTGGCGGGCAGAACGCCGAAGCCTACTTTTCCGCCGACGGCACGAAGTTGATCTTCCAGTCGTCCCACGGCGACGTGAAGTGCGACCAGATCTTCATCATGAACATTGACGGCAGCGACCAGCACATGGTCTCGACCGGCAAGGGACGCACCACGTGCAGCTTTTTCTACCCTGACGGCAAGAAGATTCTGTATGCCTCAACGCACCTGGCGAGTCCGGAGTGTCCGCCGCGCCCGGATTTTTCCAAGGGCTACGTGTGGGCGGTGTATGCGGGATATGACATTTTCACCGCCAATCCCGACGGCTCGAACCTGAAGCAACTCACCACCACGCCGGGCTATGACGCGGAGGCGACCATCTCGCTCGACGGCAAAAAGATTGTCTTCACTTCGATGCGCAACGGCGATCTCGATATTTATTCGATGGATGCCGACGGCCAGAACGTCAAGCAACTCACCCATGAACTGGGATATGACGGCGGCCCGACTTTTTCGCCTGACCGCCAGTGGATTGTCTACCGGGCGTACCATCCGCAGACGGAAAAAGAGATCGCCGATTACAAAGAGTTGCTAACGCAGAACCTGATCCGCCCGACGTCGCTCGAAATCTGGATCATGAGAGCCGATGGCAGCGGAAAGCGGCAGATCACAAATCTGGGCGCGGCCAGCTTCGGGCCGGCGTTCACGGCGGATGGGAAGAAGATTATTTTCTCGTCGAATTATGATCCCGAAACCCACGCCACCGGCGGCATGGGAAATTTTGAGTTGTGGACGATCAATCCCGATGGCAGCGGGCTGGAACGCATCACCTACAGCGACGGGTTTGACGGCTTTCCCATGTTCTCCGCAGACGGGAAGAAGCTGGTGTGGGCGTCGAACCGCAACGCCAAGGCGCCGCACGAAACGAATATTTTTATTGCGGATTGGGTGCCATAGGAAGGCAGAAGTTACAAGTTAGAATGCAGAAGTAGATTGCAGATTGTAGATTGCAGATTTTCAGAATGCAGATTGCCAGAATTTTCGTTGCGGACTGAATTTATGATTGGCGATTTGCGATTGCCCACTTAGCTCCGAGCCACTAGCGTTCGGCCGGCGACTGCGGCTTTGGTTGCTCTGCATGTTCGGCCTTGGATTTCTTGACTGCCAGGGTCTTATCCACCCACTCGTCCGCGGTCTTCAAGTCTTCATTACGGGCAACAGGATCGTCGCACTCAACGTCTGCCCTTTCGCGGTACATCAGATTCATGTAGGCCATGGCATCGTCGTAGTCGGGACGAAGTTGGATGGCCCGTTTGAAATTGTCGATGCCTTCTTCAATCGCAGCGCCGTTCTTGATTCTTATCTCGTCACAGACTCTCTTCTGCTCAGGCCTCCCGGCGTCTAAATGCTCGTCCGGCCGCATTTTGAGGCGCATGCGGGCCTCCATTCGGGGCTGATAGCACTGAGTCCAGTCAATGACGCCCATCGAGTAGTAAGGTTCCGGGTCATTGGGGTCGAGGCCGGACGCCATCTGGTAGTACTTTTTCGAGTCATCGAACTTCTTCATGTTCAGGTAGAGGTAGGCGATGCCCTTGGCGCTGTTGAGCTTGGAATCGCCGACGGGTTCGGAATCGAGCACACGCTGGTATTGCTCGATGGCCTGTGCTGCCAGGTGGATGTTATCCGGCGTGTCCACGCCGGGGATGTACTCGCTGACCAAAGCCGTCGCCAGGTACATGTGAGCGACGACGTTGCTGGGGTTGAGTTCGGTCGCCTTGCGGAAGTGCTGAATGGCCTCTTCGTAATGGGAGTTCTTATAAGCGGCGACGCCCAAGTCCAGTTCAGTGCGGAATGACGGCTCCTGGCCCGCAATGAGCGACAGCGGAAGCAACAGAAGTGCAAGGGCCAGGATCCATCGCGCAGCAGATTTCATACCAGCCTCGCTCATTCTCTTGAGTTGCGAGCAGCCAAAGTTGTCCTGCTCAGTATGACACCGCCGGAGTGTGAATCGGATCACCAAGAACACCCTTGCCGCAAAGAACGCGGCAAGGATGGGGTACCCGCTGTAGGGTAGCGCCTGCATCCCGCCGGACAGCCGCCGAGACGGCGGCGCTACTCCTTCACGGCTCTGCCTCTCAGCGCCAGCCAGGCTACGCAGCCGATCATTCCGCACCAGCCGAGCAATCTCACCACGGCCGCGATCTTCGTGTCGTAGTCGAGAACGCCGAGGCTGGTGAAAATGGCGTAGAAATCGTGCTCCACGAAATCCGGATCGCCGGTCGTGACCAGGGGAAGCGCCTGCGCGCGTGCATCGGCCATGTAGGTTGCGGTGTAGAGCCAATTCTCGAAAAAGAAGAACAAACAGAAAGCGAAGCCGGCGGTCTGGCGCTGGGTGAAGAAATATGCGGCCAGAAGAAAGGGGACAAGCCATTGCAGCAGCGTGCCTCCCCAGAGATTGAACGTGGGGCCAAACCATCCGAAAAGGTTGTGCCCGCCTTCGTGGACAATGAGGTTGGCATTGTCAATCAAGAGAAACCCGCCGTGGGCCGAGAAGGCGTAGGCGAGGAACGCGACATAGAAGACGAGCCACGCCGCCAGAGCCGGGCGGGAGACGGGCTTCCAGGGCTCGTCGAGAAGCGATCGCAAGTATTCAAGCATGAGTGCGCCGATGGGACGATTCTAGGAGCGCAGATCGGCGCCGGGCAGATTACGAACGTGTGGCCGTCGCGGGCAGAGGGCATTTCTTGTTACAGTGGTTCGGTGATGAAGGTCCGATCATGAAAGCCCGACAGTGGATTACCGCAATTGTGCTGGTTCTCCTGGTGGCGGCGGCCATCGTGGGAATGGTGGCGACGCGCGAGTTGCCGGCCGCGAATAATGAGGAAGGGGCGGCCGCGCCGGGCAAGAAACCGGGACGAAAAGGGGTGCAGGGCGCGCAGCCTCCTCTGGTGGACCAACGCCCGCTGGAGACAGCCCGGCGCATGGCGGCGCTGACAGGCACGCCGGCAGAACAGGCGCTGGCGCACGAGGCGGAGAAAGTCGCGGACCACGAAGTGGATCTCACTTTCTTCGATCATCTGCGCGAAGCAGAAGAGAATCCTCCAGCGCTTTCGCCGGAAGCCAGGCAGATCGCGGCTCGCAAGGCCAAGGCGGAGCAGACGGTGAAGGACGATCAGGAAAACATCACGCTCCTGACCCGGAAGCTGGCGTCGGCGCCGGAGTCGCAGAAAGACAACCTGCAGGACCAGATTGACGTCGCCAAGGCGCAGATGGATCTGGATCAGGACGAGTTGGACGATGCGACCGAGGATCTGGAGCAGGCGGGAGGCGATCCGCAGGCGAAGATCAAGCGCCTTCAGGAGGAACATGAAGCGGGCGACCACAACGCGAGCCCGGCGGGCTCGGCGGTCAATCCGCACGAGCAGGACTACCAGACCCACACCCTGCTGAGCGTCTTCCGGGCGTGGCAGGCACTGCGCGAGAAGACGGCTCTGCTCGAGCAGGCCCGCCAGCAGACCTCTGAGAAACAAGCCTACCTCAAGACAAAGCACGATCAACTTGCGGCGCAGGTCGAGAAGGACAAAGAAAACCGGGAAGCAGCCCGGCAACAAGCCAGGGGATTTGCCAGTGGCGGCAAGGCGGCGAGCCGGGATGAATCGAAGGCGGCGGCCAAGTCGGCTCTCGACTCGCTGAGGCAGTACACCCTCGATCAGAAAAACCTGGCCGACCGGGGACGCCGCTTGCAGGACGAGCAGGAACTGAGCGACATCTACACGAACTGGATCGCGCTGGTCGAGACCCGCGAGCGGGCAGCGCTGCACAACCTGATCGAAGCGCTGCTCTGGATTCTGCTGGTTCTCGTCGCGGTGTATCTGGCGCACCGGTTGATTGAGCACCTGTTCACGGGGATGTCCGCCGAGAACAAGCGCGTGGACACGCTGCGCGCGGTGGTGAAATTCGCGGCCCAACTGGTGGGCGCGGTGGTGATCTTGTTCATCATCTTCGGCATGCCCACGCAGACGACGACGGTTCTGGGCCTGGCCGGCGCGGGGCTGACGGTGGCGATGAAGGATTTCATCGTCGCCTTCTTTGGATGGTTCATTCTGATGGGACGCAACGGCATCCGGGTGGGCGACTGGGTCGAAATCAACGGCGTGGGCGGAGAAGTGGTCGAGGTGGGATTGCTGAAGACCGTTCTGCTCGAAACCGGCAACTGGACCGATTCCGGCCATCCCACCGGGCGGCGCGTTTCGTTTGTGAACAGCTTCGCCATCGAAGGACACTTCTTCAACTTCACCACCTCCGGCCAGTGGATGTGGGACGAACTCAAGGTGCAGATTCCCGCAGGCCAGGACCCGTATCCGATCATTGACGGCATCCAGAAACTGGTGGAAGAAGAAACCCGGGCGAACGCAAGCAAGGCGGAAGCGGAGTGGCAGCAGGCCACGTCGAAGTATCGCGTGCAGGCCTTGTCGGCGAAACCGGGAATTAACGTAGCCCCCACGGGCGGCGGCATTGAAGTGCACGTCCGCTACATTACCCGCGCCTACGAGCGCTACGAAGCCCGCAAGCGGCTGTATGCCGCCGTGCTGGAGTTGATGCATGGGAAGCGGGAAGCGGTGGGGTAAGGCCGGGCAGTTGCCAGTTGTCAGTTATCAGTATTGGTTTTTGCGCTCTTCGCGTCCGATTTGAGGAGGGGCAATGGACCAGGATCTGCCAGATGACGGGCTTCCGTTTGATGCGGAGGAATTCCCGAGCAGATCGAGAGCGCAAGCACGAAGTAGAATCGCCGAGCATATCCCGCACGCGGTTGTTTTTCATTTCCAGATTTATAATCCCCGATCATGCTCATCAAACAGGAATTGGGCACGCTCGTCGTCACCGGAGCCAGTCGCGGGATTGGCGCGGCGGCGGCCAGGCTTGCGGGCGAACGCGGATGGGCGGTAGCCGTCAACTTCTGCACTGGCGGGGACGAAGCGAAGACAGTGGCAGACGGGATTGTCGCGGACGGCGGGCGCGCGCTTGCGATTCAGGCCGATGTTTCGCGCGAAGAAGACGTCGTGCGAATGTTCACGAGAGCGGAGCGGGAATTGGGGCCGATCCGGGGGTTGGTCAACAACGCGGGCGTCACGGGCGGCTTCGCGCGGGTGGAAGATGTTACGGGCGAGGCGATCGGCAGAGTTCTTGCAGTCAATGTCGCCGGGGCGATGCTGTGCGCGCGCGAGGCGGTGCGGCGCATGTCAACGCGGCGCGGAGGAACGGGCGGCGCGATCGTGAATATCTCTTCGCGCGCAGCGCACACGGGAGCAGCGGGCGAGTGGGTGCACTACGCGGCGACCAAGGGCGCGATTGACAGCTTCACCATCGGACTGGCGCGGGAAGTGGCGACCGAAGGAATCCGGGTCAACGCGGTTGCTCCGGGGCTCATTGAGACGGGGTTGCACGCCGCCAACGGCGAGCCGGGCCGGTTGCAGCGGCTGATGGGGACCATCCCGATGCAGCGGGCGGGCTTGCCCCACGAAGTGGCGGAGGGAGTGCTGTGGCTGCTGTCGCCAGCGGCGTCTTACACGACGGGAGCGATTCTGGAGATGGGCGGCGGGCGGTGAGTTGTCAGTTGTCAGTTGTTAGTCGTCAGTTGCCAGTCGTCAGTTCCCAGTCCTCCTGGTATCCAAGTCTTTCCGCAGGTAGGCCTTGATCTTCTCCGGCAGCCTTGATGTATGCAGCACGTCGCGCAATTGGTGTGGCGGGAGGCGGTGGGCGAATTCCACGGCGCGGGCCAGGGGCGTATGCGGGTTGCGCAGCAGGGCCAAGCGAATCTCGTAGCGCAAAGACCATTTCGAGTGGCGGCAGACGGCTTCGACGAAAGCGGCGCTGGCGTTCATGTGCTGCAGCGCCCGGATGACGGCGGCTTCGGTCAGACGCGGATTTTCCAGCGCGGCCTGCCACACGGGCGATTCCTTGTCGAGCAGCAGAGCGGCGGCCACCAGAGATGCGGAGCGGCGCGCCAGCGAAAGGCGCTCGCCCAGCGTGATGGAGGCGAGACGCGCGACCAGCTGCTGTTCAGCGACGCGTTTGAGGTCGGCCGGGACGGCGGGCAGCAGCGAGAACTGCATCAGATCGAAGGTGTAGAGTTCGCGGACCAGGCGCAGGGTGAGGCGGCGCGGCGCACGGGGATGCGCAGCGACGGCCAACCGCACCTTACGCGATTTCATCAGCGCCGCATTCTTGCCGATTTGTTCAACATCCTCAGCAGGCAGGTCGGAGCTTTTGAGCAAGGACAGGGCGAGATCTTCGGTGAGGGTCTGGGCGGGCTCGGCCTGTGCCGCCGGAGGCGACGGATCGCCCGGAAGAAGCGCGTCGTCTTTGGTGAGGTTCATGGGTTTCTGGCCCCGTTGCGCTGGTCGCAGGCTGGGACGGATGTCCCGCGTTATTCGGCTGCGGGTTGTTTCTCGGCGGCCCGCCGAGCCAAACGCAGCGCGCCTGCGACCGGCTCAACCACCTGCGGGTTCACTTCCGCGCGAGAGTCGAGTGCGCGGAGTTCATTGTAAAAAACCTGGCGCACCAGCGGAGCATGACGAAAGACTCCTCCCGTCATGGCCACCGGGACGGGGTCCGTGTCGGCGAACAGACGGCGGAGGACGACGGCGGCGAGTTGGGCAAGTTCGCTGCCGGCGCGGGTGAGGACCTGCGTGGCCAGATCGTCCGGGCTGGCGGCGACAGCGGGAAAGAGCGCGGCAAAATTGGGCGGAGGAATGGCGTTACCGGCGCGGGCGAGATCGGGGAGCGAGGCTACGCCCCAAGCTTTCAGGAGAGCGGCGGCGAGCGAGGAATCCGGCGACGGAGGGCCGTCATCGGCTTTGGCTATCCGATCGGCAGCGCGCAGCACCGCGCTCACGGCGGCGCGCCCGATCCAGTTAGCCGAACCTTCGTCACCGATGGCGAAGCCCCAACCTCCGGCGCGCAGGGTCTTTCCCTGCGGGTCGCGGCCGTAGGCGATGGAGCCCGTGCCGGCGATCACGATGACGCCGGGACCCGCGTCGAAGGCGGCTTCGAGAGCGATCTGCATGTCGCCGACAACATCGATGGGCGTGGGTAGAAGGGCGCTGAGAATGTGGCGGACCTTTGCCGCCAACTCAGGATGGGCGGCTCCGGAACCGCCGACACAAGTGCGCGCGACTTCGGCGGGCGTAATGCCCGCGGCGGCGCAGGCCTGGCGCACCGATTGTTCGAGCGACTCGCGAGCGTGCGATTCGCCGACGCGGACAATGTTGCTCGGGCCGGCAATGGACATGGCGAGGAACTGGGAATCATCACCCACGGCGCAGGTTGTCTTTGTACCGCCGCCGTCAATGCCGAGGTAGTAGGGCACGGGTTATTTCTAACACAGGGCAGGGGTCAGGGGTCAGGGGTCAGGGGTCAGGGCTCAGGGGTCAGGGGTC
>Ga0181530_10000094_pt1 | contig 104622 bp, 81 predicted proteins | sample PEATcosm2014_Bin_42_FD_119769 | JGI IMG/M metagenome (GOLD analysis project Ga0181530, IMG submission 119769) | Peatland microbial communities from MTU Mesocosm Facility, Houghton, MI, USA - PEATcosm2014_Bin10_60_metaG | ecosystem: Environmental > Terrestrial > Soil > Wetlands > Peat | place... | reverse complement strand
GTAAGCGCGGAACACGGCTCTGGCCTCGCGCTCCACGGCATTCCAGTTTTCCGTGAATGGGGGCAGTAAGTCCCTGGTTCCTTTGACGGCTTTGATCAAGGTAGTTGGAAAAACCATGCTAACATGGCGCGGTTGGTGGGGCATGCTTTGGCTTGCCCGGACCAGGAAAAGGAAAAAAGAAAACAACGGGCAAGCTAGTCATGCCCCACCATGTGATAGGTTGCTTCTCATGGGCGATTTTACGGTGCTCGTTTTGGCGAATCCCACCGAGCGGCAGCTTGCCATGCTGGAACAACTGCCGGCGGAAACCAACATCGCGGTGGGCGAACAGGCGGAAGCGTTCGAGCGGACGGCGCCCGACGCGGACATCATCTTCAACTGGTCGGGCAGCGGGGACCTGCTGCGCGACGTCTTCCGGCTGTGCCCGCGCGTGCGCTGGGTTCATACGCGGTCGGCCGGGCTGGATGGGCTGCTGTTTCCGGAGCTGGTGGAAAGCGCGGCGGCGCTCACCAACGCCTCGGGCGTGTTCAGCGAATCGCTGGGAGAGTTCGCGCTGGCCGGCATTTTGTTTTTCGCCAAAGACCTGCGGCGGATGGTCCGCAACCAGGCCGCGGGAAAGTGGGAGCAGTTTGACATTGTCGAAATCGCCGGCCTGACGCTGGGCATCGTCGGCTACGGCGATATCGGCCGTGCGGTGGCGGCGCGCGCGCGAGCGATGGGGATGCGCGTGGTCGCGGTGAAGCGGCATGCGCCACCGGCCGGCGCCGCGGACCCATACGCCGAGCGAATCTACACGCCGGAGCAGATGCCGGAGATGGTCGCGACGGCGGACTACATTGTGGCGGCGGCGCCGCTCACCGCGGAAACGCGCGGCATGATCGGCCAGCGGGAGTTCGCGGCGATGAAGCCGACGGCAGTGGTGATCAACATCGGGCGCGGACCGGTGATCGACGAAGCCGCCATGGTGCGCGCGCTCGTCCGACGGCGCATCGGCGGCGCGGTGCTGGATGTGTTCGACACCGAGCCGCTGCCGGAGGGTCACCCGTTCTACCGCCTGGACAACGTGCTGCTTTCGCCGCACTCGGCCGACCACACCGCGGACTGGCTGGAGCGGGCCATGCAACTTTTCCTCGACAATTTCGAGCGTTTCCGGAAAGGCCAGCCGCTCAACAATTTAGTGAATAAGAAACTGGGTTACTAAGCAGGGCCGGGCTCCGGGCATGCCCGGCTCCTACAGGCGGTGCGGGAATACGTTAGCGAATTCGCGGGATTATTTATTCGGCGGCGGCATGATAAACTTGAGGCGTCCCACCGATGGATTTCCTCAAAGGGCTCAACGCGCAGCAGCGTGAGGCGGTGAGTTGTACGGAAGGGCCGCTGCTGATCCTCGCGGGAGCGGGCAGCGGCAAAACGCGGGTTATCACGCACCGCATCGCGCATATCGTTGTTTCCCGGCATGTGCCGCCGTCCGCCATTCTGGCCGTAACTTTCACTAACAAGGCGGCCGGCGAGATGCGGGAACGGGTAGCGTCCCTGCTGGCCGACACACGGCTCGAATCCCAGCCGCGCGTATCCACGTTTCATTCCTTCTGTGTACGGATGCTGCGCAGCGATGGCGAACCGCTCGGGCGCATCCGGCCCGGCTTCACCCGCCGCTTCAGCATCTACGACGACGATGACCAGTTGGCGATCGTCAAATCGGCTTACCGCTCGCTGGGGCTGGACGAGAAGGAGTTCATGCAGTACCGCTCCGCGCTGGCGCGCATCAGCCACTCGAAGAACACCAACCAGAGCCCGGAAGATCTCTATAAGCAATCGGTGAACAAGGAGACCGAGACGCTGGCGGCGGTGTTCAAGGACTACGAAAAGACGCTGCACAATTCCAACGCGCTCGATTTCGACGACCTGCTGCTGGAGGCGGTGCGTCTGCTGCGGCACGACGAGGCCACGCGCCGGACCTGGAACCGGCGCCTGAGCTACATGATGGTGGACGAATACCAGGACACCAATCGGAGCCAGTACGAACTGATGCGGCTGCTGACCGAAGAGCATCGCAACGTGTGCGTGGTGGGCGACGAAGACCAGTCCATCTATAGCTGGCGCGGAGCGGACATCCGCAACATTCTCGATTTCGAGCGCGACTATCCCAACGCGCGGGTGATCCGGCTGGAGCAGAATTACCGGTCGACCAAGAACATCCTGGCGGCGGCATCGCGGGTGGTGGAGAACAACAAGGAGCGCAAAGGCAAGAAGCTGTGGACGGACGCGGCGGCCGGCGAACTGTTGGGCCTGTACGCGGGATTCGACTCGGAGAACGAAGCCCTGTTCGTGGCCGACACGATCGAAAAGCACCTGGTGGCCAACCCCGACGACCGCGTGGCCGTGCTCTACCGCACCAATTTCCAATCGCGGCAACTCGAGGAAGCGCTGCGGCGTTACGGGCGCGCCTACAAGGTGGTCGGCGGTTTCAGCTTTTACCAGCGCGCGGAAATCCGCGACATGGTGGCGTACCTGCGGCTGGCGAGTTCCACGACCGATTCCACCAGCCTGCTGCGCATCGTCAATACTCCGGCGCGGGGAATTGGCCGAACCACCGTGGAACAGATCGAGCACCACGCGCGCGACCGCGGGCTGAGCCTGTGGGACGCCATCCAGGGAGTGATCGACGACCGCGGGCTTTCCACCCGTTCGCAATCCTCGCTGGTGTTGTTCCGCAACCTCATGCAGGACATTTCGCTGGTGGCCAGCGCGTCGCCTCTGCCGGAGGTGATCCGCTTCGTGCTGGAGCGCACCGGCTACCGCAAGATGCTGGAGCAGGAACGGACACCGGATTCCGAAGCGCGCCTGGAGAACCTGGACGAACTCATCGGCGCGGCCGTCGAAGCCGAATCGCGCGGCGAATCGCTGTCCGATTTTCTGGATCACGCCGCGCTCGTGGCGGAAGCCGACACTTACGACGAAAGCGCGCCCGTCACCCTGATGACGCTGCACAACGCCAAAGGGCTGGAGTTTCCGGTGGTGTTCCTGACCGGCATGGAACTGGGTTTGTTTCCGCACAGCCGGTCGATGAATTCCGAGCAAGCGCTCGAGGAGGAGCGGCGGCTCTGCTACGTGGGAATGACGCGGGCGCGGCGGCGGCTGATTCTGACCTGGGCCAGGTACCGCCGGCGGTACGGAGGCGGCGAACAGGAGCGTTCGACGCCATCCTGGTTCTTGAGCGAGGTTCCCGAGGAGTTGCTGGTGAACCTGGGACCGCAGGACGAGGCGGGCGAAGTGGACCTGACCGCCGAGCGCTTCGACGCCCGGCAAACCGCGCGGCGCAGCACGTTCACCGGCAAGACTTACAACTCGGTGTCCAACATTTCGCAATTCTTCGAGCAGCGCGGGATGCCGTTCGGGGCGTCGAAAACGGCGGCGCCGGCAGGTCCGCCGCAACCGCGGCCGCCGGTGCCCGACAAGCCGCTGCCCGCCGCTCCCCCACCGGTTCGCCGAGGGGCGCGCGCGGGGATGGTGGTCGAGCATCCCAAGTACGGCACCGGTACCGTGGTGCGCCGCGAAGGCGATGGCGATAATGCTAAGATCACAGTTAATTTCCCTCGCTACGGACTAAAAAAACTGGTGGAAAAGTACGCGGGATTGAAAAGGAACGGATGAATACCACGAACGTAACCGACAAGCTGGAACGGAAGAAAATAAAGCGGACGGCCCGCAAGAAAGCGGCTCCCAAGGCCAAGCGCGCCGCCGGCGTGGCGCGCGGGTCGCTCAAGAAGAAGATCCGCCGCCAGGTGCAGGGCCAGCGCAAGCGTTAAAGGGATTGCGCATCGGGCGGACGAGCGCGGACAAGGAAAAGCCGCCACGCGCCCGCCTAGGTCCGCCGCCCGGCAAGGCGGTCAGATCGAAACACACCGGTTCGTTCTACTGCCCAGGCCGGGAGATCCTCGAGTGAGCCTTTTTCGAACCAAGAGCATCGATGCTTTAATCGCGGCGTCGGAGGATCCCGACAAGCACCTGCGGCGCACACTCGGCCCGTGGAGCCTGACCGCGCTCGGCATCGGCGCCGTGATCGGCTCCGGCATCTTCACGCTTACCGGCACTGCGGCGGCGGGCAAAACGGTGGCCGTCAAATCGATTCTCAACGCCACCGTGATCGACCTGGTGGTGTACGGCTCGCACGCCGGATCGCAACTGGGGCGGCCGGGCGCGGGACCGGCCATCACGCTGTCGTTCGCGCTGGTGGCGATCGCCTGCCTCTTCGCCGGGCTGTGCTATGCCGAGATGGCCTCCATGATCCCGGTGGCCGGCAGCGCGTACACGTATTCCTACGCGATCCTCGGCGAAATCGTGGCCTGGATCATCGGCTGGGACCTGATCCTCGAATACGCGGTTTCCAATATGTCCGTGGCGGTGGGCTTTTCGGCCTATCTGCAGGATCTGTGCGACAACCTGTTGGGCGTGCATCTGCCGACGAAACTGGCGTTTCCGCCGTTCCCGGCGTCCGGCGGACCGGCGGGCTGGTTCAACATCCCCGCCCTGCTGATCACCATGCTGGTGACGCTGGTGCTGGTGCGCGGCGTGCGCGAAAGCGCCAAAACCAACACCGTCATGGTGCTGATCAAGATAGCCGCCATTCTGATTTTTTGCCTGGGAGCGGCCGGCGCCATCAAAACCAGCAACTGGCATCCCTTTGCGCCGCACGGTTTTTCCGGAGTGCTCACCGGCGCGTCGATCGTCTTCTTCACTTACATCGGTTTCGATTCGGTCTCGACGGCGGCCGAGGAATGCAAACACCCGCAGCGCGACCTGCCCATCGGCATCATCGCCACGCTGATCGTCTGCACCATTCTGTATGGCTCGGTTTCGCTGGTGCTCACCGGCATCGCCAATTACCAGACTCTCAATACCGATTCGCCGGTGGCCGACGCGTTGAAGGCGCTGGGCTACAACCGGCTGCGGCTGGTGGTGACGGCGGGAGCGCTGATGGGGATGCTCTCTTCGCTGCTGGTGTATCAGTACGGGCAAGCGCGCATCTGGTTCGCCATGTCGCGCGACCGCCTGCTGCCGGACCTGTTTTCGAAGGTGCACAAGCGGTTCCAGACGCCGCACGTGAGCACCTGGATTGCGGGATTCGTGGTGGGCATTCCGGCCGGCATCTGGGACATCGACACCTTCGCCGAGCTTTCCAACATCGGCACCCTGTTCGCATTCGTGCTGGTCTCGGCCAGCGTGATCGTGCTGCGGCGCAAGCAGCCGGAGCGGCCGCGATCGTTCCGCGTGCCACTGGTGCCACTCTTCCCGCTGATATCCATCGTGTGTTGCCTGGTGTTGATGATGGGACTGCCGCTGCTCACCTGGATCCGGTTCTTTGTCTGGCTGGCGATCGGCTTCGCGATCTACTTCCCCTTCAGCCGCAAACGCAGCACGCTGGCCGGGCAGTAAGGGCGGTCGGGAGACAGCTACACCAGAAGGTTCGCGTCTTTGTCGGCCTTGGCGGGACGCATCCTCTTGCCCTCTCGTTCCGGGCTACAATAGATGTATAAGTGTTTATCTGCCTAACTGCCTAGGTGTTATATGGAAGAAGCCGTTCGCTGGAACATCAAGGTCTCGAAAGAGACCGACCTCACCCTGCGCACCTTTCTGGGCTCGCAAGGCGCCAAAAAGGGCGACCTCTCGAAATTCATCGAGGAGGCCGTCCGCTGGCGCGTGTTTCATCGCACCGTGCAGGACATTCGGGAGCGCAACGCCGATACCGACCCGGACGAGTTGCAGCGCATCATCGACGAAGCCGTGAGCGAGGTCCGCGCCGAGCGCTATGCCAAACGGAAGGCTGACAAAGCCTGATGCGCGTGGTGCTCGATACCAACATCCTGGTTTCCGCCCTCATGATTCAACTGGGAAACCCGGCCGCCATCTATCGCGCCTGGCAGGAGGGACGCTTCACCCTCCTGACCTGCGCCGAGCATCTCGACGAACTGCGCGCCACGCTGCGCAAGCCCGCGGTCGCCGAGCGCATCAGACCCTACAAGGCCGGCGGCCTGGTGAACGAACTGAAGAAACTTGCCGACGCCGTGGAGGCGCTGCCGCGCGTCCGCCGCTCTCCCGATCCCACCGACGATTTTCTGCTGGCTTTGTCCGAAGCGGGCAGGGCCGATTATCTGGTGACAGGCGACAAGAGCGGGTTGCTGGCGCTCAAACAGCACAAAGGCACGCGGATCGTCTCTGCGCGCGCATTCGCCGCGTTGTTCGCATGAGCGCCCAGGAGGCCTGGGGTCTCCGTCCCTGTCTCCCCATGAAACGCCCGCCTTACTCGGCTGGCTCGTTACCGCTCAGGAGGATGGATCAAGGGGATGGCCTCGCGGCGGCCGCGGCGGTAAACCCGGAAGTCGTTCAGGTCCGTGGTGATCACCGGGTACCGCGGATGCAATTCGCTAAGACGAATCAGGCAAAGGTCCGCCAGATCCGGCTTGCGGTCCGCATAGCGCACCGCTAACTCCGCCAGCCGCGAAACGTGCTCGCTCAAGACCAATGCGGACCGCACCAGGCCGTCGTGCAAGAACGCCAGAACCAGAGCGCTGCTGCCGAGGTGAAACGCCGTTTCGGCCAGCACTGCTTCACAAGTCAATAGCGGTTCTGTTACCCGTTCGGCAATCCCGACCGCCCAGTCATGGTGGTAGTCTCTCCGGTTCCCGAACGCGACCAGAAAACCAGTGTCCGCGATCGCCTTCATTTACGGGAGAAGCCTTTGCGCATCGAGAGGCCAGATGGACCGTCAATCGCACCGGCCAGGCGAAGAAACGGACGATTGGCGGAGTTTCGGGCTCTCTCGAGTTCTTCTCGAACGATGCGGCCCTTCGGCAAACCCGCTTTGCGTGCGGCTAGCTCCAGCCACTGCGCCAGGTCCTCCGGCAGCCGAACGGTGATTGTATTACTCATCTGCTCGAAGTGTAACACAGGCACTGGTCGGAAGGGCGCTGCGATACGCGGGCCGGGCGTGCCCAGCCCCTACAGAATGGATCGCCCGCAAGCGGGCGTTGGCAGGTTGAAACCCGCCCCACCTTGTTACTCTCTGCGCAGTATCCCGCGCTGTTGCATCTCCAGCAGAAGGCCGGCAGACTCTGCGGCGCCGCCGGAGAATTCGAGGAAGCGATCGGGGCCAGCCGTTTCGATAAGTTGCGCGGGCGGCGCGGGGCTATCGGCGGAGGCGGCGCAGAGCACGATCAGGCCGGCAGACAAGGCGGTTTCCACCAGGCGCGGCAGCAGGTCGCCTTCGTGGGCGGCGTCCAGCATCAGCACCATGGCGCCGGAATCGAACAGGGCTCGTTCCAGGCGGTTGGCGGCCTCGGAGCCTCGGGTTACCCACACGGCGGCGGCCCTGTGCCCGGTGCGGGCGTGGCGTTCGGCGGGAGTGACGCGGCCGGCAGCCAACATTGTGGGCTGGCCGGCTTCGTGAGCCGGCCGGCCGGTGATCATGCCCGCCGCGACGGTTTCGTTCGACAGCGGATCGATCAAAATGAACGCACCGGTGGCCCGGTTGCGGCGGTAGGGATCGACAAACAGCGGCTTGCGCGTCTCGATCACGGCCGCGCCGATATCGTTGAGGCAAAGTTCGGTAGCGGCTTGTTTTTCGAGCGTGTTGACGTCCACCCGGTAGCGGATGGCGCGGACGCGCGCGGCGACTTCCTGGGTGGTGTGTTTGACGATGTATTCGCGGCGCTGGTCGAGCGGCGTCTGGCTCATCCACACCAGCCGCGCGTCCACCGTGCGGGTGACCTGTGGCGCGTGCGAGGGATGCACCAGCATGTCGCCGCGGCTGATATCCAGCTCGTCCTCCAGACACACGGTCACCGAGAGGGGCGCGAACGCCTTGGGCAGGTCGCCATCGAAGGTGCCGATGGATTTGATGCGCGAGGTGCGGCCGGAAGGCAACACCATGACCGGGTCGCCCGGTGTCAGCGTTCCCGACGCCACCTGCCCGGCGTAGCCGCGGAAGTTCTGATCCGGACGGATGACGCACTGAACCGGGAAGCGCATTTCCATCAGGTTGCGGTCGCTGGCGATGTGGACGTTTTCGAGGTGATGGAGCAGGCTCTCGCCCTCGAACCACGGCATGTGCGGGCTCTTCTCCACCACGTTGTCGCCGCGCAGGGCGCTGATGGGAATGAAGTGCAGGTCGCACGCGGGCAACTGGGCGGCGAAGCGCGTGAAGTCCTCCTCGATGGCCTCGAACACCCGCTGCCGCCAGTCCACCAGGTCCATCTTGTTGACCGCGACCACGATGTGCGGGGTGCCCAGCAGGGAGGCGATGAAGGCGTGGCGGCGGGTCTGCGGCAGCACGCCGTGGCGCGCATCCACCAGCACGATGGCCAGGTTGGCGGTGGAAGCGCCGGTGGCCATGTTGCGCGTGTACTGCTCATGGCCGGGCGTATCGGCGATGATGAACTTGCGTTTGGGGGTGGCGAAATAGCGGTAGGCGACGTCGATGGTGATGCCCTGCTCGCGTTCGGCGCGCAGCCCGTCGGTGAGCAGCGCGAAGTCGAGCGTGCCGGCGCCCTGGCTGGAGCGGGCCTTCCGCACGGAAGCCAGTTGATCTTCGTAGACGCCCTTGGAATCGAACAGCAGCCTGCCGATGAGGGTGCTCTTGCCATCGTCCACGCTGCCGGCGGTGGAAAAGCGCAGCAGCTCCTTCTCTTCGTCGCGGCGCAGGAAAGTCGCAAAATCCTCCGTGCGCGCCGCCTTCCGCGGCTTCCCGGCAGCCGCCAGCGGTCCGACTCCTCCCATTAGAAGTAACCTTCCCGCTTCTTGATTTCCATGGAGCCTTCCTGGTCGTGGTCGATCACCCGGTTTTCCCGCTCCGACCGCCGGAACAGCATCATCTCCTGAATGATCTTGGGAACGGTATCGGCTTGCGAGCGAATGGCGCCGGTGCAATACGTGCAGCCGAGCGAGCGCATGCGGCACATCACGATCTGCGGCTGTTCGCCGGGCAGCATGGGCATGCCGTGCTCGATCGGAATCAAGGTTTCGCCGCGCACCAGCATGGGCCGCCTCCGGGCGAAATACAGGGGCACGATGGGAATCCTCTCGAGGTCGATGTACTCCCACACGTCGAGCTCGGTCCAGTTGGAAAGCGGAAACACGCGGATGCTCTCGCCCTTGTCGACGTGGCTGTTGAACAGGTTCCACAGCTCGGGGCGCTGGTTCTTGGGATCCCACTGGCCGAAGGTGTCGCGGAAGGAATAAACGCGTTCCTTGGCGCGGGACTTTTCCTCGTCGCGGCGCGCGCCGCCAAAAGCCGCGTCATAGCCGCCGGCAGCGAGCGCGTCGAGCAGGGCGCGGGTTTTCAATTGCCCGCAACACTTCTGCGTCCCCAGCTTGAAGGGGCTGGCGCCGTCTTCGATGGCCTGCCGGTTGGTGTGCACGATCAACTGGGCGCCGATGGAAGCGCAGAAGCGATCGCGAAACTCGATCATCTCGCCGAACTTGTAAGTGGTGTCGATGTGCAGCAGCGGGAACGGGATCTTGCCGGGATGAAAAGCCTTCTGCGCCAGACGCACCATCACCGAAGAGTCCTTGCCGATGGAATACAGCATCACCGGCTTCTGAAACTCGGCAGCCACCTCCCGAATGATGTGAATGCTCTCGGCTTCGAGCGCCCGCAGATGAGTCAGAAACAAATCGGCGCTCATGAAGCCTTCCGAACGTGCTCGTCAGTGACTAGACTCATCCTGCCCCAAGAATTGCGGATAAAAGGCTCCCCGCTCCCCGTAAGGTGCTGTCGTGCGTTTACTCAATTATAAACAAGAGGAGTGGGGAAAGGGGCGCACACGGCGCCTGGCCACGAACCAGGGGCTAAAGTCTTAGGCTCCCGATGTGTTGCGGCACGGCTGAAGCCGGCTGAAGCCGTGCCCTGACACAAGGCCAGCCGCCGAGTTCCACTTCCATGTCGGACACCCGCCTCGGTAGGGCATGCTTTTAGCTTGCCCGTTTTTCCCCTGAATCCCGCGCTCAGCGGTGCGCTTCGCCCACCACGGCGTCAAACGCCGGTTTGGGCTTTCCCTCGCGATCGAACAACAGGGGATAGTTGGTCCTGCCCCTCGCTGGAAAGTTATTCAACCAGGAATCCTTGTCGGTAACGCCCCAGAAGGTTACCCGTGTGATGGCGTCGTGGTGCTTCAGAAAGACGCCAAACAACGCCGCATAGCGGTCCGCAAGCGCCTGTTGCCGCGGGGCCGGCAACCCGGCTGTATATGGGTTGGAATCCGCGCCGCCCTCGGCCTTGGCGGAGACATCGGCGGTATGGGTGCGCGTTACCTGCGGCAGCACATCCACGTCGAGCTCGGTGATGTTCACCTTAACGCCGAGCGCGCGGAACGCGGCGATGGTCGCATCCACCTTTTCGACATCCGGCCAATCCATGTGGTAGTGCCCCTGCAGGCCGACGGCCGCGACCGGTATGCCCTGCGCCAGCAGTTTGCGGATCAGCTCGACGCCGCCGTTCCGTTTGGCCTCGTTTTCGAGCGAGTATTCGTTGTAGTACAGCTCGGCCTTGGGATCGGCTTCGTGCGCGTATTCGAAAGCCTTGGCGATGTAGTCGTCGCCGATGATGCGCTGCCATTGAGACCGCCGCAGCGTGCCGTCCTCGTTCAGCGCTTCGTTGACCACATCCCAACCGTTGACGCGCCCCCGATAGCGGCCAACCACGGCGGCGATATGGTCGTGCATGCGGCGCAGCAACTCCTCGCGGCTGACGGCGTTCCCCTTGTCGTCCTCAAACACCCAGCGCGGCGTCTGGCTGTGCCACACCAGGCAGTGCCCGACGATGAACATGTGATTCTTCTCGCCGAACTCGACGTAGCGGTCGGCCGGCCCGAAGTCGAAACCCTGCGGCGTGGGATGGATCCGCTCCCATTTCAGATCGTTCTCCGGCGAGATGGAATCGAACTGAGCTTTGACGATGGCCGCTCCGGCCTCGTCGCCGCCGGTATAGATTGCATGGCTGAGCGCCGCGCCAATCTTGAATGAGCCGTGGAACGCGTCCTTCAGCGTGGTCTGCGCGGCGAGCGGCAGGCACAATCGGCCCGCCACCAGGGTCGCCAGGACAATCGATTTCGAAGACATGATTTCTCCTTTCGTGGAGGCGGTCACGTTCCCGGCAGTTACCGGGGAGCGTATGTCTTGCGCCGCGCTATCAGATCATCCGCAATTTTACGGTTCAATTCCCGGTTGATCGGGTAGAAGAAGAGGCACACGGCCGCGGCGGCGAACGTCAGTGCTGGAAACACGCTCGCAATCAGCCGGATGCCCAGCAAGGCCTGCGCGGTCTGGGCGGCGTTGGACACGTAACCATAGGCCGAGAGCAGCCAGCCGGCCATTGCCCCGCCCAGTGCCAGTCCGGCCCACAGCGCAAACACCACCGCCGAAGTCACGGCCGCGGTGGCCCGGCGTCCCGTCCTCCACTCGCCGTAGTCCGCGACATCGCCAATCATGGCCCACAGCAGCGGACCCGACCAGCCAAACGCGAACTGGCGGAGGATCTCCGAACCGATGATGAGAGTGGTCGCCGTCGCCGGGAGGAACAGCAGCACGGCGCTCAGCACGGCCACCAGCGCCATGCTCACGATGAACAGGGTCCGCTTGCCGATTCGCACTGACAATGAACTGGATACAGCGACGCCGATCAGTAGTGCAGCCAACCCGAAGCCGTTGAACCAGCTAAACAGTGTTTCGTGCCCGGCGAAGTATTTGAAAAAGGGCAACATCACGTTGCCGCGCATCACGATCGCAATGAAGTAGAAGAGGGTCACCAGAAAGAGCGCGATCAGCGGTCCGTTCCGGAAAAGATCCTTCAGGTCCGTCCCCACCGAACTCTTCTGCCCGGGATCGGGCTGAATCCGCTCCTTCGTCGCGAGGAAGGCGATCACGAAGAAAAGGACGCTTAGCACGGAGAAAAGCCCCATCGTCATCTGCCAGCCCTTCGCACTGCTGCCTTGCCCGAAGTAGTTGCGTAGCGGAATGGCCAGGCTCTGAATTATGAAGCCAGCGCTATTGGCAAAGATCTGCCGGTAGGTTGCGATACTGGTCCGCTCGTCCGGATCGTCCGTCATGACACCCGTGAGCGCCGCGTACGGAACGTTGTTGATCGTATAGATCAGTCTCAGCAGGAAGTAAGTCACGTAAGCGTAGAGGACCTTACCGCCCATGCCGATGTTCGGAGTGGTAAAGGTCAGAATCCCGATGATTCCGAACGGCACTGCCGTCCACAGTAGCCAGGGACGGAACTTGCCCCACCGCGTGCTGGTCCTGTCCGCGATAAAGCCCATCACCGGATTGAGCACGGCGGAGATCAGACCAACCACGAGAAAGAGCGTTCCCGCCTGTGCCGGCGTCAGCCCGAACGTATCGGTGTAAAAGCTCAAAACCAGTGCGATCATCGCCTGGAAGATAAAGTTCGCCGCCAGGTCTCCAAGGCCGTAACCTACCTTTTCCCCGAACGATATCTTTTGCGTCATAGCAGCCTCGTTTCTCTCCGCCCGCTCATAACGGCGTTGCCGCCCGTCGACTGTCCGGGGGAACTACTTTGTCGCCTGCAGAACCAGCTTCTGAAGATCGGCATCCCGCGACGAGGTTCCGACCATGATTGCGAAGTCTCCGGGTTCCACCCGGTACTTCATATTCACGTCCCAGAACGCGAGCGACTCGGGCGTGATCTCGAATCGGACGGTCTCAGTTTGCCCCGGTGCCAGGTCGACCCTGCGGAACCCTTTCAACTCTTTCACCGGCCGGGTAACCGAGCTGACCAGGTCGCGGATATACATCTGCACCACTTCGCTGCCCGCCCGCGCGCCGGTGTTAGTAACATCGGCCATAACTTCCGCCGATCCGGTAGATGTTATCCGCCGCTTCGACAGCCGAACGTTACCGACGCTGAATGTCGTATAACTCAAGCCGAAGCCGAAGGGGTAAAGCGGCGTAACATCGTCGAACAGATAGCCGCGGCGGGCGGATGGTTTGTAGTTATAGAACACGGGCAGATGGCCCGCCGAGCGCGGTACCGAGATCGGCAGCTTCCCGCCTGGGTTATAACTCCCAAATAGAACGTCCGCCGTGGCGCGGCCGGTTTCCTGGCCGAGATACCAACACTCGAAAATTGCCGCCGCTTTCTCCTCCACGCGCTGGATCGAGTTAGGCCGGCCATGGAACAGAAACACAATCATCGGCTTGCCCGTGGCGGCGATCGCATCCACCAGTTCCTGCTGCCTGCCGATCAGGTCGAGGCTGGCGCGGTCGCCCATATGTTTCAAATTCCAAGCCTCGCGCGAGGTTTGCTCATTGCCGCCGATGGCCAGCACCACAACCTCGGCCTTGCGCGCCACCTTGACCGCTTCGGCGATCAGCCGGCGGTCTTCCACCGGGTCGCTGGCCACCACTTCGTCCTGATTCCACGAGCCGGGCTGGGTGATCTTACAGCCTTGCGCGTAGAGCACCCTCGCCTGCGTACCAACTTTGGCGCGGATGCCATCGAGCACGGTTACCTGGGCTTTGGGCACGCCGCTGTAGCCGCCCAACAGGCTGCGGTTGGCGTTGGGGCCGATCACGGCGATGGTCTTAACCGAGTTCGGATCGAGCGGCGCGATGCCGCCTTCGTTCTTGAGCAGCGTAATCGAGCGGCGCGCCGCATCCAGGGCCAGCGCGCGGTGCGCGTCGCAGCCCACCACGCGGTCCGCTTCGTCCGGGTCCACATACGGATCGTCGAACAGGCCCAGGCGGAACTTCCAGAGCAACATCGGCTCGACCAGTTCGTCGAGCTCCGCTTCCCGCAGCACGCCCTTGCGGACGAGCTCGGCCAGGTGCAGGTAACAATCCGGTTCCGGCAGTTCGATGTTGACGCCGGCCCGCACCGCCAGCGCGCACGATTCCTTCTTATCCTTGGCGACAAAGTGACCGTGCGTGTCGGGGCGGTAACCGAGCTCCCAAATCGCGTAGTAATCGGATACCACGAAGCCTTTGAAGCCCCACTCCTTGCGCAGAATGTCGCGCAGCAGCCAGCGGTTCGCGTGGCTCGGCACGCCATCCACCTCGTTGTAGGATGCCATCACGCTGATGGCTCCGCTCTTGTGCAGCGCCTGCTCGAAGGGGAACAGGAAGGTCCCCCGCAGAACGCGCTCGGAGATGTCCGCCGGAGCGCAGTTCATGCCGGATTCCGGCTGGCCGTGGCCGGTCATGTGTTTCAGTGTGGCGATGACGCGCGTTTTGTCCTGGAAGGAGGCGTCGCCCTGAAACCCACGCACGGCCGCAATGCCCATCCGCGAGGCGACGTACGGATCCTCGCCGTAAGTCTCCTCGACGCGGCCCCAGCGCGGGTCGCGCGCCACATCCACCACCGGCGTCAGCGCCTGGTGGGCCCCGCGCAGCCGTGCCTCCAGAGCGGTCATCGTGAACAACGCTTCAACCAACTCCGGGTCGAAGCTGGCGCCCAACGCGATCGGTTGCGGGAAGCTGGTGCCGCCGATGGCGGCGTGGCCGTGGAGGCACTCTTCGTGAAAGATCACCGGAATGCCGAGCCGGCTGTTCTCGACGAAGAATTTCTGGATGGCGTTGGTCAGCTCCGCCATCCCGCGCGCGTCCTTGCCCGCGCCCGCGTCGCTCGGCCGGCCCACCTGGCCGATGCCGCGCCCGTGCCGGAAGGCCTTGCGCGCCTTGGCGAAATCGAAGTTGCCCTCGGCGTCCACCAGCTTCGCGGCCTTCTCCTGCCAGACGCACATCATCTGGGCGGCCTTCTCTTCCAGCGTCATTCGCGACAACAGGTCGCGCACGCGCTTCGCGGCCGGCACATCGCGCTTCCGGTAAAGGGGTTCGCTCGCGCTCTTTTTCTTAGTCGGTTTCTTCATAAATGCGGCCTCGTTGCAGGTGTCTTGCCGTGAATTTGTTCTAGCCTCAAACTATAATCGGATGGCCGAATCGAAAATGCAAGTCGGGGCGCCGGGGGCGCCCGTTCACGAGCACACGCCGAAGTCTTTCTCGAGCACCAGCGCCACCGTGCCGCGCAGCCGCGCCACACCGCCTTCGCGCGCTGGAATTAACTGGGGGGCTATGCCGCCGGGCAGCACCTGTTCCAAAATCTCCGGCTGAATCACCGCTTCAAAACGTTTCCACGACCGGGTGAGGTCGCCCACCACCACGATCCGCTCGGGCGCAAATCCGGCTACCAGCATGCGCATGCCGCGGCCCAGGTAATAGGCCATCGTCTTCAGCGCATCCTCGGCTCGCCTGTCGCCCTGATCCGCCAGACTCAGCAGGTCGAGGAAGTTCAATCCGGCGGCCTCGGAACCGGATTCGGATTCGCGGTAGTACCGCAGCGCCGCTCGATTGGACGCGAACACCTCCCAGCAGCCGCGGCGGCCGCACCCGCAGAGCGGACCCTGCGGATCGAGCGGCACGTGGCCGAACTCTCCAGCCATTCCATTCAGACCCCGCACGATCTGGCCATTGAGCAGGAACCCCGTGCCGACGCCCTCGGAGACGGTGACCACCACCAGGTTGCGAACCTGCTCCATGTGGTCGAACCAGACCGCCGCCAGCGCGCAGGCCGTGGCGGCGTTCTCGATTTCCACTTCCAGGCCGGTCGCCTTCGTCAGCGGTGTGCGCAGATCCACGTCGCGCCATCCCAGATTGGGCGCGAACACCAGCCGGTTCGACCCGGGGATGTAACGGCCCGGCACGCTGACCCCGATGCCTTCGATCTTCCTGCCCCGGCACGACGCGACGATGCGCCGGATCACTTCGATCAGACGGCCCAGCGTGAACTCCGGGTCCGGCGTGGTGACGATCGCCTCCTGCGAAATGAACCTCCCGTTAGCGTCCGCCACGGCGACCGTGATCTGCGCCGGGCGGATGTCCACGCCGATCATCACCCGCTCGTCATTCAGGCGCAAAAAGGTAGGCCGCCGGCCCCTGGGCAACCGGCCAGTCGGCCCCGTCAGCACCCAATCCTCCTCGATCAGTTGTTCGACGATCAGCGATATGGTGCTGCGTTGCATCCCGGAAACCCGCGCCAGGTCCGCGCGCGAAATGGGCTGGCGCTTGCGGATCAGGTTGAGGACAATCCGCCGGTTGATACCGCGGACGTCCTCGCTCGAAGCGCCCTGGGGCCGACTTGTGTCAGTTACCGGCATTCCCGGCGGTTCACTGAACCTTCTTGCCGGTCCATTCAATGGACTGCCCGCCTCCCTCGCCGGCTCTTTCGGAGGTCAGGTGCAGGTCGGCGCCGCCGACTTTCCCTTTGTAATTCAGCTTCAGTTCCGTTCCCTGCAGGTCGGCGGTGATGGTGAACGACAGGTTGTCCCCATCCACTTTCCCGTCCGCGATGGTGGACTTGCCCAACATCGTGCTGGTGGTCTCCCCGGTGAGCTTGTTTCCGTCCACTTTGAAGACGAAGGTTCGCTCCATGGTTCCGTTAGGACCCTCCGCCGTCGCTTTCCAGGTGCCGGCGATATCGGCGGCCATGGCTGCCACCGCGAACGCTGCCATCAGAATCAAAAGACGCTTCATAGCGCCACCTCTTTCCCCATCATTCTTGCATCTTTCGCGCTTCCGGCGGCGGGCGCGCCGTCAGAGCTTAACCGCCAGGGCCAGGCCGTCGCCCATGGTGGCCATGCTGAGTGCGATGCGCCCATCGGATTGCAGGTGACTGTTGAATTCGCGGATGGCCACAGTGTCGGGATCGCGGTTGGCCGGATCGTCCACCGTGCCGTGGAACAGAACGTTGTCGGCGGCCACCAGCCCGCCCGGCCGCAGCAGCCGCAGCCCGCGCTCATAGTATTCGATGTAGTTCCCCTTGTCGGCGTCGATGAAAATGAAATCGAAGCTGCCGGCCTGGCCCTCCGCTAACAACCCATCCAGCGAATCGAGCGCCGGGGCGAGCCGCACATCGATGCGATCCTCCACGCCGGCCTCGCGCCAGGTTTGCCGGGCGATCCGAGAATGCTCTTCGCTCTTATCGCAGGCGATCAGCCTCCCGCCCGGCCGCAAGCCGAGCGCGATCCAGGTCGAGCTGTAGCCCATGAAAATGCCGACTTCGAGAGCTTGGCGCCCGCCGGTCACCCGTGTCAGCAGGTGCAGGAACTGGCCCTGTTCGGGCGCCACCTGCCACGAAGCGTGCGGATGGTTTTCGGTGGATTCGCGCAACTTTCGCAGCGCCTCCGGCTCGCGCAACGTGACATCGCGGACGTAAGCCAGTATCGAATCGGTGAGCGCCGTTTGAGTGCGGGACATGCGGCCATTCTACCGCTACCGGACCTCTTACGAAAATGCAGAAACTCGACGTGTACGGTATAACCGTACATAGACGAACGCCGCCAACGATATTGACTTGATCGATTACCATTAGGAGGCCCGCAATGCCCATGAAGAATCCGCCCCATCCGGGCGACCTGATCAAGACCGAGATCGTCGAAGCCCTCGGCCTTAACGTGTCAAAGGCGGCGGAGATTTTGAAAGTGCGCCGCGCCACCCTCTCCGATCTTCTTCACGGCAAGGCCACGCTGACGCCGGAAATGGCCCTGCGCATCGAAAAGGCATTCGGCCCGGACATGGACCACCTTCTGCGCATGCAACTCGCCTACGACGTGGCGCAGACGCGCCGGCATTCCAGAGACATCGCCGTCAAGCGGTACGTCCCGGCGTGAAGCCCGAAGCCTCACCGCGGCGTCACGTTGAAGCCCTCCACCACCACGCTCGGTTTCTCGCCGCGTGCATCGGCACCGTCGAGATCGGTGACGATCGTGCGGCGCTCGCCGGGCATTAGCGCCACGTAGTTGTCGCTGTACAGCGCGGGCAGAATCCGGTCGCCGGTCTTTTCGCGCACTGCCCTGACTCGAACCATCAGCGCCGGCGTCGCAGAATCGTTATGCAGGACGGTCGAAAGATGCCAGCGCCCGTCGCGCTGGTCCACGCTCGTGGTGGCTTCGACAGTCGCCTTGGCCAACGTGCGCAGTGCGCGATAGTCGCCTTCCTCCAACCCGCGCCAGTAGAAGTTCTCCGAAACTGTTTCACTCTGCCGCAACAATTTCAGCCGTAGGAAATGCACCGCGGTCAGCCCTTCGGGGTATTCCATCTTGATGCACGTGACCGTGCTGTCCTCGGTGCTATCCACCGGTGCGGTCTTTGCCCAACGCACCGAGCCATCCAGGTTCAGCACTTCCACGCTCGCCGTCAGCCCGCGCGCGTCGCCGCCCGAGTAGTTGACGACTTCGATGGTTTCGTCCGCCGCGTTCCATTGGATGTGCAGCGGCTCGGCGCCCTTCTTGCTACCGAAGTACCCGGCGCCGGGATCGAAATAATAGTCGTAAGTCTGCCACAGCAGCGACGGCCATGCCGAATGGCTCATCCAGATCAGCATGCCCATCCGGTAATGGCTCTGCGATTCGAACATGGCGCGATAGATTTCGTAATCGAGAAACTGCGCCAGCGCGACGAACTCCTCCACATTCTTGGCCCCGCCGTAACTCTTTTCGATGTGCCTGAAAACCGAGCCGGCGGCCTCCGGTTCCCTGGGGCCGAGATCGTGCTCGCCCCAAGTGCGGTTGGGCGGCCAGAGCGCGTCTTCGGGCATCATGGCGCGCATGCTTTCCATGGCGGGAATGTTGGGCGAGCCCATTTCGCTGTGCAGCTTCGACTTCGCCAGAGTGCCGAAATACGCCTTCAGCGGCATCACTTGATACGGGCCGCCGCCGCCCACCACGCCGTCCGCCGAATTGGAAATGTAGTGGCTGCCGGGAGCCAGCTCGCCAAGCGCCTGGCGAATGCCGTCGTCCAGTGCGGCCGGCGGGTACCCTTCGTTGCGGCCGCAATAAAGGCCGATCGAAGGATGGTTGCGAATCCGCAGCACGGTGTCGCGGACGTTAAGCAGGAACATCGCCGGATCGTCCGGATCGGGGCCGTCCCACGGGTTCGCCAGCCAGAACTCCTGCCACACCACGATCCCGTAGCGGTCGCAGGCCTCGTAAAATGCGTCGTCGAAGGTTTGCCCCACCCAGTTGCGAATCATGGTGAAGTTCATGTCGCGGTGATAGCGCACCGCCGCGTCGTATTCGCGGGCGCGGTAGCGCAGCAGGTCCTCGCTGAAGCCCCAATTCCCGCCGCGCGGCACGAAGCGCCGTCCGTTAATAAAGATCCGCAGCGCGCCGCCTTCTTCGCTGTACGTGAACTGGCGCACGCCGGTCTGGAACCGCTTCGTATCGGACGCCTGCCCATCCGCGGTTTCGAATTGCAACTCCACCGCGTAGAGGTTCGGATCGCCATAGCCATTGGGCCACCACAATTTCGGATTCCGCAGCCGCAGCTCCGGATGCGCGGCGGCATCCAGCTTCACCGCCTTCGCCGTCGACGGGCCCACCGTGACGGGCATTTCGAACGTGGCTTCCCCGAAGCGCACGCGCAGCTTGCCCGCCACCGGCCGCGGTTCGTGGTTGCGCAGCGTGAGCTCCAAGCCAACGTCTGCGCGCGAGGTATCCGGTAGCGGCAGGCTGGTCGAAACCAGCGGATCTTCGATGGTGACCGGGCCGCTCGCCGTCAGGTACACGCTGTTCCAGATGCCGGTGTCGCGCCCGCGCACGGCCGGCATCCAGTCCCAGCCGATCGAGGAGTGAAAGGTCGGATTGTCCGCGCCCAGCGCGCCGCCGTTGCTGCCGAAGCCCATCACCGTCTTCTCTTTGGTCGATCCCGGCGTGCGGTTCTTTTCGATGCGAACCGCCAGCACGTTCGCCTCGCCGGGGTAGAGCTTGCCCGTGACGTCGAAACGGCCGCGCATGAATGCGCCTTCGATCCGCCCCAGCTTCTTGCCATTCAGATAAACGTCGGCTTTCCAGTTGATGCCGTCGAAGTTCAGCCAGACGCGCCGGCCGGCGGGCACAGCCGGAGCGAAGAATACATCGCGATACCAGAAGTCCGCGCAGAAGAACGAATCCGAAATCAGGTTTTGGTTGTCGCCATAATTCGGATCGGGGACAGCGCCCGCGTTCAGGTAACTGGTGAGCACGGTGCCGGGAACGGTTGCAATCAGCCAGTTGCTGTCCGAAAAGCCGGATTGCGAGATCGCCTCGCCAGCCGCACCAACCAGCCAGGCGCGTTCCACCCGCCATCGTCCGCCGGCGAGATCCAGGCGTCCACCGGTGTCGATGGCCGCAGCCGGATGCGCCACCGGCACCGGCCCGCCGCGCCCGAACACCGCCATTTCGCTGAGGATGTACCCCTCGGGCGAGGCCGGCTTGGTCATCAGCAGCCGCACGTAGCGCGCCTGCGCCGCCTGTGGCAGATCGATTACGTCGATAGTGCCAGCCGCGTTTGGGAGCGGCGCCAGCGTCCGCCAGTGAACCGCGTCATCGGACGCCTCGACGGAACCTTCGGCCGCGCGGCGAATCCAATCCAGCCTGACGCGGTCGAACGTGCAGGTTGCACCGAGGTCGACATAGACCCACTCCTCGCCGCTGCCGGCTCCCATCCACGCGCTCGTGAAATCGTACGGCCCACCGAGATCGAGCCGCCGCCCGCCGCGAAAGAACGCAACTTCGCCGACATGCCAGGCCAGCCGTCGCCCGCAGCGCAGCTCGATGCGGTAATACCGGCTGCGAACCGGCGCCGGCAACGCAATCGACGGCTTAAACTCGCCGGTTGGCCGCAAGCTTCCCTCGCCGCGCCGCAGTTCGCGCCATACCTTCCCGTCCTCGGAACCGGAGAGGATCAGACTCCACTCCTGGTTGTCCGACGATTGCGCCGATGCGTCCACGTCCACCCGGTCGATTTCCGGCGCCGCGTCGCCGCCCAGGAATCCGATGTCCACCCAGACGTCGGTGCCTCGCAGTTCGGCCCTGGTGGTCCAGTTGTGATCCAGCACATTCTCGCGCTCGTGCTTCGGCAACACGCCTTGGCCGCTGGTCGAGACCGTCACCCAACGCGGCAGCCTGGTCTCGACAATGCCGTCGGTGATGAGTTGCGCGGTCAGATTGTAGTCGTAGCTGCTCGACTGATACGCCGCGCGGTGCAATGCCAGGTTGCGATACGTGGCGGTATCCATGCGGAAGGTGGGTGCGAAATTCTGCTGCGGATCGCCCGGATAGACGCCGACCCCAAGCGTCTGCTGCTGCGCGCCCAGCGCCACCACCGCCGCCAGGAAAGAAAGAGCAAGCCTGAACATTTTCACCGGGACTCCTCGCCCGGAATGTTTACGAAACGCCAGTATATAGCCGCGCAGGTGGGGCATGCTTTAAGAGCTTGCCGGTATTTGCCCGCGTTGCGGAATGCGTGGCAATTCGTTAACCTCTCGACATGTCCAGATGTCTCGGTCTGATTCTGTTTTTCTTCGGCATCGTGGCGCTCGCGGCCGATTGGCCCCAATGGCGCGGTCCGAATCGCGATGGAAAGTCGGCTGAGACGGGCTTGCTGGACTGGTGGCCCAAAGACGGGCCGCGCCTGCTCTGGAAGGCCCAGGATCTGGGGGAGGGTTATTCCGGGCCCGCCATCGTGGGCGATCGTCTTTACATTCAGGGCCAGCAGGGTGGGCGGCAGTTGGTTATGGCCTACGACGTTCATAACGGCAAACAGCTTTGGAAGACACCGGCCGGCAAGGCCTTCAACGGGGACCGCGGGTATGGTCCCCGGGGTACGCCTACGGTGGACGGTGCGCGCCTGTATGCCTCGTCCGCCGATGGCACGCTGGTGTGCCTGGAAACCGCCAACGGCAGACGCGTTTGGGAGTTGAACCTCGTCGATCGATTCAGCGGCCGGCCGCCGAACTGGGGTTACAGCGAATCGCCCCTGGTGGATGGCGACCGCCTCGTCGTCACGCCCGGCGGTCCCGCGGCGGCTGTGGTGGCCCTGAACAAGAACACCGGCAACCTCGTGTGGAAGTCGCAGAACGATCGAGCCGGCTATTCCTCGGCGATTGCGCTCGATATCGGCGGCACCCACGCTCTGGCCCTGCTCACCGCGGAAGCCGCCATCGGCCTCGATGCCAAGGATGGCGCGCTGCTCTGGCGATACCCCCGAGTCGCCAACCGGACCGCGAACATTGCCACACCAATCGCCAACGACGGATACGTCTTTTTTTCGACCGACTACGGCACCGGTTGCGTGCTGCTGAAGCCCACCCCGGACGGCAAGACCGCCGAGGTCTATTTCAACCGGGACATGCGCAACCACTACACCACCTCCGTGCTGGTGGGGGACTACCTGTACGGGTTTTCGAGTGAAATCCTCACCGCCATGGAATTCAAGACGGGGAAGGTTGCATGGCGCGATCGCAGCGTCGGCAAAGGCAATTGCATCTATGCGAGCCAGCGCCTCTATTGCATGGGCGAGGACGGCGTAGTCGGGCTGATCGACCCCACGCCCGCCGCCTACAAGGAAGTCTCCCGGTTCGAGATCCCGCGCGGCGCCTTCAACACATGGACCCCGCCGGCAATCGCCAACGGCCAACTCTATCTGCGGGAGCAGAACAATCTTTACTGCTACGACATCAAGCGGTGACCGAATGCACAGAATCGTAATCCTCATTTTCGCGGCATCCCTCGGCTTCGGTGCCGGGGACGTTAACGAGGACTTGCTCGAAGCCGCGCGCATGGGCGACCTGTCCGCCGTCCAGGCGCTGATCGGGAAGGGTGCGGCGCTGGAGACGAAGACGGCGTATGGCCAAACGCCGCTGTATCTGGCGGCCATGAACGGCCGCGAAGAAGTGGTCCGCTTTCTCCTGGATAAGGGCGCCAATCCGGACGTTCACGACAGTTTCTACCACGCGTCGATGCTCGATTTTGTCCTCATGCGCAAGCACTACGGCGTGGCGAAAACGCTGATCCGCAAGGGAACCGCGAATCCCGACGCGGTTCTGGCATCGGTGGCGGCAACCGGCAATGCCGACCTGGTGGAAGCCCTTCTGGAGGCCGGCAAGCCAAGCCAACCGGCATTGGACAGGACCTATGAGGCGGCGCTCGGCAGCAATCATACGGAGGTCGCCGCCCTGCTGAAAAAGGCGGGCGCGCACGAACCCGCGCCGGCGTTCGTGGTGGATGCGAAGACGCTCGAGGCGTATGCGGGCACCTACAAATCGGATAAGATTCCGCTCGACATCAAGGTTTCTTCGAAAGAAGGCAAACTGTACATGCAGGCCACCGGCCAATCCGAGTTTGCGCTTAGCCCCAAGAGCGCAACCCACTTCGAATTCGCGCAGGCCCAGATAGAAGTGGATTTCGATTCCCCTGCGAGCTTCACGCTGAAGCAGGGCGGCGCCAGCTACGGCTTCAAGAAAGCGGTGACCCAATGAAACGGCACGGACGCGCTTGCTGGCGCTGGCTCGCTCTCGGCACGATGGCTGCGGTCGGCCTTGCCATGGCGGCGGATTGGCCGCAATTCCGCGGGCCAGCGGCGTCGGGCGTTGGCTCAGGCGCCAAGCCGCCCATCCATTGGGACGCGGCGAAAGGAACCAATATCGTCTGGAAGACCGAGATCCCGGGCCTGTCCGTGTCGTCGCCGATAGTCTGGGGCGATCGCGTGTACGTTACCACGGCCATCTCGAGCGACCCCACGCAAAGGTTCCGCACCGGCCTCTACGGCGACACCGATTCGGCAAACGACCGCAGCCCGCACCAGTGGAAAGTGATGGCGCTGGACAAGCTCACCGGCAAACTGTTATGGCAACAGACCGCGCATGAGGGAGTGCCCAAGACCAAGCGCCACCCAAAATCGTCGCAGGCCTCGCCGTCTCCCGCGACCAACGGCAGCGTGGTGGTCGCCTATTTCGGTTCCGAAGGGCTGTACGCCTATTCGTCCGATGGGAAGCTCCTCTGGCAGAAAGACTTGGGGCTACAAAATGCGGGATGGTTCTTCGACCCCGATTCGGAATGGGGAGCGGCCAGCTCGCCGGTGCTCTACAAGAATTCCGTCATCGTGCTGTGCGACCGCCAGAAAGACTCGTTTATCGCCGCTTTCGATTTGAAGGACGGTAAGGAACTCTGGCGCACGGCGCGGGCGGAGCTTCCGACCTGGGGCACGCCGACCATCGTCGAAGGCAAGGACCGTACGGAAGTGGTTACCAACGGAGCCAAGGCGATTCGCGGCTACGATGCGGATACCGGGAAAGAGCTGTGGACGCTGGGTCCCAATTCCGAGATCCCTTGCACAACCCCCGTCTCGGGCCGGGGATTGATCTTCGTGACCTCAGGCTATGCGCCAATCCAACCGATCTATGCGATCAGGATCGGATCCACGGGCGACCTCACGCTTCCTGCCGGCAAGGATTCAAGCGACGCGATCGCCTGGAGCAAGCAGCGCGGCGGCACCTATCTGCCCTCGCCGATTCTATACGGCGATCGGCTTTACGCGCTCAATAACAACGGCATATTGACGGCCTATGATGCCAAGACCGGAAACCGCGTGTACCAGCAACGGATCGAAGGAGACTCGTTTGTCGCGTCACCCGTCGCGGCGGCGGGGAACCTGTATCTGGCGAGCGAGGATGGGGATGTCTTCGTCGTCAAAGCGGGGCCGCAGTATGAACTGGTCGCCAAGAATCCGATTGGCGAGCCTGTTCTGGCCACCCCGGCATGGGCGGACGATATGCTGATCGTGCGCGGTGCCAGCCATCTGTTCGCCATCGCAAACAGGGAAGGTAGCCAGTGAAGCGCGCCCTTTTCATGTGTCTCGTGGTCTCCGGCTGCCTGTTGCTCGGGTCCAATTCCGGCGGCGATTGGCCGATGTGGGGCGGCACAGCGGACCGCAACATGGTCTCCTCCGTGCAGGGCATTCCGGCTTCCTGGGACATCCAAACCAAGAAGAACGTGAAGTGGGTGGCGAAACTCGGATCGCTAACCTATGGCAATCCGGTGGTGGCGGGCGGGCAGGTGTACGTCGGCACCAACAACTCACTGGTACGTAACCCGCAGGAAGGCGGCGACCGCGGCGTGTTGATGTGTTTCCGCGAATCCGACGGCCGCTTTCTGTGGCAGCACACCAGCCAGAAGCTCCCGGAATCGAGCAAGGACTGGCCCGAAACCGGAGTCTGCTCCGCGCCGCTGGTCGAAGGCGACCGGCTGTACTATGTGACCAACCGCTACGAGTTGGTGTGCCTGGATGTGCATGGCGACGCGAAAGGGAACGCCAAGTCGATCTGGAAATTCGACATGATTAAGGAGCTCGGCGTGTCGCCGCACTTTAAGGCCGCTACCTCACCCGCGTCCTACGGCGGGCTGGTTTTTGCCGGCACCTCCAACGGCCGGAGCGAGCACGGCGAACGCGTGCCCGCGCCGAAAGCGCCATCCATGATCGCGGTCGATCAAAAGACCGGCAAATTGGTCTGGCAGGTGAACGACGTGGGCGATCGAATCCTGGACGGCCAGTGGACTTCTCCGGCCGTCGGCGACATCGGCGGCGTGGTGCAGGTAGTGATGGGCGACGGCGATGGCTGGGTGCGCGGTTATGAGGCTCTCATTGGCAAGAAGCTGTGGGAGTTCGACACCAACCCCAAGGATTCCGTCTGGCCGAAGACGCGCAACGAGATCGTCTCCACGCCGGTGATCTGGCAGAACAAGGTGTTCATCGCCAACGGTCAGGACCCCGCGGGCGGCCAGGGTCCCGGGCATCTCTATGCCATCGACGCCACCAGGCGGGGCGACATCACGGTCAGCGGCCGGCTCTGGCGTTACGACAAGATCAAGCGCTCGATTTCGACTGGCGCCATTGCGAACGGGCTGCTGTTCTATGCCGATCTCACCGGCTATCTCCACTGCCTGGATGTGAACACCGGCCAGCCCTACTGGACGCACGACACGCTCTCCGCCGTCTGGGGCTCGCCCATGGTGATCGAGGGACGAGTGTACCTGGGAGACGAAGACGGCGATGTGCTGGTGATGGAAGCGGGCAAACAGGAAAAGCTGATCGCCACTATAAGCATGGGGGGCAACGTCTACTCCACGCCGGTTCCCGCCAATGGAACCCTGTTTGTCACCAGCCGTGACCAACTTTTCGCGATTGCCCGGAAGCCCTGAGTGCACCGTTTCATGAATGCAGTTTCGAATTCCGAAGGCAAGCTAAAGCATGCTCCACCAGGCAGTCCGATTTCTTTATTGGTGGGGCATGCTTTAGCTTGCCCGTTGATCCTATTCCTGGCTGTGGGCCTCCTGGGCGCGGCGGACGATTGGCCGCAGTTCCGCGGCAACCCGCAACTGACCGGCGTCGCCACCGGTTCCGTTCCGGCGGATTTGAGGCTGCTCTGGACTTATGACGCCGGTGACTCGATCGAATCTTCCGCCGCGATTTCGGGCGGAACGGTCTACGTGGGGTCGCAATCGAAGGATCTGCTGGCCGTCGACCTCCAAACCGGGAAGCTGCGCTGGAAGTACCGCGCCACCGATTCCATCGGCGAATCCTCCCCGGCCGTGTACGACGGAATCGTCTATGTCGGCGATCTGAACGGCGTCCTGCATGCCGTGAATGCGGCCAATGGCAAGGCACTGTGGACATGCAAGACCGAGGCCGAAATCCGCTCGTCGCCGGTGATCGCCGGAGACCGGCTGCTGATCGGCTCCTACGACGGCAACCTGTACTGCCTCTCGCGGCGCGATGGCAAGCTCGTCTGGAAGTTCACGACCGGCAGCTACCTGCACGGGACGCCGGCGCTCGAGGGCGGCGTCGCGTATGTCTCCGGCTGCGATGAAGTCTTCCACGGAATCCGCCTGGCGGACGGCCAGGAAGTGGTGCGTTTCCCCGCCGGCGGCCCCTCCGGCGCTTCTCCTGCGATGCTGGGCGACTGGGCCTGGTTCGGCAATTTCAATAATGAGGTGGTCGGCGCCAGCGTGCGACAGAAACGCATTCTCTGGCGATACCTGCGCCCGGCCGCCCGGTTTCCGTTCTACTCCTCGGCGGCCGCGGCCGGCGACCGCATCGTTGTCGGCGGCCGGGACAAGCTGGTGCATTGCCTGAACGCAACCACCGGCAAGCCAATTTGGACATTCCCGACCAGGGCCCGCGTCGATTCCTCTCCCGCCATCGCGGACGGCCGCGTGTACATCGGTTCCAACGATGGCCACTTCTACGTGCTGGATCTGGCCGCCGGAACGAAGCTTTGGGATTTCGAAGCCGGCGCGCCGCTTTCGGCTTCTCCGGCGATAGCCGCAGGCCGTGTAGTGATCGGTTCGCAGGATGGCCGGCTATACTGCTTCGGGCGATAAGGAAACCCGGTCACAACACCGGCCAGGTATTTCCGCACCTTCCAAGCCGCCAGTCCCACAAGACTTACACGCGTCCCCCGCGCCCCGCGCCCCCTCCTCGTGCAGCCTCCCATGCCACAGTAATTACAGGAAGCCCTTCGTGGCGCACGCACTCCTGCGTGCCGCGTCGGCACTCGTGCCGACGCTTCTTGTGTTTGCTGGGCTTTCTTGTGTCTGGCTATGCTTTACCGTCAAGAAAACCGCCAAATGGGACAACTTGTCCCACGAGCCACCAGCCGAATCGTTTGTTTTGAGCAAGCTAACTAATCAGCCGTGGGACAACTTGTCCCACGGCGCGCCAACAACGTGGAAAAGTCGCCTCCTACACCGGACGTCGCCGACCTGCTGAACTTGGGTTCCGTCCTCGGCCAGAGCCAGGCCTTCGATCTCGTGGCCGGCCGCTGTTCCGCCGCCCAGGCTGCCTGCCTTCATCGCCTGCGCCAGACCAACGAGTTTCAGCTCGTCACCCCGCGCTGGCGCGAGTTCTGCTCCCAGCACCTCGGAATCGACGGCCGAAACGCCGACAGAATCGTCCGCCTGTGGGAGGAGTTCGGCGCCCCCTACTTCCAGCTCGCCCAATTCACCCGCATCCCCGCCAACGCCTACCGCGCTCTCGCTCCCTCCATCCACGATGGCGCGCTCCACTGCAACGGCGAAGTCATCGAGTTGATCCCGGAAAACTCCCGCCTCCTGGCCGCTGCCATCGCCCGCTTCCGCCGAAGCGCCCCTCCTGCCAAACCGCCGCGCCAGCTTTCCCCGCACGAACAACTCGCCGCTCTCGATCAACGTTCGGCCGCGCTCGTCGCCGAGCTCCACCAGTTCTCCAAAAAAGAACGCTGCGGCGAGAACTGGCTTCAGTTCGCCGCCATCCTCCAGCGCCTTTCCGCCGCCCTCACCCGCCTCGCACGCGAAAACGGCCTGCGCTAGTCACCGGTCTTTACCGCTTTTTTTTGGTTTTGCCGGCGACTAACTAACCAACCAAGTGGATCTACTGCGAGGACACAAGGTGGTGCGGGCGGATGGGTTAGCTGGGTTTTCTTACTTCTTGCGTTCGGTTGCTCGGTACCTGCTAGCTACACGCGCCAATGGATGCCTGAACTCGAGTCGCGAGCCATGCGAAGTCTTTATGCCCCGGTGATTCGATGGGATTCGGATAGTCCGCCGCGCACGCCAGCAACAGCCGCATCGCCCAATTGATTCCGAGACCGATCGCCACCTTGCGATCCTCCTTGTTGAGAAGGCTGGTACGATCGATGAAGCCGGCCTGTTCAATGGCAGCGTCGAGTTCCGCCTTGAACCGGTAGCCGGGCGTACCCAAAGGCAGGCCGAACGCCTCAAGTCCGGGAAGTTGCTGTGACTGGCACAGGCTTTCCAATGCCGCTCGCCAATGGCCGGTACCCAAACGCGCCCCTAGGTGCCGGCAGGCGGCCGTGAGAAAGAAACAGAGCGGCGAGTAGAGCTTACCCTCTCTGTCCAATTCCGCACGATAAATCATCCGGGCATTCCGGATCATCGAGTCGACCACGACCGCATCCCGATGCGGCCCCTCCGGTGCGATGCCAAAAAGGCTTCTTTGCGTCAGGTCGAAGACGCTATCAAACCACTCGGTCAATTCCGCTGCTAGATAGTCGAATTGCGGCTCCATTTCAGGATGCTCCCGCGGACAGTATCGTCTGCGCCGCGGAGTCGAAGCCCTCGTACGCCCAAGCTTCCGGCTCGGCTATCCACCGGGCGTCGGCGAATTGCGGCGGCAGCGCCGAAGGATCCATGGGCCAACAGCGCGGCCCTTCCGCTCGCAAGATGGCCTGTTCCCGCTCCGAGAGTTGCATCCACGTCCTGTCCATTTCATCGAGAACCTCATCCTCCTCGACAGACTCGTCTCCCGCATTCCGCCAACGGATCAGCCAAAGACGGCGTTCCAACTGGCGGTAGCGCACGAATTCTCTTGTCATGTTGGCTGCCTCAGTCACACGTTGCTCCACGAGAGACGAGTTCCCCAGAGGTTCTTCTCGTACTGCTCGAATAGACAGACTGCCGCGGGCTCTACCAAGGCGTGAGGGTATCGGTCGGGGCGAACCAACAGGCTGGCAGGCAGCGCCGCGGACGACATCCTGAACACCGGATCGCGGCCTTCGCCTCCGAGTGACTTCGGAAGACGAGGCTTTGGCAGGTTCTGCGCGGCATCGAGCGCCACGGACATTCCGCCGGCCGCCGGAGATACGGTTCCATCCAGTCCAACGAGAATATCGCGACTCGGTCCATCGATTCGCACGCCTAATGTGCGGCTGGAAGGGCCCGTGGCAGGATAGCCGTCACGGTCCGCCTTCATGGCGCGGAACATGGGCTGCGCGCCAACAGCAGCTTCCATTCGGGCAGACGACGCTTGCTGGACCGGCACACAAAAATGTTACCAGAACGAGAAACCGGCTGCCGAGATCACATCGCGGCCCGGGTCGTACTTGATCGGCCGACCGAGCGAGGGCTCCTGTGAGTCCGGCTCACGCTAACTGGCCGAAAAACGCGCAGCCCGCTGAACTGGGTTGCACGAGATCGGGTTATTTGACGACGATGTTTACCAGCTTGTCCGGCACGGAGACGATCCGCAGCACCTGTTTGCCGGCGATGGATTGCTGGACTTTGGGGTCGGCCAGGGCGAGGCTTTCGAGCTCGGCTTTGGACGTACCGAACGGGGCGTAGACGCGGCTGCGGAGCTTGCCGTTGACCTGCACCACGATCTCGGCTTCCTCGGGTTTGGCGAGTTCGGGATCGAAAGGCGGCCAGGGGTGGCGGAAGACCGGGCCAGCGTGCCCGAGTTCGTCCCAGATCTCCTGCGCCAGGTACGGCGCGAAGGGCGCCAGCATCAGGGCAAGCTTCTCCAGAACGTCGTTGATCACCGCCGTGCCGATATACTCTTCCTCGGCGTACAGCACGTTCACCAGCTCCATGATGCTGGCGATGCAGGTGTTGAAGTGCCAGCGCGACTCGAAATCCTCGGTGATCTTCTGCAGGCACTGGTGGAGCTTGCGCAGCACCTTGCGGTCGGCGGCGCCGGACTCGGGCCCGGCGGCTCCCACGTGGCGGGTGGCGAAGCGGTACACGCGGCCCAGGAAGCGGTAAATGCCGTCGGCGCCCTCCCAGCGCCAATCGACTTCCTTTTCGGGCGGCGCGGCGAAGAGCACGAACAGGCGCGCGGTGTCGGCGCCATATTTTTCGGCCAGCATGTCGGCGCCCACCACGTTGCCTTTGGACTTCGACATTTTGGCGCCTTCGGCGATCACCATGCCCTGCGTGAAGAGGCGCCGGACGGGTTCGCTGTTGGGGATCAAACCGATATCGCGCATCACCTTGGTGAAGAAGCGCGAATAAATCAGGTGCAGGATGGCGTGCTCCACACCGCCAATGTATTGATCGATCTCGAACCAATAGGCGATCTTGGCGGGGTCGAACGGAGCCTGGTCGTTGTGCGGATCGCAATAGCGGTAGAAATACCAGGACGAATCGATAAACGTGTCCATGGTGTCGGTCTCGCGCCGCGCCGCGCCGCCGCATTTCGGGCAGGCCACGTTGACGAACTCGGGCACGTTCTCGAGCGGCGACCGGCCGGCGCCGGTGATTTCCACCCGATCGGGCAGCCGCACCGGGAGCTGATCTTCGGGCACCGCAACCGCGCCGCAGGCAGGGCAGTAAATCACCGGGATGGGCGTGCCCCAGTAGCGCTGGCGCGAGATGCCCCAGTCCTTGATGCGGAAGGTAACGGCCGCATCGCCAAAGCCATGCTCCCTGGCATGAGCGGCCATTTTGTCGCGGGCCTCCTCACTCGAAAGGCCGGACCAGTTGCCGGTGTGTTCCACGATGCCATCCTCGGTGAACGCGGCCGTCAAGCCCGGCTCGACGCCAAGCTCGCCATCCACCGGGCGGATCACCGGGCGGATGGCGATCGAATATTTGCGGCAGAATTCGAAGTCGCGGTCGTCATGCGCGGGCACGGCCATGATGGCGCCCGTGCCGTAACCCATCAACACGAAATTGCCGATCCAGATCGGCACGTTCTCGCCGCTATACGGGTTGACGGCGTAGCTGCCGGAGAAGAAGCCTTCCTTTTCGATATCGCCCGGATCCTGGCCGGCGCGCGAATCCACCATGGCCTTGACGCGGGCCTGGCCCGCCGCATCGAGCAGTTGCGCATTGAGCGGATGCTCGGGCGCCAGGATCACGCAGGTGGCGCCGTAGATGGTGTCGACCCGGGTGGTAAAGACGCGAATCTTTTCGCCCGTTCCGGCCAGGGTGAAATCGACCTCGGCGCCTTCGGAGCGGCCAATCCAGTTGCGCTGCATGACGAGCACGCGCTCCGGCCAGCCTTCTTCGAGTTGCCGCATGTCGGCCAGCAACTGGTCGGCATAAGAGGTAATTTTGAGGAACCACTGTTCGAGGGCGCGCTGCTCGACGGGCGTACCGTCGTGACGCCAGCAGCAGCCCTCCACCACCTGTTCGTTGGCCAGCACGGTGGCGCACTGGGGGCACCAGTTGACGAGCGCCTTCTTGCGATAGGCCAGGCCGCGCTCCAGCATCTTGAGGAAGAACCATTGATTCCAGCGGTAATACTCGGGCTCGCAGGTGGAGATTTCGCGGTCCCAGTCATAGCTGAAAGCGAAGCGGCGGTGGGTCTTCCGCATCGCCTCGATATTCTGCAGCGTCCACTGGCGCGGCGGTTGCCGGTTGGCGATGGCGGCGTTTTCGGCGGGTAAGCCAAACGCATCCCAACCCATCGGATGGAGCACGTTGAAACCGCGCATCCATTTGTAGCGGGCCAGGGCGTCGCCAATCGAATAGTTGCGAATGTGGCCTATGTGCAGCGTGCCGCTGGGATACGGCAGCATTTCTAAGACATAGAACTTAGGTTTAGCGGAATTCTCTTCCGCCCGGTAGAAATCGGCGTCCTGCCAACGCTGGTACCATTTGAGTTCGATTTGGGCGTGGTCGTAAGGCTTTTCGGGCATAGAATACTGTTCAGGGAGTTGAAACTTATGGTAACAGGCGGAGAAACCGGGCGCGGTTTTCCGGAAGTTGCTCCCGGACGCAGGAAATTCTTGCAACTGGCGTCGGCGGCCGTGGTTGCCGCGCGCGCTCAACCGGCTGCCAAGCCGTTTCGCCTGGGTGTGGTCGCCAACTGCGAAGACCCGGACGCGGGGATCCGCCGCGTCAAGGAACTTGGTTTCCCCACCTGCCAGGTCTCGGTGACCTCTTACGATGGAGCCGCCGCGAAGAGCTTGCGGGCGGCTCTGGACCGTTATGGGATCGAGGGCACCTCGTTGATCGTGACCGGCCCCGGGCCGGAGGTGTACACGTTTCGCGAGGGTCCGCGCACGGTGGGACTGGTGCCCCCGAAAACCCGCGAGGCGCGGCTGAACGCGCTGCGCAAGGCCTCCGACTTCGCCAAGACGGCCGGCATTCCCGCCGTGCAGCGCCATCTCGGGTTCCTCCCCGAGGATCCGGAAGACCCGCTGTTCAAGGGGTGCGTCGATGTGTTGTGGCATGTGGCGGACTATTGCAAGCGCAACGGCCAGACCTTCCGCTGCGAGACGGGCCAGGAAACACCGATCGCGCTGCTGCGCGTGATCGGCGCGGCCGGGTTCCCCAACATCGGGGTGAACTTCGATTGCGCCAACCTGATTCTCTATGGCAAGGCCAACCCGGTGGACGCGCTCGACACGCTGGGCCCGCTGGTGATGGGCGTGCATGCCAAGGACGGCCGCTACCCGACCGATCCGGAGAAACTGGGGGAGGAAACGCCGATCGGCCAGGGACGAGTGGACTTTCCGCGTTTCCTCGCACGGCTCAAGGAAGTTGGTTACAGCGGCCCAATCACCATCGAGCGCGAAATCTCCGGCCCGCGGCAGACCGCCGACATCCTGGCGGCGAAGCGTTACCTGGAAGGTCTGATCGGCTGACGAGCGCTGGCAACCTCCTTAATTAGTTCGGGTTGAGAACTTGGGGTAAAGGTTTCCGCCAGACACGCCGATAGTGGTAGGTGAGTCTGGCCTATGCTCTCCGTCCGTAACGACATTACCGAATTGGAGCGGCTTGCCGCGGAACGCGACACTGCCGTCGACTGCTATCGCGACGCAGTCCAGAACGTAGCAACCTACGCGGTGGAACTGGACGATCAGGTTACCGCTCAGCATCGCCGTTACGTAACGGCGGTGGCGGAAGACCTGTCCTCCGCTCCCGAGTCCCTGCGCGAAGCCAGCGCCACGTTGCGGGCGCTGTTGCGCGACTACCGGGCCAAAGCGGCTAAGTACCTGAACAACATTCGCGAGCAACTGGCGTCCACCACCCGCGCCATCCAGGACGTAATGGAATCGCTGGCGCAGTCCGACGGCGATTGCGACACCCAAATGCGCAGCGCTCTAGCCGGTCTGCGGGAACTTGCGCAGCAGCCGGCGGCCGCGCCCATACGCGCCTTGCTGCTGTCGGCGACGAACGAGGTCGGGCGCAGCGTGGAGGAGATGCGGAGACAGCACCAGGCCCACGTGGCGCAATTCATGACGGAGATTCGCATGCTGCATAGCCGGATCGGCCAACTGGAATCGGCCGCTTCCATCGACTGGGTTACTCAATTGCTGACTCGCGCGGAAATCGAGAGACACATCCGGAGCCTGGAACGAAGCGACGTCAGCCTGCTGCTGATGGTCACCTCCGGTCTCCGGCTGTCGGAGGTGCGTTTTAACGGCGACGTGGCGGCGGAACTGGCGGGCGCGTTTACCAAGCGGCTGCGCAACGTGCTTCCATCGAACACGGTGGCCGCACGCTGGAGCACTGAGGAGTTCGTAGCCATCCTGAGCGTGCCTGTGTCGGATGCCATCAAAGTCGCCAGGGCCGTTGGCGAGCAACTCTCCGGCACATACGCCTGTTTGCTGGACGGGAAGGTCATCCGCCCCGAACTGCAGGTTCGGGTGGCGGTGGTTGAGCCAGCCGAGGGGGGCCCTGAACCGCTGCTGCTGCGGGTGCGCGAATTCATGGCTCGGACGATGGCGTCACCGGGCTAGCGTAATGACTCTGAAGTTCGTTGACGAAACCCCCGCGGGGCTATCATCCTGGGTCGGATTTTGATTTAAGCGGAATGCGCCGCAAGCGGCAAACCGCATTGTCGATCACTGCCAGCGAGGTTCTGTCTCAGTGATGAAAGCCTGCGCCGTCCACCGTCGGTTTGAAACCGGGTTGCGTGGCGAACCAGTCGAGATGGCGGCGGATGTCGCGCAGCAGCATGCCGGCCAGATCGTGGGTGAACCCATTGCGCACCACAATGCGCTGCACCACCAGGTCCTGCCGGTTGGCCGGCATGCGATAGGCGGGTACCTGCCAGCCGCGATCGCGGAGCCTGTCCGCCAGATCGTACAGCGACCAATGCGCGGCGCCCTTCAGAGTCCACGCGAATACCGGCAAATCCCGTCCGTGACTCAGCAGCTCGAACGGACCTAACTCGCCGATTTGTCCGGCCAGGCGGACGGCCACCTCCCGACACTCCTGGTGGATGGCACGATAACCCGACTTACCAAACCGGATCAGGTTGTAATACTGCGCCACCACCTGGCTGGCCGGGCGTGAGAAGTTGATCGCCAGCGTGGGCATGGTGCCGCCGAGGTAATCCACCTTGAAGATCAGGTCCGGATCGAGATCCGACGCTTCGCGCCAGACAATCCAGCCCACGCCCGGGTAGACTAACCCGTACTTATGCCCGGATGTGTTGATGGATTTCACGCGCGGCAGCCGAAAATCCCACACTAAGTCCGGCTGTAGGAAGGGCGCCACGAAAGCGCCGCTCGCACCATCGACGTGGATGGGAATGTCCAGGCCGGTTCTTTCCTGTAAGTGGTCGAGCGCGGCACTTAGCGCGCCGGCATCCTCGTATTCGCCGGTGAAGGTGCTGCCCAGCACACTGACCACGCCGATGGTGTTCTCGTCACAGGCCGCCGCGGCGCGTTCCGGATCGGTGACATAGTGGTTGCCTTCGAGCGGCACGGACCTCTCCTCCACGTCCCAGTACCGCGTGAACTTATGCCAGCAGACCTGGGTGTTGGTACCAAGCACCAGGTTCGGCCGGTCCACTGGCTTTCCCAGCTTACGCATCTTTTCGCGCCAGCGCCACTTCAGCGCCAGGCCGCCCAGCATGCACGCTTCGCTGGATCCGATGGTGGAGGTGCCCAGCGTATCGGCGGGACGGGGAGAATGCCACACCTCGGCCAGCATATTTACGCAACGCATCTCGAGCTCGGCCGTCTGCGGGTACTCGTCCTTGTCGATCATGTTCTTGTCGAAGGTCTCGGACATCAGGCGCCGGGCTTCCGGCTCCATCCAGGTGCCGCAGAAGGTGGCGAGATTGAAGCGCGAGCTGCCGTCGAGAATCAGCTCGTCGTGGACCAACTGGTAGGCGGTGCCGGGCGGCATTCCCTCGTCGGGCATGGCGTGGCGCGGGGTCGGCCCCAGCAGCCATTGGCGCGCGTACATGGGGCGCATCACCCGCGTCAGCTCGTGTCCCCGCTGGGTGTGATGGATGGCATCGTCGTGGCTCATCGGTGTAACGGTTTCCTCCCGGACTACCTTATGATAGCCCGGCGCCGGTCGCCCGCCACCGAAAGAACGCGACGCGGCGGACTCGAAGGCGATGGCGGGCCGGGTGTATCCTGACAGTAGCGCCTCCTCAGTGGCTGTTATCGCCGCCACGGGTGTAGTTACAATTAATAACTCCGTCATCGCGAACAGGCAGAGGCGCGACCGCGGGCAGCGCGGATTTGCTATGATCGCACTGCAACCGCCGATGGGCGGGGCTTTCGAATCCGAGTCAAGAGAATGGGGGGCCGTCTATGTCAAAACAAAGAGAAGCAGATCTGATCCTCAAGCTTTACGATTTGCGCCGCGAGGCGACCATGCGCAAGGCGCGCGACTGGTACTTTGTCAATTTCAATCCCGAATCCACGGAGGACGTCACCAAGGTGATGTTCACCGAGCATGGCGCCTATGTGCGGATGGTGTGGAGCTATTGGGACATGGCCGCGGCGCTGGTCAACCACGGCGCCATCAGTCTCGATCTGTTCACCGACACCAACGGCGAGTACATCGGGGTGTTCGCCAAAGTGGAGCCCTTGCTGGCCGAACTGCGGGCCAGCGTCGGGCCGAAATACCTGATCAACCTGGAACGGCTGATCGACGCCTCCCCAAACGGTCGCCAGCAGGTGGCCGCTATGCGAGAGCGTATGAAAGCCATGCGTGCGCGGATGGCCGCACAGGCCGCCGCCAGCAGCGCCAACTGACGGCGGCGCCAAAGAAAAAACACCGGCGGCAAAGGCCGCCGGCGCTACGGAAAACACCGGCGCTACCAGGCATGCCCGGCCCTTACCGCGATGAGACGTCTTTCGGTGTGGCCAGGTAGCCGACGATCTGGTCTTTGGTGATCTGGTTGATCACCAGCTCGTAGGGAATGTGGCCGCTCTTCGTCGTGTAGAACTGCACCGGTTCGTTGACGCTCTTGTCCTTCTTTTCGGACCTCTTGTCGTCCACCAGCAAGCTGACGGTGTACTTGTTGTGCTTGGGGTCGGCGCTCTCCAACTTCAGCATGATGTCGCCGACGCGCACCGGCTGTTTGGTCTTGCCCAGCTTGATATCGAAATAGTTGCGCTCGCCCCTCAGCTTCAGCGCCTGCAACTCGTGGCCGTTGGTGGCGACCAGCCCGCTTTGCACACCCAGGTCGCCGGTGACGGATTTGAGATCGGCGATGGTCTTTTCAAGCTGACTCTGCGTCATGGCGGCCTGCGACTTGACGGTGCCCACGTCGGTGGAAACGTCGGCGATCTTGGCATTGGCCGCCGTCACCGACTGGTTGACCTCGTTGATCTGGCCCGACATCTGCTGCTGTAACTTGGCTTCTTCCGCCTGGAGTTGCTTGGCCAACTGGTCGGCGTGAGCTTCCGCCTCCACCTTTGCCTCGCTGGACATGCTGCGCTCCTGCGCTCTTGCGTTCGCTAACTCCGCCTTCAATGCTTCGATGTGCCGCGCCTGGGCTGCCGTGTTGACCGAGGAGGCATCGCGCATGCCGGCCACCGTCGCCGTCAGCTTATCGATCTTCTGCGTAACATCGGTTTGGAGGTTGTCCAGCTTCACGTAAAGGTAAATGTTGACTGCCAGCAGGGCGATCAGGCCTCCGGCCAGCAGGGGAATTGCCAAGCCCGATCGCTGCGGCGGGGGCGGCGCATAAGTTGAGGTTAGGCTCACGTCTTGAACTCCTTGATCCTTTAGTATAGATGGGACTGAATCGGATACGGTTTCATCCCGGTAACCCACTCGATCCGGCTGCAGGGCACGATCTCACCGGTTGTCGACAGTGCTTTGGTCGGGCGCCGGAAGGGGCACCGGGAGCGGTTCCGGCCGGGCCTCGGCGGACTCGTGCTTGGGGCCCAGGCCCAAGGCGATCAGCGAAAGCGAATCGATCTTGCCGGTCGATTGCAGTTTCTGGTCGCTCTGAAAGCGCTTGAGCGAATCGCCGCACTCCTGGTCCCACACTCCGCTTGCCGCTTCGGGTTTGAGATAGCCCCTGGACACCAGCGCCTGCTGAATTTCTTTGTACCGCTCGGGGGCTGGAACCAACTGCCGCACCTGGCGGGGCCGTGCCGGCGTCCGCCTGCCGCGCCTGGCGGAGGCAGATCCGGAAGCCGCCTTGGCATGGGGCGCTGTTGCCGCGCCGGTTTTGGCGGGTACGCCTTTACCGGCCGCCGCGGTGACGGCCGCGGGCTTACGCGCTGCGCTGGTTGTCGCCGGCCGATGGCTGGAAGCGGATTTCGACGCGACCGTCCTGGCGGGTTTGGCGGTCGGTTTTGCCGCCACCGCTGCGGGTTTCGCAACGGGCGCCGTTGGTTTCCCGGATTGCGTTTGCGCCCACGCAACGGTGGCACACACGATTACCGCCATCAAGGCGCACGGAATCCTTCTCATAACTAATGCTTTGATTCTAACAGGGAACCGCGGAGCGGGGTTGGCAGGCGAAAGCGCCTGCCCCACAGCCGCTTAAACAAGCTGCCGGCCGACTGCATCGGCCGTGGGGCGGACGCCCCACGCGCCTGCCCCACCCGCTTTGCGTTACTGCTGCTTGGCCGGCAGGAATCCGGCGAGGAACATGTAGTCCCACTTGTTCGAATTCGCCGCAGCACGGCGCAAGATACGGAACTGCACTGCGTCGCCGGGCTTCAGCGTGGCTTGCACCTTCTTCACGTCTTCGAGGTTGTTGACAGGATGCCCGGCGATGGCGACGATCACATCGTCCTTCTGCAGCCTGATGTCTTCGGCAAAGGAGCTCGGTTCGACCTCCACTACTTGCACGCCGCCCTTTTCTTTGATGCCCAGCGTCTCGAGCTGCCGTTCGGTCATGTTCGTGATCGCCATGCCGAAGCTCACGGTGGTGCCTTCCCGCTTGTCCGGCGCGGCTTCGTTGCCATTGCCGAACCGGTCGGGGAAAATCTGCGCCAGGTCGGCCACTTGCACCTTGTAGTCCTGCCGCTTGCCTTCCCGCACCACGCTTACATCGAGCGAACTGCCGACCGGCGTGGCGGTCACCATGCCCACCAGTTGATTGCCGTCGTGAATCGGTTTTCCGTTGATGGCGACCACCACGTCGCCACCCTTGATGCCGGCCTTCTCCGACGGCCCGCCCGGTTCCACCCTCTGCACGAATACTCCCTCGCCGACGCCGCTGGCCTTCAGTTCCGCCGCCGTTTGCGCGTCCTCCGACTGGCCGAACGTGATGCCGATGCCGCCGCGCGTCACCTTGCCGTCCTTGATGATGGAGTTATACACCATCACCGCCGTGTTGATGGGCAGTGCGAAACCGATGCCTTCATACCCGCCCGAGCGCGAGGCGATGGCGGTATTGATGCCGACCACTTCGCCGCGCAGGTTCAACAGCGGGCCGCCGCTGTTGCCGGGGTTGATGGCGGCGTCGGTCTGCAGAAAATGCTGGAACTGCATGCTCGAATCCACCTCGCGGTCCTTGGCGCTGATGATGCCGGCGGTCACCGTCTCCTGATAACTGAACGGCGAGCCGATCGCCACCGCCCAGTCGCCCACCTGCACCGCGTCGGAGTTGCCGATCCGCGCCGGTTCCAGGCCGCTCTTGCCGGTCACCTTGATCACCGCCAGGTCGGTCGGCGCGTCCACGCCCACCAGCTTGGCATCGTATTCGGCCGCGTCGCCGTGAAACTTCACCTGGATGCGGTCGGCCTTGTCCACCACATGGTTGTTGGTGAGGATGTAGCCGGCCCGGTCCACCACCACGCCCGAGCCCAGCGCCTCGCTGCGCCGCGGTCCCATGTTGGGGCCTTCCCCGAACGGGTTGCCGAAGAAGCGGTATAGGAATTCGTCCATCCCGCCGTTGCCGTTGCCGTTGCCATTGCCGTTGCCTTCGCCCTGGTCCCCTTCGTCGGGCTGCATCTGGCGCCGCCGCCGGGGGGTCTGCGTCACTTTGGGGTTGTAAGTGGTCGAAATGTTGACGACCGACGGTTCCACCTGCCTGGCGATTTGGGTGAACTGGGACGGCAACTCAACCGCATTCGGAATGGTCAGCGGTGTCGCGTCCGGCGCGAAGTTGCCCTGGTTGGATCGGGCTGCCTTCACTCCCGTGCTGATCAGGGTGCCGATCACTACGCCGATTGCCAGCGTGAACACAATCAAAGTGAACGAAAGCAGCTTCTCGGTTCGTAACCTGTCGAAGAATCTCATGGGTTATCCTACTCCTACTCTCCACGTCAGCCGGTCGCAAAACGCACCGGTCTGCCGGCGAATCTAATCAAGATGGATGTGGCCGCGGAGCCCATGGTTTCACCTCCACCAGCACCACTCCTCCCAGGATCAGGCCAGCGCCCGCCGCAGCCCGTCCGGAAAGGCCCTCCCCAGTGAGGAAGTACGAAGTCAGCCAGGCCGTCACCGGTTCGAGCATGTAAATCAGTGCCGTACGGGTAGAAGTAGTATACCGCTGAGCCCACGCCTGGATGGTAAACGCCAGTGCCGTGGCCAACAATCCTGTCACTAGTATCGCGCAGACCACGGACGGGCGCCACTGGACTTGCGGCTTCTCCATCCACCACAACAGCGCCCACGCCCACGCGGCCGAGGTCGCGACCTGCGTCACCGACAGCAGTGCGAAGCTCACGGACCCCGCGTAGTGACCCAGCGCGACGATGTGCGCGGCGAAGCCGAAAGCGCACAACAGCGTCAGCAGGTCGCCCCGGCTGATGGTCCCTAAGCCGCCGTGGAGCGTCATCAGCCCCATCCCGGCAGTGGCTGCCAGCAAGCCGGCGACCTCCGACACCCGCGGCCTGATCTTGTAGACCACCGCCGCCAGCACCGGCACCAGGACCGCGTTCAGCCCGGTAATAAACGCCGATTTGGGCGCGCTGGTGAGCCGCAGGCCGAGCGTCTGCGTCAGGTAGCCGGCAAACAGCAGGCTGCCGACGATGACCCCGGCGCCCACCGATTTCCAATCGCGCGCGCCTTTGCCCGTCCCCCGGAACAGCACCAGCAGCGCGACGGTGGCCAGGGAAAACCTCAGCGCCAGAAAATACAGCGGAGTGATGCCCGCCAGCGCCGATTTCACGAGCACGAAGGTGGCGCCCCAAATCAGCGTGTTCCAGACCAGCAGGGCCTCCGCCGCGCGCTCCCGGCTCACCGGCCAAGGCTCCCGGGCTCGGGCAGTTGAGGCCCGAGCAACAGCAGCAGCAGCAGGAAGATGCGCTTGAGACCGAGGTCGCGCCCTTCCGGCCGGAACCATTCCTGCGAGGTGTGCGCTCCGCCGCCCACTCCGCCGGCGCCGATGGCGATAGCGGGCGTGCCCAGCGAGAGTGGAATATTGGCGTCGGTCGAGGCGCAATCCAGGCGGGACCGAATGCCCAGGTGCGCGTCCACCGCACGGATATATTTGAGGATGGGCGCGTCGTCAGCCAGCGCCGCGGCCGGCCGCGAGCCGATCTCCTTGAGACGCGAAGTGACCGGACCGCCGCTGGCGCGCTGGTTCTCGGTCTCCCGGGCGCGCTCCACCGCCTGCTCCAGCACGCCAACGAGATGGTCCATCTTCTGATTGCTTTCCGAGCGGATGTCGATTTTGGCGCGCGCCGCCTGGGCGATCGCATTCACGCCCGCGCCGCCTTCGATCATTCCCACGTTGATGGCGGATTTGGGCGAACCCTCGAGCTCGGTTTCCGCGAACAGAGCCACCGCGCGGCACAGCGCATGCACCGGATTGCCGACGCCAAAGTCGCTCCAGCTATGGCCGCCCGGGCCATTGAACACGGCTTCAAAGCGCCGGCTGCCCAGCGCCCGGCTGGTGATGTGATCGGTGTTGGCGCCATCCGCCACCACGAACGCCGCGATCCGCTTGGCCAGCCCCGATTGCTTGCACAGATAGCGCATGCCGAGCAGATTGCCTTCGCCCTCCTCGCCCACATTGGCCACCAGCAGCGGGCTGAGCGCGAATTCGGGCAGGCTGGTGCCGCACTTCCAGGCGCGGGCGAAGCCGAGCAGCGAGGCCAGGCCGGCGCCGTTGTCGCATACGCCGGGGCCGTGGAACCGCCCGTCGGCGTCCACCTCGATTTCGTCCTTCGACCGCGCCGGAATCACCGTGTCCAGGTGCGCCGTGAGCGCCACGTACGGCCCATCGCCAGCCGCCGCGATCACGTTGCCCACGCGGTCGATCGAGGCCTCCCAACCGAGCGCGCGGAACTGCTCCAGAAACCAGGCTGCCCGCTCGGCCTCCTGAAACGTCGGCGCCGGCACGCGGCATAGCTCCAGGTGCCTTTCGTTGATCCACTGCTTCTCGCGCGTGAACCATTGCAGGCACTCCTTCACCCCGCGATGATCGGTCAATTGGTTGAGATTCGCCCCGTCTGCCGCGCCGACAGCCATCTGTTCGAGTGTAGCAGCCGTGCCCTTCGCATCGCGTTACCCGACCAACGGCGCGATCATAGCACCACCACCGGATGGTAGAGATTTGGCAGCACGGCTTCGCCGATGGCAACCAGATCGTTGTTGCGAGTCACGGCCTTGACGTAGCGCGAGGCCGGCTGCGAACGAAATGGAGAAGCCGGAAAATTGCGCCCGTTGCGGATCTGGCTGGCGGTCAGATCGTCGACAAAAACGGCGGCCATGCCGGGCAGCATTTGCGCGGCGGGAACCAGCGCATCGATCAGGCGTTCTTCGGCGGCAAGCGATTCCAGTTGCGGGATGGTGCTCGCCTGGGCGATTTCGAATTCGCCGCTCGAGAGGCGGCGCAGGTTTTCCAGGTGCGCGCCGCAGCCGAGCAGTTGGCCCAAATCGTGGGCGATCGCGCGCAGGTAGGTGCCGCCGGTACAGTGCGCGCGCACACGCGCCAGCGGGCCTTCCAGATCGAGCAGGGTAAGCTCGTAAACCTCCACCGGCACCGGCGTCAGTTCGACGGCGATGGACTGGCGCGCCAGTTGGTAGGCGCGGCGGCCCTCCACCTTCTTGGCGGAGACCGGCGGCGGGGTCTGCAGAAACTCGCCGCGGAAGCGTTCGAGCGCCTGTTCAAGCGCGGCCGGATCGAGTTGCGGCTCGGTCTTCTCGCTGGTTCGCTCGCCGGCGCGGTCGTAGGTGCGGGTGGACCAGCCGAAGCGGATCACGCCCTCGTAAACCTTGTCGCTGCGGGTGTAGAACTGCGCCAGACGCGTGGCGCGGCCGAGCACCAGCGGCAGCACGCCGGTGGCGATCGGGTCGAGCGTGCCCAGGTGGCCGATCTTTTTGATGCCGGTGATCCGGCGCGCCTTGCCCACCACATCGTGCGAGGTCCAGCCTTCCGGTTTGTCGATGACGATGGCTCCGTCCAAGCTTGTCCTTTCGGTACCGGTTGGGAGGCGCAGTGCCTGCCCCATTGCCCAAACACTAGCGCTTGCGCGCCATGCACACGTGCCCGAGCGTAAAATTGCGGTCGCGGTCCAGACCGTCCAGAAACGGCAGGATCAGGGCAGGCGGGACCACCAGGATCGCCGCCGGAATGAAGCCGAGCCAGCGAATGCCGCCTGTAAAGAATTGTAAGCCGTTGAGCAGCCGCCGCGCGAGCAGGCGGAAGTAGCCACCATGGGCGCGCATCTCGACCACTTCGAAACCGGCCTGCTCCAACAGCCATCGCAGGCCGTAGCGGGTGTAACGGAAGTAGTCGTGCGGCGCCTGGTGTGTCTCCCACTCCTGGGGCACGGCAACCAGCAACGGCGCGCCGCGGGCCAGCACGCGTCCGATTTCGGCCAGCGCGCGGGCGGGTTCGGCCAGGTGTTCGAGGGTGACGATGTTCAGCGCGGCATCGAAGGTGCCTTCGCGAAAAGGGAGGGCCGCCAAGTCGGCGATGGCATCGAGCCGGCTATAATCCCACTGGGCGTCTCCCACCGCCAGATCCACGCCGCAATAACGCTGCTGCGCGAAGTGGTGCTTGTACTGGCTCTCACCGGCGCCGGCATCGAGGACGCGCACGCCGGGCGGAAGGCTGCGCGCCAGAGCGGCCACGGCGTCTTCGATTTCGGCCTCGACCAATAGAACGTGCCGCCGCAGCGGGCCGGGCAGGCGGTAGGCGATGTCCTGGTATCTCATGGCTTGCGAGCCTCGATCGTCACCGTCGCGCCGGCACCCGCGGCGGCTTCCACAAGTGTAAATGGAACGGCGGCGGCCACCAGTGCGAAATACGCCAGGTCCTTGGCGATGCGCGCGGCGGAGCTTTCCTTCACGCGGCGGGTGCGGCGCCCCATCGGGTCCAGGCCCGGCGCCAGGCTGCTGGCCAGAGACGCCGGGTTGTCGCGCCAGGAAAAATATTTGCGCCGCAGAACCGTGAAGCCGCCGGATTCGAGCAGCCGCTCGAGGTCGCTCGAGCGGAAATCGAAGATGTGGCGCGGCACGTCCAGGCCGCTCCAGGCGCGGCCCAGCAGGCGGAACTGCCAGCAGGCGGCGTTGGGGGTCTGCGCAATCAACCGGCCACCCGGCGCCAACAGGTGATACGCCGCGGCTATGTAGGCGCGCGGGTCGTGGACGTGCTCGAGCACGTGAAACATGGTGACAGCGGCAAAGCCGCCGGCGCGCAGCGGGGCGTGCTCCAGCACGCCGCAAACGGCGGGCACTCGCTGGCGGCTCCAGGCGATGGCGGCGGCGGCGGCGGAATTGTCGAGCCCCACCACGCGAAATCCGCGCTCCCGCAGCATCCCCAACAACAGCCCGCCGCCGCAACCGACGTCGAGCAAGGGGCCGCGCACGCCGGAATCGCCCAGGGCGCGCTCGACGAAGTGCGCGTGATCGCGCAACACCAGGCGGCGGTAGGCCTCTTCCAGGCGGCCCGCGGCGGTTTGGTCGGGTGCGAACCAGTAATTTTCGGGATGATATTGGCGCGATTCGGCCGGGTCCGGCCGCGGGTCCAGACGCATCAGGCCGCATTGGCCGCAGCGGAGGATGGTGAAGCTGCGCGGGGTGGTTCGATGCTGGCGGTCGGTGGCGGGGAACAGCGCGGCGGCGCATTCGGAGCCGCACAGCAGGCAGGCGCTCATGCCACGTCCCTCAGGCGCAGCCGGTGGTCCCAGATCAGCCGCCGCACCTGGGCGGACGTGAGACGGCGGATGCGGCGCAGGCCGGTGCGTTTGCGGAGCATGCGCGGCGCCATGCCTAAAGCTTCGAGCTGGCCGGCCACTAATCCCCGCACCAGGCGCCATTTGCCGGCCAGCCCGGGAAAGTAAGCGGTGTCGCCCGCGCCGCGGCAGGCGGCCACCGCGCCGGCGGCCAAACGCGCCGCGAAGAATAGCGGATTCAGCAGCAGCAGGCTCCACGGAAAAAGTTTGATGGCCAGCAGCAGGCGGTTTCTTTCGATCAGTTGGAGGCGCCGCACCGAGTCCTTGCCCAATGTCGAGCCGCGGTGGTGGCGCACCACGGCTTGCGGCGTGTAGACGCATCTCCAGCCGGCGATGCGCGCGCGCAGGCCGAGTTCGGCATCGTCGCCATAAGCGAAGAAGTCCTCGTCGAATCCGCCAATCTCGTCCAACATGGCTTTGCGGTAGATGGCCGCGCAGCCGTCCGGCCAGAGCACTTCCTCTTCGCGATCGTACTGGCCATGGTCGACCGAGCCGCTGCCGCGTCCGCGATTCTGGCCGTCCGGGAAGATCAGATGGCCGGCCTTGTCGATGCGGCTCGAGTCTTCCCAAACCAGCACCTTGCTGGCGGCCATGCCGATATCCGGCGCGCCGGAGCAGGCCCGGTGAAGCGCGGCCAACCATCCCCGGCCGGCTTCGGCATCGTTGTTGATCAGCGCGATAAAGTCGCCCTGCGCGGCTGCGATGCCCTGGTTGTTTCCGGCGCAGAAGCCCCGGTTTTCGCGGTTGCGGATCACCCGAACGCCGAATTCCGCCGCCGCCATTTCCGCCGAGCCGTCCGCCGAGCCGTTGTCCACCACGATGACCTCGAATGCCACCTCGCCCTGCCTCGCGAGCGAGTCCAGACAGGCGCGCAGCAACTCCTTGCGGTTCCAGTTCACCACGACGACGGAGATCAACCGACTATGCTAGCAGGCGCCGCGCCACGCCGATCCGCCGCGGAAAAAACGGCGAGCTAAAGCATGCCCCACCAATAGATAAGCCGGCAAGCTAGAAGCATGTTCCAGCAAAACAGCGCCCGGTAAGGCACCGCGTTGTATCATGAAGAATAAGTGCAGGTTTCTGATTATGATGTCGGTCGGCGAGACTTTGCGGCAGGAGCGGCTACGGCGTAAGGTCCAGTTACAGGAGGTTTCCGAGGAGCTGAAGATCTCATCGCGCATGCTGGAGGCGATCGAGGCCGACGAATACGACAAGCTACCGGGCGGCGTTTTCGCCAAGAGTTTCGTGCGCCAATATGCGGGCGTGCTGGGTCTGGACGAGCAGGAGGTGGGCGCCCAATTCGAGCAGGCCGTGCAATCTCCCGAGTTGTCGCGTTTGGCGGATCTCAGGCAGCCTCGCGTCGCGGCTCGGCTGCCCAGGATGGATGACCAACGCTTCCGCAGCGGCCATCCGCGCAACGTCTTGCCATCGCTGATTGGGGTGGTGGTGGTGATGCTGATCTGCTCGGGAGTGTACGGGTGGTGGCAGCGGAATCGTCAACTCGCAGCGACCCGGCAGGAGATTCCGCGGGCAGTGGAAGCCCGTCGCGCGGCACCGGCGCCGGTCGCCCCAACCCAGCAGCCGAGCGCGCAAACGCCGCAGCCGCCGGCCGCCCCAACCCCCGCTGCTCCAACGCCCGCCGCCGACAACGCCCCCTCGGCGTCCGCGAGCGTCGCGACCGTCCCTCCACCGCCGGCATTCCAGCCGGGCGTTCCGCAGCCGCTGGCGCCGGACACCGAACCGCCCGGGACCGCGGCCGTGCGCGTCGAGTTGGTGGTCACCGAGCCGGTCTGGGTGAGCGTGCAGCGGGACGGCCGCTCCATCTATTCAGGCGAGCTCAAGCCAAAAGAAATCCGCACCGTGTCGGCCAACACCGAAGTCACGGTGAGGCTGGGCAACGCAGGAGGTCTGACGATTGTCCTGAATGGCAAACCGATTCCTCAGGCCGGGCCGGAAGGGCAGGTACGAACGGTTCAACTGACTTCGGGCGGTTTCCAGATCGTGGCGCCGGAGGCCCCGGACCCGGCTTCGGCTCCGCGCGCGCCGGCTCTCCTGGAACCTCTCTGACGCATCGATTCCCGCTGGCGTTTTCGCTCCAGCAGCAGCAACTCGCGGCGCCGGCGCAGCTTCACATGCTCATCCACTTTGCGCCAGAACTTGCGGAAATAGCTGACCGCCGAAAGCAGCGCGAAGAAGATCACGCCCCACATCATCCAGATCCCCGGCTGGTGCAGGGCGGGATGGCGGGTGCTGACCAGCAGGCACGAAATCGCCACCACCTGCGACAGCATTTTGGTCTTTCCCAGATCGCTCGCTTTGATGGTGTAGCTTTCCGCCGCCGCGATGGAGCGCAAGCCGGAAACGGCGAACTCGCGGCCAATCACCAGAATCGCCATCCAGCCCGGCAGAACACGCACCTGCACCAGCGAGATCAGCGCCGCCGAGACCAGCAACTTGTCGGCGATGGGATCGAGCAAGGTGCCAATCGTGGTCACCTGTTTCCAGCGGCGGGCCAGATAGCCGTCCAGCAGATCGGTGGCGGCGGCCGAAAGGAAAATGGCCAGCGCCAGCCATTCGTTGGTGACTGGCCAGTGCCCGATCGTGAAGCCGACGTTTTCCTCCAACAGCACCGCTACCAGCAGCGGCACGAAGAAAATTCGCAGAATGGTCAGCGCGTTTGGAAGATTCATCCGCCCACACCATTATGCCTCACGCGAGCCGCGCCGGGCTCTTAGGGCCGGTTGCGAAATAGCCGGTCCAATCGCCGGCGGAGCGCGACTGTGCAAGCCCATGAGCCGGCCCATCGCGAATTTGCGGACTTTTCCAAATAAAGTACAGCGGCCCCCGGAACAATCGGGGGGTGTCGCCCGTCTTAGCTTTAGTGCCCCGGCGCAGAATTCATTGGAACGCCTCCCTCTGGGAGGCCGCCCGCATCGCTCTCGATTCATTGCGCAAAAATAAGCTGCGCAGTTTTCTGACGCTGCTGGGAATCATTCTGGCCACCACCACGCTGATCGCCGTCACGGCGCTGATTCACGGCATGAACCAGTACATCGCCGACAAAGTTTCCAACATGGGGGCGGACGGCTTTCGCATCGTGCGCATGGCGTGGTTCGGCGAGTGGAATCCAAAGAAATTCTACGAAATGGACAAGCGCAACCCGCAAATCCGGGTGGACGAGTACGAGTTCATCCGGGAGAAGGCCACCCTGCTCAAAGACATCGGCATGATGACGCAGCGGCAGGCGCGGGTGGCTTTCAAGGGCAACTCGGTGGAGGGCGTGACGGTCAACGGCATCACCGACAACATTCCAGCTATCAATAACGTGCAGGTGGGAATCGGGCGCGGCATCACTTATGACGAAGTGCGGCGGCACATGCCGGTGGCGTTTATCGGCAACGACATTTTCACGCGCTTCTTCGGGGGGCAGGATCCGCTGGGGAAAACCATCTCGATTGAAGGCGACCCTTACGAAGTGGTCGGCGTGGCGCAGGCCCTGGGCAGCGTGTTCGGCCAGTCGCAGGACAACTTCGTGATGATTCCCGTGGAGAGCTATTTCAAGACCTACGGAGCGCGCAACGGGATTCGGCTGGTGGCCAAAGCGATGGACCAGCAACACCTGGCCGAGGCGCAGGACGAGGCGCGCGTGCTGCTGCGTTCTTATCGCCACCTGGGCCCCGCGTTGGACGACAACTTCGTGGTCTTCGCTTCGGAGACCTTCGTGACCCTTTGGGAGCGGCTCACCAAAACCATCGCGGCGATGGCGGTGGGCGTGGTTTCCGTGTTCATGGTGGTGGGCGGAATCGTAATCATGAACATCATGCTGGCGGTGGTGACGGAGCGCACGCGCGAGATTGGCATTCGCAAATCGCTGGGTGCGCGGCGGCGCGACATCCTGAATCAATACCTGGTGGAATCCGCGGTGCTCGCCGGGGCGGGCGGGTTGCTGGGGGTCGGAACGGCGTGGTTGATTGCGGTGGTGGTGCGCAGCTTTACCTCGGTGCCGATGTCGCTGCCCGCGTCGTCGATCGCCATCGGCGTGGGACTGTCGTCGGTGGTGGGGCTGTTCTTCGGCATCTATCCGGCGCGCAAAGCGTCCAAACTGGACCCCATCGAAGCGCTGAGGGCGGAGCACTGACCGTGCGGAAACTCGCTTTACTCAACGGCCTGAAGCTGGCGCTCGATACGATCTGGGGCCACAAGCTGCGCGCCTTTCTCACCGTGCTCGGCGTGATCATCGGCACCGGCACCATTATCGGCGTCAGCGCCATCCTCACCGGATTCGATTCTTCCATCGCCAACGTGCTCAGCAGTTTCGGCCCGAATTCGATTATCGTCTTCAAATTCGCGGTGGGCCCGCACGTTGGCAACCGGACCCCGGAAGAACGCACTCGCAAGGACCTGACCTACGAAAACGCCGTCGACATCAAGGAACGCTGCAAGGCGATCCAGGACGTTTCGCCCATGATCTTCCCCAGCGACACCGTCAACGTCCGCTACAAGGGTAACGACATGTACGACGTCAACCTGATGGGCGTCGAGGAGGCTTACGCGCGCGGCGGACAGGTGGACATTCATCTCGGGCGCTTCTTCGGCGACGAAGAGGGCCGGCGCCGCATGCCGGTGGCGGTGCTGGGCGCCGACATCGAAAAGGGGCTCTACGCCAACATGGACCCGATCGGCAAGACCATCCTGGTGGACGGCCACGAGTTTCTGGTGGTCGGCACCATGCTGCGCCCGGCCGCGTCCTTTTTTGGCGACACCGATAACCGCGTGCTGGTCCCCTATGGCATGATGCGCAAGATGTACCCCAACGCCAAGGAGATGGCCATCATAGCGACAGCTTACGATGGCCGGCTGCCGGAAGCGCTGGACCAGGTGCGCACCGTGTTGCGCATCGACCGCCACGTGCCCTACAGCAAGCCCGACAACTTCGCGCTCTCCACCGCCGAGCAGATGGTCGCCGATTTCCGCCAGATCACCTCCGTGACGTTTCTGGTGATGGCCGTGTTGAGTTCCATCGGCCTGCTGGTGGGCGGCATCGGCGTAATGAACATCATGCTGGTATCGGTGACCGAGCGCACTCACGAGATCGGCGTTCGCAAGGCGGTCGGCGCGCGGACCACCGACATCCTGATCCAGTTTCTGCTCGAAGCCGCCGTGCTCACCGGCCTGGGCGGCGTTGCCGGGATAGTGTTCGGCTGGGTCATTTCGCTGATCGCCAAGCTGCTGTTCACCTCGATACCGGCCAGCGTTCCACTCTGGGCCGCCGTCACCGGCGTGGTGGTCTCGGTGGCGACCGGCCTCTTCTTCGGCATCTGGCCCGCCAACAAAGCGGCCCGCCTGGACCCGGTGGAAGCGCTGAGGTATGAGTGAGCTACCTCATTCGGAGCGGCCGATCGGCAGCCGATGACACGTTATCTTGTTCGCCTTCGCTGTGACCAGCGCCTCAGATCGTCTCCGAACCCGGCGAGTATCTTCTGAACCAGTTCAACCACCGGACTTACTCATCCCGATTTCCCCGACATGCACACGCTCATACCCGAGGCCACGGAGGTTGAGTCGCGGCGTCTCGTTGGACTCCCTGATCGAGGACCAGACGAACCGCCGTGCCGCCGGTCAAGCGGCGTTACTCTCCGCAGCGCTGTCCTCAAGATTGGCGGCGGCGAATTCGAGTGCCTGCTGAACGTCGTCCGGCTCAAGCTCGGGATAGTTCCGGAAGAGATCGTCCCGGTTCGGATAGAGTGCCAGAGCCTCCACAACTCTTCGCACCGTCAGCCTCATGCCACGGATGCACGGCTGGCCGTTCATCTGGTTCGGGTTCCACGTTATGCGATCGAAGTGCTGCACGCTTCCTATTCTGATACATTTCGACGCGCGGATGTGCCGACAACGTTGGATTAGAACGCCGCCTTCGCCCTCCGCTCACTCCTCTGCTATCATTCTGGAAACCGCGCATTGCTATCGAACCGCGGCGTATCCGATGCCTTCGAACCCTCCCCCGCAGCCGGACCCCACCCGTTACTTGCCGGCGCTGCTGCTGCTATTCGGCTTGAGCGGCTGCTCGGCGTTGATCTATGAAATCGTCTGGTACCAGTTGCTGCAACTGGTGATCGGGTCGACTGCGGTTTCGCTCGGCGTGCTGCTGGCCACTTTCATGGGTGGGCTCTGCCTGGGCACCCTGGCCTTGCCGAGGGTGGGCCTGGCGCGGTCCGTGCACCCTTTGCGCGTGTACGCGTACCTCGAGTTGGGCATCGGCGCCGCAGCCGTGCTGGTGCTGCTGGTGATGCCGCTCGCGAACTATGCCTACGTGGCGGGCGTGGGTCACGGCATGCCGGCGATTCTGTTGCGCGCGGCTGTAGCTTCGCTGTGCCTGCTGCCGCCGACTCTTTTGATGGGAGCTTCGCTGCCCGCCGCTTCGCGGTGGCTCGAATCCACCCCCGAGGGCATTTCGCGAATGGGGCTGCTCTACGGCGCGAACACCGCCGGCGCCGTGCTGGGCTGTCTGCTGGCCGGGTTCTGCCTGCTGCGGTTCGCCGATATGACCACGGCAACCCTGTGCGCGGTGGCGATCAACGTCGCTGTGGCAATCGCCAGCCTCGCGCTCGCCCGGCGTGCCGGCGGCCGCTCCGGCGCGCCGACACCACCGCCAACCACCAAAGGCTACTGGCCGGCTCACGTCACCATCGCGATCTCGGGCGCCTGCGCGCTGGGCGCCGAAGTGGTGTGGACGCGGTTGCTCGGCCTGCTGCTGGGCGCCACCGTCTACACGTTCTCCATCATTCTCGCCGTGTTCCTGGCCGGCCTGGGAATCGGCGGCGCGGCAGGCGCGCTGATTTCGCGCGCAGTCCGGCCGCGCCTGGCGCTTGGGGTTGCGCAAGCGCTGTTGGTAGCGGCCATCGCCTGGACGGCATTTCAGATTTCCCTATCGCTGCCGTGGTGGCCGGTGAACCCGCTGCTGGCCACCGGCGCGGCGTACATGTTTCAAACCGACCTGGTGCGCGTCTTGTGGGCGATTCTGCCTGCCACGCTCCTGTGGGGCGCGAGTTTTCCGCTGGCGCTGGCGGCGGCCGCTGCGCCGGGCGAGGATCCGGGACGCCTGGTGGCGGGAGTTTACGCGGCCAACACGCTGGGTGCGATCTTCGGCGCGCTTGGCTTCAGCATCGTTTTGATTCCGTGGATCGGCACCGCCGGCGCCGAGCGCGCGCTCATCCTGCTGGCCGGCGCGGGCGCCCTGTTCATGCTGGCGCCGGCGATTCGCGCGAAATCCGGCGCGACAGCGGCGCTGGTGGCAGTTGCCGCCGTGGCTGGCGCATTCTATCTCGCCGCCCGGGTACAGCCGCCCCCGCCCATGCTGATCGCTTTCGGACGCCGTATCATGACTTCCGCCAGCCGGGCGAAAATCCTCTATTGGGGCGAGGGCATCAACTCGTCGATCGCCATTTCGCAGTGGGACGACGGCGCCGTGCAGTTCCACGTGAGCGGGAAGGTGGAAGCCTCCACCGAAAGTTACGACATGCGGCTGCAGCGCATGCTCGGCCACTTGCCGGCGCTGCTCCATCCCAACCCGCAATCGGTGCTGGTGGTCGGTTTCGGCGCGGGCGTCACGGCGGGAACTTTCGTGGTGCATCCGGAGGTGCGGCGCATCGTCATCTGCGAAATGGAGCCGCTGGTTCCCCCCATCGCCGCCCACTATTTCGGCCGCGAGAACTTCGACGTCATCCAGGATCCGCGCACCCGCATCGTCTATGACGACGCTCGCCACTTCGTGCTCACCACGCCGGAGAAGTTCGACATCATCACTTCCGATCCCATCCATCCCTGGGTGAAAGGCAGCGCCACGCTTTATTCGCGCGAGTATTTCGAGCTGGTCAAGCAACACCTGAATCCGGGCGGCATCGTCACCCAGTGGGTGCCGCTGTATGAGAGCGACGCGGATACGGTGAAAAGCGAGATCGCCACTTTTTTCGAAGCCTTCCCGCATGGAACGGTGTGGGCGAACGAGTTGAACGGCGGCGGTTACGACCTTTTTCTGCTGGGCCAGGTCGAACCGATGCGGATCAACCTGGATCGACTCGAGGCCCGCCTGGCGCGGCCGGATCATGCGCGTGTGGTGGCCTCTTTGCGCCAGGCCGGCTTCCATTCCCTGCCGGACCTGCTGTCGGTTTACGCCGGGCAGGCAGCCGAGTTGCGGCCGTGGCTCGATGGCGCCCAGATCAACCGCGACGGCAACCTACGCTTGCAATACCTGGCCGGGTTGGCCCTGAATCATAGCCAGGAGAATTCGATCTACAACGAGATCGGGAGTTACCGGCGTTTTCCCGGCAACCTGTTCGCCGGCTCGTCGGAGGCCGAGCTGGCCGCCCTGTTCACCGCCATGGCCACCGGCCAGCATCGCTGACGCCGAACGGCTGGGTAGCGCAGTGGGGCGGGCGCTTTCGCCTGCCAACCGGTTTTCGCAACTTCCGATGCGCGCCGATGCACCGCGCGCGTGGTACAAAGTGCGTATGCCTTCTTTTCGCGTCGAGACGCCGCAGGGGTGTTATGACGCCATCGTAGAACGCGGCATCATTGGCCGCGCCGCTGAATTCGTGCCCGCCCGCGCCGGCAAGGTATTCGTGGTTTCGACCGATGACGTGTGGCGGCATCAGGGCGCGGCGCTGACCACGGGCCTGCGCGATGTGGCGCACGAAGTTCTCTACCTGCCCGGCGGCGAAGAAAACAAGCGGATGGCGCCGCTCGAGGACCTGGCGGAGCGGATGGTGCTGGCGGGCGGCGACCGATCGAGCGTCGTGGCCGCCTTCGGCGGCGGCATTGTCACCGACATGGGCGGCTTCCTGGCGGCCATCTTCATGCGCGGCATTCCCGTGATTCAGATTCCCACTACGCTGCTGGCGCAAGTGGATGCGGCGGTGGGCGGCAAGACCGGAGTCAACCTGGAGAGCGGCAAGAACCTGGTGGGCAGCTTCCACCAGCCAATCGCGGTGTTGATCGATCCCGCCGCGCTCGACACTTTACCCGAGCGCGAATATCGCGCGGGGTTGTGGGAAATCGTCAAGGCCGGGATCATTCGCGAGCCCGAGCTGTTTGATTTCCTCTCCCGGCGCAGTGAGGATGTGCTGGCGCGGAGACCGGAGGCGGTGGACCGCATCATCGCCGATTCGGTCCGCATGAAATGCGAAGTGGTTTCGGCCGACGAGCGCGAGGGCGACCTGCGCCGCATTCTGAATCTCGGCCACACCTTCGGACACGCGCTCGAGGCGGAAACCGGCTACCGCCGTTTCCTCCACGGCGAGGCAGTGGCCTTCGGCATGCGCGCGGCCGTGCGCCTGGGCGAAAGCGCGGGGCGCCTGTCCGCCGCCGATGCCGCGCAAATGCTCGAAGTCATCGCGCGATACGGGCCGATTCCCTCGCTCGACGGAATTGCCGCGGAGCGCTTGCTCAAGCGCCTGGTGCACGACAAGAAGACCGTGCGCGGCAAAGTCCATTTCGTGCTGCCGGTGCGCGTCGGCGCGGCGGAGGTGGTCGCCGGGATCGACGAACCTCTGGTGCTTGAGGCGATCAGGTTCGCTCTTTCATGAAGGGTACTACGCCGGAAGGCGCGCGCGATGAGCGGGAGGCCGCGCTCTGGGTGCGGGACATGTTCGGCCGCGTGGCGCACCGCTACGACCTGGCCAATCATCTGCTGTCCTTCAACATCGACCGGTACTGGCGCGCCCACACGGTGAAGCGGGTGCGGCACATCCTGGAGCGGCCCCAAGCGCGCGTGCTGGATATCTGCTGCGGAACCGGCGACCTGGCGCTCACGCTCGCCCGTGCCCGCCGCGGGCTGGTGCTGGGCTCGGATTTCTGTCATCCCATGCTGCTGGCGGCGCGGCAAAAGGCCGACGCGCGGCAGGCACGCACAGCCTTCTTTGAAGCCGATGCCTTGCGCCTGCCGCTGGCCGGCGGCTCGGTCGATCTGCTGACGGTCGGATTCGGCTTTCGCAACCTGGCCAACTACCCGGCCGGTCTTGCCGAAATGCGCCGCGTGCTGGCGGCGGGAGGCATGGCCGCCATCCTCGAGTTTTCGCAGCCGCCCAACCCAGCCTTCGCCGCGCTCTACAACTTCTACTCGCGGCGCATTCTGCCGATCGCCGGTGGCGCGCTTTCCGGGTCGCGCGACGCTTACGCTTATCTGCCGGAATCGGTGCGCAAGTTTCCCGCCGCCGCGGAACTGGCCGACCAGATGCGCCGCGCCGGCTTCGGCGAAGTCAGCTACGAATATCTCACCGGAGGCATTGTCGCCCTGCACCTCGGCGTGGCCGCCTGAGCATAGCTCTTTTTGGCTAGCAACTTGCGGGCCGGCCGGCGGGTCGAGACAGTTATAATGCGAACCAGTGGGCCGGGCGTCGAGCGCCCTCGCTCAAAAATCCGCGCCGCCGGGTTTCTCGCAGGAGAGTATCATGCGCTCTTGGTCTTTCTTTCTACTTGTTGCCGCGCTGGCCGCGCAGACCCAGACCAGCGAGGTAACCACGCGCGAAGTAGTGCCCACCTTTCAATCGACGGTCAACCTGGTGCGCGTGCCCGCGGTGGTTCGCGACAAGCAGGGAAACCCCGTCGGCAATTTGCAAAAGCAAGACTTTCATCTTACCGATCGCGGCAAGCCGCAGGAGGTTGTGCAGTTCGCCGTCGAGGGCAGCGCCGTCCCAAAACCGGCCCCGCCAGCGGCCGCCCAATTGGAGATCCCGCGCGAGTCCGCCGGCGAAGGCCCCAAACGCGTGGCTCCCGCTCGCTTCGTCGCCTTTGTCTTCGATGACGTCCATCTCAGCCTCGGTGACTTGACGACCGTGCGCGCGGCCGCCTGGAAGCACATCGAACCGGGAATCCCGCCGCAGGAACGGGTGGCCTTGCTCACGCTCTCCGGCAAAACATCGCTCGAATTCACCAATGACGTTGCGAAGTTCCGCGAGGCGCTGATGAAGGTCATGCCCGTGCCGCCCCGCGTGCATTTCCCTCCCGCCAGCTTCTTCGTGGCGGACTGGTGGGTGAATCGCGAATCCGAGAACCAGAATGCCGCCGCGTCCCAGGCGCTGACGTTGCAGATCGGCATTACCAACGATTGCCTCAACAATCCCCCTAATGCCGCCGAAATAGCCAAGAACAGTCTCCACGAGGCGATCAATGAGGGCCGGGGCGATGCCATCAATGCCTTCCACATCCTCGGCAACGCGGTGCGGCTGCTCGGCGCGATGCCGGGTGAACGGGTGATGATTCTGGCATCGCCCGGCATGCACCTGCCATCCGAGTTGCAGAAGGACCTCGACGAATCGATCGAGCGCGCCACGCACCTGGGCGTGGTCATCAACACGCTCGACGCGCGCGGGGTGTATACGGTCGAAGCGGGCGCCGAGGTTCAAGGCTGCCACACGACGACCCCCCAGACACAAGAGCTCCTCGCCAGGTTCAACCATGACGAGGTCAGATCGCAGGGGATGATTCTGGGCGACCTGGCTTATGGGACCGGCGGCACCGCCCTCGCCCAGAACGATTTCGTGGCCGAATTCGACCGGCTCTCCAACCCGCCCGAGTACGTCTATTATCTGGGCTTCTATCCGAGAGACCTCAAACCAGACGGAAAGTACCACGAGATCAAAGTGACGCTGCCGAACGGCAAGGGCCTGTCCGTCGAGGCGCGCAAGGGTTACTGGGCGCCATCCCATCTGGAGGACGCCGCCGCAACCGCTACCCGGGAAGTCGGCGAGAGCGTGTTCTCCCACGATGAAGTGCGCGACTTCCCCATCGACATTCACACCCAGTTTTACAAGACCAGCCCCGAGGAAGCCAGGGTGAAAGTCGCCGCCCATTTCGATATCGCACAGCTTCCGTTGCGCAAGCAGGACGAGCGGAACCGCGACGATCTGACCCTGGTGTGTGCGCTCTTTGACGCCAACGGCAATTACATCAAAGGAACCCAGAAGATGGTGGAGCTTCGGCTGAAGGACGAAAACCTCGAGCGGCGGCGCAAGGCCGGCATCACCGTGAACAGCGAGCTTGACGTCAAGAGCGGCCCTTACATGATTCGCGTGGTCGTCCGCGACGCCGAAGGCCACCTGATGGCCGCCGCCAACGGAGCGGTGGAAATCCCATGAAGACCTGGCCGCAAATGTGGCGCACGCACTCGTGCGTGCCGCGTCGGCACTCCTGCCGACGCCCGCTGCCCCAAGGCGCAGAAGCGTCGAGAAGAATCTCGACGCGGCACGCACGAGTGCGTGCGCCACGGCGGCAACCGCGAAGCTATTCGTGCGCGAGGCTCCTGCTGCCCCTCCTCTTCCTCTGCGCCCCGCTGCTGGCGCAAACCGGTGGTTCCGGCACTCCCGGCACGGAAAGCCTGAAGCTCAAAGCCGAAGCGCGCCTGGTGCTGGTGGACGCGGTCGTGACCGGCAAGAAAGACGAACCCATCCACGGCCTGACCGCGAAGGATTTTCACGTCTCCGAAGATGGCAAAGAACAGACCATCACCGCTTTCCAGACTCGCACCGGACCCGCGACGCCGGGAATGAGCCGGCAGCAGCACTTCGTCCTGTTATTCGACGGAAGGTCCAGCTACCAACAAAAACAGTCCATCGACGATCAGAAATGGATCCAGCAGGCCGCCGCCAAGTTCATCGCGGACAATGCCGGACCCAACCGGCTGATGTCTATCGCGTATTACAGCTCCGGGTGCATGACCATCGCCGCCCAATTCACTGCCGACGTCGGCCAGCTTCAGCACGCGTTGGGCGCCTGGGCCCAGATCAACCAATGCCCCGACGTCCCCGAGCTTTACGATCCCCGTGGCGATTTGCAGGCGCGCTACTACGCCCAACTGGCGAAGGACCTGGCCCATGTGTCGGGCCACAAAGCGCTAGCCCTGTTTGTTGCCGAGGCTCCGCCGTCCCAGGACGCCAGCAGCGCTGCGGCGGCGCCGCCCGTTCCTTCGCTGTACCAAAGGCGCCAGCAAACCGAGCGGAACGCCGAAGCGTACCAGGATCCGTTTAAGATGGAACTCGCATTTCGCAAGGCGGATGTCTCGGTCTACCCGGTTGAAGCGCAGTCCGGCGCCGCAAATCCGGGCTGGGCGCTCCACCTGGCCGACTCGACCGGCGGGCACGAGCTCAGCCACGGCAACGATGTGGTCGCCTCTTTCGATCAATTCGCCCGCGAGCAGGACGAATCCTACACGCTCGGCTACGTGCCGCAGGATTCTCCGGAAGGGAGCTGCCACGAGCTCAAGGTCACCGTCGACCGGCCCGACGTCAAAGTGCGCGGGCGCAATCTGTATTGCAACGTCCGCGAGATCACCCTGGCTTCAACCAACCCTCTGGAAGCGGAGCTGGAGAATCTGGCGGCTTCGCCGCACGCCGGCCAAACCGCGGCGTCGGCATCCATGCCGTTCTTCTATGAGACCGGCGGCGTGGCGCGAGTCGACCTGGCGCTCGAAATACCCGCGCCCGTTCTCGATCCGGCCGAGGTGAACGGCAAACTGCGCGCCACCATGGACGTGCTCGGCCTGGCATACAACCTGGGAGGCGGTGTGGCCGCGCGGTTCGGCGACACTGTGCGATTCGATTTCGACAGCCGCCAGCAGTTCGACAGTTTTGTCCAGCACCCGCTCCATTACTACCATCAGTTTGAAGTCGCGCCGGGCCATTACAGGTTCAAGCTGATCTTCCGCACGGCCAAGGATCGCTACGGCGTGGTGGAAACGCCGTTGACGGTGGATCCTTTCGATGCCGGGCAACTCGGCCTGAGCGCCATCGCCCTCAGCCGCGACGTGCAGCCAATCTCGCAAGACGCCGTGGATGAGGAGATCGAGGAAGGGAAGAAGCCGCTGATCTTTCGCGGGAACCGCATCATCGTCTCCGGCTCCGATGTTCTGCCGAAGACCGGTACGGCCGAAGCCTACTTCGAAATCTACGAGCCGCCCGCGGCGGGCGCCGCACCGGTCCAGTTGACCATGCATCTGCGTCTGCTCGACGCGCAGAGCAACCGGCAGAAATGGGATTCCGGCGAGGTCGACCTGAGCGCCCTGGCCAAGCCCGGCAACCGCATGATTCCAGTCGCGCTCAAATTGCCTGTCTCGGATCTCCCGCCGGGAACCTGGCGCGCCGAACTGACCGTGAAGGATTCCGCCGGTGGCGAGACCGCCCGCAGCATGCAGTTTCGGACGGAGTGACGCCGCTGGCCGGTGCTATCTCCCGGTGAAACAGGTCGAAAAAGCCATTCGAAGCAACGAGCGCACGGCCGCACAAAACACCAGGAAAATGGCCAACCCGAGAATGTAAAAGGCCAAGTCCGCTCCGCTGACACGATGAATCCCGAGATAGCCGAGGAGGATACTGCAGTGGTCAACCATGGACCGCCTCCCCAAGGTCTTCCGCCTGGTGCGGGTGCCTGCCAGCGGCCAATTCGCAGAGCAACTGAGCCGCCGCCTTCAGTTCACCGATCGCGTAGAGCCTTTGGGCCCGCTCCTTCTTGGCGTCGCTGTCGGAGAGCCGCTTCCCGGCCGCACCGGCATAGTAAGATTGCGGGTTCAGTGTGCCGCGAGAGAGGCGGGAAGAATCGTTCATGAGTTGAGTTTACGCGGCTGTTGATCTTAGCAAAATCCCCCATCGGTCCTCAGTGTTTCAGGACTACTGGGCTATTCCTCTAGAACTTTAGATCTACGACTTAGTCTCGTCGCGCTCCAAGGACAGGCGGCAGGAAAGACCATCGGCGCGCAGGTGCACCTAGGAAACAGCCGGCTTAGGCTATGCTTGACATCATGACGCCAAGACTCAAGAGGGTCCTCGAAGCCGTATTCTGGTTTGTTCTCGGTCACCTGAGCTGCGCCGTTCTCCATCACATGGGGGGACACGGGCCGCTTGGGTTCAGGTGATTTCGGGCAGCGCCAGAGTTAATCCGAATCGCCGATGAGGGTGATCGAACCGATGCCGCCCTGCACATCTACCCGCACCTTGACTTTCGCCGTGGCGTAAGCATCGTTCTCCCAGTGGTCGCCTACCTTTTTGAGCCCGCGGGTCTTGACCTCGCCGATGCCGCCTTCGGCGTTGGCGTAAACACCGGCGCCCGCGGGCAGTCTCACCACGGCCTCGCCGATGCCGCCCTGAATATGCACGTTGTAATCGCGTTGCGGCCGCCCGCGCAGGTCCAGGTTGAGCTTGCCTACACCCATCTGCACATCGACCGACCGCAGGTTGAGAGAGCCAAGGTCGAGCTGCGCTTCGCCGGCGCCGAAATTCACCCCGAAGTCGAGCGCCGTCTCCCGGTTGAACCGGAGGTCCCATTCGTACTTGCTCCGGCCCGGGCTAAAGTTGTGGCGGGCGTTGCCCTGGTCGATGGTCAGCGTGCCGGCATCGTACTTCACGACCGGCTTCCAGGACGGCACGTTGTAGGTGAAGTAGGCCTGCAGCAGCTTCTCCGTGCCGCTGCCCACTTGCAGCTTGCCGGCGCCCATGTTGAGGTTGACTTTCACCACCTCGGAGCGGTCCTTGTCGAGGTGGAACGAATCGTATTGAAGCGGCCCTGTGGGGGTGCTGTCGATGACGCAACCGGCCAGGCACAGCGCCATCCAGACCAGCAGCAGACTTTTCGCGATCATGGCGTCTCCTCGCACCGGCCGGGCGAAACGCGCTCATCCGCCGGCACAACGAACTTCCTAAGCATACGATACGCTTCGAAACCGCCGCATGTTCCTTCGCTTGGCCGGGCCGGTCCTCCTGCCTGCCCGAACCGGCCATCAACTGTGGACGAAAGGCGCGAGCGTCACGCGAAGCGCATGCTACAATAACCAAACCGGCGAGAAAAAATGGAACGTCTGAGCAAGCTCATTCGCGGTTTGAGACTGCCCGGCGAGATGATCACGGAGAGCGATCTGGCCTGCGCGGCATGGCCGCAGGCGGTGGGTAAACGCATTGCGGCCCACACACGCGCGGCCAAGCTGGTGCGGCGGCGGCTGGTGGTGGAAGTGGAAGATCAAATCTGGCAGCGGCAGCTTTTCGTGCTGGGCTATCACATTGTGCGCAACCTGGAGCGGCAGCTCGGCCCGGACGTGGTGGAGGATTTGGAATTCCGGGTGGTGCCGCGGCGGCGCGAACCGCAGCGGGCGGCCCAATCCACGCCGGCGCTGGCCGCCGATGAAGCGGACGCGATCGCCGACCCGGTGCTGCGCGGCCTCTACAAAGCTTCCCGGACAAAGGCGCTGGCGTGAAGATCACAGAACAGGAAGTCCGCTACGTGGCCGGCTTGGCCAACCTCCGGTTGAGCGACGCCGAGGTGGCGAAGTTCCAGGTGGACCTCGACCAGATTCTCGAACACATGGACAAGCTGAACGAACTCGATACGGGCAGCGCCGCTCCCATGTCCCAGGTGCTGTATGAGGCGGAAGATACGGCCACGCTGCGGCCCGACGTGCCAGTGCCGCCGCTCGGCAACCAGGCCGCCCTGGCCAATGCGCCAGACTCCGGAGCCGGGTATTTCAAGGTGCCCCAAGTGATCGAACGCTGAGGGCATGTTGAGATGTAAGAAACGCGCCCGCCAGCGGGCGTTGGCAAGCTTGAAGCTGCCCCACCAAAATGGAAATCGCCTGTTTAACCATCGATGAAATCCGCGAAGGCCTTCTGGCGCGCCGTTTCCGCGCCGAGGAACTGGCCGCCGAGGCGCTGCGCTTCGCCGAAGAAGAAAACCCCAAGACCGGCGCCTATCTGCATTTTTCGCCCGAGCGCGCGCTGACCGCGGCGCGGCGGGTGGACGAAAAAATCGCGCGCGGCGAGGATCCCGGCGCGCTGGCGGGAGTGCCGGTAGCGGTGAAGGATGTGATTGTCACGCGCGGCATTCGCACCACCTGCGGCTCGAAGCTGCTCGAGAATTACATTCCGCCGTATGACGCCACCGCCATCGTCCGCCTGGAGGAGGCCGGCGGCCTGATCATCGGCAAGACCAACTGCGACGAGTTCGCGATGGGCTCTTCGACCGAGAATTCGGCCTTCGGGCCGGTGCGCAATCCGGTGGCGCCGGACCGCGTTCCGGGCGGCTCGAGCGGCGGCTCGGCGGCGGCCGTGGCGCAGGGCACGGCGGTGGTGGCGCTGGGTTCCGATACGGGCGGATCGATCCGCCAGCCGGCTTCCTTCTGCGGCGTCTCCGGCGTCACGCCCACTTATGGCCGCGTTTCGCGGTACGGGCTGACCGCCTTCGCCAGCTCGCTCGACCACATCGGGCCGTTCGCCCGCACGGTGAAGGATGCGGCGCGCGTGCTGGGCGTGATCGCCGGCCGCGATCCGCGCGATTCCACCTCCGCCGAGGCCCCGGTGCCGGATTACACCAAGGCCCTGGACGGCAACGTAAAAGGGTTGAAGCTCGGACTGCCCCGCGAGTATCTAAAAGATATGACGAGCGAATCCGGTAGCCTGATCTACCGGGGCGTGGAAGTGCTGCGACAACTTGGCTGCGAAGTGCGCGAAATCGGCTTGCCCCATACGGATTACGCCATCGCCAGCTATTACATCATCGCCACGGCCGAGGCCAGTTCCAACCTGGCGCGCTACGATGGGGTTCGCTACACGTTTCGCTCCGCCGATTCGGCAAGCCTGGCCGAGATGTATCGCAACACACGCGGCGAAGGGTTCGGCGCCGAATGCAAGCGGCGGATCATGCTGGGGACTTATGTGCTCAGCGCCGGCTATTACGATTCTTACTACCTGAAGGCGCAGAAAGTGCGCGGCCTGATCGCGCGCGATTTCCGGCAGGCATTCGAAGAAGTGGATGCCGTGGTGGCGCCGGTATCGCCCTTTCCCGCTTTCCGCCTGGGCGAAAAAGTGGACGATCCCCTGGCCATGTACTTATCCGATATTTTCACGATTACCGGCAGCCTGGCGGGCATACCGTGCATGAGCGTTCCGTGCGGCCGCACCGCCGAAGGCTTGCCGGTGGGGATGCAACTCCTGACCCGGCATTTCGGCGAGACCACCATGTTCCGCATTGCCGATGCGTTTGAAAAAGCCGGCGGATTGAATTAGAACCGGGGCGGGCCGGGCATGCTCCGGTCCATACACAATCACCTGTAGGGTCCGGGCATGCCCGGACCGAGGGGAAACACGCACAAGGAGAGGGACAAACTATGCCATTCGCACTTCCACCACTGCCGTACGCGCCCGAATCGCTCGAGCCGTACATCGATAAGACGACCATGGAAATTCACCATGGCAAGCACCACAACGCTTACGTCACCAACTTGAATAAGGCGCTGGAATCGGCGCCCGCGCTTGCCGGCAAGACCGTCGAGGAACTGCTGGACGCCAATCTCGCCATCGTCCCGGAAAGCATCCGCACCGCCGTGCGCAACAATGGCGGCGGCCACATCAACCACTCGATGTTCTGGAAAATCATGAAGCCAGGTGGAGGCGGTCCGCCGGTGGGCAACGTGGCCGATGCCATCGCCGGCACGTTCGGCAGCTTCGACGCGTTCAAGGAGAAATTCAATCAGGCCGCGACCACCCGCTTTGGCTCCGGCTGGGCGTGGCTGTTGAAGTCGGGCGGAAAGGTCGAGATCTCCTCCACGCCCAACCAGGACAGCCCGTTGATGGAGGGCAAGTTCCCGGTGATGGGCCTGGACGTCTGGGAGCACGCCTACTATCTGAAGTATCAGAACCGCCGGCCCGATTACATCGCCGCATGGTGGAGCGTGGTCAACTGGCCGGAAATCGAATCGCGCTTCAACTCGGTGAAGTAAGTCGAGGTGGGACAGACGATCGGTTTTTGTCGTCTGTCAAGGTCTCGTGTTTGGCCAACCATGACAGACCACGAAGGGCGATGGTCTGTCCTACTTCCCGGCCCCTACGGAATTCGGCCGGCCGCCGCGCGCACGGCGTCCCGCTCCACGCGGAGCGACCCGGTCCTGCGATAATAGGCAGGCGTCACGGGTTCGACATGCAGAAATACGACCTCATCGTCATCGGCTCCGGTCCGGCGGGACAACGGGCCGCAATTCAAGGCGCCAAGTGCGGCCGAAGCGTGGCGGTCGTCGAGCAGCGCGAGATTGTCGGCGGCGCCTGCGTCAACACCGGAACCATTCCGAGCAAGACCATCCGCGAAGCCGTCCTGCACCTCTCCGGCTATCAATACCAGGGCATCTACGGCATCAACTACCACGTCAAGGATAAGATTTCCATCGCCGATCTGGGCTTCCGCGTCAACCAGGTGATCAAGACGGAAGTGGATGTGACGCAGGCGCAGCTTGCGCGGAACGGCGTGGAAGTGATCTACGCACGCGCCTCGTTCCTCGATCCGACGCACGTCCGGGTGGAGAACGCGCGCGGCCAATTGGACCTGGAGGCGCCGCTGATTCTGATCGCCACCGGCACCAAGCCGGCCGCCTCCCCCGCTGTGCCGATCAATGGCCGCAACATCATCAACAGCGACCAGATTCTCAACATGCCGGAGATCCCCAGGACGTTCATCGTGGTGGGTGGCGGCGTGATTGGGGTGGAATATACGTGCATGTTCGCCATCCTGGGTTCGCGGGTGATCCTGGTGGAGAAGCGGCCGCGGCTGCTCGAATTCGCCGACCAAGAGATGGTGGAAGCGCTCTCCTACAACCTGCGCGACCACCGGGTGACGATGCGCTTGAACGAGGAAGTTGCCAGCGTGGAAGAGGCGCCGGGCGGCGGCGTGGTGGCCAACCTGAAAAGCAACAAGCGGATTGCCGGCGACGCGCTGCTATACGCGGTGGGCCGCCAGGGCAACGTGGATGATTTGAACCTGGCCGCCGCCGGTCTGGATGCCGATGCCCGCGGGCGGATCTCGGTCGACGAGAACTATCGCACCAAGACACCCAACATCTTCGCCGCCGGAGACGTGATCGGCTTTCCCAGCCTGGCTTCGGTTTCGATGGAGCAGGGACGCATCGCCGCCGCACGCGCTTTCGGGCTCGAGATCGTATCCAACCGCGCCACCTATCCTTACGGCATTTACACCATTCCCGAGATTTCGTTCATCGGCAAGACCGAGGAACAGTTGACCGAAGAGGACGCGCCGTACGAAGTGGGCCTGGCCTACTATCGCGAGACCGCGCGGGGCCAGATTCGCGGCGATACCACCGGCCGGCTCAAGCTGATCTTCCATCGCGAAACGCGCGAGTTGCTGGGTGTGCACATCATCGGCGAAGGCGCCAGCGAGCTGTTGCACATCGGCCAGGCCGTGATGATTCTGAAAGGCACCGTAAATTATTTCGTGGATACCGTGTTCAATTATCCGACTTTGGCCGAATGTTATAAAATGGCGGCCTTCAACGGTATCAACAAGCTGACGCGGATTTGAGGAGGCCGGGATGGGTTTGCGCATAGGGGTGTTGGTCACCAGTTACGTCTGGGCCGGTGCGGTGGAGGGAACCAGCCTGGGCGCCGTGCGATCGTACCCGGAGCTTGGCGACGCCGACCGCATCGATCTGAAATCGCTGCACGCGGACGAAATGATCACCGCCATCCGTGGGCTGATCGCCCAAGTGCGGCAGGGCGCGCCGGTGGATTCGGTGGGCGCCGGACTTCCCGGCGTGGTCCGCAACGGCGTGATCGAAGAAGCGCCCAACCTGGGCCAGTTGAAAGGGCTCGCCATTGCGGCGCGCCTGAGCGAGGCGTTGAAAGCCGACGGCATCGATGCGCCGGTCACCGCGCTGAACTCCGCCGATGCCATGGCCGCCGGCCTCGCCGCCACCCGCGGCGCGATGGAAAAGCTGGTGCGCGTCTGGTACCTGGGCGACGGCATCGGTTTCGGCCGCTACCCGCGCGGCGAAGGCGTTTGGGAGGGCGGCCATACCGTGGTGTCGCTCGACCCCAAGGAACGCTATTGCGGCTGCGGCGGCGTGGGACACCTGGAAGGCATCATGGGCAACCGTGCGATTCGCCTTCGGTTCCTCGATATGGAGCCGGAAGAGGTGTTCGCCGCAGCGCGCGGCAACGATGCCCGCGCGGCCGCTTTCGTCCGCCTGTGGCACCGCGCGCTGGCCGCCGCCACGGCCACCAGCGTGCACCTGGATGGCCCTGGCCGCTTCTACCTGGCCGGCCCCAACACCGACTACATCGATGCCGGTCTGCTCGGCATGTACCTGCAGGAAATGGTGAAGATGAGCTCGCTGCAGGGCAGCCTGTTCGAAATCGTCCCCGACAGCCACGATCTGGCGCTGATCGGCGCCGCCGTGTGCGGCGCGATGGGGTAGGCCAGGCGGGCAGAGTCACCAGTATCTTTGAGCCGTGGGGCAGGCTCTTTCGCCTGCCAATGGGATGCCCATACTACTCGATCTGTAACTGGTCGCCGGGCTGGGTTCCCGTCGGTCGAACGCTTCCGGCGGGCAGTTCCAGCACGGAGAAAGCCCACATGCATCCGCTGACGCGCCATGGCGGGACGGCATGCCGCACTTTTCGCACCCGCCGCCGCCTGTCCAGATACACCAGGTCAATCGCAAACTTCATGAAGAACGTGTGAACCGATTGGCAGGGGATGACTGGCGGCGGGACAATCCAGAGGCCTTCGCCGGGGTTCAGACCCTTGTGTTTGAGCAAGCCCACCGAACGCGTCTCGCTCGAGTCCGCCACCGTCACGGCATCTCCCAACACGGCGCCGCGGGTCGCATTTCGCACTTGGACGATCAATCGCCGACTATAACATGGCTCGCTCCGGCGAGACGCGGCAAGTTCTCGATCACCACCGGTCGCGAAAATCCGGCGGACGTGGAAGCCCAGAGTTTGCCGTAGGTTAGCGGCGCGGATACGGGCGCAAGGCCGGCCGCGCTGCGAGCTTCGGCGGCTAGACTGAAATCGGCAGGAGGTTCCGCTTCCAACTCGTGTCCGAACCGGCGCGAGGGCCGCTCTTTCTCTCCGGAGGTATCATGATTCGCCGTCTGTTAGTCGCCGCTGCGTTGTCGATTTGTCCGGTGCTGGCCGGTCCGCCGTTAACCACCATTCAGGATGTGCTATATAAAGCCGATGGCACGCGTTTCAACGGCACACTCACCATCAGTTGGACCAGTTTCCAGGCGGTCGATAATTCCTCGGTCGTCACCCAGAGCAGCACCGTCAAAGTGCTGAACGGCAATCTGCGCGTCGAACTGGTTCCCAATACGACGAGCACGCCGGCGACCATCTATACGGTGACTTACAACAGCGATGGCTTCGTCCAGTTTCAGGAATCCTGGAGCGTGCCGTCCAGCCTGACGCCGCTGCACGTCCGCGACGTCCGCACGGCCCCGGCTTCGTCGGGCGGTTCGGACACCACGGACACCGGCACGACTTCGATTACCGAGGCGAGCGTGGTTGGGCTCGTGCCCGACCTGGGCGCCCGGCCGCTGGAAGCTCCGGGGTTTGCACCCGGTCACGTCGCCGTGATCAATTCGAGTGGCCAGGTGGACTCGGTGGTAGGCAACCCCTCCGACTGCGTATACGTGAACGGCTCGTCCGGCCCTTGCGGCAGCGGCGGCTCCGCGTACAACTTCGTCGACGGCGACTCGCCCGTCGGCGTGGTCGATGGCTCCAACACGACGTTCACGCTGAACGGGGTTCCCAATCCTGCCACCAGCGTCGCCCTCTATCGCAACGGCGTGCTGCAGAAGGCCGGCTTCGACTATACGCTCTCCGGTGGCGGCATCCAGTTCGTGGCGGCCTCCACGCCACAGCCGACCGACGTGCTATTGGCCAGCTACCGCACGGCCGCGAGCAATGGAAGCTCCTGGCCGGCGCCCCAAGTGCTGTGCAGCGGCACCGGGACCACCGCCTCGCTGGCCAGCCTGACGCCGCTAGCGGCGTGCGTCATTCCGGCCGGGTTGCTTACCCCCGGCGACGAGCTTGCAGTTCACTTCGATTACACCCACGCAGGCAGCGCAGGCGCAGCCGCCATTTCGATCCAGTGGGGCGGCACGACGGTCCTCAACGTCAGCGCGGTGGCCGCCGAGACCATGCTGACGGGGCGGCTGGACGCCGCCATCCTGACGACCGGCGCACAAGTTGGCTCCCAATCCTGGGGCGCCGTCACGAGTCTCGCCAGCGGCGTCGTGAGCGCACCCGATTCGTATAGCGCCGGGCTGACCTTGATGTTCCTCGGTTCGGTGGCCTCCGGCGCCGATGCAATCGCTCTGCAGCACTACTCCATCGTGCGAGTGCCGTAAGGAAGGGTGGCGCAAGGGTGTGCGACATAAAAGTGGGTAATCAGGTGTGCTTTTCGATCAAGCCGGTGGACGGACGAAAAGGGATTGATTCTCTGGCACGGCTGTGTCAGGAAAAGCCCCGCGGAGTTCGGCGGAGCTCAACCCGCTGAGTCACCTCCCGGTGAAGAGCGGTCTCGCCATCTCTTCGGCGGATGTGGACTGTGGATGCTCGGCTTTCCAGCGCATGGCCGCGGTGATGCGCGTGTGGCCGCTGGGATGATCGTAGAAGATGAACTCCTCGACGGGGCCGGGATCCAGCTTGCGGTATTCTCCCAATAGAGCGCCGTTTGCAGCGGACGCAAGCGGGTGAGGCTCTCGGCCAGGTTGCGCATCCGCGCCGACCAACCGAACCGCAGCAGCAGCCACATCACGATCACAGTCGACAGGAAATCCCACAGCTCGAGCCAATACGCGCCCTCGAAATAGGCATCGGAGGCGGGCCCGTTGTGCTGGCGGCATCTTAGCCAGATAGGCGTCAACGGCTGCCCATACATCGAAGGCGGCGGCGGCCGCGGCTCGGTTTGCGGGAATCGCAGCGGAGAGAGTGCCGGGTGCGCCTGTTTGTCCGGGTGCCAGCTCGGTGAACATCAAAACAGCCAAAAGAACAAAACGGCATGCGACAGTCATGGAGTCATGGTCATGGTCGTGTCATGGTCGCCGCGGCGCCAGGGAGGCGCTATTCGACCTGGATGTTGACCGGGTTGCTGCTCGAATCCGGAAATGTCAGGGACACTTCGACCGTGCCCAAAGGACAATTCTGCGGAATGGCCACGTTGATCTGGTACAGACCGGCGTAAGTCGGCGACAAGCCCGCGTACGCGACTGACGAGGGAGGAACGATGGTCTGTACATTGGGCCCCGCCAGCTTGGTGGTGAAAACCACGCTGGGCGTCACCGTCAGCCGCGCCAGCGGCTCCACAGCGGGGGCGGGCTGGCCGGTCGCGACTGCGGGACTGGTGGCCCCGAGCCCAATCGCAAAAATCGTGAGCACGTCGCCCGGCGAGGCCGGCTGGGTGACAAAGGCGGGAATGCTGATGCTCGACGGGAAGGGCAGCGAGTAGCCCTGCGAGGCATCCTCGATCGCTCCGTAGCCGCCAGTGCCGTAAAGCAGCAACAGCCGTGGCGCGCGCGCGGCCACGTTGACCGATACCGTATTGCCCGCTAGAGCTAACGGCAGCAGGGGATTGGGTTCGTTGGCGACCTGAACCAGCGCCGTTCCGGTGGGTATATCCACCGGTATCTGGAAATTGATCTGGCCGTAGGAAGAGTAATACAGCGGAGCCGCTTCGCCGTTCACGCTGACCGACGATCCGCCGAGAACGTACTGGAGCGGAGGCATCGGCCCGATGACCGGCTGCTGGAAGGAAAGCTCCTGGCCGAAGAGCGCGATGACATCGCCTGGCGTCACCGTAAAGCCGCTGCCGCCGAAGACCGCATCATCCACTACGCCCTGATAGAAAATGGTGGGCGCCCCCGCGGCCACCGCCTGGAAGGTCACCGGAATTATGGTTGGACTATTGGCCGCGTTAGAGGCGATGCTGACCGAGCCGGTGTAGATGTTGGGAGAAAGACCAGTCGGATCCAGGGTCACAGTGACGAGCGATCCCGAGAACGTCGCGGTAATCCCCGAACCCGAAGCGGTGACACCGCCGATCGCGAGTGCACCCTGCCCAAGATTGCTCAGCACGATGTATTGCGGGAGCGCCGGCGCGCCCGGCGCCAGTTGCACGGTGGGGGTCACCTGGGTGACCGAGGGCTGCGCGATGGGCAGCGTGGTCACGTTCATGGTCACCGGGATGGTCTTATTGTCGGGGCCAAAGCTGGAGCCCGAAGTGACGAGTGTGCCGGTGTAAGTATTGCCGGCCGTGTTAGTGGCCTGCGGGGTTATCACGATTGTGTACGGGAGCGTGGTCTGGAAGCTGCCGGCGCCGCTGAGCGTCAGTCTCAGCCAGTTCGCTCCATCCTGGGTAGTAGTCTGACCCGTAAGACAACCGTTGAGGTTTGGGCAACTGGCAGCGCCGAGGGAAAACGAAACGTCGACGGAGTTGGCGTCCGCTATGGTCGTGTTAGGCGGCACGTAAACATTCACGCTGGGCGGCACGGCGCCACCGATCAACACGGTCACCGTAATCGTCTGCGGCGCATCCACCGCGTTTGGCGCCATGACGGTGATGACGCCCGTATAAGGCGTCGCGGACGCCGCCAGCGACGCGGTATTCAGCGCAAAAGTCAGCGGAATGCACGACGTGGCCGCAGTGGTCGTGGTGCAGGCGCGCGGTGCGCCGACAAAGGGGGTGAGCCACGACGCTGACGAGCTGGACGAACTGAGGATCAGCGAAAGTGTGCCGTCGCCGGCGTTATACGCTTCCACCGTCTGGTTGATCCCGTTGGCGCCGGGAGCGATCGAAATCGGTCCGACCGTGGCGCTTACCAGGCGCAGCATGGGCGTAGCATCGAGCGAGCTGAGCCCTCCTATTGCCAAAACCGAGAAGAATACCGAACGAACGAGTTTCAGAGCCACTGCACTGTGCCTTTCTTATGTCTTATGCGCCGCGATGAAGCCGGCCACCAGTTTTGTCATGAGCACTTCCATTTCCACCGTGCGCGAACCAGCCGGACAAACCTTAGCGCATTCTGTTACTAAGACCCGCCAACAGCCGATTCCACTACAGCAGCGGCTGACAAAGGTCAAATTAAATCAAAGAGGGATCGCTGCCTGGCAGAGGAGATTCTACGCGATGGCCGAAGGGTCTTACTGGGGTATGGAGGGTCGCGGGTGTGTCATTTAGACCCACTCCAACGCACCTTTTTTATATGCCCAAATGTAACCGACCACCAGGATCCCCAGAAAAACCGCCACTTCCCCCACCCCGAACCAGCCGAGCGAACCATAGCGCACGGCCCATGGATAAAGGAAAATGGTTTCCACGTCGAAAATGACGAACAGGATGGCAATGATGTAGAAGCGGACCGTGTAACGGCCCCGTGAATCGGTGGCCGCGCGGATGCCGCACTCGTAGGCTTCGAGCTTGGTAACCGAGGGAGCCGACGGGCGGAGCAACTTGGCCGCTCCGATGGCCACCACCGGAAACGCGATCGCCACTGCCAGGAAAATAAGAATCGGGATATATCCGCCCGGCATGTGCTCACTATAACATGCCTCGCGGCACAGGCCCCCGCCCCGGCCAGTCTTGTCTGCGAGCGCAAAATCGGACGCCGCCGTCTGCGAGAATAAGATGGCGGCGTTGAAAAGAAATCGGGCGCACCGCATGGGTTGACAGACGAAAGCGTCTGTCCCACTTTGCCGGTGGGGCAGGCGCCCCGTCTCGGGTCCGATGCGGATTTCGCCTGCCGACCTTTTGTTTACGCGATTGGAAATGACCGAAGAACCGCGCAACATTTATACGGCACTGCACAACCAGCGCCGGGCCTCCGTAATTGCAGGGGAAGGGCGCCAGCGCCGGCTGGGCTACTGGCGGCTAGCCGTGGTGGCGGCGGCGGGCGTACTGGTGTGGCTGGCGCTCTCCGGGCCGCGCCTCACAATTCTGTGGACGCTCGTTCCGGCGGCGGCATTCGTGGCCCTGATGGCGGTCCATGCCCGCCTCGCCCGGCAGCTCGAACGGCAGCGGCGCGCAGCGCGATTCTTCGAGCGCGGCCTGGCGCGGTTGGACGGGACCTGGCCCGGCACCGGCAGCACTGGCGACAAGTACCTGGACCTGGCGCATCCGTATGCACAGGATCTGGACCTGTTCGGCATCGGCTCCCTGTTCGAGCTTCTCTCCACCGCCCGCACACACGCCGGCGAACGGACCCTGGCGCGCTGGCTGCTCGAGCCAGCGGACCGGCAAGTGGTGACGTCGCGGCAGGAAGCGGTGACGGAGCTGCGCCCGCGTCTCGATCTGCGGGAGGCCCTGGCGGTGCTGGCCGAAGACGCGCGCACCGGTGTGGATGCGGATTCGCTGGCCGCCTGGGGTGAGGCGCCGCCGCAGTTCGGCGGGCGCGGCCTGCGGCTCGCGCTCTGGGCGTGCACTCTGCTGGGAATTGCCGGCGCGGCGGCCGGCTTTGCGCTGCTGCTCAACTTGACCGGTACCACCGCGCTGGCCGGCGGCACGCGGCTGCTACTGCGCGATCTGTTCCTCGCCACGCTCGCCATCAACGGCTGGTTTTTTTACCGGCAGCACAAGAGCGCGGATGAAGTCATTGCGGCGGTGGATCGGGCGGCGCGCGAGCTGGGGCTCATGTCCGAAGTGCTGGTGCTGCTGGAGCGCGAAGAGTTTCAGGCGCCGCTGCTGGTTTCGCTCCGCGCCTCGCTCACGGCCGAGGGAGCGCCGCCCTCGCGCCGCCTGGCGCAGCTCAAACGCCTGATCGAGTACCTGGATTCGCGCGACAACGTTTTCGTGCGAATGGCGGAGATCTTCATACTGTGGACGCCTCACCTGGCGGTGCGCGTGGAACAATGGCGCCGCCGCTCGGGGCCGGCGGTGCGCCGATGGCTGGCGGCGGTGGGCGAAATCGAGGCACTGGCCTCGCTGGCCAGCCACGCCTTCGAGCATCCGCAGGATCCGTTCCCCGAGTTCACCGAAGAATCGCCGCTGCTCGAGGCCGTTGATATCGGCCATCCGCTGATCCCGGAATCGAAGCTGGTGCGCAATTCGGTCTCGCTCGGCGGCAGCCTGCGCCTGCTGGTGGTCAGCGGCTCGAACATGTCCGGCAAGAGCACGCTGCTGCGCACGCTGGGCGTGAACGTGGTGCTGGCGCAGGCGGGCGCGCCGGTGCGCGCGGTGCGGCTGCGGCTTTCGCCGCTGGCGGTGGGCGCCTCCATCCGCGTCAACGATTCGCTGCAAGGCGGCATTTCGCGCTTCTATGCCGAAATCCTGCGCCTGCGCCAGATCCTGGATCAGACCGCCGGCCCGCGCCCGGTGCTGTTTCTGATCGACGAATTCCTGCACGGCACCAATTCCCACGACCGGCGGATCGGCGCCGAGGCGCTGGTGCGCGGCCTGGTGCAGCGCGGCGCGATGGGTCTGATCACCACCCACGACCTGGCGCTGGCCGGCATCGCCGACGTACTGGGCGAACGCGCCCGCAACGTCCACTTCGAAGACCGCATCGAGGACGGCAAAATCCATTTCGACTTTTCGTTGCAGCCGGGGGTAGTGCGCAAGAGTAACGCCATCGAGCTGATGCGCTCCGTGGGGCTGGAAGTTTGACGAACCGCGACGTCCGCCGCCTGGCCGAAGCGTGCGGCTTCGAGCTGGCCGGCGTAGCCCGCGCGGCTCCGGCGGACGACCGCGCCCACTATCACGCCTGGGTGGACGCGGAATTCTCGGGCGAAATGCTCTACCTCACCGGCCACCGCGCCGCGATGCGGGACGATCCGCGCACGCTGCTGCCTTCGGCCCGTTCGGTGATCTGCGTCGGCAAGCTCTACAACGCACCGCAACCTTATTCCACCCGATTCGACGCGGCCGAGCTGGCCTGGATTTCGCGCTATGCCTGGGGCGAGGACTATCACCGCGTGCTGCGCAAGGGTTTGCGGCGCCTGGAAGCCAGCCTCCGCGAGTGCGCCGGCGCGCCCTTCGATTCGAGAATCTGCGTGGACACCGCGCCGCTGGCCGAGCGTACCTATGCGCGCCTCGCCGGCCTCGGCTGGATCGGCAAGAACACCTGCCTCATCAACCAGCCGCGTGGCTCGTGGTTCTTCCTGGGCGAATTGTTGGTTTCGCTCGAGATCGAGCCGGACGCTCCGCCGCCCGATCGCTGCGGCACCTGCCGACGCTGCATCGATGCCTGTCCCACTCAGGCCATCGTGCCCTTTGGCGGCCGTTACGCCGTCGATTCGCGGTTGTGCATCTCCTATTTGACGATTGAACTGCGTGGCGCGATTGCCGAAGAACGCCGCTCCGGCAACGGCGGCCACGTCTTCGGCTGCGACATCTGTCAGGCCGTGTGCCCGTGGAATCGGCGCGCACCGGTCACCGGCGTTGCCGCGTTTCACCCCAGCCAGGTCGCGCCGCCGCTCGAGCGCTTGGCCGCTTTGAGCGAAGCGGAATTCCGCGAGCTGTTCGGCGGCACGCCCGTCTGGCGCGCCCGCTATGCCGGTTTCCTGCGCAACGTGGCCGTAGCCATGGGCAACCGCGCCCTGCCGCAATTCCGCCCCGCGCTCGAGAAACTGGCCGCCTCCGCAGGCCCGATGGTCGCCGAGCACGCGCGTTGGGCGTTGGGAAAACTGCGCGACGGGCGACCGTGATCGCCTCCGGCGCGAGCCTCAACAAAAAGTGGCATCGCTGTATGTGGACCGTTACGGATACCGGGGTTCGCGCGAATGGGTTCTTCAAGCGTGGAGAATTGCCGCTTGCACGACACGCCCGCGAGAGACCAAGACCCGCCTATTTCTCCGGTTGCGCGGGGCGCATTTCGATGCGGCTGATCATGGTGCGCGCGGGCATACACAGGACTAGCGCGACGGCCTCGGCTACGTCTTCGGGGGCGATCATCCAACTGGTGTCGCCGCTGCGGTCGGAAGGGCCGCCGGAGAATCCGGTGTCGACGCTGCCGGGCATGATGGTCGCCACGCGCACGTTTTCGTAGCGGTGATCGAGCATGAGAGCTTCGCTGAATCCGTTGAGGCCGAACTTGCTGGCGTTGTAGCCGGCGCCGCCGCTGAACGGGTTCTTCCCGGCCAGGCTCGAAATGTTGACGATGAAGCCGCCGCCGCGCTTGCGAAACCGCGCCAGCGCCTCGCGCGAGCAATAGAACGGTCCGTTCAGGTTGAGCTCGATGTTGGCGCGCCACTGCTCGATGGTCAGGTCCGCCACTTTGCCGAACACGCCCTGCCCCGCGTTGTTCACCAGAATGTCCAGGCCGCCGAATTCGCGGTCCACGGCGGCGAAAAAGCCGCTGACCTGGTCGGGTTGGGTGACGTCGGCTGGCATGCCGAACACCCGCCCCAGCGGACGCAGTGCGCCCAGCGCGGTTTCGACGGATTGGTTGGTACGCCCGCAAAGGGCCACCGCCGCGCCTTCTCGGAGCAACCGCTCCGCAATCGCGCGCCCGATGCCGCGCGTGCCGCCCGTAACCACCGCCAGCTTTCCGGAGAGAGATTCCATATGCGAGATTCTATCCCGGATTTGCCCTCACCGTGACGGCGCGCGCTACAGTGGTTTTGATGATAACGCCAGCCGAAACTCCCGAGCTTGCGCGGTGGCGGCCGCGCTGTGCGGCGTGCTGGCGGCCGCCGATTCGAATGAAGCGACCGCGCGCGAGATCCTGGCTTTGGAGCGCACGGCGCTGGATGGGACACGCACGGAGATACGGCACATGCTTCCAAACGCTTTCATCGGCAAGCGCGAACCGCCGACGGCAGACGAACTTACGGCGGCGCTGGGCCCTGCCAGGGTGCATTGGGACCAACTGCTGGCCCGGCTGGCGGCCGAATTGAACCTGGTCGTCGAGGAGTGGAATTCGTCTTCGCCCAAGTACGGCTGGGCCCTGCGCCTGAAAATGAAGAAGCGGAACATTGTGTATCTCGGGCCGAGCCGCGGCGGCTTCAACGTGGCGTTCGTACTTGGCGACAGAGCCGTTGAGGCGGCGCGCCACAGCACGCTTCCCCGACGAATCGTCGAGCTCGTCGAAGAAGGCAAGCGGTATCCCGAGGGAACCGCGGTTCGTCTGGAAGTGACCGGCGACAAAGACATCGCCGCAATCGTAAAGCTGGCCGCCCTCAAGCTTGAGAACTGAACCCGGCTTGCTATGCCGGATGCGGCGTCCGCGCGGCCCGCAGCGCGGCGACGGACTCCTTGGCCTTTTCGAGCAACAGGCCGTGCTCGGCGCTCGCGCCCACGAAGCGCATGCCGCGCTCGGCCCAGGCTTTCGCCATCGCCACGCTGCGCGTCTGGATGCCAGGCACGACCCCGTGGCGCTTGCACTTTTCGATCAAGCCTTCCACCGCCTGAATCAACCGCGGGTGCTCGAATTCACCCGGAATGCCGAGCGCGATCGAAAGGTCCGCCGGCCCCACCATGATCACGTCCAGGCCGGGCGGCGCCAGCAACTCGTCGGCGTTCTCGATCGCCGTTACGGTTTCGAATTGCACCACCGCCAGCGTGTTGCGGTTCTGGTGCTCGACGATCTCCGCGAAGGTATGCGCTTCGTAGCCGGTCATGGTGGGATTGACGCCGTAACCGCGTTTGCCGCGCGGCGGAAAGCGCAGCCAGCTCAGCGCCTCGGCCAGGACGCGCTGGTCTTCCACGCGCGGCAGGATAATGCCCTGCGCGCCCGCATCCAGCAGCCGCGCCACCAGCGAGTACAGCAACTCCGCCACCCGCACGATCGGTGTGATGCCGGCTTCGAGCGACGCGCGGATCATGTCCTGCACGGTTTCCAGATCGAAGGCGCCGTGTTCCATGTCGATGAACACGTAGTCGAAGCCCGCCGCAGCGAACGTGCGCGGAATCTCCGCCGACCGGTACACCTGCAATCCACATCCGTAAACCGTTTCGCCCCGTGAAAGCCGCTCCCGGGTTTGATTGATCCTCATGCCGCCCGCTCCCTTCCTGGGCCTGAACCCGCAGAACCATGCTAGCCCGGATTTCCGGCGGAAAGAAACTGGCGCCACCCGCCCCTACTGGACGGCCAGCGTTACGCCCGCCTGGCTGGCGCCGCCGCCTACCGTGATCGTCACGGGTACGGCGTTGCCTGGCGTCACCGATGCCGGAACCAGCGCGTTCACCTGCACTAAGCCGGCGGTGAGATCCGGCGCTTCGCCACAATAGTTCAACGTGGTGAGCTGGCCGCCGATGGTGGCTGAGCAGGAAGCGGCCACTTGCGGCAACGGGGATCCGGATACGCTGGACAGGCGGCCGTCCACGCCGGGCGGCGTGGTCACTCCTTCACCGCTCGCATAGATGAGGACATACTGTCCGCGCTGGGCGGGGTTCGCCGGGCCGTTCACGCTGCCATCCTGGTTCAGAATGGCGCCTTGCCCGCGGCCGGAAAGATTGCTGGTGAAGATGGCCGGTTTGACGGCCGAGATGGCGATTTGGGACGGAGCCGAGGGGTTGCCTTGATAGACCACCACCACGCTGGCCATCTGCGCCTGCGCCACTTCATAGGGGACGATGGCGTTGACCTGGCCGTTCGCCGCGTAGATCAGCGGCGCCGGAAAGCCGTTAAAGAACACCTGCGTATCTTGCAAGGAAGTGGTGAGCTTGCCGTTCGAATCGAGTTGGAGGGTAGCCCCGGCGGCCGATCCCAGGCCTTGGCCCCAGATGGCCACGATCTCTCCGGGCGATACGCCGGAGGCATCGTACGACGCCGCGCCGGTGACCGCGGCGATGGCCGGTTGCGGCACGCTCATGGCGCTCTGCGCCTGCGGAATCACGAGCAGCGTCATCGAATATGCCGGGAAAGTCGCGCTGACGCCGCTGCCGGCCACGCCGAGGTCCGGAGTCTGGCGCACGATGGCGTTGAGGTTCGCCTTGCTGTACTGCCACACCTGGGCGTTCGCGGCGGGTGTGAAGTCCGCCAGGCTGATGCTGTCGGCGATTGCGGAGGCGGTCTTGTTCAGCACCAGCACGGTGAGCGCGGAATCGTGGCGCTCGGCGGCGAAGATGGAGAGCACGTCCGGATTGCCGGTGGTGGCGGAGACGCTGGTTTCGCCGAACTGGCTGCCATTGCCGTCGTAGTTCAGGAAGATCTGGAAGGCGTAAGATCCGGGAACGCCCAGCGTGAAGTTGCCATCCGGCCACATGGTTGCCATGTCAAGCTGCTCGCGGCCGAATATTCCGAGAATGTCCGCCTGGGCCACCGCCCCGGTGATGTCTTCGAGCGCGCCCCAGTTGTATTCGGTAATGGCGAGCTTGGTATTGGGGTAATTCTGGTTTACCCATCCGTGCATGGTGGGGACCAGAGCCGGGGCGACCTGATTGCCGGCCGCGTCGGAATAGCCCTGGCAATTTGTGAAGCCCGGCACGATGTAGGCAGGGTCCCAGAACGCGCGCGTGGAGGTCAGCCGCAGTAGGGTGTTCGCGGGGGTGTAGTTCGCGTCGAAGCCGATACCGTTCGGGGTGATGTAGCCGTGCACGTCGAGGTAATCGAGCAGGCGATACCCGTTTTGCTGTTCGAACTGCTGCATCTGCTGCAAGTAGTAAACGAGCCATGGCAGGCCCCCGTGCGCGTTCTGATCGACGGGGTTGTCGTAGTAGCAGTACGGCCACTTGCCCCAGCCACTGTCCATGTCTTGCTTGGAAAAAAGCATGCCCCACCATCCCGAAGGCACCGGACCGGTAATCAGGGCGGTTGGGTCGGCCGCCTTGACGGCCTGCGCCGTGGCAACGTCGCGCGCCAGCATATCGTCATACGTGGCGGGGTGCTGGTACATGTCCATGTGGACGCTGTCCCACCACTCCGGCTCGTTGTCGAGACTCCACATTTGAACGCCGCCCAGGTTGGCAGGGCCGTACTTGCTCTTGATGGACTGCACCCACTGCCCGGCGAAGGCGGGGGTGATCGGCTGGTACACGTCGTTCGGATCGTTGAGGATGTTCTGGCCGGTGGCGGCCGATACGCCGTTGCCGCAAACGGAGTCGTACGGGTCGGTCCCCGTCTGCTTGCCGTACTTCGCCACGCTGAAGCTGCAACTCAGCGGTACGTTAAACACCAGGGGCTGGCCCGGAATCAACTTCGGCGTCCAGTCGAGCACGGGGACGGTGCCCAGGCTGAGCGTGCCGGTCTGCAGGTTCTTTTCATGAAACACGTCGAATGTCGAGTTGACGCCATCTCCCACCACGTAGTTGGTGAAGTACCAGTCGCTGTCGTTATTCTTTATGTCAATCTGCCAGTTGTAGCTGGTGGCGTTATCGCCACCCCAACGGCGCGCGCCGACGCGCATGGCTTCGGATATTCCGGTGTCGGTCCACGCGTGGGTGGGAGAGTTGTAGTTGGGCCACTCGTTGAAGCCGTAGATATACGGGCTGATCGGATGGCGGCTGGCAGTGACATCGACGGCCAGCGCCGGCGCCTGCTGGGCGGCGACGACGAAGCTCGCCAGGCAGACCAGGGATATCGCGAGAAAAGGCCTCATTAACCATTACTCTAGCGCCTGGCAGTGGGGCGCGGGAGGCCGGTGGAGGAGTGCGCCCGCAAGCGGGCGTTGGCAAGCTGAAGCATGCCCCACCTATCACAACGTCACGAAGCGGGTTCGGGCGGTCTCAAAACTCGGGGTTCCCAAATGGCGCTGGCTGGCCAACTGCAAATAGCGGAGCGTATGCCAGTCCAGATCCCAGTAGGCTTTGGCGGCATAGGCGTCCAGCATGACCGGATCGGTTCCGGCAATCAAGGTTTTCATCAAGGCCACGTCCGCGAGATTGCCTCCGCCTGGTCCGTTCCGCAAAAGAACGCGAAAGGCATCGATGATCGTCAAGGTGGGGCGCATGAACTCGGCGAGGTCTACCAGGCTTTCGTGAATGTGCTGATGCAGTTGCTGGCGCGGACCGCCCAGGATGCCGTACCAGTTCTTCATTCCCAGCGAAGCGCCAGTCAGGCTGTGGTGCTTGGCGATGGGCAAGTTGATCATTTTGTCGGCGCTGAGAAAGGGATCGAGCACGGGCCAGGAGTGCAGCACCTCGCCGCGCAGATCGACCTGGCGGAACAGGCGATCCTCGGCGAGGATCACGTCGGCGCCCACCGCTCGTGCGGCCGCGGCAATGCCGCTGCGCGCGAAGCAGGAGCGCGGGTCGTTGATGCTGACGTCGGTGACGATGGCGCGGCGGGCGCCGGCCTCGAGGCAAAGCCGGCTCACTTCGGCGACCACCAGCGGGTTGGTGTTGGCGGCTTGTTCGGCGGTGCGGTCCCAGGCGACGTTGGGCTTGATGACCACTACGTCGCCGCGCGAGATGAAGCGGCGGATGCCGCCCAGTTCCTCAATTGCGCGGCGCACCAGGTGCGCGGGGTCGTCGCCCTGGACGACCACCATCTCGGGCAGAGCGGCGTCGGCTGGAACCTGAAAACTCGTACGCACGGTGGCTGCGGCCGGGGCCGGGGCCGGGCGGCCGCGCCCGTTCAGCCACACGGCGAGCCCGGCAGCGGCGCTGGCCACGCCACCCAGGCGCAGCAGCCGGATCATCGCTTCGCGCCGCCCCGCCGACGTACCCTCGAAATCCATGGCTGGTGGCCTTTGACTTCAAGACCAGTTTACGTCTAATCCTGGAAGAGTGAAGGCCGGATTCGGAGCTCGGGCGGCGCTTATCCTGATTGGCTTTACGGCTGCCATTGCGCAGATCGTGCTTCTGCGCGAGCTGATGGTGGTGTTCTACGGCAACGAGAGCTCGATCGGGTTGATGCTGGCAAGCTGGTTCTTCTGGACGGCCGCGGGCAGCGTCCTCGCCGGGCACGTTGCGGCGCACGCCATGCAACCGCGCCGCCTGATGGCCGGCATCCAGGTGCTGATCGCGGTCACACTGCCGTGGACCATCCTGGCCGTTCGGGCCGCAAAGGGCCTGCTGCAGACGGTGCCGGGCGAGGTACTCGGGCCGGGCGCCATGCTGCTGACTTCGTTTTCCACGCTGGGGCCGATCTGCGTTCTTTCGGGCACCCTTTTCACGGCAGGCAGCAAGGTTTACCGGACGGCTGCCTCGGCGTCGGCCAGCGAGTCTACGGGTTCGGTCTACTTGTGGGAAGCGGTGGGGTCGTCGGGCGGCGGCGTGGTGGCGGGATGGATTCTGATCCGGTATTTGAGCTCGCTCGAGATCGCCTGGCTGCTGGCATTGCTGAATCTGATGGCTGCGTGCGGATTGGCGATTTCGAGCCCGGCGCGCGGAGGACAGGCGACAAAAACCGACCGCCTGTCCTACCGACGCTGGCGTTACGCGGCGATGGCCGGCCTGGTTGCGATTGCCGCCGTACTCGAGTTTTCCGGCTGGCCGCGAAACCTGGAAGCAATCTCCCAGCAGCATTTCTGGCGCGGCCAACACCTGATCGCGACGCGCAACTCGGTTTACGGAAGCCTGGCCGTAGTGGGGACGGAAGGTAGCCGGAGCGTTTACGAAAATGGCGTGGTGCTGTTCAACGTGCCCGATCCGGCGGCTGCCGAGGAGGCGGTTCACTACGCGCTGCTGGAGCATCCGTCACCGCGCAGTTTGCTGTTGATCGGCGGAGGATTCAATGGGAGCGTCGCGCAGGCTCTGCGGCACCCCATGCTCGAACGGGTGGATTATGTGGAACTCGACCCCGCCATCCTGGACCTGGCGCGAGAGTATTTTCCAAGCCAGTGGCTGGCGCTGCGGGCGGACCCGCGCGTGCACGTGCACGTGACGGATGGGCGGCTGTTTCTGAAAACCACGCAGTCCACTTTCGATGTGGTGATTGTCAATCTGCCGGAGCCGCAGAACGCGCAACTGAACCGGTTCTACACGGTCGAGTTTTTTCGCGAGGCGGCGCGAAAGCTCACACGGCGCGGGCTTTTTTCCTTCCAGTTGCGGTCATCGGAAGATTACATCAGCCCGGAGCTGGGGCAATTCCTGCGCTCGATAAACAAGAGCCTGCTGGCGGTGTTCCCGGAAGTGACAGTCATTCCAGGCGAGACGGTCCACTTTTTCGCGGCGCGGCAGGCTGGCGTGCTGGCTTCGGGCGCGGGGGAGCTGCTGGCGCGGCTGCACGCGCGCAATCTGGAGACCAGCTATGTCAGCGAATACTTCATCCCGTTTCGGATGACGCCGGACCGGATGGCCGAGATCGACGCGCAGATCCGGCCCGACCCGGCGACGCCGGTCAACCGCGATTTTGCGCCGGTGGCTTATTATTTCGATGTGGCGTTGTGGAGCAGCCAGTTCAATGAGAGCTACCGGGCGCTTTTCCGTGCGATGGCGGGAGTGAGATTTGGGAGCATGCTGGTCGCGGTTGGAGTGGTGCTGGCGCTGCTGGTGGTGGGAGGGCTAAGGTGGGGCAGGCCATCGCCTTTTGTGGCCGGCCGCTGGCGGCGGAAGACAGGCGACAAAAACCGATCGCCTGTCCCACCAGCGTGTGCCACGGTGCGATTCGCGGCGGGATTCTGCACGGCTTCGACGGGGTTCACGATGATCGGGCTGGAGATGCTGCTGTTATTGGCGTTCCAGGCGGTGTACGGCTACGTGTACCGGCAACTGGCCGTGTTAATTGCGGCATTCATGGCAGGCATGGCGCTGGGGAGCTGGCTCGGGATGCGGCGGGCGGCGCGCGGCGGAATGCGCGTTCTGGCGATAACTCAGTTGCTAGCCGCGGCGGCGCCACTCGTTCTGGTGGGGCTATTCGCGGTAATCGAACGAGCCAGCGGCACGCTGCTAACGCTGGCTGCGAGTCAGGTTGCATTCCCCGCCCTGGCGCTGGTTTCGGGCATGCTGGGCGGATTCGAGTTTCCCGTTGCCAGCCGGATCTTCTTCGGCGGAAGCGAGACAGGAGCTGCGGCGGCGGAGCGTCCCGGTACGCTGTATGCGCTCGATCTGGCCGGCTCGTGCGTGGGCGCGGTTCTGATTTGCGCCTGGTTCATTCCCGTATTCGGATTTCTTAAAACGGCGTTGCTGTCGGCGCTGGTGAGCCTGGCGCCGGCGGCGATGGCCATGATCGAGGATTCGCGAACAGATCCAGCGGAGCCAGCGCCGCGACGGGCTTGTTCTCGTTGAACACCAGGGCGGTGAAACGGAAGAGATCGGCGCCGGCATCCTGCCATGCACGCCCAGGGAGGCCGGCCTTGTGACAAGTCTCCTGCAAAAACGTCGCCCGATCCCAGTTTTCTTTGCTGGCGACCTGGGGCAGCAATAAGCCCTCGTGGCCCAGCGCGTGGATCAGCAGGCCGTGCTGTCCAATGTGGATTTCCTGGATGTCCATGACCCGGCGCAGCGGGGACAAAACGGAGATTTCGTAGTGCAGGTCGCCCAGTTCACTCACAGTGACCGGTTGGAAGCGGTTGTCCTGAAGCGCGGCCATCATAGCCACCTCGCGCACGGTGAGATACAGGGGCTTGACCGGCGCTACGGAACCGATGCAACCACGAAGCTCTCCGTTCTTAGTCAAAGTTACGAACGCTCCGCGCTCCTGCGCGAGCGCCTCCATTCCGCCGGTGGAGCACTCGTAAGTCTTGCCATCGCGGACCGCGGTTTCGACTGACTTGCGAGCGATCTTGAGGAGCGCATTTTTCTCCGCGCCGGTGAGCGAAAACGGCGCTTCATCGGTCTTAGCCGCGCCGGCAGCCTTCACGAGGGCAACCGCGCCGTAGCCGACCACGCGGCTGTGGTCGCCGGTGACATCGCCGGTATTGGCGTAATGGAGGACAGTGGCCTGGTTGGCTCCCAACCGTTCGGCGGCGATCATGGTGGCGACGATCGGCCCTCCGCCACATGCCTCCCAAACCCGCAGCTCGAGATTGCGCGACAGGTCGAAGTAATCGTACTCTCCGATAGCATTGAGTGTTTTATGGTCGATTCGCACCGCTTCATCGTAAGTGTGAAAGTGCGAGAGGTCGGAGCTGGCCACGATGAGAGTGTTAGTTCCCGCGACTAACTTAGCCAGCGCCACGCCGAGAGCGCGGCAGGCATCGTAACTTTGATCTCCCATGATCACAGGGACAAGCTCGAATTGGCCAATCACGCGTTGCAGGAAGGGCAGTTGATCCTCGAGGGCGTGCTCCGGGCGCTCCGGAGTCGGCGTGTGGCCGGCCGAGGAAAGCCGGATCGTCGGACTCATTTTGGCGAGTTTGGCGGCGAAAGCCTGGTCCACGGGAACCTGGCCGAATGGGGTCGCATAGGCGGCGCCGTCATACACGGACGAGTACTCGAAGGATTCGTAATGCGAGGGTGCGATAATGACTACGCGGTCGTATTTGCGGCCCTTCAACAGTGCATAGGAGTAGACGGCAACCGGACCCGAGTATTGATAGCCCGCGTGCGGCGCCACCAGCGCCACCACGTTTTCGAGCGGCGGCGGTGCAGCTTTCGAAAGGAAGCCGTCGATCATCTTCCCGAGCTCTTGCGGGTCGGCTGGATAGAATGTCCCCGCCACCGCGGGTGGCCTGACCTTGAGCGCTTGTCCGCCGCTTCTGGAAGACCCTTCCATCAGAAGGAAACCCGCCAGCAGGGACAACGCGATGACGCCGATAGACAGAATCTTCATATGCGGGCCCCGTCCCAAATTCCAGGGATGACTTGCTGGCAGAAACGGCACTTGCCCCCGTCCAGGTGGACGGCACGGACGGTGAAGCCGGCGCGCTCTACCACGACGCGGCGGCATTGCGGGCACCAGGTACTCTCGGCCGGATGGCCGGGAACATTGCCGATATACACGTAGTGCAGACCCTCTGCGTCGCAGATGGCCTTGGCGCGTTCGAGCGTCGGCAGCGGGGTGGGCGGGAGGTTCTTCAACAGATACTCGGGATGGAAGCGCGAGAAGTGCAACGGGACATCCGGACCGAGTTCCGATTTAATCCAGCGGGCGAGGCCACGGAACTCCTCGTCGGAATCGTTCAGGGTCGGGATGACCAGGTAGACTACTTCGTGCCAGGTGCCTTGCTTGCGGATGGTCGCGAGCGTGTTCAGCACCGGCTTCAGCTCGCCGTTGACGACCTCCTTGTAAAACTTGTCGGAGAAGGCCTTCAAATCGATCTTGATGGCATCCACGCGAGCGCACAACTGCTTCAGCGGCTCCTCCTGGATATAGCCGCCGCTGATTACTACGCTCTTCACACCCACCGCGCGGCCGGCTGCCGCCGAATCCAGGACATATTCGGAAAAAACCACCGGCTCGCTGTAAGTGTAAGCGATGGAAGGGCACTGATTCTGGCGGGACAGGGCGGCCAGATCCTTAGGTGGAATGTAAGTGCTGTTTACCTGTTCCGGACGGACCTGAGAGATGTCCCAGTTCTGGCACATTTTGCAATTGACGTTGCATCCCGCCGTAGCTACCGAGAATGCCATACTGCCCGGCAGGAAATGAAATAGCGGCTTCTTCTCGATGGGATCGACGTGAGCGGCGCACACGCGCGCATACACGAGTGAGTAGTAAGTGCCGCCACGGTTTTCACGCACGCCGCAGTAGCCGCGTTCGCGGTCGTCGATCACGCACTCGCGCGGACATAACTTGCACTTGATCTTCTTGTACGGCAGCTTCTCGTAGAAGCGCGCCTCGACGGTGAAGCGGGCATCGGCATCCGCCGCGCGCGCCGCCACAGCCGGAAGCGCGAGTAACTGAACGAAGGCCCTGCGATCCATCGAGTTACACCTCCACCACGCCGATCAGGTTCGGATCGTTGGTGCCGAGCCTGTGGCGGGCATCCGCCGCGGTCGCGATGTAGAGCGGCTCGCGGTGCAACTCTCGCAGCGGCTTCATCCCCTTTTCGGCCCGCTTGCGTTCGAGGATCTGCCAGCCGGTGTAATCGAGCGCCACCGGGTCGCGCGCGACGATCAGGCCGTTATAAGACCACGACCATTGCGGCATATAGGAAGGTCCACCTTCATACTGCGCCGTCAGGGCGTCGCAGATAGTCAGCCGCACCTTTTGCCGGATGGCCGGGAACATATTGACGTCCGCGACATAGGGGTCGCCCGCATTCGTGTGGTACTTATTCGGATTGTGAATGGCGCCGAATAAATTCTTGAGCGCGAGTGTCACGCCGACGATGCCATGGTCCTTGAGCACAGGTAAGTTGATGACGGCATCGCAGGTGTGTACCAGGGTATTCGAGAGCAGGCTGCCCGCGCTTCCATTGACAGTCAATTCGTTGTCATAGCCGGCGGTATCGTTGCCGATGTAGCGGATTCGATCCGGACGGGAGACCACGCGATAGCCGGCGCTCTCCAGGTCGGAGTTCAGCCGGTCCCAGATCACGATGTCCTTCTGCGGGATTCCGGCTTGCTGCAAGCGCTCGCAGATGGCTTCCACCAGGACCGTGTTGGTGGCAGCGCCCTTGCCGGAGAGGCAATTCACCTTCAGACCGACCACTTCGCCGGGCCGCGCCACTTTCTTCCAGGCGTCGATCGGGGAATCGGTGTCATAGAACGACTGCATGGCCCGATCGAGCATCTTCAAAACCCGGCTGGAGTCGGCCGAGCCTCCGGCGCCGCGGAGAGCGGGATCGCGCGCAATGACGACTTTGGATTTTTCGGCGGCAGCAGCTCCGGCCGCAAAGGTGCCCGCCAAGCTGGCTTGCAGGAGCCCCCTGCGAGTGATGCCGTGATGTGGGCCGACGCGCATGGCTGTTGCCCCTGGGGATCCTGCGGTTTCAGGTATTCCGATTCTGTTATAGCACCGGGCGACAATGCAGGGGAGGGGGCACTGCCTCGCCTGACGCACGATGGCACGGCTGCGCTATCATAACGACGTGCAGCAGTTCGACCGCATTACGATGGATCCTGAGGTGATGGGCGGCAAGCCGTGCATTCGCGGCATGCGCGTGACCGTCGGCATGCTCGTCGAGGCGATGGCAGCCGGCCGCACCATTGACCAATTGCTGGCCGATTATCCATATGTCGAGGAGCCGGATATTCGCGAGGCGCTGGCCTTCGCCGCACACCTGGCCCAGGGACACGAGATCCGGCTCGCGAGCTGATGCGCCTTCTTGTCGATATGAACCTGAGTGTTGCCGCTCCTATAGATCACCGTAAGCCCGAACGGAAACATCGCCTCGCATTGCAGGCCAAGGATGCTTACTGCCCCAGCCTTCTCTCGATGGCTTGGGCGAGGCTCACTAGCGCTGGTTCGGTTTGCGGGGTGTCCTGGTAGGCGACCAGGCGAATGAAGAAGGGGCCTTGGTGAAACGTCAGGGACTGGCCATAGCTCCGGCCGGCACGCCCGAGCGCGACGGGGTGGCTGCCGGCGGGTGACTCGGCAGCGAAGATCGATGCGGCGCCCGACGGAGCGTCCATGAGGTGGATATCGGCGACGGCCTCCACGATTTCGCGATAGCGGTAATTGGCGGTGAGGGTGCGGCGGACGCCGGCCCGCAGATAGCGCTCGGCGTCGCCATCCACATATTTCCAGAGATCGGCGGCTTCGAAGATGCGTGTCTCGCCGGCCTTCATCCACCCCGGCGCATCGCCACTCTCGGGGAGCCAGGACATGGGCTTGGGCGCGCGTCCCAGCAGGATCTGGTTGGCCGGCGAGCGGCTCTCACCGGCGCTGGTCACATAAACGGCCGGGCGATCCTTGACAGGGCAGACATACTCACACGCGCCGCAACCGACGCAACGGGCGGGATCGATGTACGGCTGTTGGACCTGCCTGGTGTTGCCGATCGAATCGGTCACCTCGGCGGGTTGCAGGTAGACGGCCTTGGGCGAGGTTGGGCACCACTCCTCGCACACAATGCAGTCGGTGGCCATGGCCCAAGGCAGACAGCGGCCACGGTCGTAAAAGGCGGTACCGAGCCGGATCGGGCGCGTGTCCGCTGCGGAACCGGTCCAGCCTTTCTCGTGTGCGGTAAACTCCCCAATCGCGCCGGTGGGGCAGACCTGGCCACACAGGGTGCAACTGGGCTCGCAATATCCGACGCGCGGCACCAGCACGGGAGTCCAGATGCCCTCCCAACCGGCTTCGCCGAATGCGGGATGCAGGGCGTTGTTCGGGCACACCTTCATGCACTCGCCGCAGCGGATACAGCGGGCGAGGAACCGATTTTCGTCGAGCGCCGCCGGCGGCCGGATCAGCCGCTCGTGCGGTTCGGCGCTGAGGCCGGTATTGGCGCGCAACAGGGGAATCGCCACAGCGCCGGCGGCCAGCCCGGTCAGCACTCTTCGCCGCTTGAGATCCGCGCCCTCGACGGTTGCGGGACCCGAAGCCGACGGAAAGAAGCGGAATCGAATCCCGCTTTCCGGGCAATCGGCCACGCAGTTCATGCACAAATGGCATTCGGCTTTACGCCAAGGCGCACCGGGAATGGGATCGTCGCCGCCCTGGCAATGGAGCAGGCAGCGATTGCAATCCTCACAATGGGCCGGATGTTTTTCCAATCCCAGAATGGACCAGCGCGAGACCAAGCCCAAAAGTGCACCGAGCGGGCACAGCGCGCGGCACCAGAAGCGGGTGATGCGCAGGTTGAGCGCGAGAATCGTTATCAGGATCACGCCGAGCAGGAAGCCCTGGCGGAAGTGCGCTTGCTTGAAACTGAGCAGGGCGGCCGGCAGTGCGGAATGAACGTGGCCCGATTCGAGCAATGCGTTCAGCGCGTAGTTCCAAGCCGGCAGAATCGAAAGCGCGAGAGATCGCACGGCGAGCGCAATGGGATCGAAAATCCCGACCAGCGCGCCACCCAGAAAAGCCGCCGCCAGCAAAGCGAAAAGCAGATAGTATTTGAACGCCTGCCACGGTTTGTAACGGTTGGAAGCGATCAGTCGAAGGCCGGATTTCTTCTCCGACCGGAGATTGCTAACCAGATGGTTGAGCGTGCCGAGCGGGCAGATCCAGCCGCAGAAGAATCGTCCCAGGAATAGGGTCGCGATGAGGAGCGCCAAACTCCACAGTAATCCGCGATAGAGCGCGCGAGTGGCCAGCGCATTGGCGATGGCGATTAACGGGTCGGTCTCCAGAAAAGCGCGCACCGCGTGCGACAGGCGGAATTCGGCATCGCCAGGCTTGAGCGAGCCGGGTAATCCGGTGTTGCAGAGAAGGACCACGAAGAGTCCTAGAAAGAGGGTCTGCGACAGCCGGCGCAGCCTGGGCAGGGTCAACCAGCTCCGAACAATCGAGCGGTTGCTTGCGGGTTGTGAATTGCGGGACCCGCGAGACAAAGTTTTCAACTCAAGTATACACTTGGCCGGCGAGCGCGCCGCCCTATACTTTCGTGAGTATTCACCCGTGGCGCAAACTGCTAGGTTGACAGTAATGCGCGGTTTGCCGAAACTCGACACGGTGGCGGGTTGGGCGTTCGTTGCCCTCGGCTACTTCCTGATTCGCTGGCATGACCCTGCGATTGAGGACCTGCTGCACGCCCGCGCTTACTCCCTGCTTTTTTTCCCGAACCACTTCGCCGCCCAATGCTTTTTCATGGGTTTTTTCATCCTGGCACGGCTTCCGGCGGCTGGCCTCTGCTTCGTCACCGGGTGGGGTGTCGGGCACCAACGGACGTGGTCCTGGTGGACCGGCCTGATGCCCTGCCTCTACCTGCTGCTCGGCCTTCCTTATTTGACCGTGGTCGGCGCCGTGGGGCTCTGCTATCTGTGGATGCAGCCTACCGTGAAGCGGCGGGCGCTCACCGGCGCCGAATTCTGGAACCCGCGCAGGATGTCCGGTTGGATGATTACGGCTTCCATCCTTGGCTGGTTTGTGGCACGCCTGGCATTCAGGGGCTTGCAAAGCGGTGCGCATCAGGTTGATCTTCCGGTGTTCGACTCGACGGGGCCCGGCCTTGTGCCCTTTCTTTTTCTGGTGTGGATTCACGTCGCGCTCCACGAATGCGGCCACGCGCTGGCCGCGGTGTCGGTAGGCTTCCGGCTGAAAGCTCTGGCCATCGGGCCGTTGGTTTTCTCGATGAAAGCCGGGGACCGGCGGGTGCGATTCGACTGGAGAGGACTGCTTCTACTAGGCGGTCATACGGGCGCGGTGCCCGTCAGCCCGCGCGGCTTGCGGGTCAAGCAGGCGATCGTCATCGCAGCGGGTCCGTTCACGTCCTTGCTGGCCGGCGGCGTTCTGCTCGGAGTTTCCTTCCTGGTGCCGGGCACAGCCATGGCAAACCTGTGGCCACTGGTTGCGATGGGCTCCGTGATCGGGTTCTACGTCGGCCTAATCAACCTTCTGCCGCTCGGGTATTGCGATGGCACGATGCTGTTCCACCTCCTGTTGTGCACGCGACGCGGGGAGGAGTTGATGGCCCTTTGGCTGCGCGGCACGAACCCGAGCGCAGGGCATCGTGCGGCGCCCGATTACGACGGCGACGTGTCGGAACAGCGCGGCAAGCTGCGGCGGTTGCTCGACTCCCCCGCTCCGGACCCGGTGCAACTTGGCCGTCAATACATCGCCCTGGCATCGTTCGAACAGGCCGCGCAGTATACGCGCGATGCGGAACAGCACGCCGCCCAGGGACTGGCGTTGTTATCCGAGGGCGCAGCGCCGGATTCGGAAGCCGCCGGGTGGGAATGCCTGCAATTCCTGCGGATGGCCAGGTTCGATCATGCGGGCGCCATGGAGGCGTATCAAAAGGCCCTGACCGCATTCGGCCTGCTCAGGAACGGAGCCCAAGATCTGCCGCAACGGATGCAAGCGGGTCTCAGGATTGCCGGGCTGCACGTCCGCGCGCGAGCCTGGGCTGAGGCATTGGAGGAAACAGCGGCAGCCCTGGCCCTCTGTCCCGAGGACGAGCAATGGCGCATGTGGAAAGGCATGTTGCTCAGTTTTCGCGCTCGGGCTCTGCTGCAAACCGGTAGCGTGGATGCCGGTCCTGAGGCGACGCGTGAGGCCGCCGGGATCCTCCGCGCGCAATCCGACGATGTTCTCGCGCCGCATTACCTGGTCCTGTTGGGCGAATCACTCTGGAATGCGGGACAAGCGGAAGGCGCGATCTCATTGATGGCGGAAGGCATCGGGTTACTGGAAGCACGGGGGGCGGTCCGGCTCGCCGCCGCAATCAGGCTCTATCTGGCGGAAGTGCTGCGCATAGACGGCCGGGCGGGTCGGGCAGCCTGCGTCTTGCCGCCGCCGGAGCGGATCGAGCCGGTTCTGCGCAGGCAGTATCACGCCCGGCGCGGCGCCATCCGGCGAAGCGGAGGGAAACTGCGGGACGCCATCGACGATCTGTCCGCCGTGGTCGCCATGAGTGAACAAGGCGGGCCCGGCGACGAAGTTGCCCTGGCGGTGGCGCGCGGATTGCTGGCCGGCGCACTGGCAGAAGCAGGCGATTTGGAGCAGGCGGAACCACTCGCGACGCAAGCATACGAAACGTTGGCGTCAGCCGGCCATCCTGATTTTTCCGCCGCCTGCATCACACTCGCGGTGGTCGGCTGGCGAAAGAACGGATCGGCGGGCGACTACGTGGAGGCGGCAATCCGCGGATGGAACGCAGCCCCGCTGCTGTTCCCGGCCGACAAGGCCAGGGAGTTGGAAGCGGCGGCGAGGTCGCTCGAGTCGGCGGGCCTGGCGGCGGAGGCAGCGGAATGCCGCGCGGCGGCGGCCCAGCATTGGCAGAGCATCGCAGCGGCACCGCAGGAAGCGCTGGTCACATCCGGTTCGTGATGTCGGCGGTCTACCCGATGGAATCCAGGAACCCGCGCTCTGCGCCGTCCGGATCTTTCCTCGCCTCGCACTGATCGTCGAAGATCATGGTCTGCCGGCTGCCGGCGTCATAAGGGGCCCACTTGGGAAGGCCCGGATGATTCGGGTCGCCCTTGCGGGCAAAAGCGATCCACGCATCGCTCATCCTGGCGCCCAGCGAGCGGGCGCGCTCTCCTCCGCCGGTCATGGCTTCGCAGCGATCGGTGTTGCCGAAACAGAAGCTCAGCTCCGCGCAGTGAAATGCCATCGGCCTCCCGTCGAGCACCGGCGTCTGCCAGGTGAACCAGTAAAGATAAGCCGGCGCTTTCGCTTGCGCAGCCTTCAGCCCGGCCTGCTTCACGGCATTGCCGCGCACCGAGGACGCCATGATGATGGAGTACAGATCGAAGGGCCGCGCCTTCGGGTGGCCCTTCCGGAAAACGTCGATGATCTCCTTGCTCTTCCCGGGGTATCGTTCCTCGACGCGCGCGGCGAGCTGTTCCCCGGTCATGGAGAATGCGTCCGGATGATCGATCCCGTTGATGAATTCGTTGAGTACGGTCCCCACGATCAGGGGCACGTCCGCGGAGAGTTCGGGCGCCTGCGGATCGAAGGTCTGGGCCGGAATGATTTTGCCGTCCACGCAAGGGCTCCAACCGAGCGCACGGGCCATGCGGCGGAAATCCGGCGGTCCGGAAGGCGGTGGCGACAGCTTGTGCTGAGCGGCCAGCGCGGCGCCCAGCAAACGATCCACGGGAACGTCGCGCAGCTTGTCGACATCCGTTTTCGAAATCGAAAGTTCTTCGAGCACGGCCGCGGCGAGCTTGGCCGTATCCGCCGCCTCCGCCACCCGCAACATCGACCCGCTCTGAATCGAAGCGCGATGGAACAGTCCCTTCGCCGAAGGCATCGCCATCAGCGTGCCCACCTTGCCGCCGCCGCCGGATTGCCCGAAGATCATTACGCGGGCCGGATCGCCGCCGAAATTGGCGATGTTGTCACGCACCCATTCGAGCGCCGCGACCAGGTCCAGCATGCCGGCGTTGCCCGAGCTCGCATACTGCTCGCCGAAATCGGCCAGGTTCAGGAAGCCGAAAGTGTTGAGGCGATGGTTGAGACTGACCGAGACCACATCGCCGCGGCGGGCCAGGTTTTCGCCGTCATACGATTGGAGTTCCTGACCGGAGCCGGCCGAGAAGCCGCCTCCATGCAGCCACACCATGACCGGTCTTTTCCGGTTGTCGTCGATACCCGGCGTCCAAATGTTTACGCGGAGACAGTCTTCCCCCGGCTGGCCGTCGTCCCACCGGAACATGAAGGCATTCTCGTCGCTGTTCCAGCCGGCGCGTGGGAAGAACGGACAGACCTTACCGAAGTAGAGGGCGCTGCGAACGCCCGCCCAGGGCTCCGGACGAACCGGCGCCATGAAGCGGTTCTTCCCGCCGGTGGACGCGCCGTAAGGAACTCCCTTGAAGATGTGGATGCCCTGGTGAGTGTATCCGCGCACCTTGCCGGCGGTGGTCTCGACGACGTTCTTCGAATCGCTGACCACGATCCGGTCGGGGGCTGGCTTGACCCGCTCGGTGGGTTGCGCGGCCCTCGCGGAATTTGCGGCCAGGTCTGAGGCTGCCAGGCCTCCTGCCAGTGCGGTTGTCAACCACGACCGGCGGCTACTCTGATTCAGGGACATAGTGGTCCTCCACTCGCTATCGTAATAGACTTCGACGCGCAGGTCAGTCTTGGTTCTCGCGTAGCGCCCAAAGCGTGCTGCCGAGCCCGCTCTAAGTCAGCATCCCGGCGGTCAGCATCCCGGCGGTTGCCTAGAGCCCATGAATCTGGTAATACCGATCACTCCGAATCGCCACAGCCAAGCGGTGGGTCGAGCGCAGCGGTTAAACAACGCTGTGTCGAGATCCACTTCGAAAGTGGTCATGTCCCAAGTTACGCGTGCACGCCGAACATGCGAGGGAATGGTGGAAACCGTCCGGTACATTGAAATTGCGTTTCTTGCCGATTCCTGAAACCAAAGCTGGCTGTGACCGCCTCGCATTGCAAACACAAGACTTCGACACACGGATGGCCTCTTTTTAGGGATTGGGGGCCAAGGGGCATCGGAAATCTCGGATTGAGTGGGTGTCCCGAGTCCTGTGGAGGTCAAAAAAGGCTTTCCAAAACCGATGTACTGGACTATACTACAGATTATTTGACAAATATAGTCCAATCGTGATTTCATAGAATCAACGGTTTACATACACAATGGAAGAAAAGCCGATAGCTGCAGATGATTTAGTCCATATGGCTCGCCTAGCGTTGGCGGGAAAGCCAAAGGATGTTCAGCTTTACGTTCGCAGGCTCATAAATCATTATCGAATCGCAGTTCCGGAACTTGCAGAGCAGCTCGGAATGATCCTGAGGGACGCCTCGAAGTCCTCCTCGCCGCTGCGCGGCGCCGTAGTCGATGCCATTCCTGTAGACCTCGACTCCCGGCTGCAACTCGCGCGACCGGAGTATCCTGTCTTCCTTGACACAGAGCCGGTCTGGAGTCCGGAGGTCCGCGAGCGGCTCGATCAGATTGTGTCCGAGCGCGAACGGGAATCGGAACTGGTTCAGGCGGCGCTTCAGGCGACAAAATCCGCACTGTTCACAGGAGCACCTGGCGTAGGAAAAACGCTTGCCGCCAGATGGATCGCGCAACGGCTGAACCGCCCGCTAATTACGCTCGACCTCGCGGCCGTGATGAGCAGTTTTCTCGGGCGCACAGGCAACAACGTGCGCAACGTCCTCGATTACGCCAAAGGAGTCGAGTGCGTTTTCCTGCTCGATGAATTCGATGCCGTTGCCAAGCGCAGAGATGATGCTGTGGAAGTCGGGGAGCTCAAGCGGCTTGTGACCGTCCTCCTTCAGGAGATCGATGACTGGCCATCTTCTGGCCTACTGGTTGCCGCCACAAACCATCCGGAACTACTGGACCCCGCTGTTTGGCGCCGCTTCGAGGTCATCATCAAGTTTCCGATGCCGAACGAAGACCAGATCCGTGAATCGATCCAGCGCTATATCGGCAACGACGAGGAGTCGAAGGGCTGGAGTCCGATTGTCGCAAAGGCATTAGCGGGGATGTCCTTCGCCGAAGCCGAACGGGAGATCCTTCGCGCGAAACGTCGGGCGGTGATGCAGCATGAGCCGCTTGTTTCCCAGCTTCAGAACATCGTGCATGATCGGGTGCGGGATCTGCCACGCGATGAGCGGGCCCAATTAGCCGTGGACCTGATGGCCGTGGGTCTTTCACAGCGTGAATCGCACGAATGGACCGGCGTGAGTCGGGACACTATTCGAAAGGCCGTGAGCAGGTGAACGAATGGCAGAAATAAAGAACTATCTTCTCGGATACGGCGAGCGTCTGGCCGAGAAGTTGGACCCCCCGAGAACCAACCCGGTGAAGAAAGATCCGTATTCCTTCGCCGAAGCCAAGGTCCGGCTCGCGCCCCGGCTGACCACCGTCATGGAAGATGTCGATGCGTTGCCGGCCGCCGCGTGCCCACACAATGAGGCAGTGGCCATCATTACGCTCCATCCGTCGTATCTCGCAAAGAGCTATTTCCCCACCGGCCTCCTTCATGCTGTCGGGCTTGAGCCCATTGGCAGCAGGGCACAACACATTGTGCCGGATAAAGGCGCGAAGATTCTTCGCGAAAAAAAGGCCGATAGGGAGAAGGCGCAAAAAGAGCCGCCCGCGCCGCAGCCCGTCAGCTCACCCACGGCAGAGATCTTCGTCGCCGGCCGGCGTGAGAGCTTCCGTCTTTGGGCAGCATCGCTCAGCAAATGGTCCGAGAACAAGCCGGGTGCCGACGAATTAGTGCGCGTCGAAAACATCTACTGCGCGCCGCCAGAAGAACGGCTCCAGCCAGTCCTCTCGCCGAAAGATGCCCCGCTGCTGGAAGTCGTCTTACATGCGCCCGCCGTCTATATCATCGAAGGTTTCCGCGACTATATGCGGACCCTCGACGTCCGGGTGGACCTTGACCGCCGGTTTCAGATTGATGGTCTGTGCTTTCTCGGGGTCCGCGTTCCGAAGAACCTTCACGTCGAGATGGCGAAGTATTCATTTCTGCGGGTGGCGCGAGAGATGCCGCATCTGCGCGAACTCCGGCCGGCCACGCCGGTTCGCAGCTTTGGCGTCGGCGGCTTCCCTTGTGATCTTCCAAAGCAGGGTCCGCTGAATCCCGAACTCCGCGTTGCCGTCTTCGATGGCGGCGTGCCGGCCGACATCAACCTGAAACCGTGGGTGTCGCGAAAGATTACGCCGAAACTTGGCAAGCCCGATCCCGCTTCGCAGGCGCACGGCCTCGGTGTCACATCGGCCTTGCTATTCGGACCGATAAATGATGGACAGCCTCTTCCTCAGCCCTTCGCCGCGGTCGATCACTACCGCGTGATCGATGAGAACACGCAAGATCCCGAAGGCAATTATTACGACGTCTTGGAGCGTATCACTACCATCCTGTCGCAGAAGCAATATGACTTCGTAAACTTAAGCCTCGGCCCGGAGGTGGCCTTCGATGACAACGAGGTCCACCTCTGGACTCTCAAGCTCGACCAGCTTTTCGCGGATGGAAAGACCTTCGTAACCGTGGCGGCCGGAAACACGGGCGAGGGGGATCTGCCTTCTGGCGTCGCGCGCATTCAATCGCCATCCGATGCTGTCAATGTCCTCGGCGTCGGTGCCAGCGACAGCCTCGGAGAAAAGTGGAAAAGGGCGCCCTATAGCTCGTTAGGACCCGGTCGCAGCCCCGGTGTCATGAAACCGGATGTGATGGCCTTCGGTGGTTCCCGCAAGGAGCCATTTTGGATTCTCAGCACCCAGCCAGGGCAGACAGCGCCCACGGCTGGAACAAGCTATGCTTCACCCGTCGCCCTTCGCACCGCGATTGGCGTCCGGGCTTATCTCGGTTCCATCGTGCAGCCGATCGCTCTCAAGGGCCTGATGATTCATCACAGCAACGATGCCGAGCACCACTGCCATGAAGTCGGCTGGGGGCGCATCCCATCGGACATTGAGAAACTGATCACATGCGGACCCGGCACGGCACACATTCTTTATCAGGGAACGCTTGAGGCGGGCAAGTATTTGAGGGCCAGAATTCCTGTCCCCAACGGCCCCATAGTTGGCAAGGTGTCGATCTCCGCCACGTTCTGCTACGCGACCGAGACCGATCCTCAGGACACCGTCAACTACACCCGCGCCGGACTGGACATTAAGTTCAGGCCCAACAAGACAAAGCGTACCAAGCGCGACGGGAAGATCCCGACGCATCCCGATACGGTGCCGTTTTTCCAGCTCAAGCAGATCTACAGCAGCGAGGAGGAACTGCGCCGGGATGCTCACCAATGGGAGACGTGCGTAAAGCGCACCCGCGGCTTCTTGGGAACCAGCCTCAACGATCCCGTTTTTGACATTCACTACAACGCCCGGAAGGGCGGCGCTCTCTACGCGGGCGCCAAGCCGATCCCTTATTCCCTCGTGGTGACGGTACACGCGAAGAATGTGCCTGACCTCTACGACCGCATCTTCCAGCGCTACCCGGTCCGGGTGAAGATCCACTTCGCAGAACTTGGAGACAACCAGATAGAGAATATTGGCTTCGCGCATCTTCTCAATTTCGTTGTCGAATTCGAAGTACTCGAAGATGCGGCGGACGTTGCCGGAGAAGCCTTTGATGTAGCTGACCAGATGCTGGGCGAGTTGGTCGGGGTCGCCCTTCAGCTTTTCGAAGTCGAGCGGTGAATGGTTGTGGAAGCGCTGTGCGGCCGCCCGGTTGAGCTTGGCGTCCAGTGCCTCCCCTTTCAGCTTGCCGCTCCAGCGGTCGTGCTCGGTGAGAACCTTCACCTTGGTGGGTGCCAGCACGCAATCGAACCGTCGCAGGACAGTCATAGGGAGCATCACGCGCTCGTATTGCGGCGGGCGGTACGGGCCCCGAAGCAGGTCGGCGATTTGCCAGATCAAGTTCGCAAAGTAGTTGTGGTCAGGCATCGATCCGGTCTGCTCCCATGAACCCTGTGCTCCGTATTGCTGTAATGCGCATCAACAGCGCACCACAGCACATTTTCACATATCGCTCATCCCCACGTCGGCCTAGAGCAAGAGCCCGAGCACGCGAGGGCGCGATATCGGATACGATGTTTCATCGTGCCAATCGAGATTGTTGCCGACGAGGATCCTTGGTAAGGATATGACCCTGCAAGAAGTTGATGCCAAGTGGAGTGCATATCTCGCAGGTGAACGCTGTCCCACAGTACTGGGCCTCGCTCCCTTATCAGAGGACGAATCGCGGGAAATTCATGAGTTTGTGGTGGAGTATTCCAGATCGCAGCCATCCCAGCTATTCCAACTCGTTGAGACGTTCCCTTCTGGGCTAGCTGTCTGGTTGGCTAGGAAGGCTGGCGAGGCATATGAGGCAGGCGCTTTTTGGGAGAAGTTTGCCGAGCTCGTCGGCGTGCCCATCCCTATGCATCGGAGGGACGAATTCGCAAAACGGTTTCGCCGCGCCTGCCGCAATACGATGTCGTCGTGGCTCCCGCCGGAAGATTTGGGCGGACACAACATCGTTGCGGAGTTTCTCTATCAAGCCGGTCTTCCACTCGAACGTTGCGAGCGCTTCGCCCAGCACGTCAGAAAAGTCGAGCGGACATTTGGATTACCCGATGCGGATACACCTGATTCTGGCGAGCAACTGCGAGAAGCAATGCTCGACAGTCTACAGGCGGTTCCAGAACCCACGCTGAAAAGGGCACTTCGTGGGCCTGCTGGCCCGCGCATCTGCGAGGTCGCCCTGTCCGTGGTAGTGAATGGTGACTACGCGGGAATCAACCCTCGCCTGGGCCAGGAACTGGAACGCGTGTTCGCACACGCTGAACGCAGCGCACTGCGTCGTTCGATGCATCAGCCGTTCCTCCGCCTGGGTGATGATCTCGGTTCGATGGAAATCGTTGGCCCGCGACAGGATGGGAGCATTGTTGCCTCGGGCGGCTTGTCCTGGGTCGTAAATGGCAGACGCACACCTATCCCTCGCGGCGAGGAATTTGTCGAAAAGGTAACCGATCAGTCGCGTGTAGCCATAGAGTTGATTGGCCTTGTCGGCGGCGCAGTCTCTACGCGCACGTTTGCACTTCGGCTATCGTCCGCACGTCGCCGCATTGAGGTTATCGATGACGGAAACAAATCCAATCGTGATCGGCCGCAGCCTGGAGACCAGCATTCGCAAGTATCTGCGGTCCGCTCTGCCGGTCAGTCGCAACTATCCCAGGCTTGCGGCGGAAATTGAGCGCCTGTTGAATGAACCGGGACTACTCCTGAAAGGTCCTTTCGTAGAAGCGGTTCCGGACTATCCCAAGGCCGACTCGCTACAGAAGCTGGCGGCTGGTACGAGTCCGCTGTTGCATCCGGATTTCAGCCTGCTGCCGGAGACGGAATTCAGGCGTCCATTGCACCGGCACCAGAGTGACGCGCTCCGTGCCATTATGGGCGAGCAACGGAATGTAGTCGTGGCCACTGGCACGGGTAGTGGAAAGACAGAATGTTTTCTCTATCCGATTCTTGACAGCCTCTTGAAAGAATCATCGAAGGAACGACAGCAGCCCGGTGTGCGCGCCTTGCTGGTCTACCCGCTTAACGCCCTCGCGAACGATCAGCTTTACCGGCGAGTAGTGCCGATGTTTGTTGGAAGTTTCGAGCGATCGCGAATTAAGGTCGGACGCTTCACGGGGATCACCCGCGATGATGCCCGGCGAGAAACCGCTATGCAAGATGTCCTCGCATCCGACCCGTCCCTGCGCGCCCTATTTGGGGACAAGATCCCCGACTCCTGGCAACTCACACGGCAGGAGATGCTGGCGCATCCACCGCACGTTCTCATTACAAACTACGCAATGCTTGAGCATCTGCTGCTTTTCCCGAAGAATGCTGCGCTTTTTCGGCATTCGGCACTGCGGTTTCTAGTTCTCGATGAAGTTCACACGTACACCGGAACACAGGCGAGCGAGGTGGCACTGCTCTTGCGAAAGCTACGTCGCCGTCTAGGGCTTACGCCAGACAGAGTCCGCTGCATCGGCACGAGTGCGAGTCTAGCGAAGGGCGACGTCGCGGAAGGTGCTATCCTACGATTCGCATCGGATCTGTTCGGCTCGTCGTTTACACGAGTGATTCGGGGCGATCGCCAGGAACATTCATCGCTGACCGAACAAACCTCCGCCGCTTTCTCGCTTCCGGCTCGTGTATGGGCAGATCTCGGCGACGCCATTTCGGCGCCGGACCAGTCGGATGAGGACTTGACGGAATCGTGGAACGCCACAGTCCGGAAACAATCTCTCCCCCCAGATGTATCGCTGCGTATATCGCTCGAAAGCGGCCAAGCGTTTGAACCTGCCCTAGCGCAGGTATTTGCCGCATCTCGGGAACTTCGGATCGCTTCGCGATCATTGGCTGGTTCAGGAGCGATGCCGTTTGCCACGCTGGCAACACGCGTATTTGGGGAAGGGAACCCGGAGGCGGGGCAGGGATTGGCCGGACTTGTCGGCGTCGGACTCCGGACCCGCTTTCAGCCGACGGAGTTCTCGCTGTTGCCGGCGCGCTACCATTTCTTCGCGAACGGTGTGGACAACGTCACGGTGCGGCTAGAGTCCGGGGGGGAAGGATTTGCTGCGGTTCGCCTGGGTGACCATTACGTTGAGGATGGACACAACCTCTATCGCCTCCTAGTCTGTCGCAAGTGCGGTCAACCCTTCGTAGAAGGCTTCCAGCTTGGGTCCGAATTGCTGACCAGAAACCGAAAGGGTAAGCGGCAGATCCTGTGGCTTGGTGAGCGCGTCGCGAACGTCGACGATGAGGGTGATGAGCGCACCGAAGAGGCACAAGACCCAGGCGACGTGTGGCAGGTCAATCCTCGCACTGGCGAGATTAACCCAACGGACGGGCCAACCGTAGCAATGCGACTAGTCTCACTCGCCGCCGACGAAGAGGCGGGCGGCCGTTATTTGCGGAAATGCCCAGCGTGCGGCGGCACAGCGGGCACTGACGCGGAAATAGTAACCGGCTTTCATCCGGGCAACTTCGCGCTCTCTGCCGTGGTCACCGACTCTCTCTACCAAACTCTACGAGAGAAGGCTGGCGAGTGGCAAACACCGGGTCGTGGCCGCCGTCTGTTGGCATTCTCAGACAATCGACAAGATGCCGCGTTCTTCGCACCGTACCTGCAGCGAACAAACCAGGAGATCTTATTGCGCTGGGCTGTAATGCGCGCATTGGCGGAGAATGAAGGGGGACAACGCCTCAACCGCCTCACTTCGAATGTCCATGAACATCTCTCGGTGGGACGCAGCTTCATCGACCGGGACGGTGATATCTTCGGAAACGATGACGATTTCCAAGACTATCTCCGCGGAAAACTCGCAGCGGAGTTTTGCCTTCCGACGGGCCGCCGCACCTCGCTGGAGGCTCTTGGCCTGGTTCGGGTCTCTCTAGACAAAGAAAAGCTCGCGCAAGCGGCCCACAATATCAGCCGCTGCCTGCCAGCACGCCTGCAGGGAGACGCACCGGCCGTCCTGGAGTTGCTTCTCGAAACCGTCCGGCGGGCCCGCTGCATCAGCCGCCCGAGTGGCGTGACCTTGGATGATACATTTATTTGGGGCGGCGACCATGCCAAGAGAAACCTTCGAGTGGCGCTGAACGGTGCGGATCCGAAATCCATCCGTTTCAATTGGCTCCCCGCTCAGAACGACACTGGACGTCTCTACCCGAACCGGCGATACCACTTCCTGAAGGAGCAACTCCAGATCGACACTTGGGAGGATGTGCTGAAGAATGCGTTTAGGGCGCTCACCGCGGCCGGGTTGCTCGTTGGTGACACCAAACAGCCGGGCGCGTTCGTTGTCGACATAAATCAACTTGTATTCGAAGACGGGCGGGCGATGACTTTGTACCGCTGCAGGAGATGCGGCATACGCCAGTTTACGACCGTGCTGAACAAATGCACAACGTTTCGCTGCGACGGCGACATGGAAACCGTCGACGTCGCCGAGAGGCGGACCGAGCAGATTAACGGGCACTATTTTGGTCTGTACCTGCGTAACCACTATTCGGGCATGGTGGTTAAGGAGCACACGGCGGCGATCAACAACCGAGTTCGCGAGCAGCTTGAACGAGACTTTCGCGATGGGCTTGTCACCCTGCTGAGCTGCTCCACCACGATGGAGCTGGGCGTGGACATAGGCGAATTGGAGGCTGTCGTCTGCCGCAACGTGCCGCCAGGCATCCAGAATTATCAGCAGCGGACCGGACGAGCCGGGCGAAGGGCACAAGCCGCACCCATCAGTGTGACAGTGGCGCAGGACCGCAATTACGATAAGGCGGTCTTCATGGAGGCGGAAGATTACTTGCGGATGGAACCTCGTACCCCATTCGTGCACTTGGGCAATGAGAGGCTCTTCCGGAGGCACCAGTTCTCCGTGCTGTTGGGCGGGTTGCTGGAATACCGCGGCGTCGGGCAAGCTGGTGGATCTCCCTCGTTGGCGGAGTTCTTTGGGTCGTCCTTCCAAGAAGAGCAGCAGGCGATCTTTCTTTCAGACTGCGAGAAGTTCTTCTCGACCAGTGAAGGGTTGGCGCGCATTCGAGAAGCTCAAGATTTGGGCGGCGATCTCTCGAAAGCGATTCACGTGGATGATGCTGGATTGATCGCGGAATTCAAGGAACGACTTGAGGAGTGCTCGGCCTGGTATGGCGAGCGCTGGCGGTACTACAACGGCCGGTTCGTGGAGACTTCCGGCGACGTACAACGTGCGGGCGTGAACCACTTCTGGGCGAGGCAACTCCAAAAGTGGCAGGAACAGTTGGTAATTCAGAATTTCCCACGGCTCGGATTCCTCCCCACCTATAGTTTTCCGGTTAATAGCGTGCAATTGGAAGTGTTATCTGGCGACCGGCAAGATAGATCTCGCCGCCCTTGGGAGGAAGATATTCTCCTGGTGCGCGACGCGCGGCTCGGCATAAGTGAATACGCGCCCGGCGCGCAGGTTGTGGCAGCCGGTCGGGTGTGGGAGAGCTACGGGATTGGCCAGTATCCTCGACACTTCATGCCGACGCGCTACTACCGTGAGTGCCCGGAATGCCGTCATGTAGAAACTACGGAGGACCGCAGCGATTTCAATGGCATGTGTCCGAAGTGCTCGGGAAACATCCCGATCATGGCTGCCCGCGCTTTTATCGAACCGAAGAGCTTCGTGACTTGCAGCGATAAGCCAACAGGACAAGACCCTGGGCTTACGCGGTTACGCCCAGCCCCGGCGCAGGAGGCCCGTCTCTTGAGCGCAGCCGCGGAAACTGCGTTTCTTGAGGTCCCCACGAACGTACCGCGATCAAGCTGGGCGTTGCAGGACGCCAAGAATGGCCGCATGTTTGTGGTGAATAAAGGGCGAGGCATGGGCTTCTTGCGTTGCAGTTGCGGGTATACGAAGTTGCTCAGAAACCCACATGACGAACAGCAGGAGAAAACCCGCCCGCACCAGACGCCCTTTGATCAGCGATGTGCCACGCCGTACTGGAGTACGCGAGAGGACCTGGCACACGAGTTTCGGACCGACGTCCTGCAAATCCGTCTGGATTACAATATCTCGATCCCGAAAGACCTGCCGAAAGATGAGCTCGACGAACGGGCGGAACGCTTTACACGCACTCTGGCCGAGGCTTTGCGCCGTGGCGGCGCGGCAATCCTCAGCATCGAGCCCCGCGAACTCGCCGCCACGGTCCGCACTCGCCTATTTGGATATCCTGAGGTCATTCTGTACGACACGGTGGCCGGCGGCGCTGGTTACTGTCGAATGCTCATCGATCGCCATTCGATTCGCGACTTGCTCCGAAAAGCTGCTGAGGCGCTGGACTGTCGCGCTGGATGCACCCATTCTTGCCGGACGTGCCTGCAGGACTACGACAACCAACTGATGTGGGAGAAGCTAGATCGTCAGCCGGTCCTGCAATGGGTCAAACAGATCCTCGGGGTGGACCAGCCGCCAAATCCATATGCAGACTTCAATGCCGCTCCACTCGACGTTGACGACGGCACACCGTTGATGTTTCTGGAACTGGAAAACGCGAGCCACCTCATTGCCCTTGCACCATCACTCTTTGCCCTCGATCCCACCGACGAAAACCCGGCAGGCTTTCTCGCCACGCGAGCGCTCCGACTGGCCCGCAGATTGGCGGCGTGGATAGCTGGAGCGGAGGGGCGGCGCGTCGAACTCGCCTTTGCTCAGGCACCTAACTTCAGTGTAGAGTCAGCAGAGAGCCTAGCACTGTGGCACGAATTGCACCCTCGCCTTGCCGACGGAAGCTTGAAGCTCTGGAAGCTGCCCCGTACCTTTGATGCACGCTCCTGGCCACGGGCCGTCACGAACCCGGGGCGGGAGACCAGTGTGGCGTGGTTCTCAACCAGAAGCGCAATCGCAGCTTTCCTCCAAGAACCACTACCCGTGCCGCTGTGGAGGGCACCGGGGCTCTTGCCTGACCAACTGCGAGCCTTCCGTGCCGGATGGGAAGAATTGCGAGTGGTGGCGCCGGCCAAGCCGGCGGACCTGTCCCTACGCGAATATCGTCCTGGTGAAGCTCGTGATCTGGCGCGCGATTTTGAATTCTGTCGTGGGCAGTCTTTCGCGCTTCTGCGAATCGAAGATCCCTATGCGCTTGCGGACGACTGGAGATTCCGGGCGCTCTGCGGCTTCCTTGATGAAATGGGGAAGCTTTGGCAGAAGTGGCCGTTAAAGGTAGAGATCAAGACCCGTGACACCGGAGATCAGAATCGAGTGATAGCAGATCTGGAACGGCTTCTCAAATCCCATGGGACAGCAGTGGACGTTCGGCGTGTCGTGACGAGTGGGCCGCACCGTGTCGACTTCCACGATCGCCGCGTCATTTTTCAGGCGGATGCGAGCAATCCGCGTCGACGCGTCACGGTCCTACTCACAGGTGGAATCGACCGATATCTAGATCGAAAGTTTGAAAGTGGCGTCATCACGCATCGGTCACTCTAGGGAGTGCGGTCGGAAGCTGGGGAAATCCGGCTTCTCAGTTGCCGCGGGCCACTGCCATACCAGCCAGGCGCCGACGGCGCGACACGGCGCGCCTGTGCGCGAACGAGGGCCAATACTCCGGCGCATTGCCGGTCTGTTTCTTGGGTGGGATTTTTGCTGGAGCGTTGCGCGTGGTCGCCCGTGGTCTCCCACGGCCCGTAACTCTATGGAAACATGGTAGCGCTAACGGGAATCGAACCCG
>Ga0181530_10000093_pt1 | contig 105258 bp, 84 predicted proteins | sample PEATcosm2014_Bin_42_FD_119769 | JGI IMG/M metagenome (GOLD analysis project Ga0181530, IMG submission 119769) | Peatland microbial communities from MTU Mesocosm Facility, Houghton, MI, USA - PEATcosm2014_Bin10_60_metaG | ecosystem: Environmental > Terrestrial > Soil > Wetlands > Peat | place... | reverse complement strand
TGCCCATCTCCGTCGCATGGAACCGATAGCCTTTGTGGTGAACGATCTCGGAGAGCCGGATGCGGTAAATCCGCCCGTCCGGTTCGATGAGGGGAGGCGACTGCGTGCCTTCTACTCTACAACGCCAGCAGGCGCCTGTGGCCGCAAATCAGCTTATTTGCGACCAACCTCGAATCAGCCGCTCGGTAAAGAGCGTCCGACGCCGCAGAATGGCTAAGGCGATCATGTATTTCCGCTCCAATTCCTTGAGCTACGGACGCTGGGCGTCTTCCCGATAGGTCTTCCGGCGATTCTCACCCATCGTCGTTCAACACCGGTCCTGGGTCAAAAGGCTCATCGCACCGCTTTCTTGACCACACGATATTTGATGTGCGTGACCCCCGGCCCTGCAATCGTGCGTATAATTTCGAGTTTCACATCGCGCGCGTCGATACGGTCGAGGAGCCGCTCGCCGCCGCCGAGCAAGAGCGGAACGATATGAATTTCCAGCTCGTCGACCAGGCCGGCGGCAAGGAATTGTTGAATGGTGCTGGCGCCGCCGCCAAGCAATAGATCACGGCCGCCTGCCGTTCTTCGCGCGTGGTTTAGCGCCGATTCGATCCCGTTTGTGGCGAAGTGGAAGGTGGTACCACCCTGCATCGCCAGCGCCTCGCGCTCGTGGTGGGTGAGAACGAAAACCGGGTGGTGGAATGGCGGGTTCTCCCCCCACCAGCCCTTCCAGGGGTCCTTGCCCCATGGACCGCGAACCGGGCCAAACATGTTGCGGCCCATGATCGTCGCACCAACGTTGTCAAACGCCTCGCGCAGCACGTCGTCGTTGATTCCCGTTTCGCCGCCACTCCGGTCGCCATGCAGCGCGCGAAAGGTCTTCGTCGGGAAGATCCAATCGTGGAGACGCAATCCGCCTTCGCCGATTGGATTCTCCGCGCCTTGGTTCGGACCAGCCACGAAACCGTCGAGCGACATCGTGATGCTGCATCTCAGCTTGCTCATGATACTCTGCCTCCTGTGGTCAGCGTCGTTTCTTGCTCTCGATCTGCGCGACTCGTGCCTCCACCATCTTCCTTATGAGTTCAGGCGGGGGCGGCCTGTCCGCGGGAAAATGAATGCTCCCTTTGGACGTGGAGAATCCCCTAAGCTCTTTCTTGATCTTATCGAGGACAGATGCGGTTGGGAACAGACTACAGTGCCTTGTAAACGCAGCGAACCAGATCAGCATTTCCTTGTGTTTAAACGCGGGTATTCGGTAGCTGATGATTTCGGTGGCTTCCGGCGGGGCAGCGGACCGGATTGTCGCGCGAATCCTCTCCAAAGTGCTGCGTGCGGGCTCCGGGACGCCAGCGAGGTACTCATCAATGCTTCTCGGAGTTTCGCCACGCCTTGCCTCCGGTCCGCGATTGCCAGGTTTCTGCTGCTTCATTTTGCTTCCGCGACCGGCCCGATGTAGGCGGTGGCGATGACCACGTCGTCGTACCACTTCTTGTTCTCGCAGACCGTGTTGCTGCGAATGTGCAGGCACAGCGATGCGGAGTTGATCTTGAGGGAGTCCACATCACGCAGCCGGAGATTGGGAAAGTCCGCGGCAAGCTTCCCATCCATCCAGCAGGCGATGCGGCCGTCGCGCTGGCCCGCCGTGTTGGCCTTGACCATGAGTTCAAAGCAGTACCAGCGGCCGAGCTCGGGAATGATATCGGGCCGGACGACGAAATGCGCCCCGAAATTCCCCGGCCGCGCCGTGTAGGGCAGCACCTTGCCCGAGGGGAAGAAGTGGTCCCCATACTCGGAGCGCTGCTCCGGGTGGTAACAGTAAACATTCAACTCGCCGGGTGACGTCGTGGCGACATCGCCGCGCCAGTTCTCGAGGCTGACGATGAATTTGTTGTATCCGTTGGCGCGCACCCCGGGCGTCGAATACGGCACCCCCGGCGCCTGGGCGGAAAGAATCCCGCCATTGTGGCTCGAACCCACCTGATCAAAGCCCTTCTCGAATTTGGTATAGTACCGCAGGAACACCAGGTCCTGGCCGCTGTTGAGATCCTTGACCACCCCGTCACTGAGTTCCGCCTGCTGCCTCGGGACGGTGAACTCGAGGGCCCTCTTCCCTCCGTGCACGTTTTCGGGTTCCCCTGCGAACCGTATGTCGGCCTTTTGGAAACTGTTGTCCCATTCCCTCAGCGGGTCCGCCGATTCGAAATCGTCGTGAAAAAGGACTGCCGGGTCGGCCTCGATCCCGCGATCACCGGGGTACTTGGCGGCGATGCCCTGGTTGCCTTCCGGCAGGGGCGGGAGTGTCGACGGCAAGGCGTCCCCACCGCGGGCCGCCCCGGTCCACCAGGCAATCTGGATCACGAACAGCAGGATTCGAAGTCTACCCATAGGACCAACAAATCGCCCATTGGCATAGGGGCAAGTGCGTCCGCAACGGCATGCTTAACCGGGATCCCCGTCCACGCTACGACCGGGGCGCGGCGGGGCCGGAAGAGCAGCGGGGCGAAGCGGATCAGGTTGTCGCGCCACACGGGCCAGTTGTGGATGCCGGGCGTCTCTACCGCGGTGGGCTGCAGCGCCCTTGCCCTGAGCCAGGACACGAACCTGCGGTCGGCCTCGATGAGCTCGTCCTCGGTGCCGCACGCGACCCAGAGGAGCCTAGGCGCGACCTTGGGGTCCAGGCCCGGAAACACGCCGTCAAATTGCTTGTACTCGACGGCCGAGCTGAACCCGCCGATCCAGGCGAACCTGTCCGGGTGGTTGAGCCCGATGACGAGGCTCTCCCCGCCGCCCATCGAGAGCCCCGCGATCGCGCGGTCTTCGCGCCTTGCCGAGGCCCGGTATCCGGCCTCGACCTGGGGAACAATCTCCGACAGCAGCGCCGTGCTGAAGAGGCCAAGGTTGCGGCCGATCATTGACTCGTCTTCCCACTGCCTGGATCCGCCCGTGACAAAGCCGAGGTCCCCGTAGCCCAGGGGCATGACCGCTATCATCGGCACCGCGCGGCCCTGCGCGATGAGGTTGTCCAGGATCAGGTTGGCCTTGCCGTCGTGTATCCAGGATTCCGCGGTGGCGCTCCAGCCGTGGAGGAGGTACAGCGCCGGATACGTCTTGGGCCCGGCCGCGTCATACCCGGGCGGCGTGTACACGTAATAGTCCTCGGTGCCGTCGGGTAGACCGACGATTGCCGCGGACCGGTAGGAGTGGTGATGCACCACGCCATGGGGAACATCAGCCACGTCCCAGAGCTGCGGCGTTCCCGGCACCGCAACCTCGTTCGTAAGGTACACGAGGTTCGGATCCACCATGCGGTTCAGCGGGTCAAGGATCGGCGTCCCGTCGACCTCGAGGGAGTACATGTGCAGCGCCGGCTGAAGCGGCGCCGTCGTCAGGACCCACACGCCGTCGGCCCCCTTTGCCAGCGGAATCTGGTGGTGGTCGTAATCCAATCCGATCGCCACCTTCTGGGCGGAGGGCCCGTAGTACCGGAATGTCACGCTGTGGTCCGGATTCACTTCATGGGAGTTGAGCGCCGGCTGCTGCGCGGCGGCCGCAACGGGCAGCGCTGCCAGCACGGCAAGGAACAAGGACGGCCTGGAGCGGGATCTCTCTGGGGGATTCATGGGGTCGCGGGAGGCTTGTCCATGCCGGCCCGCGGGGCCATCCAAAACCGCTGCGCAGCGTCGGCAGTCGCGAACATGGGGTTGGCATCCGCCGATTTATCATGGAAGGATTCATGGTGCCCGGACCAACGCTCCGATCGGAATCACACGGGGCGTCGGCCGGCCTCAAGCCCCATGCCCATGAATCCAATGTCGCTAAAGCTCGCCGCCACATTGGCGGCCGGGTATGCGCTCTCGCTCTCGACCGGGGCCGATGCCGCCGACTTGCCCCGGCGCACGCTCCCTCTGGACGGCTCCTGGCAGGTCGCCGAAGGCGGAATGGACCAGGTCCCGGCCGATTTCAGCCGCGTTGTGCCGGTGCCGGGCCTTGTTTCGCTTGCGCAGCCCGCCTTCCTCGACGCGGGGCTTGAAGGCGCGGATGGCAAGGGGATCCCCCGCAAGGACCCCAGGCGCGACGCGTTCTGGTATCGCCGCACGTTCCGCATCGACGGTCCCGCGCCCGCGGTGGCGATGCTCAAGGTCGGCAAGGCCATGTTCGGAACGAGGGTCATCCTCAACGGCAGGTTGATCGGGGACCACATGCCGAGCTTCACGCCGGGTTATTTCGACGTTCGCGACGCGCTGGCCGACGGGCAGAACGAGCTGCTGATCCGGGTCGGCGCCGACCGCGCCGCCCTGGCTCCAGGGATCCCCGACGGGTTCGACTTCGAGAAGACGCGCTACATCCCCGGCATATTCGACTCGGTCGAGCTGATCCTGTCGGGAACGCCGCACATCGTGGGCCTGCAGGTGGTCCCCGACCTTTCCGACGGCAGCGTGCGCGTCCAAACGGAGATCCGAAACGCTGGCAGGTCCGGCGTCGCGACGCTCCGCTTCACGGTTCGCGAGGCGAAATCCGGCAAGGTCGCCGGCATTGCGACCAGTGATCCAATCCCTCTTGCAGGCGGCTCGGGACAGATGGTTGATGTCAGGATACCGATCGCCGGCTGCCACCTTTGGTCGCCGGAGGACCCGTTCCTCTACCGGCTGGAGGTGGATGCCGGCTCCGACCGGACGGAGACCCGGTTTGGCATGAGGACGTTCCAGTTCGACCCGAGGACCAGGAACGCGGTCCTGAACGGAAGGCCGTACTTCATGCGCGGAAGCAACATAACGCTCTACCGCTTCTTTGAGGACAGCGCGTGCGGGGACCTGCCCTGGAATCCGGACTGGGTGTGGCTGCTGCACCGGCGGATGAAGGAGATGCACTGGAACTGCCTGCGGTACTGCATCGGGTTCCCGCCCGAGGCCTGGTACCGAATCGCCGACGAGGAGGGCGTGCTGATCCAGGATGAGTTCCCGATCTGGTACGGAGGCTCGACGTGGTCCAAGAAGCCGAGCGGGCTCAGCAGCCGCGAGCTGGCCGTTGAATATGCCGAATGGATGCGCGAGCGGTGGAACCACCCCTGCCTCGCCATCTGGGACGCGAGCAACGAGACCGCGTCCACCGAGACCTCCGCAGCGGTCCAGGAGGTGCGCGGCCTCGACCTCTCGCACCGGCCCTGGGACAACAGCTACGGGACGCCGCGCGTGCCCGGCGACGTCTTCGAGTCCCATCCCTACCATTTCAACAACCCCAACTACAAGCTGTCGGACCTCGCCGCGGAGAACCCCGTCCCCCAGGGCAACGAGCTCCCGAACCCGGGCGACTCGCCCGTCGTCATCAACGAGTACGGCTGGCTGTGGCTGAACCGGGACGGGTCGCCCACCGTGCTCACCCGGAATGTCTACAGGAACCTCCTCGGGCCGGACTCCACGACGGCGCAGCGCCGCCACCTTTATGCGCGCTACCTGGCGGCGGAGACCGAGTTCTGGCGCAGCCACCGGCAGGCAGCCGCGGTGATGCACTTCACCTCGCTCGGCTATTCGCGTCCGACGGGGCAGACCAGCGACCATTGGCTGGATGTCGCCAGGCTCACTTGGGAGCCCGAGTTCCTCCGGTACGTCCGGGACTCCTTCGCGCCGGTGGGGGTGATGATCGATGCGTGGGCCGAGGAATATGAGGCAGGCAGGCCCCGCGAGTTTGCCGTTGTCGTGATCAATGACCTCTACGAGGACTGGAAGGGCACGGTCCGGTTGCGCCTGACGAGGGAGGGCAGGGCGATCCTGGAGCAAAGGAGGGATGCCGCGGTTCCCGCGCTGGGGAAGGCCAGCCTGAAGTTCACCGTGCAAATGCCGTCGGAACGCGGGCCGTGCCAAGTCGAGGCCACCCTGCTGAAAACGCCTTTTGGCGACGTCCGCAGCCTGAGGGACTTCAGTCTCTCCCCGGGGAAAGCCGAGTAATTGTCGGGGGCCGGCACTCCGCCGGTACCAAGGAGGCGTCGCCACCGCGCCGACGCCCGGCGCGGGCGCTTGCCGGCAATTGACAGTCCGTGGAACCGGCCGATACGGTCCGGGCGCTCCCATCCGCGCGTCCATTCGCGCGGCCAGGAGCCGATGATGAGGCGCCTACACGCGATTATGCTGGCCTTGGCCGCGTTTGCCTCGGCTTTCCCGGGCCGATCGGCGGCAGGGGCGGAGTTGAGGTTCGGCTTCACCCCTGTCCTGGGCCAATCGCAGACCAGGACGGAATTCGAACCCCTCATGGCCTATCTTTCGGGCGCCATCGGGCAAAGGGTCGTGCTCTACGTGGCCAAGGATTATGGGGACCTGCGGACCCAGATGGAGTCGGGCGCCGTGGATATCGGGAGCTTCTCCCCCTTCGCCTACGTGGACGCGGCCCGGGGCGGGCGGATCCGGATCATAGCGCAGTCCCTCATCGAGGGTTCCGGCACGTACAGGGGGATCATCATCGCCCGCAGGGACAGCGGGCTCAATTCCCTGGCCGACCTTGCGGGGAAGAGGTTCGCATTCGTCGATCCCAAGTCGGCGTCCGGCTACGTCTATCCCCGCGCCATGCTGCTGGAAAAGGGGATCCGCCCCGAGACCGGCTTCTCGGAAGTCATCTTTGCTGGCGACCACAACAAGGTGATCGCCGCGGTCCTCGGCCGCCGGGTCGACGCCGGGGCGACATACGACGGGGCGATCGGCGTGGCGAGGGCCTCGGGGGCGCGCACGGGGGACCTGGCGATACTGGCTAGCACCGACCCCATCCCGCACGACGCCATCGCCGTCAGGTCGGGCCTGGATGCAGTGCTTGCGCAGAGGATCCAGGGCGCCCTCGTGGGCCTGGAAAAGACCGAGGCCGGCCGCAGTGTCATCGCGGGAAGCAAGAAGGGACTGACCGGATTCGCGATTGCCGCGGACAGCCTCTACGATCCCGTCCGCCGCACGGCCCGGACCGTTGGGATGTGAGGCCGCGAGGGCCGGCTGTGGTCGGGCGTCAGGGGTGCGAGAGATGATGCTCCCCTGGCCCGGCCCGCGCTGTTGCCGGGGGCCTAGCAGCCTGACCGGAGGGAACGGGCAAGCCGGCCCGCCCACCGCCAACGGGCCCTTGTCAGTACCTGAACGTGGTCCCTATGGCGAATTCGTTCCCCGATACCGTGGCTGTGATGTTCGTGCCAGGCACGGCCCCGTAGGGAGTGTACCAGGCGCTCGACTGCGAGTGGGAGAAGCCGTGGGTGTACGATACATCGATCGTGACGCCCGGCGAAACCACCACCGAGGCCCCGATGGAAAGGTGATGGGATATGTAGAGCGGCGAACCGACGTTGTAGAAGGTCATGCTGTCGGGGATGGGATCCGAGCAGTAGTTGTAGCCGGCCCGGACCACGATTTCCTTGGTAAGGGCATGCTGCACGCCGAGTTCGAATGTCCATGAATCCTTCCAGCCCAGCCCGGCTATGGATCCGTCCGCGCGGTAGCCGCTGTTCTCGAAGCCGGGTGTCGAGCCATAGGCTATATAGCCCAGGTCGGCGACCACGTGAGTGGAGTCGGCGACGGCGTAATTGAGCCCGGCCTGGGCCGTGAGGGGACGGTCCATCCGGAACGTGACTGTCTCCGGGTTGCCGGTCCCGGTCTTGACGTCCCAGGAGTAGGTGTGGAACCACGTTGGAGTCGAGATCGAGAAGCCGAAGGACAAATCCTTGTCCGCCTGCCAGCGCAGGCCGCCTTGGGCGCCCATGCCCAGCTGCGTGTCCTCCTGCTGCACCGTTGGGTATACCGCGGCGCCGTCGGGGCCTAGGGTGGGCGCGGCGAACGCGGCTGGGGTGAACAGGTTCCTGCCGACCGAGGGCGCGAGCTCGAGGCCCCACGACCAGCCGCTCGGCATTGTGCCGGCCACGCCAAGCGGGATCCGGATGACGTAAAGGTTCGAGCGCACATCGCCGAATCCGCCGAATAGGCCGCCAAAGGGATTGCCGACCGCACCTGCCTGCGGGAAGAAGATCGGGTTTGTTGCCGACGTCGCGGCATGGAAGCTCAGGCCCGCCTCGCTGACCACACCCGCGAACCATGTGAGGTCGGGATTGGCGCTCTTCCAGTTGGACATCAAGGACAAGTACGGCACGCCGTTGACCGTATTGTTCGAGGTGCCGCTCAGGCCCAGCGCGGCAACGGAACTGTCGATCTTTATGCTCGGAATGATGTCGCCGAAGACGATCGAGGCCGTCTGGTCAGGGAACAGGACCGCCGTGGCGGGATTCTTGTAGATGCTGCCTATCAGGTCCTGGTCGTTGCCGGCGGTGGCGGCGCCGCCTAGCGCGGCGTTCACGGCGCCAAAACCCTGGACAAAATAGCCGTCCGTCGCGAACGCAGGAGAAGCAAGGACGGCACAGGCCGCCGCAAGGCACGCGGCCCGGAGGAGGTTTTCACGCGGGATCTTCATGGGGTGGGATTTGGTTGGGGTGGCGGTCAGATGGAGACCAATCCGTCCGTCCGCTGCTGCGGCGGGACGAAAGGAGTGGTCGTACTGGAAATTGGGCCCCTCTTGGAAAGCGCGGCCAAGAATGAAGATGCGACTCCCGAAATCGAGCCAATTGAAAGGTGGCTCCCATCAACTATTAGCGCGTTTAACGAGGCCTCTTGCCGGGCTGTTTGGCATTTTTACATCGATATCCGGCGGCATTTGGGCTGTTTTCCCTCCGCCAAGCCGGTCCCCGTGGGGCGCACGGCGGGTTAACGCGCGGAACCACGGCCGCTCACACTCCCGTGGCAAGGTTCGCATCCCGCCGCGCGCCACACGCTAACGCGATTCCGGCCAGGGCCCGGCCCGCGTCACGCCGCGCCGGATGCCCCCGATTGCTTCTGCCAGAATTCCCCCCATCCCGTTCCCCTTGCGGGCCGCGACTCCGGCCTGATGTCGATCATGAGCAATTCCTCCGCCTGCTCCCCATACGGGCCTGTCAGGACCGGATTCCCCCGCGGGTCGACCACGAGCGAGCAGCCGATGCACGAATGCCCGCTCCAGGGTCCGCCCTCGATGCGCCCAACGTTGCTGCAGCCGGCCATCCAAACGCGAAAATCCCGCGCGACGGCGCCGTAACTCTGGCGCCAGAGGTCGCCGTAAGGCTGCTTCGCGTTGTCATATCCGGGCGGAACGGCCCACGCGGCAGGCGAAAGGATGACGTCCGCGCCCATCAGGCCCAGCGTGCGGGCCACGAACTGGCCCTGGGCTGCCCCGTCGGCGCAGATCATGAGCCCAAAGGTCGCCAGGGGCGTGTGCGCAACGGCGAGGCGATCGCCCTGGTCGTAGACATCGTGGCCGATCTCCAGCTCGTTCAGCTTGCGATGGTGGAGCAGCAGCTCCCCCCCCGGCGAAATGAGCACGGCGGCGTTGTACACGAACTCGGCCGACCGCTCCGTGAGCCCGGCGCACACATACAGCCCGAACTCCCGCGCCGCCTCGCGATAAGTCATGCAGGCGCGCCCTTCCGGGACGGGCCCGGCCAGCCTCCGGCTGGACGGGTTCGTCCAGCCGAGGTCGAGGGCCTCGGGAAGGAGCACGACCTGCGCGCCCGCCGTCGCGGCCGCGGCGATCATTTGCGAGGCCCGCCGCAGGTTTCCGTCCAGGTCGGCGCCCGTGACCGGCATCTGGGCGAGAGCAAGCCTGAAGGAACCGGGATTCTTGGGGCTCATAGGCTGCTGGGAGCACGGCCGTTTACTGGGAACACCGAGTTAAACGTGCATCACGGACCCCACCAGCCGGCAACGGAATTCACCGCAGGAGAAAGACCCTGCGATCATGGACGATCGGCAGGGCGCCGGATCCTCCGCTGCGCCCTTGTGTCAGACGACTGACCCGGACGGCAGGGGCTTGCGCGCCTGCGACCTCGAGCACTGAGAGGGAGCGTATCCGCGCAGCCGGCGGAAGGCGCGGGAGAAATGGTAGGGGTTGGCGAAGCCCAGGGCGTCGCTGACCTCCCGGACGCGCTGGGTTCTGTACTGGAGCAGCTCCTCGGCGCGGCGGACCTTCAGCTGCAGCAGGAGCCGCGCGGGCGGCTGCCCGAAAAGCCTCACGCACTGGTTGGTCAGGTGGCGCGGGCTCACCCCGAGCGCCGAGGCGAGCTCGCCGACGGTCGGGTTCTTTGCAAGGAACCTGGCCATCGCGTCCGCTATCTCCTCGCGGCGGGCCGCCGCCGCCGGGAGCTGGCGCATTTCCCGGCTGAGGGCCGCCGGATCCAGCCCGCGGACGAGCCTCCAGAACAGGGCCTCCATGAGGCTGTCCTGCACTGCGCCGGCGTAGTTGCCGCCGCCCTCGGCCTCGAGCCGCAGCTCGGCGAGGAACCAGGTCTCGCCCGCGTAGTCGCCGCGGCAGACCTGCTCGCCTGCGGCTACGTCGGGGCGGAAGAGCGCCATGCCGGGTCGTCCGGTCTCCGGGTCCAGCACCCGGAAGTGCAGCACATAGTGCCGCTGGCCGTCGCGCAGGTGGTCCTGGTGGAAATCCCCCGGCTTGATGATCAGGGTCTGGCCGTCGACGAGCGTGAGCTCGGTGCCGTTGAGCTCGCAGCGGTACGGCCCCCGCTCGATGAGGATGACCTCGTAGTTGGTGTGCTGGTGCCGCGGATATTCATAGGAGCCCTCCATCCGGAGCAGGTGAAAATCGTCGAAGACCGGCCGCAGGCGCGCCCCGACCTCCGACTGCCGGGGGCGGCGGAAGCGTTCTTTGTGCATGGTCATTGCCCGATGATAGTGCATGAAAAGATACCAGCCAGCGACGGGACGCAAGGCTGGTCCCATTCATCAGCTGTGCCTGAAAGGATATGTCTTTGCCTGACCGGACATGGCATACCCGGCGGCATTTGTATAGGATGGGCGCCGGTCAAACTTCTACCCCCATGTCTACTCCCGTCGTTGCGGTTGTCGGGGCCGGCTTCATCGGCCCGGTTCACGTCGAGGCCCTGAGGAGGCTCGGCCTAGTTGTTAAGGGCGTCCTCGGCATATCGCCCGAGGAGGCCAAGTCCGCGGCCTCAAAGCTCGGGCTCGCGGTGGCATACCCCGATCTCAAGTCGGTGCTTGCCGACACGGAGGTGACCTCCGTGCACGTCGCCTCGCCCAATCGCCTGCACAAGGAGCATGTGCTCGCCGTGCTCGCGGCGGGGAAGCACGTGGTCTGCGAGAAGCCCCTCGGCATGACCTCGGCCGAGTCGGCCGAGCTCGCGGCGGCGGAGAAGCGCCACCCAAACCTGGTCTGCGCGGTCAACTACAACGTGCGCTTCTACCCGCTCTCGCTGCAGGCCCGCGCCCTGGTGCGCCGCGGCGACGTCGGGGAGATATACCACCTCCACGGGAGCTACACGCAGGACTGGCTCCTCTACCCGACGGATTTCAACTGGAGGGTGCTGGCCGCCGAGGGGGGCCAGCTCCGCGCGATCGGCGATGTCGGCACCCATTGGCTCGACCTCATCGTGTTTATCTCGGGCCTCGAGGTCGAGGCGGTGATGGCCGACCTGAAGACCGTGCACCCGGTCCGGCTCCAGCCGCCCTCGGGCTCCGTCGAGACGTTCAAGGAGAAGCTCGGCGCAACGACCGGCCGCAGGGAGCCCGTCACCATCACCACCGAAGACTACGGCTCGGTGCTGCTGCGGTTCAAGGGCGGCGCGAAAGGCGCCCTCACGGTCTCCCAGGTCACCGCCGGCCGCAAGAACTGCCTCCGCTACGAGATCGCCGGCTCGAAATGCGCGCTCGCATGGAACAGCGAGGCGCCCAACGAACTCTGGATCGGCCAGCGCGCGACGGCCAACAACCAGCTCGTGCGCGACCCGTCGCTCCTCGACCCCTCCGCGGCGCCCTTCGCGAATTTCCCGGGCGGGCACAACGAGGGGTTCCCCGACTCCTTCAAGCAGAGCTTCCGCGCAATCTACGACGATGTCAGGGCCGGCCGCCGTTCGGCGGAGCCGCTCTACGCGACGTTCGCCGACGGCCATCGCGAGCTTCTGCTCTGCGAGGCGATAGCGGCGAGCCACCGCAGCGGGAAGTGGGTCGGCGTCGCCTCCTGAAACCACCGGGGCCGCATCCATGAGACTGGGATTCGTATCCGCCATTCTTCCCGAGCTCGACCTCGGCGGCGTGCTCGCCTTCGCTCGCGAGGCCGGGTTCGGCACCGTCGAGGCCATGTGCTGGCCGGTCGGCAGGGCCGAGCGCCGCTATGCCGGCGTCACGCACGTCGACGCCTCAAGGTTCGGCCGGCCCGAGGCCGCCGCCGTGAAGGCGCTGTGCGAGCGCCACGGCGTCACGCTATCCGGCCTGGGATACTATCCGAACCCGCTCGCGGCCGACGAGCGCGAGGCCGCCGTCTACATCGAGCACCTCAAGAGGGTGATCTCGGCCGCGGCCCTGCTGGGAATCAAGCAGGTCAACACCTTCATCGGCCGCGACCCGGCGCGGTCGCCCGCCGACAACTGGAGGCTGTTCGACGAACGCTGGCCGGGCATCGTCCGCCACGCGGAAAGCGAGGGCGTCCGGATCGGGATCGAGAACTGCCCGATGTTCTTCACCCAGGACGAGTGGCCCGGCGGGAAGAACATCGCCGTCTCGCCCCGCAACTGGCGCGAGATGTTCCGGCGCATCCCGAGCCGCGCCCTGGGACTCAACTACGACCCCTCGCACCTCGTGTGGCAGCAGATGGACCCGATCGCGCCGCTCCGGGAGTTCGCTGAACGCATCTATCACGTGCATGCCAAGGACGTGAGGGTGGACCGGCACCGGCTTGACGACGTCGGCATCCTCGCAAACCCGCTGGAATACCACAGCCCGAAGCTGCCTGGCCTGGGCGACATCGACTGGGGCCTCTTTCTCTCGGCCCTGGGTGATGCCGGCTATGCCGGGCCCGTCTGCGTCGAGGTCGAGGATCGCGCCTACGAGGCGACGCTCGACACCCGCAAGGAGGCCCTGAGGCAAAGCGGGCGCTTCCTCCGGAACTACATGTGAGCGCGACACCGGGCATGCGGGCCCGCACGCCCGCGCCAGACTATCCCCCCGCCGCCCGATGAAGGCCGCAGTCTACGAAGGCAAGGGACAGGTCAACGTGCGCGAGGTGCCCGTGCCCGCCCTGGAGGAGGGCGACGTGCTGCTGGCGGTCGAGGCCTGCTCGATCTGCGGCACCGATCTGCGCACCTACCGCCACGGCGACAAGAAGATCACGCCCCCGCGGATCCTCGGCCATGAGTTCTGCGGCCGTGTCGTCGAGTCGCGCTCCCCGGACGCCGGGATCCGCGTCGGCGACCGCGTCGTGATGTACATCGTGATCCTGCACGGCTCCGACAGGTACACGGAGATGGGCCGGGCCAATCTCTCGAGCCTGCGCACCACGATGAGCTACCACCACGACGGCGCGTTCGCCCCGTTCGTGAGGGTGCCCGCGGCGGCCGTCCAGCAGGGCAGCCTGTTCCGGGTCACCTCGGACATCCCGTCCGACCGCTTGAGCCTGGCCGAACCGCTGGGCTGCGTGATGAACGCCCATTCGCGCCTCGGCGTCGGCCTAAGGGACACCGTCGCGGTCATCGGCGCCGGACCCATCGGGATCATGCATGCGGCCGTGGCCAGGCTTCAGGGCGCGCAGAAGGTTTACGTCTTCGACAGCAACCCGGGGCGCATCGAGATGGCGCGGCGCTTCGACATCGACGCCGCCCTGCTCGTCAAGCCCGACGGAAGCCACCGCGATGAGATCGCCCGCCTCACCGGCGGATTCGGCCCCGACGTCGTCATTGTCGCCGTGAGCTCGGCGGCCGCGCAGAGCGACGCGCTGCAGATCGCCGCCAAAGCCGGCCGCGTGAACTTCTTCGCCGGCCTGCCCAAGTCCGACCCCGTCGCGGCCCTCGACGTGAACCAGATCCACTACAAGGAACTCACCGTCACGGGGTCGTATTCCGAGAAGAGGAGCGACTTCCAGGCCGCATTCGCCCTACTCCAGAGCGGCCGCTTCCCCGCCGACCGGATCATCACGCATCACCTCCCGGTCGAGCGGATCACCGAGGGGTTCCGGCTCATGGAGTCCGGCGAGGCCCTCAAGGTCTGCATCATTCCCGCTTCCCAGCCGTGAATACGCCCGTCCGCTGCGACTTGTTCATCAACGGTGTCTCAGTGCCGGCGACCGGCGGCCGCAGGCTGGAGGTCCGCTCGCCCGCCAACGGGGATCTCGTCGGCACGATCGCGGTGGCGGCCATCGAGGACGTGAACCACGCCGTCGGCGCCGCCCGCGCGGCCTTCCGCAAATGGGCGTCGCTCACGGCCTACGAGCGCGAGAGGATCATCAAGGGGGCGCTGGTCCACGCCCGCGCCCAGGCGGACGAGATCGGGCTCCTGATGGCGCGGGAGCAGGGCAAACCGCTGGCGCAGGCGCGCAGCGAGGTGCACGGGGCCTGCGACACGATCGACTACTTCGCCTCCGAGGCCGTGCGCATCGAGGGCTGCGTCAATCCCACCGAGAACCGCAACTATCGCTCATGGGTCGTCTACCAGCCTGTCGGCGTTTGCGCCCTTATCACGCCGTGGAACTACCCGGTCTCGCTGCTCAGCTGGAAGCTCGGCCCGGCCCTGGCGACGGGATGCACCATGATCGTGAAGCCGACGTCCGTCACGCCGCTCTCGCCGCTCGCGTTCTGCCAGGCCCTGGTGGCCGGCGGGATCCCCGGCGGGGTCATCAGCGTGCTCACCGGCTCGGGCACCGTCCTTGGCGACGCGCTGGTGAGGCACCCGGGAGTCGCGAAGGTCGCCATGACCGGGTCCAGCGCCACGGGCAAGCGGATCATGGCTTCCGGCGGGCCGCTGCTGAAGAAGATCTCCCTGGAGCTCGGCGGCCAATGCCCGGCCATCGTCTGCGCCGATGCCGACCTGGACAACGCCGCCAATGTCCTCACTTACAAGAAATTCCGCAATTGCGGCCAATCGTGCAGCTCGGTGAACCGGGTCTATGCGCACCGCGACATCCACGACGTGCTTGTCGCGAAGACCATGGCCCTGGCCGAGAGGCTCACGATCGGCGACGGCGCTTCCGACGTGGCGGTGGACCTCGGCCCGATGGCGACCCCCGAGGGCGTCGCGACCGCGGAGCGGCACGTGGCCGACGCGCTGCAGAAGGGCGCTTCCCTGGTCTGCGGCGGCCGCCGGCCCGACGGCGCGGCCTTTGCGCGCGGAAACTACTACCTGCCTACGATCCTCACGGGCGCGACGCCCGACATGGACGTGATGAGGGAGGAGACGTTCGGGCCGGTCCTCCCCTTCGCGGCGTTCGACACGGTCGACGAGGCGGTTGCGCTCGCCAACGACACGGCCTACGGCCTCGCGGCCTTTGTCTTCACCCGCGACCTCGCCACCGCCCACCGCGTCAGCGAGGCCCTCGAGGCGGGCACCGTGTGCGTCAACCACGGGTCGGTGAACACGAACTACGGGCCGTACGCCGGGTGGAAGGACAGCGGCCTCGGCATGGAGCTGTCGCGCCGGGCGGTCTTCGAGTACCTGAAGACCAAGCACATCAAGATGCAGCTCTAGGCGCGGCGCGCACATGCTCCTCGACCCGCTCCAGTCCCGCGCGCAGTTCAGCCACGCGCTGAGCCGCGGGTACGCAATCCTCGCCGTCAACGCCGACAGCCATGCAGCGGTCACCGACGTGCTCGAGGCCGCGCTGGAGGCGCGCGCGCCCGCCATCATAGAGGCCAGCCTCTGGCAGCTCGAGGGGCGCGCCTACGGGGCGGGCGATGCCGTCCTCGGCCTGGCGCGCTATCTGGCAGAGCTGGCGGTCCTGGCCGAGGACGCGCGTTACCGCGACGTGCCCGTCATGTTCCACACCGACCACATAAAGGGCCCGAAGACGGTGGGCATCCTGACCGCCGCCCTCCAGGGCGTGGAGGTGCGGCTGAGCGTCGGCAAGGGCCTTGTCCGCGCGTCGACCGTCTCGCTCGACGCGTCGAGCCTGACGGATGACGAGAACGTGGCCCTCGTCTGCCGACTGGCCGAGATTGCCGCGGCGGCCGGCGCGCCCGCGACCATCGAGATGGAGGCCAACGTCGACGAGGGGCACACCCCGCCGGAACGCACGCGGCGGCTCATCGGCCCGGTCGAGGCCAGGCACCCCGGCGTCGTGTGGCTTTGGGCGCCGGGCCTCGGCACTCGGCACGGCCTCGGCAGCGGGTATCCCGAGTTCCGGGTCGATCTCATCGGGGCCAACACAAGCCTGATCCGCGAGCTCACGGGCCGCGCCATAGGGCTGGCGCTGCACGGATCGTCGGGCCTGGACGCGGCCAGCCTGGCGGCCGCCGCGCGCGCGGGCGTCGTCAAGGTCAACTGGTCAAGCGAATCGCTCCTCCTGCGGTCGAGCGCCGCCCGGGCCTACTACGGGGAGCGGGCCTCGCAGTTTGATCCCAAGGACCCGCAGTGGAAGGCGACCGTGATGGACAACGGCGTCCAGAGTTTCATCGCCGCGCGCTACGTGCCCAGGGTGGTCGAGCGCATGAAGCTCCTCGGAGGCGCGGGGCAAGGGCCGGCCTTCCTCGGGACCCTGCGGCGCTGAATCGCCGCCCCGACGAGATGCAGCCGCGCCCGCTCCTTTCGATTGCCGCCCCGGCGGGCCCGCCTATCCTCGGGAGCTGCGGGCCCGGCTTGCTTCCCTGGACCGGGACCGGCAACCCACAACTCCTCCCGCCGCAGACCGTGAGCAAACCAGCCCACCATCCCCCGGGGCAGCCGCTGCCCGCCCCTTGCCGACTGCCATGAGCGGAATGTTCGCCGGCGTGGACCTTGGTGGCACGAAGATCGCCTGCGGGCTGGCGGACGCGGCGGGGCATATCGTGCGCACGGAGACGATACCCACGCAGTCCCACGAGGGGCCCGACGCCGTGCTGGCGCGCATGGCGCAGCTGGTGGCGGACCTGTGCGGCGGGGACAAGCTCGAGGCCCTCGGCGTGGGCGTGCCGGGGCTCGTCGATCTCGAAACCGGGACCACGCGCTTCCTACCCAACCTGCCGACGCAGTGGCGCGGCGTGCCCGCGGCGGCGACGCTTCGCGGGCGGCTTGGGTGCCCGGTGCTGCTGATGAACGACTGCCGCACGGCGACCCTGGGCGAACTGCGCTACGGGCTGGGGCGGGGGGTCCGGGACATGGCCCTCTTCATGCTCGGCACGGGCATAGGCGGCGGCCTCGTGATCGACCGCAGGCTGCGGCTGGGCCCCCTAGGCGCAGCCGGGGGAATCGGCCACCAGACGATTCTGCCCGACGGCCCGCTCTGCGGCTGCGGCAATCGCGGCTGCCTCGAGGCGCTGGCAAGCGGGCCGGCGATCGCCGGGGAGGGCGTCCGCCTGCTGCGCGCCGGCCTCGCGCCCCGGCTGCACGAGATCGTCCGCGGCAACGCGGACCTCGTGAGCCCGGCCACGATGGGCGAGGCGGCGCGGGCCGGGGACGGCACCGTGCGAGATGCGATTGACCGGGCGGCCTCGTACCTCGCGATCGGTGTCGCCAACATCGTGACGGCGTTCCACCCGGAGCTGGTGGTGCTCGGCGGCGGGGTGGCGGGCCTCGGCGACCTGATGCTCGAGACCGTGAGAAGGGGCGTGAAGGAGCGGGTGGGAATGTTTCCCACGGACGGGGTGCGGGTGGAACTGTCGACGCTTGGCGACAGTGCGGGCATCCTCGGGGCGATCGCCCTCGCGATGTCTGCGCGCCGCGGACAGGCCCGTCGTGACGCCGCGGGAACGGCTGAATAAGAGCGCCGCGCTTCCCGGGGCGGGGCGCGGGCCGGCGGGCCCCGGATCCGGCGTTCCGTTGCACGCAGTCACCCTCGAGCAGCTGCTGAACGAGCTGGTGGCGCGTCGCGGCTGGGCGGAGATGGGCCGGCGCGCCGCCATCTGGTGCTTCCTCTCCAACCCGAGCGTCAACTCGGGCCTCGCCTCCCTGCGCAAGAATCCCTGGGCGATGGCGAAGGTCGAGGAGCGGCGCGCCTGCTGGAATTCGGGGAGCTAAGAAAGTTCCGAACCGCTTCGGCCATTGACTGTCCAGTGCGTTGACTTTGAACGCACTGGTTGAATCCCTCCGCCCGCTTGAGCCACCTTGGTCCGAGGTGGGAAGGACTTGCCGGCGCATCTGCCTCCTGCGGGCGGCCGGGCGCTACGCCGAGGCCCAGCGCATCGAGGACACCGAGCTCGCTGCGGCCGCGGCGAAGGCTAGTAGAGAAGGGTCGGGGCCGGGTCCCGAGGCCGATGCGCGACTGGCGACGATGCTTGCCGGCGAGGCGGAGCGCGTGGCCGCCGCAGTGGCTTTTGCCGAGATCCTGGCGCCCATGTTGTCCGAGCGCCTCGGCGACAGGGCTGCTATCCACGCGCAGGCGCCGAAGCACCCGCATCGCGGGCCAGGGACGGGAGCCCCCGGCGGTGTGCGCGGAATTGCCGACTTCATAGAGGAGATGCTGGCGCAGGACCGAGCCGGCACCCGCTAATCGCTGCCTTTTTCTCCCAACCAAATAATCAACAAAATCATGTCGACGCTCACAATCGAGAAACCGCTTGCACCACCGTCCAGCCCGTCGCCAGCCGCCATCGCCGGCGCCCCCCGGCCCGCAATGCCAAAGCCATCAAGCCTCCTCATCGGCCTCGACCTCGGCACCAACAAGTCTTGCATCCTTGCGGGCCCGCCCGGATCGACAGACATAACGGTGAGCAAGGTGATTCCGTCGGTTGTCGGCTATGTGAAGGACGGCATCGTCGACGGAATCATCACGGGGAACGTCCGGATCCTCTATGGCGAGGACGCGCTGCGCCAGCGGCTGCACGTCGACCTCGTGGCGCCGCTCGAGCAGGGCGTGATCGCGCATCCGGAAGCCGCCCGCGACTTCATGCAGCACGTCCGCCAGCTGGCCGACTCCTCCGGCCGGGCGGAAATCCGTGCCGTGGTAGGGGTGCCCGCGAACACCGAGGAACAGGCGCGGGAACGCATCCGGAAGGCGGCGCAGGGCGTCTTCTCCCGCATTCTTCTCATTCCCGAGCCGTTTCTTGCGGCGCTCGGTTTCCGCGACGACTCCCGGGTCAAGCAATCCGGCTACGTTGACCCCGTGGTTAACTCGCTCTTCATCGACATCGGGGCGGGCACGAGCGACCTGTGCCTCGTGCAGGGCTATTTTCCGACTCGTGAGGACCAGATTAGCATCCCCTTCGCCGGGGACGCGATCGACAGTATCCTCCATGACGGGCTCGATCGCACGTACCCCAACAACGGCCTTTCGAGGCTCAGCGTGCGCGAAATCAAGGAGGCCCACGCCTACGTCGGCCCGAGCCGCAAGCCGCTTGACATCAAGGTCGTCATCGGCGGCAAAGGCCGCACGCTGGAACTTGGCGACGCGATCGGAAACGCCTGCAACATCCTGATTGACAAGATCTACCCGGCCCTGACGGCGCTGATCGCCGCCTCCTCGTCGGATTCCGTGGTGACGCTGCTGCAGAACATCATCATCACCGGGGGGGGGTCGCAGATCCGCGGCATCGACACGGTGCTCCAAAGGAGGCTCTCCGACGACGGCTACGAGTCCCCGAAGGTCCGGCTGGCGGGGCAGGACTTCCAGCGCTACGTGGCCCTCGGGGCGCTAAAGGCGGCGCGGGCGGCGCGGGAGAATCAATGGCAGGTGCTTCTCGAGTAGAGGGGGCCGGTACGTGGGCGGCCCCGGATGCTCACGCGTCGACGCGGATCGGCAGGATCACGAAGGGGAGGCTCGAGAGGAAGAAGCGCCGCTGGAGGGTGAACACCGTGTGGTTGTGCAGCCAGCGCGTGACGTTCGTCTCGTTTGTGAAGAGCAGCTGGCCGGCGAAGAAGACGTGGTTGGGGAAGTCCGACGCCGCATCCCGGGCGAGCTTCATCACCTCCCCGACAACGTCGTAGCCGATCGTCGTGTAGGCCCTCGAGCCGTAGCCGCGCGACCTTGCGAAATGGACGTAGCGCTCCGCCTCGGCCTCGGTGTGCTTGCGCAGCGCGTCGATGTCCGCCACGCCCTTGAAATTGCCGGCGTCGACGGAGCCGACCTGGATGAACACGAAGTTGCGGAACGTGTCGCCGAACATGCGGGGCACGTTGAGGAGCGTGTGGAGGCCGAGGCCGTTGAATCCGTTGACCAGGATCACGGCCGTGCGGGCCTTCGGGTCGGGGGCCCGAGGCTCCTGCTGCGCCGAGCTCGACTCTATCTCCGCCGCCTCGACTATCGTATCCAGGCGCTTCAGCTGCGCGGCGACCCCCGCGTAGTGGCGCTTGATCGCGAAGGCCGCGGCGACCAGGAGGCCCGTGATGAGGAGCGTCGCCCAGCCACCCTCGAAGAACTTCACGGCGGTGAGCGAGACCAGGATCGAGAATGTCAGCACGAAGCCGAAGCCGTTGACGGCTAGCTTCCGGCCCCATGTCCCGTCCGTCGCGCGCATCCGCCACCAATGGCGGATCATCCCGAGCTGGGAGAGCGAGAAGGTGATGAACACGTTGATCGAGTAGAAGATGACGAGGAGGTCCACGGATCCCCGCGTCGCCACCATCATGAGGAACCCCGCGGTGCCCATCAGGAGGATGCCGTTCTGCGTCACGAGCCGCTCGCTCAGGTTGGCGAAACGCGTCGGGAACCATCGGTCGAGGGCCATGTTGGCCAGGACCCGCGGGCCGTCGAGGAACCCGGTCTGCGCGGCGATGATCAGGAGCGCCGCCTCCGATACGAGGGTCACGATGATGAAGGCGCCCGCCGCCCCGTGGACCCAGCCCGCCGTCATGCTGTCGAAGAGCACGGCATTGAGCGTCTTTCCGTCATATTTCTGAACACCGTAGAGCTGGTAGGCGACAAGCAGGCCTGCGACCGTGACGGACAGGGAGACCCCCATGTACACCATGGTCCGGCGGCCCGTGCGGACCCGGGGCTCGCGCAGGACGGGCAGACCGTTGCTCACGGCCTCGATGCCCGTGTACGTGCCGGCGCCCATGCTGTAGGCCTTGAGCAGGAGCGCCATTAGGCCCCACATGCCGACCGAGGAGCTGACCGCGTGGACCTCGTGCGCCGTGGCCGTCGCGACCTCCCCCAGGCCGGAGGCGTGGGTGGCGACGGCATACACGATCGCGAACGTGTGGGTGAGGACGAAGACCGCGAAAATTGGGACCCAGATGAGGACCGACTCCTTCACACCGCGCATGTTGATGAGGGTGAGCCCGATCAGCCCCGCTATCGCGAACGCCAGCTTGTACGCCTGCGCCGAGGCCGGGAAGAGGCTGAACAGCGCGTCGGAGCCGCTCGCGACCGACAGCGTGATCGTGAGGACATAGTCGATCAGGAGCGCGCAGCCCGAAAAGACCCCCGTCGCCGGGGACAGGAGCTTGCTCGCCACGAGATAGCCGCCGCCGCCCGTCGGGAACAGTGCTATGATCTGCGAGTAGCTCGCGCAGATCGCGATGATCGTGATGACCGAGGCGAGGGCCACGAAGAGGCTCAGGTGGGGGTACCCTCCCAGCGCCTTGAACGTCTCCTCCGGGCCGTAGCAGGACGACGAGAGCCCGTCCGCGCCGAGCCCGACCCATGCGAAAAGGGCGATCAGCGAAATGTGCTGGAACAGGTTCCTGTCGGTCAGGGACCTCTCGCGGCCGAAGATCATCGATTTCAGGGACATGTTCCCCTTAGCCGTATCGGCTTTTCGGGCGCTTGGATAGTGAGATTTTGCCGGATTCCCCGATTCCGGGCCGCCGCTTGACAGCCGAGGCGGGAACTCGCTATCTCGATGCCAGTTATGGAGGCAGCCCTAGACCAGCCGGTACTCGTCCTCAACCGCCTGTGGCAGGCGGTCAACATCGTCGGCGCCCGGCGGGCATTCGGGCTACTCGCGCGCGGGCACGCCCACGTCGTCCTCCACCTGGACGACGACTTCAGGATGTTCTCGATGATGGACTGGATCGACTTCTCGGCCAGCAACCCGCCTATCGCGGAGATGGAGGCCGTGCACACCCCGACGCGAACGATCCGCCTGCCGCGGGTGATCCTGCTGACCTTCTTCGACAAGCTTCCCTGCAAGGAGCTCAAGCTGACGCGCAACAACGTGTTCGAGCGCGACAAGAACTCCTGCCAGTACTGCGGGCGCGCCTTCGCCCGCGAGGAGCTCAACCTGGACCACGTGATACCGCGCGACTACGGCGGGAGGACCACGTGGGAGAACATCGTCTGCTCCTGCGTCCGGTGCAACACGCGCAAGTCAAACCGCCTCCCCCACGAGGCCGGCATGCGGCTCATCCGCAAGCCCACGCGCCCGAAGTGGAGGCCGGTCATCTCGATGGTCCTGGGCACCCGGCACCGCGAGATGTGGAAGGACTTCCTCGACATAGCGTACTGGAACGTCGAGCTGGAGGAGTGACCGGCCGCTAGCCGCGGGCCAGCGGAATCGTGATCCGCAGCGTCGTGCCCGCGGGGCTCGAGCTGACGAGCGCTATGTCGCCGTTGTGGCCCTGGAGGATCCGCTTCGCGATCGCGAGCCCGAGCCCGGTCCCTTCCGGCCGGCCGGTCAGGAACGAATCGAAGATCCGCTCGCGGACGGCGTCGGGGATGCCCGAGCCCGTGTCCGCGACGTCGATGACTGCGCACTGGGTTGATCCGCGGGCCTCCGTCCCGAGCCTGAGCGTGATGTCGCCCCCCTCCGGCATGGCCTGCATGGAGTTGATGAGCAGGTTTAGGAGAACCTGCTGCAGCTGGCCCTTGTGGCCCTCGACGACGATCGAGCGGGCGGGCGGGTCGAAGGACGCCCGGATCTTGCTCTGCGCGAGCTTGAGCCGGATGAGGATGAGCGTGTCCCCGACGATCTCCGCGACCTGGTAGCGCGAGTGCAGGCTGGTCGGGGCCTTGGCGAAGTTGAGCACGCGCGTCACGATGGCCTCGAGCTGGTCGAGCTTCTCGCCGATGACGCGCACGTCGGTCCGGCGCGGGTCGCCATCGGCGAAGTCGAGGCCGAGGCCGCCGTGGAGGAGCTTGAGGACGGTCAGGGGGTTCCTGATCTCATGGGCGATCTCCGCGGCGAGGAGCCCGAGCGTCGTCAGCCGCTCGTTCCTGCGCAACGACTCCTCGCTCGCGAAAACCCGCGCGTACAGGCGGGAGTTCTGCAGGGCGACGGCGCCCAGGCTCGCGAGGACGCTGCACACGCGCTTCTCGTCGTCGTCGAAAAGGCGCGGCGTCCCCGTGAAGACGGCCAGCACCCCCAGCACCTCGCCCTCGAAGAGCATCGGGGCGGCGAGGACGGACTGGATCGCGGGATCCCGCGGCAGGTCCACCAGATCCAGGTACTCCGGCGACCGGATGTCGGCGAACGAGACGGCCTTGCGCGCGTGCACGACCGAGGCGAAGAGGCAGGAGCGGAGCGGGAGGTCCCCCTCGGGGGAGAAGGTCTCCGCGTCGCCCGTGTACGACGCGAGCCCGAGGCTCGCGGAGCGCGGGTCGTGCAGGAACAGCGCGCACGCCCGCGCCTGCATCATCGCCGACCCGTCCCGCGTCAGCGTGTCAAAGAGCTCGTGCTGCTCAAGCTTGCCCACGAGCGCCTGCCCGGTGGCGATCAGCGCCTCCAGCTGCCTCGCCTTGCCGCGCAGGTGGCGCAGGTCCCAGAGGCGGCTGAGGACCCGGGCCGCCTCGTCCGTGAGGCGGACGAGGCGCGCGAGGTCACCGGCGCCGTAGGACCCGGGGAGCTCGCGGTCGAGCGCGACCACGCCGAGCCCGCGCCCGTCCGAAAGCAGCAGCGGGGCCGCCATCTCGCAGCGCGTCTCCCTGCGCATGGGCCTGCTCCTGGGGTCGGCCGAGGAGTCGGGCACCAGGAGGGGCTGCGCGCGCCATGCGACCCAGCCGAGGACCCCGTGGCCCGGCGGGAACGAGTGCTCCGCGTCCGCCGGGAGCCCGAGGCCGGCCTCGATCTCCAGCCTGTGCGTCTCGGGGTTCTGGAACGCGATGAGGCTGCTGTCGGAGGCGAAGACGCGGGAGATGACCGCCAGTATCTCCCGGGTGGCGCCGCCGGGGTCGTCGGTGCCCGATGCAAAACAGGAGATGGCGTGGAGCGCCGTCAGGTCCGCTTTGTCGGTCATGATTCAAGTGGTGCAGGAGCGGGGGGCCCGCGCAAGGGATTACGGGCCGGCAGCCGCCGGGCTCCGCGCGCCGTCAGCCGCCCTCGGGGGCCGGGGCCTGCGTCGGGGAGATGACCTCGTTCAGCGCGTTCCGCAGCCCGAGCAGCCTGGCGGGATCCTCCACCGGCTCGTGGTTCGCGCTCTCTATGTAGAAGGTGTCGATCGCCACGCCTCGCTCCGTCCCGATCCGCGCGAAGGTGATGTCGAAGCCGAAGTCGAAGATGGCCTTGGCCAGCCGGTAAAGGAGCCCGATCTGGTCCCGCGCCTGGACCTCGACGATCGTGCGCTGCATCGAGATCTCGTGGTAGACCTCGACGGTGGGGGGGAACGAGCTGTGGAGGGTTTCGCCGCCGTTCGAGTAGATGTACCGGCTCGCCGCGATCCTCTTGGCCTGCGCGAGGATCTCGGGGTACAGGTCCGCGCTCGAGATGAGCGCGGACTCGATGAACTTCGCGAATGACTCTTGGGCGGCGGCGTTCTGGACGACCCCCCGGCCGGGCTCGACGACGTAGAAGGTGTCGATCGCGATGTGGTCGGTCCTCGAGATGACCTTGGCCCCGAGGATGTTGAGGCCCGCGGCGCTGAAGGCGCCCGCGAGCTTGTAGAAGAGGCCCGCCCGGTCCCAGGTGACCACGTTGACCACCGTGACCGACCTGTTGAGGTCGTCCTTCCAGTCGACCACCGGCCTGAGCGATCCGACCGAGTCGGTCGCCGTGATCGACTTCAGCAGCTTGTTCACCATCTGGATGTGGAGCGTGATCTCGCTCCCGTCCGTGAGGATGAAGTAGCGGTCGGGAAGCAGGCTGAAGTGGGCGGCGATCTCGTCGTCGCTTATGCCCGGGATTCTCTTGGCGATTAGTTCCTGTTCGGTCATCTTGCGCTTCTCCTCATTGCTTGCATCGATGGCTGCACCGAGCCTCAGGCGCTCGAGAGTGTTGCGGTAGAGGGTGGTGTGCAGCGTGTCCTTGTAACTGTTCCACAGGTCCGAGGATGTCCCCCTTGAGTCGCAGAAGGTGTGCACGTACAGGTACCTGAGGCGCTCTGCGTCGCCCACCAGTTCCGCGAAGCTCGCTGATGTCTTGGGATCATCGACATCCCTCTTCTGCCAGAATCGTGCCATCGCGAGATGATTTTTTATCACAAATGCGACGAGCTCGCGCCCACGGGGCGAAACGGCGAGCCGCTCCATGATGGGCTCTGCCAGCCGGACCCCCGCCTCGGAGTGGTTATGGATGCCCTCGGCCTTCCCGATGTCGTGCAGCAGCAGGGTGAGGTAGACCAGCGCCGGGTCCCCGACCTCGTGAAGGGCGCTGCGGTACTTGAGCTTCATGAGCTCCGCGTCGGTGAAGATGAGGTCGAGCTCCCGTATCGCATTAAGTGTATGTATGTCAGCGGTATATCTATGGTAGAACTCATGCTGGACCAGGCACGTGAGGGCGTCGAAGGCGGGGATGAACCGCCCCAGGACGCCCAGCTCGTGCATCCGCTGGAGGGCGGGGTACACCGCGCCCGACTCGGAGAGGATGGCCCGGAAGGCGACGCCGGCGTCCGGGGACAGGGCGATGTTGGCCATCAGGGGCAGCGACTTCCGGATGAGCTGGGCGAGATGAAAGTCGATGGTGCAGTCGAGCAGCTGGCAGTGCCGGAACACCCGGATCATCCTCACCGGGTCGGACTCGAAGACGTTCGGGGCCTCCGCGGCGAGCTCGTGGCCGCGCACGACGAACCCGTCCACCCGCCTGGCCCTGCGCAGGCGCGCGATCCTGAGCGTCTCCCGGATCGACACCCTGGCCCCGCTCGACTTCCTGCCGATCGTCACGGCCAGGCGGCTCTCGACCGTCGTCGAGATCCTGTGGATCGTCTGCGCGGAGCGGTAGTAGTCCTGCATGAACCGCTCCACGCGCGCGAGGAGCACCGGCTGGGTGTAGCCCAGGTTCCAGGCGACGCGACCCTGCGAATCGAGGTTCAGGACGTCGGTCGGCCGCGGGCTCTCGAAGTGCAGCTCGTTGCGCACGCGCAGCAGGAAATCGTAGGCCTGGTTGAACTCGCCCACCTCCGCGGCGCTCAGGTGCCCCTCCTCGGCCAGCTGGTCCATCCGGGTGATGCCTAGCTTCACCCGCGCCATCCAGAGCGCGTTCTGGTAGTCGCGCAGCCCGCCGACGCCGTTCTTTATGTCGGGCTCCTGGTTGAAGACGGTGTTCCCGAACTTGGCGCGCCTGGATGCCTGGTCCTCGAGCCGGGCCAGGATGTAGCCCTTGGGGTCGTCCGTCGTGTAGAATGTCCTGTAGCCCAGCAGGAAGGAGTCGCAGAGGGCGGCGGATCCGGCGAGGTAGCGCGACTCGAGGAGCGAGGTCATCGTCTGAATCTCCCTCTTCGCCTGGGTGAACACGTCGTCCACCGTGCGCGTGGAGTGGCCGACCTTGAGCGCGCAGTCCCAGAGGGGGTAGAGCACCTCCTGGGTGAGGTGCGCCTGGAACGGCTCGGCCACGGCCGGCTTCGACTTCGTCGGGTATAGGAACATGACGTCGACATCGCTCCACGGCGCGAGCTCGCGGCGCCCGTACCCCCCCAGCGCGATCATCGAGACGGCCGCCGGCGCGGGGCCCCGGGCACGCGCGTACGTCTCGATCGCGTGGTCGAAGAGACGCAGGATGATGGCGTCGATGATGGCGGACCTGCCGTGCTCGATCTCGAGGCCGGAGGCGCCGTGGTCGTGGCGGGCGCGCAGGTCGGCCATCGCCTCCTTGAGGAACCTCTTGCAGGAGTCAATCCGGTCGGGCCGGCCCGCGTCGGCGGGGAACGCGAGCAGCGAACGGGCCAGTTCATCAACGGAATCGGGCATGGGAAGCGATCAAGTCAATCCCGCGCGCGGCAGGATTCAATCCCGGATGGCGCACCGCGGACTTGCCTGCCGGGAGGCCTGCCGGTTTGCTGGCTGTCCCGCCATGCCCGAGATCAACAAGAGCTACGAGCCGCGCGAGGTCGAACGGAAGTGGTATTCGGCCTGGCTGGACGCGGGCGCGTTCGCCGGCCGGCCGGCCGCCGGCCGCGAGCCGTACACGATCGTGATACCCCCGCCCAACGTGACGGGGGTGCTCACGATCGGGCACGTGCTCAACAACACGATCCAGGACATCCTCATCCGCCGCGCACGCCTGGAGGGCAGGTCGGCGCTCTGGATCCCGGGGACGGACCACGCGGGGATCGCGACCCAGACGGTCGTCGAGCGCGAGCTTCGCGGCCTCAGGAAGACCCGCCATCATTTCGGGAGGGAGAAGTTCATCGAGCGGGTCTGGGAGTGGCGCGCCGAGAAGGGTGGGATCATCCTCGAGCAGCTCCGGAGGCTGGGCGCCTCCTGCGACTGGGACAGGACCCATTTCACGATGGACCCGGCCTACTCCCGGGCGGTGCTGACGGTGTTCGTCGAGCTCTTCCGCCGCGGCCACATCTACCGCGGGAAGCGGATGGTCAACTGGTGCCCCGCCTCCATGACCGCCCTCTCCGACGAGGAGGTCATCATGAGGCCGGAGGACGGCACGCTCTACAAGGTGCGCTACGAGTTCGCCGACGCCCCCGGGGAATACATCCACGTGGTGACGACCCGGCCGGAGACGATCCCCGGCGACGTCGCGATCGCCGTGCACCCCGACGATCCGCGGCACTCGGGCTTGGTAGGGCGGAAGGTCTGGCGCCCGCTCAACAGGGCAGCGATCCCCGTGATCGCCGATTCCGCGGTGGACCGGGAGTTTGGCACGGGCGCCCTGAAGATCACGCCCGCGCACGACAAGGCGGACCACGAGATCGGCGTCCGGCACGGGCTTCCTGTGGTCGACATCCTGAACGCCGACGCGACCCTCAACAAGCTGGCCGGCCCGGAGCTCTCGGGGATGGAGCGCTTCGCGGCGCGCAAGAAGGCCGTGGAGCTGCTCAGGGCCTCCGGGTCGCTCGCGGGGGAGGAGGCCTACCAGCACAGCATCGGCTATTCCGAGCGGACGGACGTGCCGATCGAGCCCCGGCTCACCTGGCAGTGGTGGCTTCGCTACCCGCGGGTCGAGGAGGCCAAGTCGGCGGTCCGGGACGGGCTCATCCGGTTCCATCCGGCGCGGTGGGCCAAGGTGTACCTGCACTGGCTCGACAACATCCAGGACTGGTGCATCAGCCGGCAGCTCTGGTGGGGCCACCGGATACCCGTCTGGTACCGGAAGGGCCTGAACCGGGACAACCTCACCGAGGCCGACCTCGCAAACCCGGCGAGGGTCCACGTGTCGGTGGACGGGCCGCCCGACCCGGGCAACTGGGTCCAGGAGGACGACGTGCTCGACACCTGGGCCTCCTCATGGATCTGGCCCTTCGCGACTATGGGCTGGCCGGACGCCGGCGAGATGGCGAAGGCGGGCTTCGACTATTTCTACCCCACGAGCACCCTCGTCACCGGCCCGGACATCATCTTCTTCTGGGTGGCGCGCATGATCATGGCCGGGCTCGAGTTCGTCCGGCCCGGCGAGCCGGCCGGCCGGCGGATCCCCTTCAGGGACGTCTACTTCACGGGGATCATACGCGATGCCCGGGGCCGCAAGATGTCCAAGTCCCTCGGAAACTCGCCCGACCCGCTGGACCTGATCGACACCTATGGCGCGGACGGGCTCAGGTTCGGGATCATCTCGATCGCGCCGCAGGGCCAGGACATCCGGTTCCAGGAGGAGCGGATCGAGGGGGGCAAGAACTTCTGCAACAAGCTGTGGAACGCGTGCCGGTTCCGGCAGATGAGCGGCCCGTCCGGCGACAACTCGTCGCTCAAGGCGATCCTCGCCCGGATCGACCCGGCGAAGTTTGACGCCGACGACCACGCCATCCTCGAGCGTCTCCTGGCCACGTCGCGCGAGGTCGGCCGATGCTTCCGCGAGTACGAGTTCAGCGCGGCGTCCCAGGCGCTGTACGCGTTCTTCTGGGGCGACTTCTGCGACTGGTACGTCGAGGTCTCGAAGGCCAAGCTCCAGGCGGCGGACACCAAGGCGACCTGCCTCGCCCTCCAGGACCTGGTCCTGAGGCAGGCGCTCCTGCTCCTCCATCCCATCATTCCGTTCATCACGGAGGAGCTCTGGTCCCAGCTCGGCTACGCCGGCGCGGGCCGCGGATTCATCGAGGATTCGGGGATCGAGGACGCGTCCTCGCTCGCGGCCGCGTTCGGGGCGCTCGGGGCGAGCCCCGACCCGGAGCAGGCCGCCTCCGTGGAGCGGATGAAGACCTTCATCTCCCAGGCCCGCGCCCTCAAGGCGGAGCGCGGCGTCGCGAGCCGCCGCGACGTCCGCCTCCTCGTCAAGGCGGACGACGCGGCGTGGGCCACGATCGAGGCAAACCTTCCGAAGCTCCTGCGCATGGCGGGCGCCGCCGGGATCGCCCGGAAGGACAGCTTCGACGGGATTTCCGCGGCCCTGACCCCCCTGGGCACCCTGGGCCTCGACCTCGCCGCGTCCGCCGACGCCGGAGCCGAGGGTCCGCGGCTCAGGAAGGAGCTGGAGGCTCTTTCGAGGCACATCGCGGCGACCGAGGCGCGGCTCTCGAACCAGGACTTCGTCGCCAAGGCCCCGGCAGCCGTCCTCGAGGGCGCGCGAAGGCAGCTTGCCGAGCAGCTGGCCAAGCGCGCGGAGCTTGAGCGCTTGCTCAAGCCCCCCGGTTGAGCCAGGGTGGGCCCGTGGCCACACAGCCCCGCATCCTAGCCTTCGCAGGCAGCGCACGGCGCGAATCGCTCAACCGAAAGTTCCTTGCGCTCGCGGTTGGCGCGGCGAGGGAGGCCGGCGGCGATGTCACCGTGCTCGACCTCAACGACTTCGCGCTCCCGCTCTATGACGGCGACCTCGAGGACGCGCAGGGGCTTCCCGCGGGCGCCGCGAGGCTCATCGGGCTCGTGGCCGGGCACCACGGGCTCCTCGTCGCGTCGCCCGAGTACAACTCGATGATCACGCCCCTGCTGAAGAACGCCGTCGACTGGTGCAGCCGGGCGGACGACAATCCCTTCGAGGGCAAGGTCGCGGCGGTGATCTCGGCGTCGCCCGGCATGCACGGCGGGGTCCGCTCGCTCCAGATGGCGCAGCAGCTCTTCCTCAAGCTGGGGTGCCACGTCGTGCCCGGCCAGTGCATCCTGCCCCACGCCGACAGGGCCTTCGACGCAGGGGGGCGCCCGACGGACCCGCGCACCCTGAAGTCGGTCCAGGCGCTGGCGTCCAAACTCGTCCTTGAGGCGGCCAGGCTCATGGGCTGAGCGCCGCATTCCCGGCCTCCCTCTGCGGGCTTGCCCGCGGGTTCGCGCAGCCTCTAATCCTACCCCTTCATGAAGAAAGCCCTCATCACCGGCATAACGGGCCAGGACGGCTCGTACCTCGCCGAGCTCCTGCTCTCGAAGGGCTACGAGGTCCACGGGATCATCCGCCGCGCCTCGACGTTCAACACGAGCCGGATCGACCACCTTTACAGCGACCCCCACGTGAACGGCGTCAGGCTGTTCCTCCACTACGGGGACCTCGCGGACTCGGTGCAGATGGTGAAGCTTCTCTACGAGCTCCAGCCCGACGAGATCTACAACCTGGGCGCGCAGTCCCACGTCCGCGTCTCGTTCGACATCCCGGAATACACGGGCGACGTGGACGGCCTCGGCGCCCAGAGGATACTCGAGGCGATCCGGGAGGCCGGCCTCGTCAAGAAGGTGCGCTACTACCAGGCCTCGTCCTCCGAGATGTTCGGCAAGGCCCAGCAGGTGCCCCAGACCGAGTCGACCCCGTTCTGGCCGCGCTCCCCCTACGGCTGCTCGAAGGCCTACGCGTACTACCTCACCGTGAACTACCGGGAGAGCTACCACCTGCACGCGAGCAACGGGATCCTCTTCAACCACGAGTCACCCCGCCGCGGCGAGACCTTCGTGACGCGCAAGATCACCCGCGCCGCCACCCGGATCAAGGTGGGCCTCCAGGAGTCGCTCTACCTCGGCAACCTCGACGCCCGCAGGGACTGGGGCTACGCCAAGGAGTACGTCGAGATGATGTGGCTCATGCTCCAGCAGGACAGTCCGGACGACTACGTGGTCGCGACGAACGAGACCCACAGCGTCAGGGAGTTCTGCGGCGAGGCGTTCGGCCTCCTCGGCCTCGACTGGGAGAAACACGTCCGGCACGACCCGCGCTACGAGCGCCCCGCCGAGGTCGACCTGCTGATCGGGGACCCGTCCAAGGCCGCGAGGCAGCTCGGCTGGAAGCCGAAGGTGCGCTTCAAGGAGCTGGTGAAGATCATGGTCGACCACGACCTTGAGCTTGCGAAGCGCGAGTCGCAGATCGCGAGGCTCCCCAGGCCGTGACAAAGCTGTTCATCGCAGGCCACCGCGGCATGGTGGGCTCGGCGCTCGTGCGCCGGTTCACGGGGGAGCCCGGCGTCGAGCTCCTCCTGGGGGACCGCGGCGAGGTGGACCTCGGGAGCAAGCCCGCCGTCGCGGAGTTCCTGGCGGCCGGCAGGCCGGAAGTCGCGATCATCGCGGCGGCGAGGGTCGGGGGAATACACGCGAACAACACCTATCCCGCGGAGTTCCTGCACGACAACCTCGCCATCGCCCTGGCCACGATCCACGGCGCGTGGGAGGCGGGCTTGAAGAGGCTGCTCTTCCTCGGGAGCTCCTGCATCTATCCCAAGCACGCGGCGCAGCCCATGACCGAGGATTGTCTGCTGACAGGCGCGCTTGAGCCCACGAACGAGGCCTACGCCATCGCCAAGATCGCCGGCCTGAAACTCTGCCAGTACTACCGCAGGCAGCACGGGGTGCTCTTCCACTCGGTGATGCCGACAAACCTCTACGGGCCGGGAGACAACTACCATCCGAGGGACTCCCACGTGCTGCCGGCCCTCATCCGCCGGTTCCACGAGGCGAAGGAAGCCGGGGCCGCGAGCGTCGCGGCTTGGGGCACGGGGTCCCCCAGGAGGGAATTCCTCCACGTCGACGACCTGGCCGACGCATGCGCCTTCCTCATCGGGCGGGAGGATCCCCCCGACTGGGTCAATATCGGGACGGGCACCGACGTCACGATCCGGGAGCTCACCGAGCTGGTGGCGGAGGTGGTCGGATACAGGGGCAGGGTGTCGTGGGACGCCTCGATGCCCGACGGGACCCCGCGCAAGCTCCTGGACGTCTCCCGGATGTCGGTCCTGGGCTGGAGGGCCCGGATAGGGCTGAGGGAGGGGATCGCAGCCACGTACCGGAGTTTCCTCGCCGAGAAGGAGTCCGGCAGGCTGCGCGGATAGCCCATCAGAGACGTGGCCGATGACACTCCAGGGCTGACGGCCGACACCGAGGACATGGGTCCCAAGAAGTCATTCTGGGGGCACCTGAACGACCTGAGGACCGCGCTCATCCGGTCCGTCACCGCGATCGGCATCGCCCTCATCCTCTGCCTGTTCCTTTCCCCGTGGATCGTGCGCGTCCTCACGTACCCCATGCAGAGGATGCACATGTTCGAGAAGCCGGTGCGGACCGTGACGCTCCAGATCGGCGACGCGAAGCTCGGCCCGTTCGAGGTCACCCGCGAGCAGGTCCCCGGGCTGCCGCCGGGCGACTCCCCCAACGTCATCCTGCGCGTGGGCGTGGCGCCGATGGGGAAGGAGCAGGTCGCGACCCTCACGGTGGAGCCGGCCGCCCAGCCGGCGAACGCGGCCGAGATCCGGCTGCACAACCTGAGCCCCACGGAGGCCTTCATGGTGGCCTTCCACGTCGCCATCTACGCCGCCCTGGCCGTCTCGTCGCCGTTCTGGATATTCTACATGGGGGGCTTCATCCTGCCCGCGCTCAACCTGAAGGAGCGGAGCGTGATCTTCAGCTGGCTCGGATGGTCGGGCTTCCTGTTCTTCGCGGGCGTCCTTTCCACGTACTTCGTGCTGCTGCCGGTGGCGCTGCGGGCCTCGGTCCAGTATTCCGCGGTCCTCGGGTTCTCCTCGCAGGACTGGAGGGCGGACGAGTACATCAACTTCACCTGCAAGTTCATCTTCGGCATGGGGCTGGGGTTCCAGTTCCCGCTCATCGTCCTGTTCCTGGTGAAGATCGGGGTCCTGACGCACGCGCACCTCACCAAGTTCCGGCGCCACGTCGCGGTCCTCTCGCTCATCCTCGGCGCGGTGCTGACGACCCCGGAGGTGGTCACCCAGGTCGCGATGGCGATCCCGCTGTACCTTCTCTACGAGGTCTGCATCTGGATCGCGTGGTACTGGGAGCGCAAGAGGCTCAGGGCCGGGGGCGAGGCGGCTGCCTGAGAACCCCGGCGCCCGGCGGCCGGCCTACGCTCCGCCCCTCTTGCCCCCGGTCCAGTCAAACACGATGCCCATGGTCTTTGCGCGGTCCCGGTTGGCCGTGGCGTAGGCCTCGGCGCACTGCGCCGGCTCGAAGAAATGCGTGTTCAGCCCGGCGAGCGGGAACCGGCCGGCCGCCACGAACTCGAAGAACAGCTGGATGATGGTGGCGTTGCTCCATTCCGGCGTGTCGTGCAGGTCGTGGGCCCCGACGATGGTGAGCCCGCGCGTGATGACGTCGCTCGTGAGGTGCTGCCCGCCCGGGTCGCCCGTGTCGCCCAGGATCACCACCGTTCCCCGGTCGGCGGCCAGGCCCAGCGCCGCCGCGAGGACCTCCGAGTTGCCGGTCGCGTCGGACACGACGCGGGGCAGCCTCCCGTTGTTCCCCGCCAGCACGGCGTCGCGCGCCCTGTCGATGGGCGAGACGATGGCCTCCGTGGCGCCCCCCGCGCGGGCAAGCGGCATCCGGTCCGGGACGGAGTCGACGACGAGGACCGAGCGGAGCCCCGCCGCGCGCGCCCAGCGGATCGACATCTGGCCGATGGGCCCGGCGCCGATCACGAGGACGCTGTCACCCAGCGTGTAGCGGGCGGCCCGGGCCCCGTGGAACGCGATCTTCGCGAGCGAGAACCAGACGGCCTCCGGGAAGGGCACCGCGCTCGGTATCGGATAGCACTCGGACGCCTTCAGGACATGGTGGGAGCGGTGGCCGACCCGGAAGGCCACGCGGTCGCCGGGCCGGAGCGACGCGACCCCCGGTCCCGCCTCGGCGACCACACCCACCGACGTGTAGCCGGGGTAGAAGGGGTACTTCACCCAGCGGTCCCAGTGGGTGCCCGGCGCGAAGAGCCGGTTGAACACGATGTTCTCGGTGCCCGTGCTCATGAGCGAGTACCGGGCCGCGACGAGGACCTCGTCCTCGCCGGGCTCGCCCGTGTCGAACTCCTCCAGGACTACCGTCTGCTTGCCGGTGAACGCCAGGCGCTTCGCTTTCATGGGAACCCCAGCTAGCACAGGGCGGCCGCGAGTTGAACCGGAATCTCTCCGGCGCGCACCGTTGTCCGCTTGCGGTCGGGCGCTCCCGGGGGTTTAATCGCCGCTTCACCATGATCTCCCCCGAGACCCTCAGCCACATCGACAATATCAAGAAGCGCGCCGGCCACCTGTGGAGGTTTCTTTGACGTCGACCAGAAGCGCCGGGAGATCGAGGCCATGGAGGCCCAGATGGGCGTGCCCGGGTTCTGGGACAACAACGAGCGCGCCCAGAAGCACATCGCGAAGCTGAACGCGCTCAAGCGGGCCGTCCTGCCCGTGGTCGCCTTCAAGGGGAAGGTCGACGACATGGACGTCATGGCCGAGCTGGTCGCATCGGCGCCGCCCGCGGAGCGGGAGGCCCATGAGAAGGAGCTGGGCCAGGCCGCCTGGGCCATGGCAGGCGAGCTCGACAAGCTCGAGATCGCGTCGTTCCTGACCGGCCAGTTCGACGGCAACAACGCCATCCTCTCCCTCCAGGCGGGCGCCGGCGGCACTGAATCCTGCGACTGGGCCGACATGCTCTTCAGGATGTACAACCGGTGGGCCGAGCGCCGCGGCTTTGACGTTGAGATCCAGGACGTGCAGGCCGGCGACCAGGCGGGGATCACCAAGGCGACGCTCATCCTGAAGGGCGAGAACGCCTACGGCTACGCCAAGGCCGAGCGCGGCGTGCACCGGCTTGTCCGGATCAGCCCCTTCGACTCGAACAAGCGGCGGCACACCTCGTTCTGCGCGGTGGACGTGATCGCCGAGGTCGACAAGGACGTCGACATCGAGATCCCGGACAGCGAGATCCGGGTCGACGTGTACCGCTCGTCCGGGAAGGGCGGCCAGGGGGTCAACACCACCGACTCGGCCGTCCGGGTCACCCACATCCCGAGCGGGATCGTGGTCGTCTGCCAGAACGAGCGCTCGCAACTCAAGAACCGCGCCAGCGCGCTGAGCGTCCTGAAGGCGAGGCTCAACGAGAAGCGGCTCGACGAGCAGCGGAGCGAGATGGAGCGGTTCTACGGGGAGAAGGGCGAGATCGGGTGGGGGAGCCAGATCCGCAGCTACGTCCTGCAGCCCTACCAGATGGTCAAGGACCTCCGGACGGGCTACAGCACGAGCGACGTCCAGGGGGTCCTGGACGGCGATCTCGACAAGTTCGTCACGGCGTGGCTGCGGGCCGGGAGCCCGCGGCACAGGAACAAGGACATCAAGATCGACGACTGACGGAGACCGGATGCCCAACCTTCCCTACGAGACTCTCAGGTCCGCGTTCGCCGCCCAGCCGCTCTTCGAGGACAAGACCTGGCGCCTTTCCCCGGAGGCCTGGCCCATCCTGCAGGCGCAGGCACGGGAGCTCGAGGCGATCGGCGCGGCATCCCTGGAGTTCCACCAGGCGCTGGAGGCGCTCTACCTGCGCTCGGTGGCCGGCAAGAACCTCCTTCGGAACAAGCCGCTCACGGCGCCCTGGGTCGCCGACTACCTGGACCGGGGGAAGCCCAAGGCCCTGATCGCGCACGCTCGCGATCCCAGGAACCGCGGGATGCTCCCGACGGTGCTCCGCCCCGACCTGCTGCTGACCGCGGACGGGTTCGTGATGACCGAGCTCGACTCGATACCGGGCGGGATCGGGCTGACGGCGTTCCTCAACCGCCTCTACAGGGACAGCGAGGGTGTCCTCGGCGCGGACGACGCGATGATCAGGAACTTCCACGCATCCCTCGCGGCGCTCAGGCCCGACGTCCGCAATCCCCTCATCGCTCTCGTCGTCAGCGACGAGGCGGCGACGTACCGGCCCGAGATGCGGTGGATCGCTCAGCAGCTGCAGATCGCCGGCCAGCGCGTGTTCTGCATGCGGCCCGAGGACCTCTTCCCCCTGGGCGGGGCCCTGTTCTTCGACGTGGACGGCAATCCCGAGAAGATCGACGTCATCTACCGGTTCTTCGAGCTGTTCGACCTCGCGAGCATCCGGACCGCCCCGTACATATTCGAGGCGTGGGCCTCGGGCGACGTCGCCATCGCGCCGCCGATGCGGGCGTTCCAGGAGGAGAAGCTCGCGTTCGCCCTGTTTCACCACCGCCTGCTGCAGGAGTACTGGGAGGAGGCGCTGGACGCCCGGTCCCTCAAGCTTCTCAAGGCCCTCATCCCGCCCTCATGGGTCATGGACCCGGCGCCGCTGCCCCCCGGGGCCGTCCTCGACGGCCCGAAGGCCGGGGGCCGCGCGCTCGGCGACTGGCGCGACCTCGTCTCGGCGACGCAGAAGGAGCGGGACCTCATCATCAAGATCAGCGGCTTCCACGAGACCGCCTGGGGGGCGAGGAGCGTTGTGCTGGGCAGCGACTGTTCCCGCGAGGAGTGGCAGCAGGGCGTGGAGCGCGCCCTCGAGCTCGCCCCGGCCAACCTCCATATTCTCCAGGCCTACATGAAGCCGCGCAGGGTCCGGCACAGCGTGTACGGGGCCGAGCCGCCCCACGAGGCGCGCGAGGTCGACGGCCGCCTCAGGCTGTGCCCGTACTATTTCGTCGTGGGGGGCGAGGCGCGGCTGTCGGGCGGGCTCGCGACATTCTGCCCGCCCGACAAGAAGATCATCCACGGGATGCAGGACGCGGCCCTGCTCCCGGTCCGTGTCCGGCCGGCCTGACAGCGAATCACCCCCACCGGATCAGCCCTTGGGGGCCTGCGCCTCGATGTCGGCCAGGTGCTTCTCGACCTGGTTCTCCTTGCTGACCAGGTCCTGCTCGACCTTCTCGCGGTCGCTGCTGTTGACGATGCTGAAGTTCGAGGCGTCCTTGATCACGTTCGCCGGCAGTGTGAGCAGGCGCGTGAGGACGCCCTCATCCTTGAACGAGCCGAGGTAGAGGGCGGTTAGCTCGTGGTTGAGCTTGATCGCATCGCCCGCGACGGCCTGGGTCTCGCGCAGGCTGTTGTTCAGCTGCTGGTTCCGGGCCATTTCGCCCGTAAGCGCGGTGCCCACCTGGTCCGAGATGCGCTGGCTGTATTTCTCGATCGACTGGCGGGTGAGGTTCTGGTCCTGGGCCATCTCGTTGAGGATCGGCGTAATCTTCTGCACCATCCTCGAGGAGACCTTGTCCACCTGCTCATTCTGCATCTTCTCGGCTTCCTCGGGGCTCTTCGGAAGGGGATTGTAGGGCTGGACTTTCTTGGCGATCGCCACGGCGAGCGCGTCCATCCGCTCACTATTCAGCTTCTCGAGCTCCACGTCCGTGCGGAACATGTCGGCCTCGCGCTTTGCAATCGCATCCTTGAGCAGCTTGTTCGTTGCCTCGATGTTCCGGCGGTTCTCCTCTGCCGCGGCCTTGAGCGAATCGTTCTGCTCACGCAGCGGGGCCAGCTGCGCCTCCTGCGAAGCCGCCATCTGCGAGATGGTCCGCAGGTGAATCAAGAAGGCCGCGGCGGATACCAGGACCGCGGTCAGTATGATAGCGGGTAACTGATCTTTAAGTTTTTGCCACATGATGGGGAAGGGGTAGACAACACTTGCATCTGCGTGTTAACCACGAATGGGATGCAAATGCAATGCCGTGGTTGGCGCTGGTTTTGCGGTTGTTTTTGACTGTGATGAAGTCACGTTGGCGGCGTGAGCCTGAACCGGTGCGAGCAAACGCTTTACGACTACGTGAAGGGCCATGCGGAAGAGAGACAGCACTGGCAGCATAAGGTTCGGGCCATTCTTGCGGACTTGGTCGAGGCCCCGAGGGCCGTGGACAGGATCGACTCGGAGCTCTGGCGCTACTACGAGGAGCGAAGCGCCGTGGTGCCATCCTTTGGCGGCACCGAGCGCGTCGGCGGGCTCCGGCGCACAAGCATGAAGAACCTGGCCGAGCTCCTGATCAGGCTTTGGACCGAGCCGAAGCCGAGGAAACCCGTGCAGGCGGAACCCGATCAGGATTCCGGGCTCCGCGCCCCCGGGGCAACTTGAATATATAAGGCATTATAATACAACGAGATAACTAGATTACCGTCCCCGGGTGTAACCAAACCCCAGTGCAACCGTCTGGCTATTCGTGGATCAGTTGTGTCCACGCCGTTGGCGTGGGCGCAAGTAGGGTAGGTAGCACTCCAAACGGGCCGTCTTCTAGGGTTAGGCGGACCGTTTCACTTTTCCGGGGGAACGGCGCCCTGGGATCGCGTTCAGGCCGTCGGCACCGCGGCCTTTTCGTGGAAGTCCGCCGTCGTCCCCGTCGGGCTTACAAGCCCCGTGCGCATCGCAAAGTCGCCGAAGCGTTCCCCTTGCAGCCTTGCCGTCGCATAGTGCCTTAGGAGGGACCTGACGATCGGGACGATCTCCGACTCGGCGACGGATGCCTTGTAAAGCGTGTTGAGCCTCGATCCGTTGAAGGCGGCGCCGAGGTACATGTGATACCTGCCTGGCGCCTTGCCGACCAGGCCGATCTCGGCGAGGAACGGCCGGCCGCAGCCGTTCGGGCAGCCGGTCATGCGGATCACGATCGCGTCGTCCCGCAACCCGGCGGCCTCGACCTCGGCGTCGAGCTGGTTCAGCAGGCCGGGCAGGCAGCGCTCGCTCTCCGCAAGGGCCAGCCCGCATGTGGGCAGCGCGACGCACGCCATCGAATTGAGCCGCAGCCCGGTCGCGCGGTGGGCGGCGTCGAGGTCGTGCTCCCTCAGGAGCGCCTCGATCCGGGGGCGGTCCGCCGGGGCGACGCTCGCTATCATCAGGTGCTGGTTCGGCGTCAGGCGGAAGTCGCCGCGGTGGACCTTGGCGATCTCGCGGAGCGCCGCCTTGGTCGGACCCTTCACGCGCCCGTTCTCGATGAACAGCGTGAAATGCGAGTCGCCGTTGGGCCCCTCCGTCCAGCCGTACCGGTCGCCGGTGTCCGTGAACTCGAACCGGCGGGGAGCGCCGAGCTCCCATCCAAGCCGGCGCTCGACCTCCGCCCGTATCCAGACCAGGCCGCGGTCGGCGACCGTGTACTTGAACCGGGCGCGCCTCCTGTCGGTCCGGTCGCCATAGTCGCGCTGGACCGTGACCACCGCCTCGGCGACATCGACGACCTGGTCCGCCCTGCAGAAACCGAGGAGATCGGCAAGGCGCGGATAGGTTTCCACGTGGTTGTGGGTCATCCCCAGCCCGCCGCCGACCGTGATGTCGAAACCGGCCAGCAGGCCGTCGGCGTCGGCGATCGCGACGAAGCCCAGGTCGTGCGCGAAGACATCGACGTCGTTGCTCGGCGGGATCGCGAATACCGTCTTGAACTTCCGGGGAAGGTACGTCCGGCCGTACATCGGCTCCTCGTCTTCAGGAGGCTCCCCGCCCGCCGCCAGGGTCCCATCGACCCAGAGCTCGTGGTACGCCCTGGTGCGGGGAAGGAGGCGGTCCGCGACGGCCCGCGCGATCTCGAGCGTCCGGGCGTGCAGGTGCGAAAGGTGGGGGTTGGGGTTGCACATCACGTTCCGGTTCACGTCGCCGCAGGCCGCGAGCGTGTCGAGGAGCGCCGCGTTCACCTCGCGTATCGCCGGGCGCAGTTTCCCCTTGATGACGCCATGGAGCTGGAATGACTGGCGGTTCGTGATCTTGAGCGTCCCGTTTCCGTGGGAGTCGGCGATCGCGTCCATCGCCAGCCACTGGCCCGGGGTGCAAACCCCCCCGGGGACACGTATCCGGGCCATGAATATATGCGCCTTCTCCCTTCCCTCCCTTCGGCGCTGGGCGCGCAGGTCGCGGTCGTCCTGCGCGTATATCCCGTGGAACTTCGCGAGATGGGCGCTCTCCTCCGAGATCGTCCCGGTGGACCCGTCCTCGAGGTCGCGCAGGATGTGGCCGCGCAGGTGGCGGCTTTCAGCCTTCAGCTGCTCGTTCTTGTGGGGCGCCCTGGGCCCGGCTTCCGCGGCGTCGCTCATGGGCGGCTCCCCGCGCCGAGCGCCCCGATGAGCGCGCGCGAAAGGAATTCGGTCGCCATGGGGTGCGAGCCGACAAGATCCGTGAAAGGGCAGCGGAGCGCCGGGGAGCGCCCCTGCGCCTTCCTGGCGATCGCCGCAAGGTCTCCTTCCGGGCCGGCGTGCCGGCCCGGCAGGAGGAAGAGGGGCGCGATCAGGACATCGCCCGAGGCGAACCCGGGCGCCGCGAGCGCCTCTGCGAGGAGCGGCCTGTTGAAGTCGAATCCCGGGCCCTCCGGCGACTCCATGGATGCGGCGGCAAGCGGCCCCACGGTGCCGCCCAGCCTCACGCGGACCTCGTCCGCGACCCGGTTGCGGACGGCTGCCGAGGCGCGCGAGGGGCCGCCGTGGTCGACGACGACGACCGCGGGTTGTCGGAGTCCCCTCTCCGCGGCCGCCCCGCGCACCCGGTCGGCGACGATCTCCGAGAGGGCCGTCCCGGCTGCGAGGCCCTCCGTGAACGAGAAGTCGAACCCGCCCAGCTCCCCGCTGAGGGCCTCGAGGTCCCTCCGGAGGGAGGAACCGACCTCGCCCTGCGGGCTTATGAAAAACGGTATGAGCACGAATCTGCGCTCGCCCTCCGAGACGCGGGCGCGGATCCATGGCGCGAGCGTCCAGACGGGCCCGCCCTCAATCGCGCCGCGGGGGATCCGGTCGCTGTGCCTCCACGAGACGGCCTCGACCGGGACCCCGGCCCTCTTCCCGATGGAGGCGGCCACGGTCCGCAGGCCCGCGTGCGCGGCGGTCTCGAGCGAGCCGTTGTCAACGAGCGCGGCCTTCATCGGAGGGCCGCCTGACGGCGGCCGGACTCGAACCATGACAGCTTCTCGGAAAACGCCGCCACCTCGCCGATGATGATCATCGCTGGCGCGGCGACATTCTCCTGCGCGGCCAGCTCAGCAAGCGTGCCCAGGGTCCCGGCGATCGTTCGGTGGCCCTCGGCCGTGGCCGATTGGACTATGGCCGCCGGGGTCGTCGCCGCGAGACCGCCCGCCTCGAGGCGCCGGGTTATGGTCCCTAGGTTCTTCACGCCCATGTAGATGCACAGGGTCGCCTTGAGCCTTGCGTAATCCTCCCAGACGACCGTCGCGCCCGGCTTCGACGGATCCTCGTGGCCGGTAAGCAGGACCACCGAGGAGCTGTGCATCCGGTGGGTGAGGGGAATGCCCGCGTATGCCGCCGCGGCAAGGGCCGACGTGACCCCGGGCACGATCTCAAACGCGATCCCGGCGGCCGCGAGCGCCGCCGCCTCCTCGCCCCCGCGCCCAAACACGAGCGGATCGCCGCCCTTCAACCGGACGACGGTTTTGCCCTCAAGCGCAAGCCGGACCAGGGTCTCGTCGATCTCGTCCTGCGGGCGGCAGAACTGCCCGCCCTTCTTTCCCGCAAACACGCGCTCGCACCCGGGCGCCGCCAGATTCAGGACCTCCGGCGCGACCAGGTGGTCGTACACGACTGCGTCGGCCTCGCCCAGGACGCGCCGGGCCTTGAGCGTGAGCAATTCCGGGTCCCCGGGGCCGGCTCCCACAAGGTATACGGTTCCCGGGATCATATGTTCGCTCCCGGCCCCGCCTGCTCGGCCGGCCTTGCGAGACCAAGCGCCAGCTGCACGAGCCTTTCGACCGAATCGTTCTCGGACTCGCGGTCGGTCCTGATCTCGATGTCGGGCGAAGCGGGTGCCTCATACGGGGAGTCAATCCCGGTGAACTCCTTGATCAACCCCGCGCGCGCCTTCTTGTAGAGCTGCTTTGGATCGCGGCGCTCGCATTCCTCGAGCGGGGTGTTCACAAAGACTTCGGCGAACGGGATTCCGCGCTCGCTGGCCCGCTCGGCCGCCATTTCGCGGTTGGCGCGGAACGGCGAGATGAGCGCGCCGATCACCACAACGCCGGCCTGCGCAAGATGGATCGCCAGCTCCGTCGCCCGGCGGATGTTCTCGTTTCGGTCGTCCGGGGTGAATCCGAGATTTCTGCTCAGGCCCGACCGGAGCGCGTCGCCGTCCAGGATCGAGGCGAGTACGCCTGCATTCAGCAGCCGCCGCTCGAGCGCCTGGGCAAGCGTCGACTTTCCGGAGCCGGACAATCCAGTCATCCAGACGATGCACCCGCGGTGCCCGAGGATCGCCGAACGGCTCACCAGGCCCACGCCATCGGGGGGCTCCTCGACGACGGAATCGATGACGCCGCCGCCGCCGATCCTCCGGCCCCTCATCAGGACGAAGCGCCCCATGGACGGCACCCTGCCGCCGACGTCGAAGGCGATCGGCTTCCGCACGCGCATCCGGATCTCCGCCGCTTCGTGGCACCTGACCTCCCCGGTCGTGCCGGCGCCGGTCTCTAGCGTCACGGCGTCCAGCGTGCGCTGGACCCCGAGGACGAGCGCCTCGACCTGCTGTGTCCCGAGCTTGAGGGGGACGAGCTCGCCCAGGCGCAGCGGCTCGTTGTGTATCCAGAACACCCTCGCCGTGAAGGTCCGGGCCTCGCAGGGCCGGTCGCCGGGCAGCGCGCCAATCTGGCCCCGCTCGACAAACAGCTCGTCCTCGAGCGTCACGGCGACCGCGCGCTCCGCTCCGACGGGGCCCCTCGGGGGCGGGTTCTGCCGTGGCCACGTCTCGATCGACTTCACCCTGCTGCGCTTTCCGCCCGGAAGGAACTCGACAAGATCCCCGACCGAGATGCTCCCGGACTCCACGAATCCGGCGATGATCCTGCGCGAGTCGAAGCGGTAGACATCCTGGACCGAGAGCCGCAGGGGTCCGCCGGACGCGGGCGGGTTGGCGCGGAACTTCTCCAGCGCCTCCAGCAGCGTGGGCCCGCGATGCCACGGCATCCGGTCGCTGTGCTTGATCAACCCCTCGCCGTACTTGGCGGAGATGGGGACGTAATGCGCGGGCTCCACCCCGAGCCTTCCGAGGAACTTGCTGAGCTCGGTGCGGATCCGGTCGAAGACGTCCGGCCGGTAGCCGACAAGGTCCATCTTGTTGACGGCCACGGCGATCTGCTGGAGCCCGAGCAGCGAAAGCAGAAAGCAGTGCCGTCGTGTCTGCTCGCGCAGGCCCGCCTCGGCGTCGACCAAGAGGACCGCCGCGTCCGCGCTCGCGGCCCCCGTGATCATGTTCTTGAGGAATTCCTTGTGCCCCGGGGCGTCGATGATCGTGAACGAGCGGCGCTCCGTGCGGAACGGCACGCGGGTCGTGTCCATCGTTATGTTCTGGGCCTGCTCCTCAAGAAGGGCGTCCAGCAGAAAGGCGTGCTCGAACTCCATCCCCTCGGCCTTGCAGGCGGCCTCGATGCGCTCGGCCTTCCCGTCGGGCACAGAGTGCGTGTCGAAGAGGAGCCTGCCGATCAGCGTAGACTTCCCGTGGTCGACGTGGCCGACGACCACCAGGTTGAGGTGCTCGGATCCGGCGAGATGGGTTTCCGGCGCCCCCGGCGCGGGATCGGCGGCGCCAGGGGGCCGAGCGGGGAGGGCTGTTTCAGGCGGGGGCCTCATCGTCCGGGTCACATGAATCCCTTGGCGCGGAGCTTCTGCATCGCGTTCCGCTCATGGTGGTCCTGCGCGCGGCCTGAGCGCTCGGATACCCTGGTAATCTTCAGCTCCTCGACGATTTCGGCGATCGTCTTGGCATTGCTTCTCACGGGCTTGGTGATCGGCATGCAGCCGAGGGACCGGTAGCGTTGCCCGTTCCGGGAGAAATACATCCCCGGCAGCGGCACTTTCTCGCGCTCGAGGTACCGCCAGATGTCGATCTCCGTCCAGTCGAGCAGGGGCTGCACCCGGACGTGCCCGCCCGGAACCGACTCGGTCGTGAAATGATTCCAGAACTCCGGCGGCTGGTCCTTGTAGTCCCACTCGAACTCGGAGTTGCGCGGCGAGAAGTAGCGCTCCTTGGCGCGGGTCGAGTCCTCGTCGCGCCGTATGCCGGTGATGAGCGCGTCGAACCTGTGCTCCGCCAGGCATTGCTGGACGGCGACGGTCTTAAGCTCGTGCGTCACCGTAACCGGATCGGTCGTCTCGTAGCCGACGCCCCGGGCGCGAGCCTCCAGGTTGGTCCACATGACAAGGTCAAACCCGTAGTGCCCCTTTGCCCAGGCCCGGAACTCGATCATCTCGGGGAATTCGTACGTCGTGTCGATGTGGACCACAGGGAAGGGCATGTGGCCGCAGAACGCCTTCTTCGCGAGCCACAGGAGGACGTTCGAGTCCTTGCCCATCGACCAGAGCATCGCCGGCCTCTCGAAGCCGTGAAACGCCTCGCGCATGAGGTAGATGCTCTGTGATTCGAGATCGTCGAGGTGGATCATTTGGGCGGGCGCCTCAGGAGTTCGCAGCCGGCTCGTGCAGGCCACACTCGCGCTTGAGGCCTTGGAAGCGCGTCTCCTCGGCGGTGATGCCGGCGGCGAGAGGCCGCGTCGTGTGAAAGTCGCCGATCGAGACGTAGCCCTTCTCCCAGAGCGGATGGTAGGGGAGGTCGTTCTCCGTCAGGTACTGGTGGACGTCGCGGTCCGTCCAGTCGACGATCGGAAGGATCTTGGCCCGCCCGTCCTGGGTGCCCGCGACCGGCAGGCGCACGCGCGTGCTCGACTGCGTGCGCCGCAGTCCCGCAAGCCACGCGCGGGCGCCCAGTTCATTTAGCGCCCTGCGCATCGGCTCGACCTTCGTGATCTGGTTGAAGGCGCCGATGCCCGCTTCGCCCTGCTCCCACAACCTGCCGTGGCGGGCCTCGATCCAGGCGGGCGACTCGACCGCCCGATAGACCCTGAGGTTGATCCGCAGCCGCGCCGCGAGCAGATCCGCAAAGCGGTAGGTCTCGGGGAAGAGGTAGCCCGTGTCGACGAACACAACCGGAATGCCGGGCACGATGCACGTCACGAGATGGAGCATCACCGCGGACTGGGCCCCGAAGCTCGTGCTCATGACGAGCGCGCTCCCAAACTGCTCCGCGGCCCAGCGGACGCGCTCCGCCGCCGTCGCATCGGACAACCTCCCATCCGCCGCGGCGTGATCAACCGCGGGGAAAACCTGGTCCGCAGTCGGCATTCTCTATTGGACGCAGCAACAAACGCACACGCTTGCCACGCGGGTGTTTCCTGCCGATGCGGGGGCCTGTTTCATCGATTTCGGTGGGTCAATCTGCATCGTCGTGCCCGTTTGACAAGTGCTGCTATGAAGATTCGTGTCATAGGGATTCGACCGGTTCAGCGTGATGGAAACTCCGGGAGAAATGTCATATGCTATTTATGAATAGTTACTTGCATTTGTATGTAACCTTAAAATGAAGCAGGCAATTGGCGCCGTTGCCGTCCTCGTCCGGGATTATGGGGAGGCTATTGAATTCTACACGCGCTCGCTCGGGTTCAACGTCGTGGAGGATGCGCAGCTCGGCGAGGGGCGAAGGTGGGTCCTTCTGGCCCCGCCCGGCTCGGGGGAATGCCGGGTGCTCCTTGCCAGGGCGAAGAATGGGGAGGAGGCGCAGGCCATCGGCCGCCAGGCGGGCGGGCGGGTGTTCCTGTTTCTGCACACGGATGACTTCGGCCGCGACTATTCGAATATGAAGCGGCGCGGAGTCAGATTCGCCGAGGAGCCGAGGGAGGAGGCATATGGCACCGTCGCTGTCTTTGAGGACCTCTACGGGAACAAATGGGACCTGCTGATGCCCAGGAAACCGGCCCCGCCCGCGCCCTAGCCCCAACCGTGCTTGCGCCTTCGCACAAGTCGACTTCCTTTGGCTCCGGGCCCGGGCGGCGACGCTGGACTCCAATGCCACAAAGATCATTCCATGAAGAAGAATCCCCACCGCCCCCATGACTCCGTTCATTCACGCCGCACGTTCGTCCGCAACATGACCCTCGGGGCGGCAATTCTCGGCAGCGGGGCGGCCGGGGCGCTGGCCGCTGAAATCGGCGAGGCCGCAAGGAGGGGGGAGCGCAGGCTGGGCGTCGCCCTGATGGGCCTTGGGCTCTACTCCCGCGGCCAGCTCGGACCCGCCCTTCTCAAGACGAAGCTGTGCTGCTTCGCCGGGGTCGTGACGGGCTCGCATTCCAAGGGAGTCAAATGGAGCCGGCATTACGGTTTTCCGGAGAGGAACATCTGGAACTACGACACCATCCACGAGATGGCCGGGAACCCCGACATCGACATCGTCTATGTCGTGACCCCCAACGGGCTCCACGCGGAGCACGCGATCAAGGCCGCCGAGGCCGGCAAGCACGTGATCTGCGAGAAGCCCATGGCGAACAGCGTCGCCGACTGCGACGCGATCATCGCGGCGTGCGCGAAGGCGAACGTGAAGCTATCGATCGGCTACCGGCTCCAGTTCGACCCCCACCACATCGAGCTCGACCGCCTCGCGCGCGAGAAGGACTTCGGGCTCCTGAACAGGATGTCGGGGGAGCACAGCTGGATCTTCTCCGAGAGGGCATGGCGGATCGAGAAGGCCCTTTCGGGAGGTGGCCCGCTGATGGACGTCGGAATCTACGTGATCCAGGCGGCATGCCGGGGGGCCATGTGCCAGCCGGTCGCGGTCACCGCGCGGGAGCTGCCCAAGACCAATCCCACGCTTTTCAACGAGGTCGAGGAGACGATCGAGTGGACGATGGAGTTCCCGGGCGGAGTGACCTGCGAGGGGTCGTCGAGCTACGCGCGCAGCGGCAACCGGTTCCGGGCCGAGGGGGCCAAGGGCTGGATCCAGATCGAGCCGGCATTCGGCTACGGCGGCATCCGCGTCAGGACGTCGCGCGGGCGGCTCGACTTTCCCGAGGTCCCGCAGCAGTCGCTCCAGATGGACGATTTTGCGTCGTGCGTCCTCGCGGGCCGCGAGAGCCCAGTCCCCGGCTCGATGGGCCGCGACCACATGGCGATCATCGAGGCGATCTACCGCTCGGCCGCCGAAGGAGGCAGGCGGACCGAGGTCCGGCGGGCTTAGGCGGAATCGGTAAGAGGCGGGGCTGCGCGGGTTTGTAACTCGCCGAACGCCATTCTTTCATGGACAGAATGCCCTGAACGTGCTCACTTATTCACAGGATATTCCCAACCTCGATGGAAAACCTGCGCGGGGCCACCGCCCCAAACTCGCGGATCAGGGTTACGCCAAAGATCAAGACGTTCGTGTTGGATACGAATGTCCTCCTTCACGATCCGCAGTCGATTTTCAAATTCGAGGAGAACAACCTTGTAATCCCGGTCGAGGTCCTGGAGGAGCTGGATTCGATCAAGTCCGAGCAGTCGACCGAGCGCGGGCGGAACGCCCGCCGGGTCCACCGCATCCTTCAGGAGCTGCTGCCTGACACGCGCTCCATGCACGAGGGCGTCGAACTGCCGACCGGCGGCACGCTCTCCGTCATCATCAACCCGTACCTTGCGGAACCGGGCCGGCACTCGCCCGCGATGGATCGGCTGCGGTCGATCATCCCGGACCTTTCGAAGCAGGACAACCGGATCATAGCCTCGGCGCTGTTTGTCCAGGAGCAGTACCCGCCGCCGACGATCCTCGTGACAAAGGACGTGAACGTGCAGCTCAAGGCGCGCGCGGTCGGGCTCGAGTCCGAGGACTACATGAACGACAAGGTCCCCCAGGAGGACGAGGAGGCGAGCTATCGCGAGATCCCGCTTTCGATCTACGAGCTCCAGCGCTTCTGCTCGGAGGGCGAGTTCGAGATCGACCCGAAGTCGGCGCGGCCGCTCTACCTCAACGAATACGTCCTCCTGCGCTCGGACGAGGGAAAGACGATGCCCGCCCGGTACTTCGGCGACGGCATCGTGCGCAGGCTCAAGATCCCCGAGTACGTCAAGGCGCCGGGCGGGATCCCGATCCGCGCGCGGAACCTCGAGCAGCAGTTCCTGATGGACGCGCTCCTCGACGACAGCATCCACATGCTTACGTGCTTCGGGAAGGCCGGGACGGGCAAGACGCTCCTTTCGACCGCGTGCGCGCTGCACCAGACGCACGACGAGAACTCGCGGTACGACGGCGTCTCGATCTCGCGCCCTGTCATAGCGCTCGGAAGGGACGTCGGGTTCCTGCCGGGCACGCTCGACGAGAAGATGAAGCCGTGGCTCCAGCCCTACTACGACGCGCTCGAGGTCCTGATCCCGTCGAAGCCGCCCCGGGACCCGCAGTTCGCGTCAAAGAAAATCTCCAAGAAGAAGCACGGGAAGCGGGACGATTTCATGGCGTCGATCATGTCCCCCCAATCCGGGGCCGCCAACCACGGCAACCACGCCATGGGGCTGATCAAGCCGTACGAACGGCTGCTCAAGACGGGGCTCGTCGAGATCGAGGCCCTCTGCTTCATCCGCGGCCGGTCGATCGCGCGGAGGTTCTTCATCCTGGACGAGGCGCAGCAGCTCACGCCGCACGAGGTCAAGACGGTCATCACCAGGATCTCCGAGGGCTCGAAGATCATCCTGATCGGCGACCCGGCCCAGATCGACAATCCCTATGTGGACTCGAGGAGCAACGGGCTCGTCTACTGCCACAACCGGATGAAGGGTCAGGCGATCGCCGCCCACGTCAAGCTGACGAAGGGCGAGCGCTCGAAGCTCGCGGAGCTAGCGGCGGACCTGCTTTAGGGAGAGCAGGCTCGGGTCGCCCCTGCGGAGGAGGGCGTACTCCATCGCCAGCGCGAAGAGCCCGGTGAAGAGCAGGTCGCTCGCGAGCGTGTTCCGGAAGAAGAAAAGGGTCGGATAGAACTGGGGATGGCCGACCGTGACCGCCTGCCACCATCCGGCGGCGTCATGCGCGTACCCGGCGTCGCCCATCCACGAGGCCGTGTTCGTGACGAGGTAGAAGAGGACGGACCCTGCGAGCGCCCCCCCGAACAGGCTGAGCCAGTTGCGCCGGCGTGACACGACGACCCCGAGGCCGAGGGCGGCCGCGAAGCAGAGGATCCTCAGGACGGCGCCGGCCGCGGTCCACTCGTAGTGGTAGACGACCGCGTAGTAGCGGTCGATGTACAGGTCGGAGAGGAGGATCGCGGCGAACGGCGCGAGCCAGATCCAGCCCCGGCGGTAATAGGCGCCCGCGCAGAAGGCCAAGGCCATCACGGGCGAGAAATTGCTGAGCGGGGGGACGTAGAGCGTGAACACGCGCCATCCGGCGGCGAGCACGAGGATTGCGATTGCTAGTGGCATCGGGGGAACACTTGCGTGAATGGCGCCGGAATTCAAGCCCGCGGGAAGCGCCGTCCCTCGGCCCGGGCGGAGAGGGGGCGGGGCCGCTACGGCCTCGCCGGCTGCGGCCACGCCCAGTCGCCCTCCCCGGACATCCAGGGAAAGCTCGGCGACGGCGATGCCCCGGGCAGCGCCCCGTGGTCGTCGATGCCGTTCAGTCCAATCGAGTAGAGTCTGAAGTGCCCGTCCCCGGTGCGCGCATAGCGAAGGGGGGCGCCGTCGATCACGTCGCGGGGCACGGACTGCAGGAAGGCCGGGACAAGCTGGGAAAGCCTTTCGGGATATTCGCCGCGGCTGAGCCTGTACCGCTCGACGGCGCATGCCGCGCCGGCAAGGACGAAGGCATTCTGGCCGCCTGCGATGCCGTCAAAGACGTGGTGCGGTGGCCACGCCTCGTGCCGGATGAGCCAGTTGAACGGCGAGTACGTGCCGCCTATCGCGTGCAGGAATGCGTCGGCCTCGTCGACCTTCGCCAGGTCGATTCGCTCCAGAACAGGATCGAAGGCGGACTGGTCCAATGCCGCGCCGGACCTGAAGAAGCGCACGATGTTAATCTTCCACCACCCGCTCGGCATCCAGCGCGGCCGCCCCGAGCCGGATTCCCAGTTGAGGGCGTACGCGGCGCGGAGCGCCGCATGGGCCACGGGCAGTCTCCGCAGCGGGTGGAATTTCGCGAGGAGATCCTGGATCGTCCTCAGCTGGCTTTCGCTCCAGACCCCCTTCACGCAGCCCTCCCAAAAGGGTTGAAGGGCCCTCAAGGCCATGGAATCCGCCATCACAAGGTGCAGCTGGGAGGGGAACGTCGCCGCGCCTTCGACCAGCCGGAGCGATGCGTACACGTCGTCAAACGCGGCGTCGTAACGCCCAAGCTCGATCTCGGCGCTGGCGCGCCACGAGAGCGCAGTCGGGAAGACGCGGAGGGCCCCGAACGAACCGACGACAAATTGGCCGTCGGTGAGGAACTCGATCTGCGACTCGGGACGCTGCCGGGCCGCCGCGCACAGCGCGTCCAGTTCCGGCCGGATCACATTGACCCTCTCGAGCACAAGCAAGGCGGCGGCCCTCGGGTCCGGGTCCGGGGCGGACGGCGGCGTCTTCTCCAGGATGAGGTAGGCGGCGGCGAAGTCGGCCGGCCGGCCCCGCTGCCATTGGCCGAGCGCCGTCCTGATTTCCCAGGGCAGCCGCCTGTCACCCTGATATTCGTTCCAGGCCTTCCCATGGACATCCTTGGGATTGAAGAACCGGGCCAGGACCGGGGCCCTGAACATGTTCCGGTCGTCGGGTATGGGCGCGGGCTTGTAGAAGGCGTAGTCCAGCGGCTTGCCGTCCTCGGCGCACTCCCCGGCGAACCGGCGGAATGCGCGCTCCCCGCGCAGGTCCTCCTCGAAGACGGCCGCAGCGACGATCGTCGCAGCTGCGGCAAGGGCGAGGCACACCCGCCTAAGAATGGCGGTCCAGGGGGGGTATTGCTTCATCGGGAGATAAGGTCAGGGCGGCCAGATCCGGCAGCTGCACCGACCATTTCGGGGCGGACCCGTTGTCGGGCGAGACTGCGAAATGGGCGGCGGCAAGCACGAGCCAGACACAGGCCATCGCCGCCCACGCCGCCCGGTCCTGCCTGAACGCCTCGACGACTGCCTCCACAAGCGTTGCCCGCTCGGGCGCAAGTACCGTTTGCCGGATGGCGTCAAGCCGGGGCAACGCGTCCCTGTCCCGCTCGAGTAGCCAGTCGCATGGGGTTCGCCTCATGGGTCCCCCCTCTCGATCATGTCGCGGAGCGCCCGCTTTGCGCTGTGAAGGCGGGACTTGACCGTGCCAACCGGGACTGCGGCAATTCTGGCGATCTCCTCCAGCGGGAATCCGCCGAGGACGTGGAGCAGCAGCGCCGAGCGCTGGGGCACGGGCAGCCGGTCCACGAGGGCGTAAAGCGACTGCGCCCGCTCCGCCGACAGCAACGCGTCGCGCGGATCGGGCCCCTCGGCCTCGAGCGCCTGCGCATCCCGCTGGTCCTCCTGCAGAGCGCCCTCCCGCTTCGTCCTTCGGAAATGCAGCATGCACCGCTGGTGGGCGATGCCGAACAGCCATGATCCGAATCTGGCGTCGTCACGCAGGCTCCGGATGTGCGAGACGGCCCGGACGAAGGATTCCTGCACGATGTCGAACGACGCCTGCCGGTCGCCGGTGAGGCCGTTGGCGTATGCGAAAAGGCGCAGCTGGTAGTCCCGGAACAGCCGGTCCCATGCAGATTCGTCGTTGTTGCGGGCCGCTTGGACAAGTTCTTGGAGCGTCTCGGACACCAGATGCCTTCGAAGAAGTTGAATGCCGCGGGTTACAAAAGGTTCATTCCCGCGGGCGATTGCGTCCGCCGCCAGGCCCTATCGGGGCCCGGACTCCGCCTCGCGCGCCAGCAGCCAGAGGAGGTCCGAAAGCCTGTTGGCCCACTTGAGCAGCAGCGGCCGGATCCTCCTCCCATGCGCCGGGAGGGCGGCCAGCCGGCGCTCTGCGCGCCTCGCGGCGACGCGGGCGCGGTCGAACGCGATGGCCGTCGGATTTGCGCCGGGCGTGGCCCAGCCGTCCGTCTTCAGGCCCTTCGACTCGAGCGCAGCGAGCGAATCGTCGAGCCTGCGCAGGTCGCTGTCGCGCAGGCGGGCGAACTTGGACCGGGAGTGGCGGGCAGCGTCCCCCTCCGCGCACGCGACCTCCCCCATGAGGGCGACCAGCGAAGCCTGGACATCCCTCAGGAGCCCCCGCTCGGCGGGGTCCGACACCTGCATCCGCGCCGCTCCGACCTCCACGTTCAGCTCGTCGAAGGCGCCGACCGCCTCGATCTGGGGATGGGACTTGGACACCCGCTGCCCGCGGAGCAGCGCGGTCGTCCCCTTATCGCCGGTCCGGGTCGCGATGCTCACGACGGCGCCGCGGCCCGGGCGGCCGTGGTCCGCTTCGCGAGCGCCTTGACAGCGCCGTCGATTCCCGCCCGGACCGATTTCTCCATCCGGTCGATGAATAGGATCCCGTTCACGTGGTCGACCTCGTGGAAGATGCAGCGCGCGAAGAGCCCGGTGCATTCAAGGGTGTGCGGGAGCCCGTGCTGGTCCCGGTAGGCGACCGAGACGGCCTCCGAGCGGACCACCTCGCCCCGGATCTCCGGGAACGACAGGCAGCCCTCCTCCAGCCGGACAAGCGGGGTCCCCCGCACGACCGTCAGCTTGGGATTTGCGAAGACCATGGGCATGAACAGCTCAAGCGGCGGCTTCGCCCCGTCCAGCTTCCATTCGAATTCGGCCTCCACGGCCCGCAGGTCCGCGACGAACAGCTGGATAGGCCGTCCGACCTGCTGCGCGGCGAGCCCTATCCCGTGCGCCTCGTGCATGGTCTCGATCATTTGCTCGGAAAACGAGGCGAGGGCGTCGTCAAACGCGGTGATTTTCTCGCCTTTCCTTCGCAAAACTGGATCGTTGTAGTGAACAATTCCCAGGGACATCGGTCGGTCAGAATGAACAACCTGATCGCGATCCCCCGGACCCGCAAATCAATACTTTAAAGCAGCAGATGAGATTGCCCCAAGAGACCCACAAGACCCCGCCGGCAGCCCCCGCGCTCGTGTTCGCGGGCGCGGTGGTCGCGGTGCTCGCCTGGCTCCTTCCCGTGAGCCTGAAGTCGGTCAGCAAGGGGCTCCTGCGGTCGGCCGGCGAGGGGACGCCGTCGATCGCGGCGTTCGGCCGGGACCTGGTGGACTCGGAGAAGATCGGGCCCGCCATTCTCCTGCTCGCCGCGTCGAAGGGCGTGGGCGACCCGCGAGCCCCGGCGCTGGAGCGCGCCATTGACGCCTTCGCGTCGCAGCAGCCCGCGCTCATGGCGTGGGGCGGATGGGACCCCTCGCTGGACCCCATCTTCAACCTGCGCCAGCGCACGCCATACGGGCAGAGCACCCACGTGATGACCTTCCTGATCCCCGAGAATGTGCGCAGCAGGGTCCGCGCCTACCTCGCCAATTCCGGGTCGCTGGGCGTCCAGGCGGTCCTGAGGACCCGTGATGTCACGTCGACGGGCAGGTTTGTCCCGGCCAATCGCCCGGGCGGCCAGCCGCTCGACGCGCTCATCCTCCTGACGGGCCTCCTGTACCAGGGCGAGCACCTCTCGCCCACGCTCCAGCGCGAGGTGCGCGCGCTCGCCGAGACCGCCGTCCAGCGCAACGAACTCGGGGACCTCGAGGGGTTCTACCTGGACCTCCTGTCGCTCGGGCGCCGGCTTGACTGGACGCAGCTGGGAGAGCTCCTCAAGCGGACCGTGAGCGTCCGGACGGTCGGCGAATACGCGCACCTGAGCCGGGTCGCGCCCGATCAGCTGCCGTTCATATACTCGGCCGCCCTGCTCTCGAACTCGGCGGACCGTGTGGCGTCCTACCTGATCCGCTACGGCAAGGCAGGCTCGGACGACCTGCGCCTTTCCCTCGCGGACGGCCAGGGCGCGGTCGATCTGCTGCTCCAGCGGGAGGTGCCCGTAAACCGCTCGCCCGGTCCCGCGATGGGTGCGGCCGCGGCGCTGGTGCTCGTGCACCCGCGCCTCATGCTGGCGCTCAAGTACGCCGGCTACCTGCTCGGCCTCTTCCTTCTCCTGCGCGGCCTCGACGTCTGGATCGTGTCGCCCGCCGGGGGGCCGTCCTCCGGGCCGCAGCAGCACGTGCGCGCGGGCATCCTGGCGGTCGTCATGTCGGCGCTGCTCATCATCGCGACTGAACCCTTCCTGCTGAAGGCCGCCCCGGCCTCGGAGTACCGCGTGCGGCTGGTGCTCCCGATGCTGGCGAACACGGCCACGCCAGCCGCCCCCAGTTTAACCTCAACCCCCGTCACAATGGAAACATCAACACTCGTATCAATCGGCATTTTCGCCGCGCTCCAGGTCGGCATGTACATGGCCTGCCTCCGCAAGATCCGGGAGATCGACGGCCAGGAGGCCTCGCCGCTCCTAAAGCTCCGCCTCATGGAAAACGAGGAGAACCTCTTCGACAGCGGGCTGTACGTGGGGATGATGGGAACCGCGGCGGCCCTCGTCCTGCAGGTCCTCGGCGTGATCGAGCCCAACCTCCTTGCCGCATACTCGTCCAACCTGTTCGGCATCATCTGCGTCGCGCTGGTCAAGATACGCCATGTACGCGGCTACAAGCGCCGGCTCATCCTTGAGGGCCAGAGAATGTCAGCAGCGGCTGCTTCATGAACAAGACGCTCCTGCTGTTCATCGTCGACTTCCTGTTCCTGAACCTCATCGCGCTCACGCGGTGGGAGAGGTCGGAACCCGCGCGCCCGCGCCAGCCGCCGGTCAACGAGATCTCGGCCAACGCCGTCACGAAGGACCAGGACCTGGTCGAGGCGATGAGGCAGTCGCTCGCCGACGAGCAGCTGGCGCGCCAGGCGCTAGAGCAGAAGCTCTCCTCCGCGGACGCGACGCTCTCGGCGCGGGAGCGCAGCCTCGGGCAGCTCCAATCGGAGAGCCTGAAGCTCACGGCCCAGCTGGTCGACACCCAGAAGGCCCAGGCCGACCTCAACATCAGGTACCAGGCGGAGACCCAGGAGACCTCGCTGACCCGAAGCCAGCTGGCGCAGCTGCAGCGCGAGCTCGACGACAAGAAGGCCGAGGCGGAGCGCCAGAAGCAGGCGCTCGCCACGCTCGAGAAGCAGCAGGCCGACGCGCGCCGGCAGATCGAGAGCCTCACGGTCGCCGTGGCGGTCGGCGACCACGAGAAACAGGAGCTGGCCGCGAAGACCGGCGAGCTAGAGAAGCAGCTGCAGAGCGAGCGGACGGAGCGCATCGAGGTTGAAAAGTCCACCAACCAGCTCGCCCAGGGAGTGGATCAGCTGGCGCAGCATTCCGGGGAGCTGACCAAGGAGATCCGCGACAACCGGCCGATAAACGCCAACATCCTGTTCAATGATTTCCTGGCGAACCGCGTTCAGACGACCTTCAGCGCGACCCGCAGGGGCCTCTTCGGGAACACGACCAAGGACGGGGAGTCGAAGACAGTGTTCACGACGGACGGAAAGCAGGCGTACGCGCTGGTCGACGTTGAGGACACCCCGTTCTCCTTCCAGGACGTCGGAGTCGACTGGAAGAGGATAGGCGTCCGCTTCAACCGGCCGCCCGACTACAGCTCAAGCGCCTCGCAGATCGAGTTCCTCGAGGCGGATCCGCGCGTGGTCGTCGTCCCGGTCGACGCCCAGCAGGTCGCCGCGCTCGGCGTGAAGGTCTACCCGCTTGCCGCGGACCCGTTCAAGTTCTCCGATGCCGTGCTGGTCAGCGGCGGGGGCAAGGGCTACGGCGAGCTCGGGTTCAAGCTTGACGCTTCCCACCGAGGATACGTGCGAGTCGACAACAGGCTGTTCAAGCGCGTCTTCGGGGATTTTGCGCCCTCCCGCGGCGACCTCGTCTTCAGCAGGGCGGGCGAGCTGCTCGGGATCATGGTCAACAGCGACTACTGCGTCCTCCTGCGCGACTTCACGCCGATGACCACGGTCCCCGCCGGCGACGAGCAGGCGTCCCCCAGGACAAGCGCCATGCTCGACTCGCTGTCGGCCCGCGTCCGGCAGATGCCGATCGAGCTGCAGTAGGGCGCGGCGCGGGCAGGCGGCCGGAAGGCGACACCCCAATGCCCCCGAACATCCTTTGGATAGTCACCACGCAGTGGAGGGCGCAGGCCTGCGGGTATTCCGGGGATCCCAACGCCCGGACCCCGTGCATCGACGCTCTGGCCGCCGAGAGCGCGAACTTCACGCAGGCGGTGACGCCCCATCCCTTCGGCCCGTTCGCCAGGGCCGCGATGCTCACCGGGGTCCCGTCGCCCGAGAACGGGATCCGCGACTACTTCGACCCGCTGCCCCCCGGGGCGCGCACGATCGCGCACGAGATGCGCGGCCGCTCCTATTCGACGGCTTTCTTCGGGAAATGGCACCTCTACAGGAGGGACATCCGGGCGAGGCTGACCGGGGAGGAGCATGCCTGGATCGTGGTCCCGCCCGAATACCGCGGCGGGTTTGATTTCTGGGAGGGGTTCGAGAGCGGATTCCTGCTCAACAATCCCTGGCTGCACGGCTCGCGGCTGCCGCGGCCCGTCCGCTTCGACGGATACCAGAGCGATGTCGTGTGCGAGCGCGCCTCGGAGACCCTGCGCGCGCTCGGGGGGCCGTGGTTCGCCGTCGTGAGCCTTGAGGCGCCGCATCCGCCCTACGGTGCGCCGGCCGCGGGAATTCGCGCCCGCGACCCGGCGACGCTCGCGCTCCGAGGGAATGTCCCCGCGGACGGCGGGGCGGCAGGGCGGGCCCGCGCGGAGCTCGCCGGGTATTATGCCCACATCGAGGCGACGGATCGGTCGATAGGAAGGCTCGTCGCCAGCCTGCCGCGGGACACGCGGATGGTGCTGACCTCGGTCCACGGGGACATGCACGGCTCGCACGGGCTCTTCCGGAAGGGCTGGCCCCACGAGGAGAGCATCCGGGTGCCGCTGCTCGTGCGCGTTCCGGGCGCGGCCCGCCGGGACGACGCCCCCTTCAGCCTCATCCATCTCGCGCGGATGACGACGGGCCTTGCGGGCGCGCCCGCGGCCCGCCCGGTCCCGGGCGACGGTTTTTCCCTGATATCGATGCCGTCGGTCGTCAGGCTGCCTGACCAGTGCGACCGGACATGGACGGGCGTCCGGACGGGCACCCGGAAGCTGGTTCTCGACGGGCTCGGCGCGCCCTGGCTCTACTACGACCTGGAGGAGGATCCCCTCGAGATGCGCAACCTTTCGGGCGACACGTCGCGAGCGGCGGAGATCGCCGGCCTTGGCCGGGCCATCCGGCGCCCGGGCGGGGCCCCGTTCACCCGCTGATCGGCGTGGCCACCTTGCTCTTCGAGAACTGGCGCCTGATCGCGGCGACGATCTCGTGCATCTTCACGGGCTTTGGAATGTAATCGTCCATCCCCGCGTCGAGGCATATCTCGCGGTCGCCCTGCATCGCATTGGCCGTTAGCGCGATGATCTTCGGCTGCCGCTCCAGCGGCAGGTCCCTGCGGATCCTGCGGCTCGCCTCGAGCCCGTCCATCTCGGGCATCTGGAGGTCCATGAGGACCAGGTCGTAGTTGCGGGTCTTGAACGCGTTGACGGCCTCGAGGCCGTTGGCCACGGCGTCCGCGCGGTACCCCATCCGCTCGAGGAACCGGAGGGCGACCTTCTGGTTCACCGCGTTGTCCTCGGCAACCAGCACGTTGAGCGGGATCTCCTCCGCGATCGGGCGGTCCTCCTCCCGCGCCTGCGCCACGGCCCCGACGCCGGCCCGGTTCCACAGCATCGAGAGGGCCTGGAAGAACTGCACCGTCTTGATCGGCTTGGAAACCGTGGCGTACGGGGACCCGTCCGACGGGGCGGAGGGGGGCGTCTGGCCCAGCCGGAAGAGGACCAGCCTCGGGCACTTGATGGCCCACGTGTGCTCGAACGCCTTCTGGCTGTCGAACTCGGGGAGGTCCAGGATGACGACCGCGGGCGGCTTCGGGAGCGTGGACGTCATGAGCACCGCGGACTCCGGGTCGTTCGCGAAGGCGCAGGTGGCACCCAGCGTCTCAAACAGCATGCGCAGGCGCGCGCGGGTGATGGGATTGTCCTCGATGCAGAGCGCCAGCGCGCCGTGCATCCCGATCTTGTCGAGGGACGGCACGGCGGCCTCCTGCGGGCGCTGCGCCGCCTCCGTCATGATGGAGATCGTGAAGGTCGAGCCCTTGCCGAGCACGCTCTCGGCGCGGATGTCGCCGTTCATCAGCTGGCACAGGCGCTGGCAGATCGCCAGCCCGAGGCCCGTGCCGCCGTATTTCCGCGTGGTCGACGAGTCGACCTGGCTGAATGCCTTGAACAGGCGCTCGATCCTGTCCTCCGGGATCCCGATCCCGGTGTCCTGCACCGTGATCTCAAGCTTCATCCGGCCCTGGTGCATGGCCCGGAAATTCGTGTCCATCGGGATCCTCCGGACGTGGATCGAGATGCTTCCGGCGAGGGTGAACTTGATGGCGTTGTTGACGAGGTTGACGATGATCTGCCGCAGGCGGGTGACATCGCCGACGATCCAGGGCGGGACGTCGGGCTCGACGTGGTAGCCGATCTCGAGCCGCTTCGCGGCCGCGGTGGGGGCGAAGAGGTCGAGGGCCTCCTCGACGCACAGCGCCAGCTCGAACGGGGCCTTCTCCAGCTCCATCTTGCCGGACTCGATCTTCGAGAAGTCGAGGATGTCGTTGATGATCGTCAGGAGCGCCTCCCCGGAGGTGCGGATCGTGTTGACGAAGTTCCGCTGCTCGGGCGTGAGCTTTGTCTCCATCAGGATGCTCGTCATCCCTATGACGCCGTTCATTGGCGTCCGGATCTCGTGAGACATCGCCGCCAGGAACTCGCTCTTCGCGCGGGACGCCGCATCCGCCTCCGCCTTTGCCCTGCGCAGCTGGCTCTCGGTCTCCACCCGGGACGTGATGTCGGTCTCGATCGCGATGAAGTTCTCCACCTGGCCGGCCTGGTTGCGCACGACCTGGACCTCGAGGTGCAGGTAGTACTTCCTCCCCGACTTGGAGTACTGGACGATCTCCGTGTTCGTCCCGATCCCCTTGGCGATCTCATCGCGGATCTGGTCGGCCTGGGCCGCGTCTGTGTCCGGACCGACCAGCAGCTGCCCGGGGTCCTTGCCGACGACCTCCTCCAGCGTGTATTCCATGACCCTGCAGAAGGCTCCGTTCACCCATTCGATCTTCCCGTCAGCCGAGCCGATGATGACCAGGTTGTCGGTCTTCGACGCGACGAGCGAGAGCTTGCGCGCCTCGGCCTGGCTCTCGCGCAGCGCGTGCTCGGACTCGCGCCTTATCGTGATGTCCTGGACTGTTCCGATGATCCGCATGGGGCGCCCGTTGGAGCCCGCAAGGACGGACTTCGACCGGTGGTACACCCAGCGCCAGTCGCCCGAGACGGCGCGGACCCGGTACTCGGGGTCGATGAAGGACGCGATCCCGTTGAGCTGGGACTCGGTGCGCTTCCTGTAGAGCGGAAGGTCGTCCGGGTGGATGAGCGACTGCCAGGCCTCGAGGGTCGAGGGCATCCGCCCGTACTCGTATCCGAGCATGTTCCAGAGGCCGGGGCTATAGTAGACGTGGCCCTTGGGGACGTTCCACTCGAAAATGCCGATCTGGGTGGAATCGAGCGCGAGGCGGAGGCGCTCGTCGGATACCTTCAGCCGCGCCTCGATCCGGCGCCGCTCCTCGTTTTCCGCGATCAGCTTCTTGTTCGAGAGCTCGGAAAGGTACTGGCCCGAGCGCGCGCGGCGCGCGAGGTGGAGCGTGAATCCGAGCAGCAGGGTGATCGCGAGCCCGCCCCCCAGGGCCATCTCCGGCAGGTACCGGCGTTCACGCGAGAGGGACAGGTACGTCGGCGTGAGGCCCAGCCGTATGCGCTCGTTGAAGATCGGGGCCACCCTCTCGGTCCTGAGGCCCTGGTCGACCTTCTCGTCCATGAGCGTCGAATGGTACACCTCGTTCCGGCCTATGCTGACGACGACCGAGTAGTCGGAGGCGAGCATCGGCTGCTGGCGGACTATGGTCGAAAAGAACCTCGCGTAGAGGTACTCCAGGGCGGCGTAGCTGTTGGGGCTCCCGATCTTGCTGATCGGCGCGTAGATCACGAAGCCCGAGGCCTTCTTGCCGGCGACATCCGCGGAGAAGACCACCTCGGGGGCGTTCTTCGCCCTTGCGGCGCCGATCGCCTCGCGCCTCCCGGGATCGAGCACGTGGTCGAACCCGAGGGCGCCCTCGTTGCCCTGGGTCGGCCAGACCCAGAGGGTCTTCAGGCTCGGGTCGATGTACGAGATGGACACGCAGCCGAGGTCCTTCGACGCGTCGAATAGCTGCACCGCGTCGGTCAGCCACGCGGCCATGTTGTTGTCCGGGTTCTCGGTCCCGTTGCGGGCGAGCCGGTCCAGCGCGTTCATCTGCTGGTCGATGTCGTACTTTATCGTCGTCGCGAACTGGTCCGCCGCAGTCAGGGCCCTCGCGCTCAGGTACGTGTTCTCGCGCTCCTTCAGCCCGATCCAGAAGATCAGCGTCAGGGTCAGGCTGCCGATGACCGCGGGCATGGGCAGCCATGCCGGGGGGCCGCCCTCGTTCTTCATGCTCTCCCTCCACGCGAGCACCAGCAGCGCCAGGCCCGTCACGAGCAGCGCGGCCGAGGTGACGGCCGCCATCGCCGTGCTCGTGCCCCAGTCGTACACGGCGGGAAGCCTGAACACGTATCCGAGCAGGGCCGAGAATCCGACGGAAGCCAGGATTGAACCGCAGACGGCCTCCGAGAAGAGGCGCTCGCGCGCCCGCTTCTCGGAGAGGCTAAGGAGCAGGGCCGCGCCGGTCAGCGCGAGGCAGCCTGCCGCCATGACGGAGCCGCGGCCCGGCTGGACCGTGTCGACCAGGAGGGAGTCGTGCGCAAGGATCTCGTCGATTTTCAGGTCGACCCCGAGAAGGCCTTCGAGCGTGGTGAGCCCGCCGATGAGCGCGGGCACGACCGCGGCCCAGGCGGCCCTCTTGAAGCCGAACTCGCGGCCGATCAGCGCAAGTCCGATCGCGAGGAAGCACAGGCCCTCGTTCGCCTTTATCGGGGCCGCGTGCGCGACCGGCTGCAGAAGGGAGTCGATGTGGAAGACCCAGGCGAAGATGGCCGAGAGGCCGACCGCAACGAGGAGCAATGCGAGCGCAAGCGACGCCCGCTCGGTCCATGATCGGCGGGGCAATGTGGGTACGTTGTCCATTGGTCCCGGGCAGAGCTAAGCGTTTCGGGCGGCGCGGGGCAACGTGTTTCGGCCCCCGGGGCGTGAACCGGCCCGAGGGCACCGCGGCCGGGCGGCCTCGCGTCGCGCCCGTCAGGGAGGCGGAGGGGGAATCGCCAGGGGGGATGGCGTGGCCGGCTTCTCCACCGCGCTGGCCTTGACATCGTCCGCCCGGAGCAGGGTCAGCGGGCTGTAGGCGAAACTCCATGTCGGCTTGTCGATGCCCCCCGTGAGCTTCACCCGGAACACGGCGGAGATCGGCGCCGAGATCGCATTGAACACCTGGAGGATCGACCTGCTCTCCTGGAAGGGGTAGATCCTCGCCGAGAAATCGAGCAGCCTCCTGTCGATGGAATAGGTGCCCTTCCCCTCGATCGCGGAATTCGCCCCGATCACGCTGACCTCGGAAAAGACGAGCGAGGCGTTCTCTATCTTGTACTCGGCCCTTGCCTGGGTGAAGCGGAGCTCGGTGAGCTTCAGGAGCCGAGAGAGCCCCCCAAGCAGCGACAGCTCCCCCAGCTCCGCCCCCTGGATCTGGACGTTCCCCTCGCCGACGAAGGATGCGAGCTCGCCGGGCCTGCCGTCGGCGGACGCGTTCAGGTCGAGCCGGACATCGGACTTTTCGCGGGCGAAGGTGTCGAGCGCCGTGGTTCGGCCCGGCGCCCGTGAGACGTAGCCCGCCGCGGCCGCCGCGGCCTGCCCGAGGCTGGCTCCCGTCAGCGACGCCTTGAACCTGAGGCGCCTGTCCGCGCCCGCCCCGGTGAACTCAGCCGTCCCGGTGGCGGTGCCCCCGGCGAAGCCCGCGTCGACGTCAACGATGTCGATGGCGTCGTCCCGCACGTCGATCTTGAAGGAGGCCTTGGTGAACACGACCCCCTGGACGCGAAGGCCCGCGTCGGAGCGCACCTCCGCTTTGAGCGTCCTGTGCCGGGCGCCGGGCGACCCGGGTCCGTCGAAGTGGCCGCGCAGGGAGATCGAGGGCGGGCCGTCGAAGGAGAACGCCGCCACCGCGGCGGCGGCGGCGGGCGGAAACAACCCGCCCACGCCCGCGGGCTCGAGCGTCGACGTCATGTCGATGTCAAGCCCGCTCCAGGTCCCGTGCCGCGGCTCCGTGGACAGCCTGAACGCGCCTTGCGCGGTTCCCTTCCCCTGGGCCACCGCGAACTCAAAGCCCTCGCAGACCGACTGGTCGACGAAGAGCCGTGTGCGGGCGCGGTCGAAGGGGACGCCCATCAGCACGGGATCCTTCGCGTCGGCGTAGCCGAAGACCGAGAACACCCTGCCGTGCCGGTACTGACCCCTCACATCGACGTTCGCATCGGGGGGCCTCGAGGGGAAGCCGACGCCGGAGAAGAGCCTCGGCCACCACACGCCGGGGAACCAGGGCGAGATGTCGAGGGGGCGCAGCCTGCCCCCGAGCAGGTAGCGGAAATCCAGCGTCTTGAAATCCTGCTCGTAGGATCCCCGCGCGAAGTTCTCGCCGCTCCGGACGAACGCCTCGCGCGCGGCGAAATGCGTTCCGTCAAAGGTCACGGTGCCGCGCGCCTCGTCGATGCCGACGCCGTAGGCGACAAGGCCGCGGCCATCCACGTGCGCCCTGGCGTCCGCGAACTTCCACCCCGGCGCAAAACGGGCCTCGCCCGCGAGCGCCACCGGATCGGAAAAGTTGATGAAGCGCCGGACCGGGACCTTCGCGCGCGCCGAGAGCGGGTCGAGGAGGTCGGGCGAGACGCGCGCGTCGAACGCGATGTCGGCCGACTTGGACGCCAGATCGACGTCCGCGCGCGCCCATGCCGGCGAGTTGGAGAGCCATGCGGAGACCTCGGCGGTGAACGCGCGGCCGCCCCGGGGGGTAAGCCTGGCAACGGGCGCGAGCACGACGGCGCCCTCCCCGGAGACCGATGCGGCCGTGAGCTCGACCTGCTTCGGGCCGAACGAGAGGGTGTCGATCCTGAGTATGCCCCGGACCTGGGCCCGGATGCCGGACGCCTCCGCCATCCCGCCAAGCCGCAGGATCTCGGCCGACGCCGCGGCCGACGCCATTGTGGGCTCGCCGCCAAGGAGGGGAAACCGGGCCGATGCGCGGATGTCCGTCGCCTCCAGGGCAATGGGGCTTGCAATCTTGAGGCCCGGCGCGCGCAGCTCCGCGCTCACGATCGCGCCGCGGGTCTCGGACGGGACGAGCACGGCCGTGAGCGCGGCATGGTCCAGGGCCGACAGCTGTTCCTGCGCGCGCGAGAACTCGCGGCTGAGGGCGACGTAGTTCTTGGACACGAACTCCGCCAGGGGGAGGGACGTGGCGGGGGCGCCGCGCCGGGCGACGGTCCCCGCGTTGACGGCCCCGCGCGCCGAGATGCAGACGCCCCCCAGCCGGCAGTTCATGTAGTCGACCGAGAATTCGTCGCCCCTTGAGGTGATTGAGAAGCCCGCGTCGAGGTCCTGCACGATTCGCTCGACGCCGCCCGACGTGGAGAGCATGGCCGGCATGAAAAGGTCGGCCCCGGTCGCCCGGATCTCGCTCGGCTCGAACCGCCCCTCGATTAGAGCCAGCGGGTCCAGCCGGATGTAGATCGAGCGCGCGGTAACGACGGGCTCGCTGAACGACGCCAGCTTGAAGCGCGCCCTCTCGATCAGCACGCGCCCGGAAGGGTCGAAGGTCGCGCGCCCGAATGCCACCGAGACGCCGGATTCCGCGAGGTGGCTCTCGATCGCGTGGAGAAGGAAGCGCGGGACCTCGAGCTGCTTCACGGAGGCGATGTAGCCCTGGAAGGCGAGCAGGAGGACGAGCAGGAGCCACGCCGTCCAGAAGGCCGTGGCGATCAGCCCGGAGGCGCAGTGGCGGGCGCCCGCCATGCAGGTCCTCTTGATTGCCTCTAGCATCCGGTCAGGGCTGGGTCAGCGTCCAGAGGGCATCGAGCAGCGGCTGCTCGATCGCGAATACGGCCCCGAATTCCTTTGAGCCCGCAAGCTGCTCGGTGGCCCCGGTCCGCTCGGCGAACCAGAGGGTCATCGTGGTGACCTGGCCGGGCCCTGGGCCGCCGGGAAGCGAGACGGTTGCGTCCATGCGGTAACGCCACGGGCGAACCTCGCCGGCGGCGAACACCTTCTCCGGGAAGCCGTCCTGCACGAAGGCCGCCGCGCGGAGGAGGCGCAGCTGCGAGAGGATCGTCGCGAGCGCCGCCTTCCTCGGGCCCGGCTCGGCGGCGAGGGCGGCGTCCCAGGTCTCGCCGTCGGCAAGCTTGTGCGCGTAGACGACCGAGCCGTCGGCCGTGTTTGCCAGGGTGAGCGAGGTGATGCGGCCCGACGACGGGATGGCGCTCAAGAGCCGCTCGCGCCAGGCGAGGGGCGTCGCGCCCGTCTCCCGAAGGATGTCGGGCTCCACCGCGTAGATCGAGGAGGAGCCCGCGATCCGCGCATAGGCGACGTTCTCGCGGTTCGTGGGAAGGCCGATCTGCAGCGTCACCTGGGGGATCGCGGCGCCCGCAAGCGTGAGCGCGATCTCCCTCTCGGGCCGGTTGAACCCCCAGTCCTCGAGGTCGGCGTTGGTTGGGGCGTCGCTCTGGAACTTAAGCGCGGTCAGGGTCTCGAGCTGCTCGAGGAGCCGCTGGACGGCGGCCGAGTCCGCCGGCAGCGTCTGCGGCCCCGGGGCGCCGCCTCCGCGGCGGATGATCTGCCAGCCGGCCGGCTGGCCGCCGGCCGCCGACTCGAGGCGCTGGAGGTCGAGCTCCGGAAGGTTCGGCGCGGTCAGCGCGATCGACGTGACGGCGTTCGCGTCGAAGTCCATGACGTGGCGGTCGCGCAGCTCGTCGGGCGCGTTCCTCAGCGTCTCCATGAGCGCCTTCGGTATCGCCACCGTGAAGACCGCGTGGCGGTCCTCGAGCTGGGCGTAGTAGTTCTGATCCCCGTCCGACGGAGCCCCGACGAAGAGCGTCTCGTGGCGGTTGTTCCCCTCGATCGTGACGCGCAGGATGGGCGCAGCGGAGGGCGCGGCCGCGGGCGGGTTCTGCAGGACGAACGACTTCACGCGCAGGGAGTCTAGCCCGTTGATCGCGAGCTCGGTCGCGTTCCTGCCGGCCCGGGCGATCACCGGGGTCTCGAACGACCAGCGGCTGCCGTCCCGGTGCAGCCTGACCCGGACGCCGGAGGGGGCCGCCGTCTGGAGGCTGAGGGACCGTGCCTCGAAGACCGGGATCGAGAACACGATGTCGGAGCGCAGCTGGTCGAACGGGATGGAGAGGCTGTCGGCGAGCGAGCGGCCGACCACGTGGACGCGCTCGCCGTCGGGCGACAGCACGTAAAGGTGGCCCCCGACCTTGGTCGTGTCCCCGATGCGCAGGACCGTCGTCCGCGGGGCCGGCGCACCGGCCAAGCCCGCCTCGCCGGACGAGAAGGTCACGGTCAGCTTGGGCTGGTCCAGGCCGTAGTCGGCGAGCTTCTGGCCGTTCTTCTCCAGCTCCCGCGTGCTGAAGCTCGTCTCGTGCTCGAGGAACTGGAGCTCGTTGACGATCCGGCTGACCGCGTTCGGGTTCGCCGGCCACTCGACGGGCTTCGTGAGGTACCAGGTGTCGCCCCTGCGCTCGAGCCTGAAGCTCGAGCCCGGCGCCCCCCCGGCGACCTCGAGGCTCCGTATGTCCGAGGCCTCGGGGCCGAGGACCCTCCGCCGGGCCTCGAGGGATGCGCGCTCGATCCTCCAGTCCCGCTCGAAATAGAATATGAAGAAGAACAGCGCGACGTTCAGGAACAGGAGGACAAGGGTTACTTTGGAGCGCATTTCGATGGGACAGGTCTGCGGTGCGGCGGTTGGTCAGCTTCTCCGCGCCCAGTATACGGCGATTCCCATGAGTGCGGCAATGCCGGGCAGCGCGAGCATGAGGGTGTAGCGAAGGCGGGCGAGCTCGCCCGCGCTGAGCGAGATCTGGAACCGGTCGATGGGCCTTGACGGGACGTTGAGCGCCGTGTCGCGCCCGACCGTCCAGTTGACCGCGCCCAGGAACAGGCCCTCCGAGCCGGCGTTGGTTATCCTCGCGTTGGATATCATGTCGCCCGTGCCGACGACGACGATCCGGCCGCCGGGGACGCTGAAGGGCAGGCTGCCCCGGACGGCGACCTTCTCGGAGGCGACGGCGATCCCGAGCCTGTTCGGGGGCTCCATCTGCGGGAGGCCCTTGATGTCCACCCCGGGGGTGAACTGCTGGATCCCGCGCTGGCGGTAGTCGATCTCGCCCCAGGCCGTGATCGACGTGGCGGCGAGGGTCACGACGGTGAGTCCGGCCTCCGCAGGGCGCCCCGGAAGGGGCCGGACGCTGCGCGCGTAGCCGATCCGCAGCGGCTCCTTGTAATCGAGCAGGGTCTGCGTGATCGGATGCGGGGCGTACGCGCGGATGATGAGGTCGCCGTCCTCGGTCATGTTGTCGGAGCCCAGGTCGATGACCAGGTCGTCGTCGACGAGGACGCCCCAGTCGTCAATGAGCAGGTCCCTCAGGCCCGGCTGGGTTCCCGGCTGGAGGAACAGGATCAGCCTGCCGGCCTGCGCGCCGAGGTACTGGCGCAGCACCTCCTGCTCATAGGGCGTGTACGGGTCCTGCGGCGCGACGCTCACGAGCAGCGCGGCGTCGGCCGGGATCTTGCCCGAGCCGGCGAGCTCGAGCGTGTCGACGTCGTAGTTGCGCAGGCGCAGCTGGTCGCGGACCATCGAGAGCCCGCGCGCCGGGTCGACGTCGTCCGGGCGCAGCTCGCCGTGGCCCACGAGGAAGTAGATCTTCTTCCGGTCGGGGTTGGACACGTCGAGGATGGCGTCGGTGACGGCCTGCTCGCCGACGAACGCCTTGCGCACCTTGTTCTCCGCCCGGTACAGGTCGGCGACGGTGAGGGCCCGCCGCTTGTCGCCGCACAGGACAAGGACGATGCCCGGCTGCTCGATACCGTATTTCTCGGTCTTGCGCCGGTCCTGGTAGATCTCGACGTACTCGACGGTCACCTGCCCCGCCGGGTTCGCCTCGGTCGCGTAGACGTATTCCCGCAGAAGGCCCTGGACCTCGGGATCGTCCGTCTGGCCGTCCGACGTGACGACGATGTGGATGGGCCGGGACAGCTCCCGCAGGTAGGAAAGCGTCTCGGCCGAGAGCGAGTACCGCCGGTAGCGCGTGAGGTCGAAGCGCCAGGCATGGCTCCTAGCAAGGTAGTTCAGGCCGCCCACGAGCGTCAGGAAGAGCACGGCCTGGAGCAGCAGGTTGAGCGTTCTGAACCAACGGGCGGCTCGGGGGCTGTCGATCATGGGCGTGGGTCCGGGCCTAGCTGTGGAGGAGCTTCGCCTCCACGCCCAGGATGCTGAAGATCAGGAAGAGGACGGTGCCGCTCAGGTAGAACAGGAGCTCGCGCGTGTCGATGACCCCGCGCGTGAAGTCCAAGAAGTGCTGGGATATCTGGCCGTAGGACACCGCGGCCTTGATCGGCGCCAGCGACTCGCGGTCGAGCCACTCCACGCTGCCGAGGTAGCGCCCCCCGAAGATGATCAGGATCAGGATCGTGGTGCAGATGAGCCCCGCGACGGCCTGGTTGCGCGAGAGGGCGCTCGTGAACACGCCGATCGACACGAAGAGCAGCCCCGAGACCGCGATGAAGAGGTAGCCGCCGACGATGGGGCCGGGGTCGATGAGGCGCGGGTCGCCCGCAAAACGCTTGAGGATGTAGAAGAGCCCCGAGGTGGACGCCCAGAACGCCAGGTAGAGCAGGTAGGCGGCGCCGTACTTGCCCAGCACGACCTCGGTCGTCGTGACGGGCGTCGTGAGGAGGGTCTCGATGGTCCCCAGGCGACGCTCCTCGGCAAGGCACTTCATCGTGAGGAGCGGCACCATGAAGATCACCGGCAGGAAGTACACGGAGAAGAAGACCGACGCGGGCGACACGTCCTGCGGCGCCGAGCTGTACTTCTCGAGGATGTTCGTGAAGATGAAGCCCATGACCGCGAGGAAGGCGACGGCCGCCACGTAGGTGCTCGGGCTGACGAGCAGCATGCGGACCTCGTGGGCCAAGATCGTGAAGAAGTGCCTCATGGGCGCCCCCCGTCCCTCGGCTCCTCGACCACCGCATCCCAGCTCCTGCGCGTCGCCGCCAGGAAGACGTCCTCCAGGGTCGGGCGCGACCGGCTGAGCGCCCGGACGCGCAGCCCCTCGGACAGGCACGCCCGCAGGATCGCCTCGCCCGCCTCGTCGTCCCCGACCGTCTTGAGCCTTATCTTCCGGAAGCCCAGTTCGTCAACGGGACCCTCGGACGCCACGGACAGCCCGGGGACGATCGTCCCGAGGACGAACGGCAGCGAGCCGAGCGGCCCGGCGGCCTCGATCTCGTAGGCCGACTGGCCCAGGACCTCGCGCCGGAGCTCGGCGGGCGTCCCCTGGGCGACGATCCTGCCCTGGTTGATGATGAGCACCCGGTCGCACGTCATCTCGATCTCGGGGAGGATGTGGCTCGAGATGAGCACGGTCATCCGCCCCCGCAGGCTGGCGATCAGGTCGCGGACGATCAGGATCTGGTGGGGATCGAGGCCGATCGTCGGCTCGTCCATGATGATGACGGGCGGCTCCGCGAGCACGGACTCGGCGATCCCGACTCGCTGGCGGAAGCCCTTCGAAAGCTTGCCTATGATCTTGTGGCGGGCGCGCTTCAGGTCGCACAGCTCGAGCACCTCGTCTATCCTCGACCCCAGCTTGCGCCGCGGAACCTCCTTGAGCCTCCCCCGGAAAAAAAGGTACTCGCTGACGCGCATGTCCTCGGGGAGGGGGTTGTTCTCGGGCATGTAGCCCACCCGCCGCTTGACCGAGTCCGCCTCGTCGGCGACCCGGAACCCGCAGACGGACACGTGCCCGGAGGTCGCGGGAAGGTATCCCGTCAGGATCCGCATCGTCGTCGACTTGCCGGCGCCGTTCGGCCCGAGGAACCCGATGATCTCGCCGCGTGGCACCGTGAAGCTGATGTCGTTGACCGCCGTCACGCCCGAGTAGGTCTTCACGAGGTGGGACACTTCGATGGCGGGCTGTGCGGGGGATTCGGGCATGCGGATGGGAATCGGGAGGCCGCGGCGTCAGCCGCCCTTTTCAACGGTCACCTCGCCGGCGCGGTATCCGCGCGTGTGGCCGTGCTCGCCCCGGAGCAGCAGGGAGCCCACGTCGTCCACCCCGAGGACCCTTCCGCGCCTCCTGCGCCCGCCCACGGCCAGCGTGACGTCGCGCCCCCTTAGGACGTCGTACTTGTTCCAGAGGTCGGCGAACCGGTCGACGTGGTCCCCCTCGATGAACCTCTCGTAGGCCAGGAGGACGCGCCCGATGAGCGCGGCCGTGAGCCGGTTGAGGTCGACGGGGGAGCCGGCGAGCTCGGACAGGGAGACTGCGTGCCTTCTCAGGTCGGACGGCCAACCGTCCGGGGGGCTGTTCACGTTGAGCCCCAGCCCGAAGACCAGGTCGCGTATCTCGTCCGCGTCCACGCGGGCCTCGGTGAGCATTCCGCCGGCCTTGCGGCCCTCGAACACGATGTCGTTCGGCCACTTGATCCCCGGCGGCACGGGGACGAACTTGGACACGAGCTCGCAGATCGTGACCCCCATCCAGAGCGTGAAGGTCTGCATCCGCTCGGGCGCGATCCAGGGGCGGAACGCGAAGCTGGAGTACAGGTTGCCGTTCGCCTCGCTGTGCCACGCCCGGCCGAAACGCCCCCGCCCCTTGGTCTGCCTGTGCGCGAAGAAGGCGAAGGGCGCCGGGCGGCCGGCCGCGAGCTGGCGGGCGGCCTCGTCGTTCGTGCTGTCCACCTCGTCCAGAACCTCGAACGCGAAGCCCTTCCTGCGGACCCTGAGCAGCGCCTCCACGAGACCGGCGTGCAGCATCCTCGGGCGCCTGGACAGCCGGTAGCCCCGCGCCGGCTGGGCCTCGAACGAAAATCCCTGGGCGCGCAGCCTCTCCATGTGGTGCCACACCGAGACGCGGCTCACGCCGAGCTTCGCCGCGATGACGCCGCCCGAAACCCAGCCCGGCTCGGCCGCAAGCAGCTCCCGCAGGATCAGCGTCTCGGTCACCGACCGCCGCCCCCCGAAAAGCCTCCGTTGCCCCCGGGGCCGGTCCACGTCTCCTCGATGGGTCGCATGTACGTTTCCTGGCTCTCCTTGAGAATGTACTCGCTCTCGGCCGTGTCCCCGCCGCGCGCCATGGCGCGGGCCGTGTCGGTGAGGTCCTCCATGTTCGCCTGCCGCTGGTCGTCCAGGTACATCTGGTAGGCGACGTCGGAATTGCCGCCCAGGATGTTGCCTATGAGGAGCCCGGGATGCCTCTTGAAGGACAGGTTGGCGAGCCCCTCGGTCGTGAAGAGGTCGCGGTTGCGGAAGACGGGCGGGCGCGATTCGCGCACGACGTACTGGGGCAGGCGCGGGATCTCGTTCTTGGGCTTGTCGATGTCGCGCATGTCCTGGGGCTCGCCGGTGGCCGTCGGCGTGGGCGTCGGCGGGGCGTACTTGGGCATGCCCGACGCAAGGTCGGCGGCCACCTTCGCGGAGATGGCCCTCCCGGTGTCGTCCTCGTCGGCGGCGCGCATTGGCACGAGGGGCTTGGCCTTCTCGGCGAGGACTATGCTCGACGCGTCGCCCGCCGGCGCGCCGGCCGCGGGCGACGCCGCCTCCTCCGGACCGACGGCAGCCGGGGGAGGGGGCGCCGCCTCCTGGGCCGCAAGGGGAGCGGCCGCGGCCATCATTGCGAGGAGTATCGTCGAGGCGCGGTTCATTGATGACTCTCTAGGGAGAAAGCTAGCGCGGCTAATGGTTCCGCGCAACCCAATCCTTGGCGGAGGCCCGCCCGGCCTCGCCCCTTTCCGCCTCACTCCCGGATGTGGCCCGTGCCGGTCACCAGCCACTTGTAGCTGCAGAGCTCGCGCAGGCCCATCGGCCCGCGCGCGTGGAGGCGGTCGGTGCTGATCCCGATCTCGGCCCCGAACCCGAACTCGAACCCGTCGTTGAATCGCGTGCTTGCGTTCCAGAACACCGCGGCGCTGTCGACCGCGGCGAGAAACCTTTCCGCCGCGGCGGCGTCCGCCGTGACGATCGCGTCGCTGTGCGCGGACCCGTCCCGGTTGATCGTCGCGATGGCCTGGTCCAGCGAGCCCACGACCCGGACCGCGACGACCAAGTCGAGGAACTCCGCCTTGAAGTCCTCCGGGGATGCCGGCTCGCTGGCGATTCCCGCGGCCGCGAGGATCGCGGCCGAGGCTCCGTCGCAACGGAGCTGCACACCCTTGGCCGCGAGGGCCGCGCCCGCGCGCGGTAGGAAGGATGCCGCGATGCCCGCGTGGACGAGGATCTGCTCGGCCGCGTTGCACACCCCCGGCCTCTGGGTCTTGGCGTTCACGACGATCGACTCGGCCATCGCCAGGTCCGCGGCCTTGTCCACGTACACGAAGCAGACCCCCTCGAAGTGCTTTATGACCGGGATCGTGCTGTTCTCGGCGACAAAGCGGATGAGGCCCTCGCCCCCGCGCGGGATGATGCAGTGGATGTAGGAATCAAGCCTGAGAAGGACGTCGAGCGCGGCCCGGCTCGTGGTCGGGATCAGCTGCACGCAGTCGCGCGGGAGCCCGGCGGAGGCGATCGAGTCGGAGATGAGCGCGGCGAGGGCCGTGTTGGTCTCGAAGATCTCCCGTCCCCCGCGCAGGATCGCGGCGTTGCCGCTCTTGATGCACAGGACGGCGCAGTCCACGGTGACGTTGGGCCGGGCCTCGTAAATGACGCCGATGACCCCGATCGGCACCCGGACCTTGCGGAGCCTGAGGCCGTTCGGGCGGATGGTCTCCTCAAGGACCTCCCCCAGCGGGTCGGGGAGCGACGCGACCTGGCGCACGGAATCCGCGAGCTGCGAGAGCCGCTCCGGCGTCAGGGTCAAACGGTCGACCTGGGCAGGGGTCAGCCCGTTCGCCCCGGCGGCGGCGAGGTCCCGCCGGTTCGCCGCGACCAGGGAGTCGTGGGAGAGGTCGATGCGCCCGGCGAGCTCGGCGAGCGCCGCGTTCCTCGCCCTGGCCGGGGAGACGGCGAGCTCGAGCGAGGCCGCGCGGGCGCGCTCGGCGATTTCGGTGACCAGCGTGGAAAGGTCCTCGGGCATCGGTAAGTCGTCCAGTGTCGCCCGCGGAAGGCCCTTCGGCAAAGGAAATTTGCCCCCAGCGGCCCCGCCGGGCGCCGCCGCGGCGGCCGCCTCAGATCCCTAGGGCCCGCCGCCTCACGTCGGGCCACGCGGAATCGGGGATCATCGGGCCGAGGTGGCGGACGGTCTCCGAGCCCATCAGCGACGCGAGCCTGCCGCACTCGGCCAGGGGCCGGCCCCGCAGGTGGCCGAAAAGGAACCCGGCGGCCCAGGCGTCGCCGGCGCCGTTCGTGTCGACGGCATCGGGCACGTGGACCGGGGCGATCCTGTGGATTTCGTCCCCCCTCGCGATCCACGCCCCCTCGCGGCCCATCTTGACGGCGGCGACCACGCCGTGGGAGGCCAGCGCGCGCGCCAGCGCCGCGTAGTCGCCGCCCCTTCCGGGGAAAAGGGCCCGGATCTCGTCCTCGTTCGCGAAGACGATGTCGATCCCCCGGCCGAATTGCCCGAACATCCAGTCCCGCGAACCGTTGACGATCTCGAAGGACGACAGGTCGAGGCTTATCGTGCATCCGGCGGCGCGCGCCGCGTTGAGCACGGCCTCGCAGAGCGCGTGGTTGAACACGAGGTAGCCCTCGACGTGCGCGTGGCGCACGCCGCGGAAGTCCGCGGCCGAGATCTCCGCGGGCGACAGGGTCATCGCCGCCCCGAGGCTGGTGCGCATCGTCCGCTGGGCGTCGGGCGTCACGAGCGCAAGGCAGCGCGCGTTGGCGACGGAGCCGCGCTTGAAGCGGCTCACGTCGACGCCCGCCGCCGAGAACCGGCCTAGGAACATGTCGGCGAGGCTGTCGTTGCCGACCTTGCCTATGAAGGTGGTCTTAAGGCCTAGCCGGGCGGCGTTGAACGTCGCGTTCGCGGCGGACCCCCCCGTCGAGAGCGCCGGGGGCGCCCCGAGAAGCGCCAGGATGCGGCCCATCTCGGCGTCGTCCACGAGGACCATGCCCCCCTTCTCGCCCGGAACTGCGGAGAGGAACGAGTCGGGGACCTGCGCCACGAGGTCCATGATGGGGTTGCCGACCCCGCAAAGCTCGATCTCGGGCCCCGTCGCCTTCATGGCGTCACTCTGCGACGGTGAGGCTCGTCGCAAGGAGAGGCTCGTCGTCGATCTCGATCAGGATGGAATACTCCCCGGGCCGCGGGAAGCTCAGGTTGCGGATCTCGTTGATCAGGTTTATCCGGGAGAGCGGGCCCTGGGACTCGAAGGGCCTCTCGATCAGGGGCTTCGGGTCGGTGGGATCTAGGCCTATCGAGATCCTCATCACGTGGGGGCCGGCCGCCACGTCGGTCAGCGTCAGGAACCAGACCATGTGGGGGTGCACGACCGGGAACCGCTTCGCCATGATGTTGGAGAAGACCCCCAGGATGGTGTGCTTCCCGGACCCGGGGTCTATGTGCACGGCGTCGCACAGCAGCCACGCGAGGAGCTGGGGCTTGGAATTCACGTTCTGCCTGTCCACGGATGCCGAGTTGGAGCCGGGCCGGGGGCCTGGGCAAATCATTTTGCATGGGGGGCGGGGGCCGCTATCCTGGGGCATGCTCGATTCGCTCGCGGAGTATCCCCATTGGTTTGTCGTTGCCTGCGCAATGCTTGCGGCGGCCGCGATCCTGTGGCTGCTCCTGAAGCTGATCAAGGCCGCGCTGTGGATCCTGATCGTCGGGATCCTCCTGGCCGGGGGCGCCGCGGCGGTCTGGCTTTTGTTCAAGTAGGGGCCGGCCGGCGGCGGGCCGTTTGAACAGTCTTGCGCGCCTTGGGCGCCGGCGTTTATCCCTCACGGATGAAATACATCTTCGTGACGGGCGGAGTGGTTTCTTCCCTGGGCAAGGGGCTTACTGCGGCGGCTCTCGGCGCCCTGCTCGAGCTCAGGGGCCTCAAGGTCCGGATCCAGAAGTTCGACCCGTACCTGAACGTCGACCCGGGGACCATGAGCCCGTACCAGCACGGCGAGGTGTATGTGCTCGAGGACGGCGCGGAGACGGACCTGGACCTGGGCCACTACGAGCGTTTCACGAGCGGGAAGCTCTCGCGGCTCAACAGCCTGAGCTCCGGCCAGATCTACGAGAGCGTCATCCAGAAGGAGAGGCGCGGGGTCTTCCTGGGCAAGACCGTGCAGGTGATCCCGCACGTGACCAACGAGATCAAGGAAAGATTCTACGCGGGAGGCAAGGACGTCGACGTGCTGATCACCGAGATCGGCGGGACGACGGGCGACATCGAGGGCCTCCCGTTCCTCGAGGCCATGCGCCAGTTCGCCCTCGAGATGAAGCCGAAGGACGTGATCTTCATCCACGTGACGCTGGTGCCGTTCCTGGCTGCGGCGGGCGAGCTGAAGACCAAGCCCACCCAGCAGTCGGTCGCGAAGCTCCGCGAGATCGGCATCCAGCCGCACGTGCTCGTGTGCCGGTGCGACCACCCGCTCGGCACGGAGCTCAGGGACAAGCTGAGCATGTTCTGCAACGTGCCCGTCAAGGCGGTGATCGAGTGCCGCGACGTGGACAGCTCGATCTACCAGCTGCCCCTAGCTCTCCAGGAGGAGGGGATGGACGAGCTGGTCCTCGACCTTCTTGGCTACGCGCTTCCGGCGCCGAAGAAGAACATCTGGGTAGAGATCGTGCGGCGGCTGCTCCACCCGAAGCACGAGGTCACGATCGGCGTCGTGGGCAAGTACATCGAGCTCCAGGACGCGTACAAGTCGGTCTACGAGTCCGTCGCGCACGCGGGCATCGCGAACACATGCAGGGTCAACGTGCGCAGGATCGACGCCGAGGACCTGGAGAAGAAGGGCGGAACGAGGCTCCTCAGGGGGCTCGACGGGATCCTTGTCCCCGGGGGATTCGGCGACCGCGGCACGGAGGGCAAGATCGCGGCCGCCCGGTTCGCGAGGGAGAACGGCGTCCCCTACTTCGGGCTGTGCCTCGGGCTCCAGATCGCGGTGATCGAGGTCGCGCGCAATGCGCTGAAGATCGCCGGGGCCAACAGCACCGAGTTTGATCCGAAGTGCGCCAATCCGGTGATCAACATGATGGAGGAGCAGAAGGCCATCACGGACAAGGGGGCGACGATGCGGCTCGGAAGCTACGACTGCGCGCTGACGCCCGGGAGCCTGGCGGCCAGGGCGTACGGGGCGACCCTTGTCCGCGAGCGCCACAGGCACCGCTACGAGGTCAACAACGCCTACCTCGACCGGCTGAAGAAGGCGATCGTCGTCAGCGGGATCAACCCGACGCGCAATCTGGTGGAGATCATCGAGCTGAAGGGCCATCCTTGGTTCGTGGCGGTCCAGTTCCACCCCGAGTTCCAGTCGAAGCCAAACCGGGCCCATCCGCTGTTTGCGGCGTTTATCGCGGCGGCGATCCGGCAAAGGCGCCCGGGCGCGCGCGCCCGGGCGGGGAGGGGCGCCCGGGCGTGAATATCTTCGACCCGCGCAGGCTGCTCCTCATCGCGGGCCCCTGCTCCCTCGAGAACGAGGGTGTGTGCCGCGCCGTGGCGGCGCGGCTTGCGCGGCTTCGCAGGGCGCACAGGGACCTGACGATCGTGTTCAAGGGGTCGTTCGACAAGGCGAACCGGACGTCGGTCGAGGGCCCGAGGGGAACGGGGCTCAGGGCCGGCCTCGCGCTCCTCGCGCTCGTGCGCAAGGAGTACGGATTCCCGGTGCTCACGGATGTCCACGAGAGCGCGCAGGCAGGGCCGGTCGCCGAGGTGTGCGACGTCCTGCAGATCCCCGCTTTCCTGTGCAGGCAGACCGACCTGCTGCTCGCGGCGGCCGCGACGGGGCGGACGGTCAACGTGAAGAAGGGCCAGTTCCTTTCGCCGGGGGAGATGGCGCACGTGACGGGCAAGCTGAGGAAGGGCGGGGCGACGGAGATATGGCAGACCGAGCGGGGCACGACCTTCGGGTACCAGAACCTTGTCGTCGACATGCGCTCGTTCGCGATCATGCGCCGGAACGGGTGCCCGACGGTGTTTGACGCAACGCACAGCGTGCAGCTCCCGGGCGCCGGGGACGGGAGGAGCGGCGGCGAGCGCGAGTTCGCGCTGCCGCTCGCGAGGGCCGCCCTCGCGGCGGGCGCAGACGGGATCTTCGTGGAGACCCACCCCGATCCGGAGCGCGCGCTGAGCGACGGGCCGAACATGATCCCCCTCGGGGACCTTCCGGAATTCGTGGCCCAGTGCGTCGCGGTCTGGAAGTCCATGCGGTCCCGGCGAGGCGGGTGACGGGGCGGCCTTTTTTTGGGAGGCTGCGGGGTTGACCGCCTTGGCCGCGGCTACCACCATCGGCGGGTCAACAAAACCCTGATGGATACCTTCCTGATCGACGTGCCCATGCCATCCATGGGCGCGACCGTGAACGAGCTGACCGTCGTCACCCTCAAGATCCAGCCCGGCGCCCGCGTGGCCAAGGGCGAGAAGATCGGCGAACTCGAGAGCGACAAGTCGATTTTCGAGTTCGAGTCTCCGTGCGACGGAACGGTCCGCTCGATCCACGTCCGTCCCGGCGAAGCCAGGCCGTCCGGGGCGGTCTTCCTCCAGATTGAGACGTCCGACGAGAGCCTGCTGCACCTGAAGAGCAAGTCGGGCCTCGTGTCCGCCCCGGCCCCGGCCCCGGCCGCCCCGGCGGCCGCGCACATCTGGACGCCGAGGGCGACCAAGCTGGCCCAGGAGGCCGGGCTCGATCCGGCGAAGATCACCGACATCGAGGCGACCGGCCCGGGCGGGCGCGTCTCGGGCGACGACGTAACCCACTACCTCGAGAAGCGCCGATCATGAGGACCGCGCAGACGCCGGCGGCGGAGACCGTCCGCATCGCGGGGGTGGGCTTCGCCGTCCCGAAGAACATCCGGGCGAACAGCGAGATCCTGAAGGCGTTCCCGCACCGGACCGAGGACGAGATCATCCGGCTCACGGGCATAAGGGAGCGCCGGTACGCGGCCGACGACGAGAGCGCGACGTCGCTCGCCGCCGTCGCGGTCGCGCACGCGCTGGGGCAGGCGCAGGTCCCGGTGCGCGAGATCGACACGATCATCATGGCGACGATGATCCCGGACCAGCCGGTCCCGTCCATGGCGAGCGCGCTCGCCGCGCAGCTCGGGATCCCGCGGGCCGCGGCCTTTGACCTGAACGCCGCATGCTCGGGCTGGCTTTACGCCCTCGAGGTCGGCCGCACGCTGATCCTCGGGGGGACGGCCCGCAACGTGATCGTGGTGACGGCCGAGCTCCTGTCGCGGATCACCAACCCGCAGGACCACGAGACCGCGTTTCTCTTCGGGGACGGCGCGGGCGCCGCGATACTGACGAAGGGGGCGGGCGGGCACCGGCTCCACCGGATGGGACTCTCGGGCGACGCCGAGCAGTTCGCCTCGATCCAGCGGACGGGCGGGGGCGCCCGCCAGCCGTGGCCGGAGGCGCACGGCGACCTCGAGAAATTCTACATCCAGATGGACGGCGTCGCGGTCTTCAAGCACGCCGTCATCGGGTTCGCGGAGCAGATCGAGGAGACGCTCAAGCGGGAGCGCCTCCGGCCGGACGACATCGCGTGGGTCGTGCCGCACCAGGCCAATGCGCGGATCCTGAACGCGGTCAGCAAGAGGGTCGGCGTGCCCTACGAGAAGTTCGTGATGACGATCGGGAAGTACGGCAACACCAGCGCGGCGAGCGTCTCGATGGCCCTCGGATGGGCGGCGGAGGAGGGGATCTTCGCCGAGGGCGACAGGATAATCTTCTGCAGCGTCGGCGCGGGCCTCACCTTCGCGGGGGGCCTGCTCGTCTGGTGACCCGCCTGCGTCAGCCGGCGAGCTCGTAGCTGAGGACGCTAAGCGCGTACACGGCCGCCGTCTCGCACCGAAGGACGAGCGGGCCGAGCGTGATGGGCTCGAACCCGGCGGCCCTCGAGCGGCTCATCTCGGCCGGGGTGAAGTCCCCCTCGGGCCCGACGAGCCAGAGGACGTCCGTCGGGGCGCGGCCGTGGGAGGCCCGGTACTGGGCCAGCACCGACCTTAGCGACCTCGCGCCGGGCTGCAGGCTCGCGATCAGCTTGAGGTCGTACCCGCTCGCCGCCTCCATGAAGGCCGACGCGGCCGTGACCGGCCCTATCTCCGGCAGCCAGGGATTGCCGCACTGCTTCGCGGCCTCGAGCGCGGCCGTCTGCCACTTCTCGATCTTCCTGTCGGAGCGGTCGGCGTCGAGGCGGACCTGGGTCCGCTCGCTCTCGAGCGGGGCGATGACGGACACGCCGATCTCGGTCGCCTTCCTAACGATGGAATCCATGGCGCCGCCCATGGGCAGCGCCTGGCCTAGCGTTATCCGAAAGGGCAGGGGCTTTGCCTTCTGCGAGAACCGGACCTTGAGGATGGCGGCCCGCTTTCCCGCGTCGGCGAGCTCGCAGATCCATTCCGAGCCCTTGCCGTCGAATGCGACGACCGTGTCGCCGGGCTTCGCCCGGTTCACGGTGACAAGGTGGTGGGACTCGCCCTCGGAGAGCGCGATCTCCGAGGGGTCGGCCACGGGCGGCAGGCAGTACGCGCGGAAATCGGGCATCCTCCAAGAGGAGATTGGAGGGAAGCCCCGTGTCAACGGCGGCGCGGGCCACTGGGGACTTGCCTCCCCGCGTCCCTTCGGGTCGGATTCGGGCTCGGTTGCCCGAGTGGCGGAATTGGCAGACGCAGCAGACTCAAAATCTGCCGGCCGAAAGGCCTTGGGGGTTCGATCCCCCCCTTGGGCACCATTTCGTTGATAAGAGGAACGAGGCCCTTCTCGCCTCCGGGATACTCCGAGCCGCCTGTCGCCTAACTGGTAAGCTCAATCTTCAGTGTCACCGCATGCTCGGAATCGAACGTTCCTCTCAATGAATCCGGTGTCGTGACCACGACCTTGCCCCCCCTCCCGTAGCTTCCTTCCGGGACATTCTTCCACTCAAGAGGCGCGTTGGCGCCGAGCATCGCTATCCGGGACGAGGAATCGAGCCAGAGGTCATGCAACTTCAGCCCCCCCTGGGGCCAGCCCTTGTGGATGGCATAAAGGTATCTGCCCCCCTTGCTATGGGTGAATCTTAGGTTCTCGCCCTGGCTCGCAACCAGCCAGGGCCTTGAGCCGTAGATGGCCTCCCCGTTGAACTTCAGCCACCGGCCGACATCGCGGAGTCTGTCGCGGATATACGCCGGCATGGCTCCTTTCCCGTCGAGGTTCACAACGAGGAGCAGGTTGCCGTTGTCGCTCACTATCCTCACGAGCATGTCGATGAGGTCCCCGGCGCTGACCACGTTCTTCTCCGTGTCCTGCCAGTTATACCCGAAGGACTGGCTCACGCCCCGGCACTCTTCCCATTTGTGAAGCAACTTCGACCGCTCCGTGTTGCGGGCGCCGTATTCGCTGGTGAAGAAGTCGCCGCTGTTGAACCGCAGGAAGCGACCCAGCCTGTCATTTGCAGCCACATCCTTCCGCCCCATGGCGTTGTTGTAGAAATGGCTTACGATCTCGCGGGATCCGATATCCTCGGCATAGGCCGTCCAGTCGCCGTCCAGCCAGAGGATGTCGGGATCGTACCGGTCGATGAACTCGTTCGCCTGGGGGATGACATAGTCGCGCACGAAATCGTTGACCGGCAGCTTTCCGGTTATCTTTCCGGCAATCGCCGCCTCATCGAAGGGCACGATCTGGTCCGGCTGCCCGTCGGCCGTCGTCCAGACACGAGGCATCTTCTTTCCGTCTTGAACGACGGGATACTCCCACTCTTCGAGGGAGAAATAGAAGCCGAATTTCAGCCCCCGCCTCTTGCACGCGTCGCTCAGCGGCCCGATCAGGTCCCTCTTCGGGCCCATTTCCATCGCGTTTCGCTTTGTGTAACTGCTGGGCCAAAGGCAGAAGCCGTCATGATGTTTGCAGAATGGCACCACGTAGCGCATCCCGGCGTCCTCGGCCACCTTTGCGATAGCATCGGGATCGAAGTTCTCGGCCGTGAATAGCGGGATGAAATCATCCCGCTTGAAGTCATTCCCCCATTTCGCCCTGTGGTATTCCATGACCTCGGGCGTGCCGTACATCCGGAAGAGGTACCAATCGGGATACATGGCCCCGGACTCCGTCTTCGGGCGAAGCCGGGGACGGAGTAAAGGCCGTAATCTATGAACATTCAGAATCTCACGTCGTGGAACCAATCCGGCGTCGGGTGCCTCCTGAGCGAACTCAGTGTAGGCTCGTAGGGGCCGGCGCTGTCGGCCTTCGGGGCGGCGGACAGGGCCTGTGGCTTCGCGTCGCCCGCCCGTGCCAGGGCGCCCAGGGTTCCAAGAAGTGTGATTTTCCCAAAGGTTCTTCTGTTCATGGGAATACCCTTGTCGCTCCGAGTCCGTATGCGCGACTAGCGATAGCAAGCACTTTTGACGCTTCTCGGCGCCGCCGGGAATGCCGATGAAAGCCGTGCGGGTTCGGCCCACCCTGTTTACCATCTTCGGGGGAATCGGCAGAGCTGAAGCTGGCACCCCATATCACGGGGGTGAGCGGATCCGGATTGGCATTTCGTTTGCCAGATTGGGCTCTCGGCTCCCGGCGGCGAATGGTGGTCCCGTTCCCGTGAGACATATCAACACGACGACGCAGCGGGAACATCGTCGGATGGTGTCGTGAAGAACGACTGTCGGCCGGACATGAAGGGGAACGACCCCGCCGGGTGCTGCGCATGGATAACAGCCCCCGACGGTGGCAGGAATCCCCGGCAAACTGGAAGGAACGGTGAATGTGTCGCATGGCATCAAGGGAGCGGCCTGGCTTCTCACGGGCGGAATTCTGCTTGTCGGCCGTCCTGCCGCCCGCGTCCAGGAAGGCGTCGAGGGCGTTACGGCCGTGTCCTCGAAGGTGAGCGGCGGCTACGTCCGAGCCAGACTTCCCGACGGCTCGCTCCAGCCTGAGTTCTATGCATTCGGAGAAGGGGGGAATTGGGCCGGCGAGATCAGCGACGCCACGATCGACAAGATTCATTTCACGGACGTGGCGCGGGTCATCGCCGGGCCGCTTGCGAGCCGGAACTACATCCCGGCAAGGGACCCGGCCCTGTTGCTGACGATGCAGCCGGGCGCATACACAGCGACCATAACCTCGGCCAAGGGAAACTCGGGGACGGCGCTGTTCGAGGCGTACGCCAATTGACCCGTCACCAAGATGCGTGGGGACGGGAGCCCGATAGCTGTGAGCGATCGATGAGGCAGACTATCAGGGGTGGATGATGGCTTCACATGCGCTTCGAAGGCCGGTTTGGCTCCAGCCGGCTGCGGCACCCTGCTGGCTGGCCAAATGCCCGCCAGCGCCGCGGATCATTGCAACTCGGTTCCAGGATCCCCTGGTCAGGCGCGCTGGGTGCGGTGTCTTGCACTCGCCATCGCCAGCATGCTCCCGAGGTAGGTGATGATCACAAGCAGTGAGAGACGGTGATTGCCGATAGCCATGCCCAGGTATTCGCAGAAGCCGCCCAGCATGGCCCCGATCAGATTGGCCCCAAAGACCGCCGAGGGCGACTCCGAGTCCCGAAAGGTTGTCGAGAAGATGATCCCGGCAAAGAAGACGGGAAGGGGCACTGCCAAGAGGGTCCAAAGAACCCTGCCCGTGAATTCAAGCTGCAGGATGGTTTCCCGCGGCACGACCAGCAGGAGCGCGAGACTGGCGAACAGGGGGGCGTACATCCGAAAGGAGAACCCCTTCAGGCGTTCCGCCGCGAGGTTGGCCCCCATCACCATGAGGAGGATCCCTACGATGACGATGAGCGTGACGAACCACGTGGCGCCGAAGAACAAGGTGCAATCGCTGATGTTCTTGGTCTCTAGCAGGAGAAAACCCATTCCGAGCAGGCCGAAGTGCACATCGCTGCGGCCGAATGAACGTCCCCTCAGCCAGGCAATGCTGCCTATGGAGACTGCCAAGAGGCTCCCGATTCCCACGAGGTAGTCAAACGGGATCGTCTTCTTGATCAGGTAGAGAAAGGGCCAGTCGTCTGTGGGCAGGTCCATTGCGGGCGGGCTGGCATACCCACCCCTGATGAACTGGTGGATCTTGCTGGGCAGCGCGGCCCCGGGGTCCCTTGGGACGCAAAGGATCATGGAATCCCCGGCAAAATAAGCCGTTGGCACGCGGCCCGTGCCTTCCGCGACGAGTTCATACAGTTTCAGGCCAAGCCACGGTTTCCCCAGGTAGAAGGAAAGGGTGAGCACCCCGTTCCTGTTGAGCAGCCCGAAGGCAGACCGGATGCCCTCGACCGTGTAGACGTATCCGTCCAGGCGGACATTGTTCATGTTGTTGAACAGCGCCTGGGAATCGAGAAATCCGAAGGCCACCACGTCATAGCCGGGCTTCGCCTTCGCGAGGAACGAGCGGGCGTCGTCGATGTGTATCGAAACCCGGGGATCCAGGTACGGGGCACCCGCGTTGAACTTCCGGGAAACGGCGACGATTGCTGGGTCGATCTCGACCGCGTCGACATGCCTGGCCCCTCCCAGGAGGACCGCCTCGACGTCGCAGCCGCCGCCGGCCCCCACGACCAGCATCCGATCGCGCCCGCCGGCGACCGCGTTCACGACGTCGTACTGCTGCCTGAGCCAGGTGACCTCTCGGGCGCCCCAGCTGCCGGGAGTGTAGCGTGCCAGATCGAGGGAGGCGTCCACATGGTACCCAAACTGGTTGACCTGGACGAAGTACGCGGGCGGGTCCCTCATCGACAGCAGGTCCGCGGGGGGCGCGGACACCGCGGCGCCCGGTTTCTGGAGATCGGCGACGGTGAGGTAGTAATATGGGGACCAGACGGCGTTCCGGTCGCTGTTCCAGAACATCGCCGCCAGGACGCCGGCAAAGACGGCGATGTTGAAGAGCCGCTGCTTCGCGTGAAGCAGCATGTAGACGAGCATGACGAACGCCATGCCGAGCGCGGGCGAGAACAGCTCGAGGGAGAATATCCCGAAGGCCGCGGTCCCGCAGAGGCTCCCTCCGAGATCCCAGGCGTACGCCGTCAGCCGCGGCAGGGCATTGAACAGGGTTCCCATTCTTTGGCCTATTGGAACGAACAGCAGGGCGTTGAGTGCGAAGATCTCGATCAGCACCAGCGAGTGGATCATCAACGCGGGCGGCGCGTTGAAGTGAACCTCGCTTGGAGAAGCGCCAAGGACCACGTTTCGGTGCAGAAGGAGGATCCCGATGTCCGCCGCGAGAAGCAGCGGAAACCATCCGAACAAATCCCGCCTCCGCCCGGCGGCCATCGCCCCTGCTCCCAGGCCCAGAAACGAACTCAGCAACATCAGGTTGGCGTAATAGGCGACCAGATGGACGACGGACGGCACCCAGCGGATCACCATCATCTCCAGGAACAGCGCCGTGAAAGACAGCGCAAACATCTCCCACCTCATACGTCCTTGGCGCTCAGCGGCCTGGGGCATCGCGGGACATTGCCTTAGGAACCAGGGAATAGAAACAGCAAATGTGGGCCGGGCCGTCGGGGTCTGCGCCCAGGGTTTCCGTGTTTTCGACCCACAGGCCAGATCGGCCCGGGTGGTGCCTCCACAGTCTCAGATAAATAACGGCGTGGCTGCTGGCGACGGGCGGGTGGGCCTGGCACCCGCCGGCCCGGGGAATCCTTCCTTGGAAGGGAGGCTGGCGGACGCGTGCGACAGCACGCGGGCATCATGCACGCGAAAGCCGAGCTAATTAGCCATGTAGATTCATTGCTCCATCTCCCGGCGAACGCTATACTGATTGAGCTCCGGAACACGCCGGTATGAACTGTGTCAACCAATCACCGGATCCGACGGGTGCCCTAGGCACGTCTCCTGCGGTGCGGGAGCCGCACCTTCGTTGACGCGGATCATCGCAACACCAGACCACTGATGAAGACGCCGCGCATCCTGCAATCACTGGTGCTCCTCGCATCCGCCCTGTCGCCATGTCTCGCCGATCCCGTCGACACGCCGGTGGCATCGGAGGCCTCGCAGAGCAGGTACGCGGAGGCGGGAGGCAAGAAGGGGCTTGTCATCCTGTCGGTGAACTGGGGCCGCATGTGGGGATGCGGCGGATTCCAGAATGCCGCGCTGCGGGAGCTCAGCTTCGACCGCCTTCCGACCACGAGGCAGAGGGACGACGACATGGGAGACCTTATCCTGGAGGCGCCCTTTCGTCTTTCCAGCAAAGCCGACGCCACCGACTATGTGTTTCTCGTGGAGCCCGGGGAGTATGCGCTGAGCTTCTGCAGCATCAAGGTGGCGCGGTCGGAGTCGGATGTCGGCTTCCTCCGGTTTGGAAGGAGGCAGCTTATCAGCGACGGCAAGGCCCAGGGTGGCAGCTTCACCGTGGCCGCGGGCGAAACGGTCTACATCGGCAATTTTTCCCTGAATTGCACGGGCCAGCCGACCCTGTGGCGCTTCTACGAGGAAGGCCGGAAGAAATTCATTGAGAAGATGGCGGTCGTGAGAAGGAAGTATCCCTTCGTGGAGGTCGACAAGGTTCAGTTCAGGCTGTTTCGCACGAAGATCTTCGGGAATCCGTACGAGCTCCCGCAGGAGGGAAAGTAGGGGCCTGGCCGGGCGCCGGAGCCCGCGCCCGGCGCGCCGCGGACTGGATCTAGCGCGCGACCGCGGGCGCCGGATTCAAGAGCCCCTGGCCCCGCATCCACTCTTCGAGGAGGACAGGCCAAAGGTCGAGGGCGGGATCGCCCGCCCCGAGGCCGACCCCGTGGACGCCGTGGCGGAAGATATGCATTTCCGCCTGCACGCCGGCCCTCTTGAGGGCGCTGTAGAAACCCACGCTCGCCTCGACCGGCACCGTCGTGTCGTCGGAGGTGATGAATAGGAACGTCGGGGGCGTGGCCGCGGTGACATGCAAGGCCGGCGTATAGGGCGCCTCCAGCTCCTTGTGCCTCTCCGCCGGCATCTTCATCAGAGTCTGGTAGGAGGGGATATAGTTGGGCCCGGCCGGCTGCATCGCATTCAGCCAGGGATAGCCGAGGACGACGAAATCGGGGCGGCTGCTCAGGCGCTCGACCGGATCCGCCGAATCGGGCTGCCCCGCCGTGAAGGCCGTTGCCACCATCGCGCTCAGATGCCCCCCGGCCGAGAAACCAACCATCCCGATCCGGTCGGGCTCGATCTGATAGCGCCCCGCCAGGGAACGAACCAGGCGCATCGCGCGCATAGCATCGGTGAGCGGCACCGGGTAGAGGTATCTTTCCCCCAGGCGGTATTTCAGGACAAACGCCGTCACGCCGCGCGCCGCGAACCAGTCCGCCACCTGCCTGCCTTCCAGGTTGCTTGCCAGGCCCAGATAGCCGCCGCCGGGGGCGATCACGACGGCAGTCCCATTGCCCTTGCCATGCTGCGGCGGGAACGCGGTGAGGGTCGGGATGTCGGACGCGGAGTCCCCGAGGGCTCCCGGGGCCGGCCCGTCCCAAAGGCGGATCGTGCTCACGTCCAGGGCGGGGTCCAGGGAGGGGGCGGCCGCAGCCTGGGCCGGAATCCCGTCGGTTCGCGGGGCGGCGGCCTGCGCACCGGCGCCCGCAGCCTCCGCGTTCAGGAAGGCGGCCAGGAGCGCGATGCCCGCGAAAAGACCGCTTCGGGTATGGAGCGTTGTTTGGTTCATGGTTTGCGGGATTGCCGGTTCACGCCGGTTCGACTGCCTTGGCGGCCGTTGGTCCGGGGATTCTGAAGCTGGGCCCTTGCCCGCTGCTTGTCCATTCCGAGCTGCCGCCGCACGACCCGCACCGGGACCAGCCGCATCTATCCGTGGAGCTGGCCCGGGGGGAAGAGCTGGGGGAAGTAGGTGCCGAGCACCTTTGCCGGCAGGGCGAGGCGGACCGGCGACTTCGGGGTGCTGGACTTGAGCAGCCCCGCCTCGACGGCGGCGGCTAGGGCCGCGCGGCCGGTGCGCTCGCCCGCGCCGGCGATCCGCCCCGCCTCGCCCCGGGGGAACTCGCCGCGGTAGAGGGCCTCGCGCAGGAGGAGGAACACCCGCCTGCCGGCATCGCCCAGCCCGGCCTCGAGCCGGGCGTACCTTTCGATCCGCTCGGCCAGGCTGTCCATCTCGAGGAGCTTCTCCATGAAGCCGATCTGGTCGAGTATGACCCGGAGCACGAACTCGCAGAACTCCCGAAGGGCGCGGTCACTGAGGTGCCCGTGCCCGTCGTCGGCCGATGAGGGATCCCGCTCCCGGTCGGCGGCGGCCAGCAGCTCGTAATACTCCTCGCGCTTGAAGGCCAGCCCGCGGGAGAGCGACCAGAGGCCGCCGGAGTCGATGGCGGCACGGCGGATCAGGGTGTCGGAGAACAGCCGGACGACGCGGCCGTTCCCGTCGCGGAAAGGGTGGATCCATGCGAGCCGGTGGTGGCTCGCGCCCACCGCGGCTATCCTGGCCGCGCGGGACAACTCGGGCGCCTCGTACCGCTGGCGAAAATGCCGGAGGAGGGCGGGCACCAGGCCGTGCGGCGGCCCGACGTGGGCGCCCACCTTGACGTCGGTCGTGCGCAGCACGCCGGGCTCGAGCGGTACCCTCACCCCGGTCCACGTCGTCGCTACGCGCAGCGACGCGGGAAGCTCTGAATAGAAACGGCGGTGCAGTTCACAGAAAAATTCCGGCGCAAAGGGTGAGCCGTCATAGCGGGCGGCCCAGCGCTGGCACGCGAGGTGTGCGAGCGCCAGCTGCTGCAGGTCGCGTTTCTCGGGCTCCGAGGAAAAATTGTGGCGCAGCGCGGCCTCGATGTCGGGCACCCGCGTGTGCTGGCCCTCGATCAAGTTGGAATAGTAGCAGTGCATCCATCGCGTGACCTCGACCAGGTCCTCCCGGAGCGGACCCCGCACCTTGCCCTCAAGGCGGCCCGCATGCTCGATCACCGCGCTGGCGAGGTCCTCCAAGGCAGACAACTGTTCGGGAAACGCGGGTTCAAATGCGGTTTCGGTCAAAATCATGTTGCCGATATCTATGCCGATATTGTTGCATCATTTATTATTATAAGTCAACAGTTTAATTAATTGTGCCACGAGACTATATGGAAAATATTGCCGATCTTTTTGCCGATGGGAACAAATCTAGCAATAGATTACATGTCAATGAGTTAACAACGAGCACAGCGGCCGCCGGGCAAACAGGCTTCGATGGCCATTTCAGAAGACCTTGACAGTTGGAAGGTTGGGACAGGCGGAGTCCCGGCCCCCTTCATGTTCAAGGTTTGGCGAGGCCGACGCTAACAAGCACGTCCCGGCTGACGGCGGTGCCTTCGCGGTTGTGGACGATCGCGGCGTAACGTCCCGCGGCGGCCGCCGAAATGTTCCTCAGGGTCAACGCAGGCAGGGTGGCGCCGGGAATCTCGCATCCGTTGTGCAGCCAACGGTATTCCATCGTGGCCGTGCCTTCGGCCGATACGGCGAGCGTCAGGTCCCCGCCCGCCGCGGCGCTTTCCACCGGGGCCGGCTGGCGGGTCAGGAAGGGCACGGTGGCTCCCCTGATCCCAAACGACAGGGAGGTTGGGGCCACCCGCAGCCGGTCAATCTCGGCTGATGCCCGGTGGCCCCGCAGGTCGTCGACCGTCGCGATGAACGTCAGCTCCTCGTCTGGGGCAAAGTCGGCTGGGGGGCGCCAGAAGACGCGGTAGGGCGGGGTGTCATCCGTGCCCAGAAGCTCGTACTGTCCCGGGCGCGACGCCCGCTTCATCACAAAGGTCACCTCCGCAAACCCGTCGCCCCCCGCCACATCGGCCCGGATCTCCTGGCGCTCGGGTATCACGTGGCCGTCCACGTCCCGGGCGGTGAAGGTGAAGGTCGACCCGCCGGCCGGCGCGGCGAACGTGATCGACGGCGCCGAGACCGTTGCGGGCAGGGGTGCCTGGGCCTGCCAGATCATGCATTCCAGCGGGGCAAGGGACACCGACACATTCCCATGGTCGCCGACAGCCAGCGCCGGGCCGCCGGCGAGGCCGGGTGTCCGGGAGTCGAACAGGCCCCGGAAGACCGCGCCGGCCGGCTGGCTTGTGCCAAGCGTGGCGCCGACGGTCTCGGTCCGGGAGTTGTTTAGGGCGACGAGATACTCCACCTGCTCGCGGTGGTCGATTCGCGAGAAGGCGAACAGGTGGGGCTGGCCGCCGTGGCGGAGCAGCATGGCGCCGCGCGCCAGCCCCGGGTGCGACGTGCGCAGGGTCGCGAGCGTGCGGATGGACCTGTAGAAGGGGTGGCCGGTGTCAAACTTGTCGTCGCCTCCCCTGCGCGCCGTCCCAAGGAGGGCCAGTTCCCGGTACGTCGGCGCACGCGAGGGGAACATGTCCTCGCGCGCACCCTTGTCGCCCCCGGTGCCGACCATGCCCTGCTCGTCGCCGTAGTAGATCACGGGCTGGCCTCGGACCGTCAGCAGGAGCTCGTGCCCGAGGAGGACGAGGTCGCACAGCTGCGCGGCGCTGGCGTCCGGGTTGTCCTGCCTGAGGAAGAAGGCGAATCGCCCGGCGTCATGGTTGCTGACGCATGTCGTGACGCTCTGCACGTTGCTGTCGTGGTCCGTGTACCAGCCGTCCCTGTCAAAGAGACCCTCTAGCTCCGCAGCGTCGCGGCCCCGCGAGACGAAGTCGCGCGAGCCATCAAGGAAGCCGAAATCGATGGTGGCGTCCAGGGTGCCGGTGGTCGAGAACTCGCTCATGATGGCTGCGTTGTTGCTCATCACCTCGCCGAACTGCAGGAAGTCCGGCCGCCCCAGTTCGCGGGCTTTCTCGCGGATCGCCGGCGCGAACGCCTGCCAGAATTCCATGTTCACGTGCTTGACCGTGTCGATCCGGTAGCCGTCGATGCCGTAGTCCTCCATCCAGCGGCTGAAGACGGCGATGAAGCCGCGGACAACCGCGGGTTTCTCGGTGAAGATGTCGTCCAAGCCGCCAAAGTCGCCGTGCAGCGAGCTCTCGCCCTTGAATGTGCTGTCGCCGCGGTTGTGGTACATCGTCACATCGTTCAGCCATTCGGGTCCCTTGGAATGGGCCTCTGCGGGGGGCACGAACGGCACGTGCGCGAAGCTCCGCTCGGCGGAGAGCCTCGGGAAGTCGGAGGCCGGATTCACCCCGTTGTACGCGACCGCGTGGGGGTCGAACGGCCTGCCCGAGGCGTCGCGGTAGGGCGCCTCCGCCATCGTGCGGTATTCCGTCCCGTCCCTGTACTGGATGACGTCCGCCGTGTGGTTGACGACGATGTCCAGATACACGCGCAGGCCCCGGGCATGGGCCTGCGCCACGAACTGCCGGAATTCCGCGTCCGTGCCGAGATGCGGGTCGATCTTCGTGAAGTCGAGGATCCAGTAGCCGTGGTATCCGGCGGAGTACCCGTCGGGGTACTTCTGCACCGGCTTGTTCTTGAACGGCGGCGTTATCCAGATCGCCGTGGCCCCGAGCTGCTTTACATAGTCAAGTTTTGAGGTGAGGCCGATGAAGTCGCCGCCGTGGTAATGGGCGATGCTGGTCGGGTCGAAGCCGCTTGCGTCCGGCCCGCCGGCGATACCGCCGTTGTCGTTTGCCGCCGACCCGTTTGCGAACCGGTCCGTCAGCACGAAATAGAACACCTGGCCGGCGCCCGGATGCGTGAAGCGCGGAACGCCGACGAGGGGTGGCGTGTTCTCGCCGGCCCGGAGCGCGCATCCGGAAAGCAGCAGGGCCGCGAGCAGGCGAAAGGGCAGGGAACGCCCTGGCCGGGCGGGGAACCGGGACGAAGGGAAACCCGGCGAAGAGGGAGGCGCTGGGCTGGAGATCATTGGCGCGGGAGGGTAGGGCTCCGTTCGGCGGAGTCAAAAAAGGGTGTCCGGACAATACATAGGGTAGGCGGACAAAACCTTGGCGGGCCGGGCTGCGGCTGCCGGAGGGCCCCAGGCCATGAACCTCGGAACATCCGCGGCGACCCCAGTGCCGGCATGATTGTCGAAAGTTCGCTTCAGGGACCCAGCAGACGGATCTTCCATGACGGGGGATGCCTTTCCGAACGGGACAATCCGATCCCGGAAACGGTTGGCTTACACGCACAAGAAAGCCGGGCGGCGACGCCGCTGCCCCCCTAAAATCGCGGTTTTTTCCTGTTCATCTCGGTTTTTTGAAGGGATTGGGTGTGGCGGAGGGCAAACCGCGGTCAATCCTGTCTACACTACACCGGAGCCATGCCTACGATGGCTCAGCACCCCAACGTTAGCCCTAACCAAGCCTGAAGCACACCGCGGTGCTCCCTGCACCACGAATTTTCTCAACACCCTAACCATGCACACTGAAAGTTCGAAACCAAGCACGCACACGGGCCTCTTTAGGCTCGCCGTCGTCGGACTGTTGTCCGTCGCCGCCTCAGCAGCGTTTGCACAAGTGGCAAACACGCCTGCGGCCACAACGGATCAGCCCCAAACCGCCGCTCAGCCGGTCGTCACCAGCACGGCTGCGAACCCGACGGCCGAGGCGCCGATCGTCCTGAACGAATTCACGGTCAACGGATCCTTCGCGGGCAGCCTTGAGATGGCCGCCTCGCTGAAGCAGGCCTCGGACTCCATTGTCGAGGTCATCGCGCCCGAGGACATCGGCAAGCTGCCCGACGTCAGCATCGCCGACGACCTCGTCCGCCTGACAGGCCTCACCAGCGAGCGCGTCAACGGCCGCAACCAGGAGATCACCATCCGCGGCCTTGATCCGGACTTCAACGTCGGCACGCTCGATGGCGTCGAGCAGGCCACAACGGGCGACAACCGGGACGTCCAGTACGACCAGTATCCCTCCGCGCTCGTCGGCGGTGTGACGGTCTACAAGACCGGCGAAGCCGACCTGGTGGGCGGCATCGGCGGCTCGATTGACATACAGACCGCGTCCCCCCTGACCTTCGACCACAGGGTGATCGCCCTCGACGCGTACTACAACTGGACGCATCTCGGTGAGCTCACCCCCGGCCAGAAGGTCACCGGTTGGAGCTACTCCGCCTCCTACATTGACCAGTTCCTCAATGGGACGGAGGGCATCTACGTGGGCTTCGCACACCGGGAGAACCCCTACGAGGGCCAGCAATTCCAGTCCTGGGGCCCTCCTTACCCCCAAGACTCCAGCGGCAACTACATACTCGGCGGCATGAAGCTCTACGACCAGAACGACCTCCTCAAGAGCAACTCCGGCGTCATCGTGATCGAGAGCAAGCCGAATGACAGCATCCACAGCAAGATCGACCTGTTCCTCTCATGCACGAACGAGAACCAGCTGCTGCGGGGAATGGAGGTTCCGATGAATGAATGGGGCCCCGCGATACTTCAGCCGGGCTACACGATCACCAACGGACTGTACACCAATTACACGGACACCCATTTGAATCCCGTCATCCGGAGCATGGACACGGGATGGCTCTCCCACCTGGCTTCCGGGATATGGAATCTCGATCTGCTTCAAAAAACGGACTGGCCGGTGCATTTCCAGATGGGCTGGTCCAAGGCGGACCAGAGCAACGAGGTCCTGGAAACCTACGCGGGCCTGTATTTCGCCAATTCGGAGCCCTCAAATCAGGGGGCCACATTTGTCGTGAGCGATCCTGCCGGCCCGACCCCCCCGACGGTCTCATCGAGTACGGATTTCTCGAACGCCAGCGCCGTCTTCCTTACCGACCCGGATGGTTATGGCACGGGCGTGTTCCCGGTCTCCGGGATGGAAGGTTACCTCAAGTACTACAAGGAGGACGATGTTGCAGATTCGTTCAAGTTGACCACCACGCACCAACTGGGCAGCTCCGTCTTCAAGGACGTCGAGTTCGGCATGAGCTACTCCGAGCGCTACAAGCAGTTTGGCCAGAATCCGAGCGGCTACCTTGTCAATTCCGACGGCCAACCCACCGCTCCGCTGCCCGCGCTCGAAGGGACCACGAACCTGTCCTTCGCCGGCAACCTGCATCCTGTGGCCTATGACCCGAACTACGCCTACGACAGCGGACTTATCGTTTTCGTGCCGAACCCCAACCCGGGCAGTTTTTGGGGAGACAACTACCAGGTCTGGGAGAAAGTCGTCCGTCCGTTCGTCAAATTTGACATGAAGGGCGATGCATGGGGTGTGCCCTTCGAAGGCAATGTCGGCGTTCAGGTCAGCTACGCCGACCAGAGCTCCTCTGGATATTCGGGAAACGGCGGCAACATCGTTTTCCCTGTCAGCGGCGGCGATAGCTACTTTAACTTCCTGCCCACCCTGAACCTGATATTCAAGCCCACCACCTCGGACATTGTCCGGTTCTCCATCGGCCGCCAGGAAATGAGGCCGACGATGTACCAGATGCGGGCGGCCCGCGATTATGGCTACAACGCGACGGACGCCAACTCGACCACCGTCAGCCCGTGGAGCGCGACGAGCGGAAACCCGAACATTCGCCCGTGGGAATCCAACTCTGCCGACCTCTCGCTCGAGCATTATTTTGCGCACGGCGGCGGCTACGTACAGCTGGACGTCTTCGAGAAGCAGCTCGAGACCTACATCTACCAGCAGCAGACGGTGGAGAGCTTCGCGGGGTACCCCTACACCTCCACGAACCCGCCCCTCATCAACTACGGCGTGGGTTCGCAGTATGTGAACGGCAGCGGCGGCAACATGAGCGGCGTCGAGGCCAACGTGCAGATAGGCAGCGAAGTCTTTACCGGAGGAGTGGTCAAGGGCTTCGGCATCCAGCTGAACGGTGCCCTCATCGACAGCAGCATCAAGCCCTGGGGCCCGAACAACGCGAGTGCGCCGCTCCCCGACCTGTCGAAGAAGACCGCGAACGTCACCCTCTACTTCGAGCGCTGGGGCTTCTCGGCCCGCGTGCAGGAGCACTACCAGGGCGCGACGAGGGAGTTCATCGTGTCGTTCGGCCCGCCGAGCTTCTCCGGTCTGGGGTCACCCAACGACGGCTACTCGGTCGAGCAACCGTACCATGAGATTGACGCCCAGATCCAGTACGGGTTCAAGAGCGGCTGGTTCAAGGGCCTGACCGTCTACCTTGAGGGCAGGAACCTGAACAACGCCCCGCTCGTCACCTACTACAACAACGATCCGCGCCAGCTGACAAACTGGCAGAAGTACGGCGCGGCGTACAGGTCGGGCGTGTCCTACAAGTTCTGATGTGTTCCTGACAGGGCCTGCTCATCAGAAGGCCAAACCGAGCGGCCACCGGATTGACTCTGGTGGCCGCTTGTTCTTCCGGGGGGCAGATTCTGGCGCCTTGCCCTAACCCCAGCTCAGCCGGTGCGCGTCCGCGTCTCCATCCACAGCGGCCCCGCCCTGCCCCCGCAAGACGGCGGGCGGGCGCATGCCGCGCAGATCCGCTGACACGGCCCCCGCCTCCACGTCGATGGGATCCGATTCACCCGCCACCTGGCTCGACACCCGCAGCGCCGGCGTCCTGGCGCATATCTCCTCGCTGCCCGGCGGCTACGGCATCGGCAACCTCGGGCCAGGCGCGCGCAGCCTCGTGGATTTCCTCAGCAGTGCGGGCGTCCGCTACTGGCAGATCTGCCCGGTCGGCCCCACCGGCTACGGCGACTCGCCGTACCAGACCTTCTCCGGCCGCGCCGGCAATCCGTATTTCATCGACCTCGGCGAACTCGTTGGCGCCGGCCTGCTCACGACCGACGAAGTGGCACCCCTGCGGCTCCTGCCACCGGCGCGGGTCGACTACGGGCGCCTGTATGAGTATTTCTGGCCTGTGTTGGCGAAGGCCCACGACCGCTTCGCCTCCTCGAATGGGGACCAGCTGGAGGGCTTCGGGTCGCTGGCCGCGTTCCGCCGGCGGCATTCCGCCTGGCTCGGCCCCTTCGCCGACTTCATGGCGCTCAAAGCGCACTTCGGCGGCGTGCCGTGGACGGAGTGGCCGGAGGAATTCCGGGCCTGGAACCCGACGCTGCATGCAACCCTGCCGGACTCCGTGCTGCATGACGCCGACCGCCACGCATTCTACCAGCACCTGTTTTTCGGCCAATGGGAGCGCCTTCGCCACTACGCCTCGGCCCAGGGGGTCGGGATCATCGGCGACGTGCCGATCTTCGTCGCGCTCGACAGCGCCGACACCTGGCAGAACCGCGCGGCCTTCCGGCTTGACGAGCAGGGGCGACCGCTCGCAGTCGCCGGGGTGCCGCCTGACTATTTCTCGGCGACCGGCCAGCTCTGGGGCAATCCGCTCTACGACTGGGATTACCTGGCCCGCACGCGCTACGGCTGGTGGATCGACCGGCTGCGCGCGGCGTTCGAGCTCTACGACATCATCCGGCTGGATCACTTCCGCGGCTTCGAGACTTACTGGGAGGTCCCCGCGGGCGCCCCGGACGCTCGGAGCGGCCAGTGGCGGAAGGGTCCGGGCCTGCCGTTCTTCCACGCGGTGCAGGAGGCCCTGCCGGAGGCGCGGATAATCGCCGAGGACCTGGGCTACATCGGCCCGGGCGTCGTGGCGCTTCGCCGCGCGGCCGGCCTTCCGGGGATGAAGGTCCTGCAGTTCGCCTACGGGCATGACATCGGCAACGTCAACCTGCCGCATTTCTTCAGCCCCGACAGCGTCGTCTACACGGGAACACACGACAACATCACCGCCCGCGGCTGGCTTGAGAGCCTGCCGGCGGAGGCGGCCGGAAAGGTCGCCGAGTACTTCCAGATCGACGACTCATGTTCGGCATGGCCGCTGATCAAGGCAGCGCTCGCGACCGTGTCCCGCCTTGCCGTCATCCCGATCCAGGACCTGCTCGACCTGCCGGCGGATGCCACCCTCAACCAGCCGGGCACCTCGGAAGGCAACTGGCAGTGGCGCTACACCGGCGACCAGCTGGCCCGTCTGGCCGAGGGGAAACTCGGGACGCTGCGCCACTGGATCGAGATCTACGATCGCGGCGGGGAGCGGATGCCGCGCGACTTCAGCGAATCCCCCGTTTCCGCCGCCGCGCACCGATGAGCACGCCGCGCGCCCCGCTGGCCCTCCCCGCCATCTGGAACATGAGCTTCGGCTTCCTGGGGATCCAGTTCGGCTGGGGCCTCCAGATGGCCAACATGAGCGCCATCTACCAGTACCTCGGGGCGAGCGAGAGCGACATTCCCATCCTCTGGCTCGCCGCGCCGGTCACGGGCCTGATCGTGCAGCCGATAATCGGCTACTACAGCGACCGCACCTGGACGCGGCTGGGCCGCCGCAGGCCGTACTTCCTGTGCGGGGCGATCCTCGCAAGCTGCGCGCTCGTGGCCATGCCGAACTCCTCCTCGCTCTGGATGGCGGCCGGCCTCCTATGGGTGCTCGACGCCTCGGTCAACATCAGCATGGAGCCGTTCCGCGCGTTCGTCGGCGACCTGCTGCCGTCGTCCCAGCGGCAGCTCGGCTTCTCGATGCAGAGCTTCATGATCGGCCTCGGCGCGGTGCTCTCGTCGGCGCTGCCCTGGCTGGTCACTCATTTTGGCGTGGCGATGGGCACGGCGGGCGGGGAGGCAATCCCGCGGTCGGTGCACCTTTCCTTCTACGTCGGGGCGGCCGTGTTCCTAAGCTGCGTGCTCTACACCGTCGTGACGACTGGCGAGTATCCGCCGGATCCGTCCACCGCGGCGCCGGCGCACGCGGGGCGCTCGACCGTCTCCGAGATCGTCCACGAGATGCTCGAGATGCCGCACGTGATGCGGCGGCTGGCCCTCGTGCAGTTCTTCACCTGGTTCGGCCTTTTCTGCATGTGGATCTATTTCGCCCCGGCCGTCGCCCACAGCATTTTTGGCGGCGAGCCTGGCTCGGCCGCCTACCAGCGCGGCGTGGAATGGAGCGGGGTCTGCTTCGCGACCTACAACGGCACCGCCTTCGCCGTCGCCTTCGGCCTGGTGGCGCTGGCGCGGCGCGGCATCCCGACGCGGACTCTCTACCGTGTCGGGCTGATCTGCGCGGGCGCCGGCCTGCTGGCCGTCGGCCTCTGGCGGCAGCCGGAATACCTGCTGATCTCCATGGTGTGCGTCGGCATCGGGTGGGCGACCGTGCTGGCGATGCCCTACGCGTTGCTGGCCGATTCGATACCGGCCGCCCGGATGGGCTTCTACATGGGCGTCTTCAACTTCTTCATAGTCCTGCCGCAGATCCTCGCGGCCACCGTCCTCGGCCCTGTGGTGCAGCATTTCCTCGGCGGGCACGCGATGCCCGCCGTGGTCGTGGGCGGCGTGTCGTTTCTCGTCTCCGCGGCCGCCCTGTCATGGGTGCCGCGCAACCCCGTCCCGCCGGATTCAGCGGATGGGCGCAGCCTCGCCTAGCTTCACAGGGGCCCTCCGGCCGCCGGACCTCGGCTTGGGCTGGCCGTGGGTGAAATCCATCCGGTCGAAGTAAACCGTCTTGGGCTGCGACTCGGCCCTGCCGCGGTCGGCGTGGATCCGCGCCCGGTACTCATGGGGCGTCACCCCCTTGTGCTGCTTGAACACGCGCGTGAAGTATGTCGGGTCGGCGAATCCCCCGGCATATGCGATCTCCGAGATGTTGAGCGACGTCGTCTCCAGCGCGAGAACGGCGCCCTCGATCCGGATGCGCTGGATGTAGTGCGTCAGGCGCTCCTTGGTCTCGACGTGGAACAGATGGGAGAGGTAGTCGGCCGAACAGCCGAGGAGCTCCGCGATGTGCTGGACGCTCAGGTCCGGGTCCGCGAACCGCTCGCGCACGAGGCATTTCGCCTGGAAAACCTTGCCTATGTCGCTGTTCAGCTCCCCGGTGCCCGTCTCGATGATGTTGCGGAAGAGGCCCAAAAGGGCGATGAGCACACCCTTGAGCACAGACTCCCTCGCGGGCCCCTGCGTGTGGAAGGTCTGGGCCAGGCAGTTTGCCAGGGTGAGGAAGACGTCAAGGTTCGGGGCGTCGAAGAACTCGATGACCTCGATGTCGGGGTGGTGCGGCCGCGCCTCGTAGGCGAAGTGCAGGCTGACGGTGTTGTTGTAGAAGCCGGCGACGAGATTGCGGAACGGCCGCCCCTCCTCGGCGTGGACGATCTCGCCGTGGGGCACGCCCGCCGGAATGACGCAGAGCTCGTCCGGGTCGAGGCTGAAGGCGTCCCGGGGAAACTGGAAATCCGTCCTGCCCTGCAGCTGGAGAAAAAGCTCCGGCCGGTAGTGGTAGTGCATTCCGCGGAACTTCTGCACCTGCTTGACCTCGAGCGGCACGCGCAGACGCAGCTGGCCCCGTTCGGCCAGCTTTATCGCGCGCTCGAAGATCTCCCGCATCTCGGCGCGGTTGTGGTCGCTCAGCCGCTTTGCGGCAAAGAGTCCTGGGAGATCTCCTTTGCCATTCATGGTGTTGGTGCGGTTTCGGACAGGTTTGCGGTGGCTACCGGGCCCGGTAGCTTCCTTCCATCGCGGCGAAACTCAAATTAAAACTCGGTCAGGCCGGGGCGCTCTGGTTGCGGGATCGCGTGGGCCAACGAACGGGGGCCCGCCGCGGGCGGCACCCTAAGACTATTCAGATGAACGACATGTGATGACCGCTGCCAGGCAGGTGGACGCGGTTGGCACAGCGCGCCCAATGCCCCGGAGCCGGCCCCCCCTTTTCACGCGCGTTGTTCCTCCCCTGAGGAAGGCCCGCGAAAGAATTGGGACTTGGGGGATCGATCTGTCACCTTCCCCGCACGATATCTCCCCGTTTCATTTCCTTCCTGTGCCTCTGGCTTCCTCCCCTGGCCTCCTGGGCAGCCGACGGACGGCCCGCGCGCGTGTGGGAGAAGCAGGAACTCGCGTTCACCACCCAGGGCGCGTACGCGAACCCATACACGGACGTGACGGCCTGGGTAGACCTGAGCGGCCCCGGCTTCAGGAAGCGCGTGTACGGCTTCTGGGACGGGGGACGGACGTTCCGCGTCCGCCTGATGGCGACGGCGGCGGGAACCTGGACGTGGGCGAGCGGGTCGGCCCCGGAGGATCCGGGCATTGCCGGAAAGTCCGGCTCCTTCGACGCGGTCGCGTGGACCGGGCCGGAGCTGGACGAGAACCCGCTGCGCCGCGGGATGGTCCGGCCCACGGCAAACGGCCACGCGCTGGAATTCGCGGACGGCACGCCCTACCTGGCCATCGGGGACACCTGGTACGCCGTGGCTTCGAACCGCTTCAGGTGGTATGACGACGACAGGGAGCGCCCCGTCGGCCCGGATGCGGGCTTCAAGGACTACGTGCGCTTCCGAAAGGCCCAGGGCTACAACTGGGTCAGCATCATCGCGGCCTTTCCCAACTGGAAGACGGACGGCAAGCCCTGGCACCTGGTCATGGATGACGCCGCGAGGACCACCATTCGCTCGGCCTGGCTCGAGTTCGGCACGGGCAGCGCCAAGAACATGGACAACGAGGGCGGGCGACCCTTCCTCTTCCCGGGGAGGGTGCCGGGCCACGGGGATGACTTCCCGGACATGGACAGGATAAACCCCGAGTACTTCAAGTACCTCGACCGCAAGATCGACTACCTGAATGCCAACGGGTTCGTCCCGTTCATCGAGGCGTCCCGGCGCGATTCGGGCCTCTGCTGGCACAAATACTACGCTTGGCCGGACTCGTACGCGCGCTTCGTCGAGTACATTTGGTCGCGCTATCAGGCGAACATCGCGGTGCTCAGCCCCGTGCACCTCGACATCATCGACGAGACGGTGAGCCCCGCCGACTACTCCGCCGCGATCAGGGCCGTGGAGGAGAGGTACGGGCCGCCCCCGTTCGGGACGCTCCTCTCCGCCAACGCGAACCCATCCACGCTCGAGAACTGGGGCGAGCCGTCCTGGGTGACGCTGCACCAGATCGGGAACATGCGGGAGCACGACAACTACTGGTACCTGACGGAGATCTACGGCCTCGCGCCCCCCGTTCCCGCTCTCAACGGCGAGCCCTACTATGCCGGCTACCGGGACGCGCGGGGGCCCGGCGCCGCCAACTACAGCCGGGGAGCGGCCGGCGGCACGGAGCGCGACAACGCGTTCTGCCGGTCCGGCCTCTACGGAAGCTTCCTCTCCGGCGGGTTTGCCGGGCACGTCTACGGCGCCGAGGGAATCTGGGGCGCCGACATCGAGCCGGCGGCGCCGACGAAGATGTGGGACGCGTTCAAGTGGGCCTCCGGCGCGCAGATGCAGTTCCTGCGGACCTTTGCGTTCTCGGCAGGCATACGCTACCGGGAGCTCGTTCCCCTTGCCGACCTCGTATCGCCCAACAAGTCGCGCGATACGCTCGGCTACGAGGGCTGGGCCTACTGCGCGCGCACGCCCGATCGGGACATATTCCTCGCCTACTTCGAGAGGGGATGCCCCAGGTCGCAGGTGCGCGGCGCGCGCCTCAACGCGGCCTATCGGGCGCTATGGTTCAACGTGCGCGACGGAACGTGGCTCGACGCCGGGGACGGCCATGTCCGCGCCAGCAAGATCGGCGTCATTGAACTGCCCGATTTCCCGAGCAGTGACGATTGGGGCCTGCGCCTTTCCTGCGAGGGCGCGGGATCCGGCGCTGCGCCCTGAGGCGCCGAATCGGGCCCGGCCCCGGTCCGCGGGCTCTCCAAGGCGCCCGCATTGCCGGGGATGAGCCGGGGGCCTGCAGAGCCATCCTACCGGTAGGCATCCCGGACGGCATGCAATGACCTCGATCTGGCGGATTTCCGCAATCCGCCGAGAAGATAGCGAAGCTCGGCGCGCCGGCGCGCCCGGAAACGCCGCTGGAGCTCCGCGTTGGACTCCCGTTTTTGCTCTTCGGTTTTCCTCGGCCGTCCCGGGCGCAGGTTTACGGGAAGTTCAACATCGGGCGTGTAGAGGTTGCGCCGCTTGAATGCCAGCGGGGAGCGGATAAGGGCCAGTGCGCGCAGTCTGGGGCCGGCGGATTCGTCGGCAAACCAGGGCTCTTCAGCGACCCGCGACGCCCGGAATGCCCACCTTGGCGGCATGCGGTTGATCCGGGATGAAACATGCTCGGCATACGCGGCAAGCCACGCATCCGCTGTTTTTCCTCCGGGGAAACGCCCCTTCAGCCTCGGCAGCTCCTCCGCGATGGCGCGCTCCAACTGCGGGCGCGAAGAGAGGCGCCGCACCTCATGGAGCCAGTCACGCAGGTTGCGTCCGAAGTCGGCAAGGGAGCCGGATTGTCCGGCCACCTCCTTCAACGATGTGGGCCGAGGCGTCATGTTTTCATGTGTTTTGAAGTCCCCTGCCGGAGCACTTCACGAGCCGCTTCGGACAACGCGTCATCTGTGGAAAGAAGCGAGCGTGGATCTTTTCCGCCTAGGCCAACGATGATATCTGCATCTTGCCGGCAAGAAATCGAATGTCCTCGTAGTCCCCGGCGTAGCCGGGAAGGGGTGCGCGGCACGCCTGCAGTTTCATCGCCAGCAGATATGCTGCGATTGGCACTGAAACCCGCAGTCCTTGGCCGAATTCGTCGCCCTTTAGCCGGCACTTGGCCTCCTTATCCGAGAGAAAGTACCTCGCGTCATCGTTGAGCCAGTCCTCTTGCAGCCCTTGTTCGCGCGCGACACGCACGGCGAGCTTTCTCGCCAGATCGGAAGGGCGCACGAGGGCGTCGATGTCCTTTGTGGAGTCGCGCGAACCATAGACGACCGTGAACACAGCGCCGCCGTAGAGGGAAAGCTCAAGCACGGTTCCCTCTTCCTGGGCTAATTCCCCCAGACGACGCAGGGCGCCGGTGATCCGGTCCTTGTTCAAGGGCTCATATGGCATATATAAAGCGTTACGTAACGGCTTATATGAGCCAATCGGGTTTCCGCCGCCATGAAATGGCTGACACGGACGCCAAGGGCCCGATGCGAACGTCTAGCGCGGCTCGGTCGACGTGCTAATATACGCCCGGGATCAGGCGCGGGCCCCGCAGCTGCCGGCCGGGCCCGCAAACAACGCGCAATATTCGACAAGGGATGCGCAGTGAAGGGGCTTGGAGCACCATTCTGCAGCGGCAAAATCCGTGCGTGCGGCAAAGCAACCCGGCAAGTTTGTTGCCGTAGGCCCCTCGACCCTTCGGCGTTGCATCATCGGATCTTCGACCCAGCATTTAACCCCCGAGACTGATATCTTGTCTGGCTACCGACGCGAGACCCTCGATTCGCAGAAAAATCACCCCGCTTGAAACCGCCGCCCCAGCTTTCCGCTCTGCTGCCGCGCATGACGGCGCCGGCGAGAATGGCCGCGATCTATTGCGGCGCCGCAGGCGCCTGGATCATATTGACGGACCTGCTCGTGGCGTGGTGGTTCCGCCTGCCGGTGGCCGTCGTCGCCGTGGAAACTGCGAAGGGCTTGGCTTTTGTTGTAGTCGCGGGGGTCCTTGCGACAAAGACGATCCACAAGTACGTGATGCGAGAGGCGGAGGCGAAGACCAAGAGCCTCCTCGATGAGCACAGCGTCTTTGCCGCCGGGGAGCGCGTCCACCTGCTGGACGCCGCGCTGCAGGCCGCGCCGACCTCCATCGTGATCACCGACAGCCGCGGCCACATCGAGTGGGTGAACCCGGCGTTCGAGAAGATCTCCGGATACACGAGCAGCGAGGTGGTCGGAAAGACCCCGAGGGTGCTGAAATCCGGCAAGCACCCACAGACGTTCTACGATGAGCTCTGGCGGACCATAACCGCGGGCAACAACTGGCAGGGGGAGATCTGCAATCGGGCGAAGGACGGCCGGATCTTCCGCGAGGCGATGACGATCGCCCCCATCCGGGATTCGGAGGGCGTGATCCGCCACTATGTCGCGATCAAGGAGGACATCACCGAGAGCAAGGCCTTGGAGAACAGGCTGATGCGGGCGCAGCGCCTTGAAAGCATCGGGCTGCTTGCTAGCGGCGTGGCCCACGACCTGAACAACGTGCTCGCGCCGATACTCATGAGCATCGAGTGGCTGAAGAGCAGGTACCCGACGCCCGATTCCCATCAGATTCTCGACGTCATGGAGTCCTCCGCACAGAGGGGGGCGGGTGTCGTCCGCCAAGTCCTGACCTTTGCCCATGGGATCGAAGGCGAACGCGTCGAGATTGTCCCGAGGCACCTCATCCGGGAGCTGCAGCAGATGATAACCGGGACGTTCCCGCCCGGGATAGAGATCGACGTGCAGTTCGCGCCCGACCTCAAGTCGGTCATCGGCGACCCGACCCAGCTGCACCAGGTGCTGCTCAACCTTGCGGTGAACGCGAGGGACGCCATGCCCAACGGGGGCACCCTGACGATCTCGGCCGAGAATTGCCGGATCGGCGACAAGGAGGCGCGGCTGACCGTCGGCGCCCAGCCCGGCGATTACGTGACCATCTCCGTGGCCGACACGGGGACGGGCATCCCCCCGGAGATCCTCGACCGGATCTTCGACCCCTTCTTCACAACCAAGCCAAAGGGGCGCGGCACCGGGCTCGGATTGTCGACGGTCCACGGCCTTGTCCGGAGCCACGGGGGGTTTGTGACCGTGAACAGCGCGCTTGGCGTTGGATCCCGGTTCACCGTATACCTTCCCGCCGCCAAGGATGCGCCGGTCCAGCAGAGGCCGCAGGGCGGCGGGGAGACGCTGCAGGGCGGCGGCCGCCGATTGCTGCTCGTTGACGACGAACTGGCCGTGCGGCGCGTCGGCGAGGAGGTGCTGAGCCACTTCGGCTTCACCGTCGTGACAGCCTCGGACGGGATCGAGGCGCTCGAGAAATTCCGGGAATTCGGGGCCAGTTCACCGCCGTTATCACCGATGTCGGGATGCCGAGAATGAGCGGCGACGACCTCGCGGCGACCCTTCGCTCCATGGCCCCGAATCTCTCCATCATAGCGTCCACGGGGATACTGTCCGAAAGCCAGACGATGACGAAGATGAAGGCGCTGAAGGCCGCCGGGGTCGAGATCGTCCTCAACAAGCCCTTTACATCGGACCTGCTCATGGATGCGCTGAAGAAGGCCCTGCCTCCTTCGGAGCTGCCGGCGCCGTTGACGACCCCGAGAATAATCACGTTCCCCCCGATGAGGGGCGAATCCCACTCCGGGTAGGGCGATGGGACCGGATCCGGGGAGCCCGGGAGCCGGCCGGCCCGGAATGGGCCGGGGCCAAAGGGGGCTGCGATTCCAATTCCCTGGTTGTGAACGCCGGCCCGATCTGAGATTGCCATGGCCTGCAACGGGCGCCGGCCGGGCCGCCTGAAAGATGCATGTCGACTCGTTGAATCTGGAATCCAGCGGGAGATTGGTTCCGCGGAGGAGGGGGAATCCCGAGAAAAGGACTCCCCCCGCCGTGCTTCGGCACCCGCCTCCCACGATCCGTCCGGGAATCCCGACGGCGGCCCGCCGGGCGCCGGGGCCCTCGCGCAACTTGACGCTCGTGCTGGGGGCCATCCCGCAGGAAACAGATCTCGTCAACTGGGCCCTTACGGCGAAGAGGAAGGGCAGGCTCGGGGGCTTTCCCTACGTCCGGGGAATGCTCGCCGGCCGCCCGACGGTCATCGCGGTCACCGGGATCGGCAAGACCAACGCCTCGCTGGTCTCCGCGCTCTTCGTCGGGCATTTCCGGCCGCGGGAGGTCATCATGACGGGCACGGCCTCGCGCATGAACCCGGATGTGCGAAACGGTGACGTGATTGTGGGCGAGGTGACCTGCAATCACGACTTCGGATCCCTGGGCCGGAACTACGCCATGGAATACTTCGGCGCCGAGGGCCCCCTCGGCGACCCCTGCCCGATCGTCTATCCCGCCGATCGGCGGCTGCTCGCAGCCGCAAGGCGGGCCATCAGGCGCCATGTGCCCGAGGCCGCCCTGCATCACAACCCGCCCTACACCCCCGCGGTGCGGATGGGACGCATCACGTCGGGAGACCAGTTCGGCATCACGGCGGGGCGCATCAGGGACATCCGAAGGCAGCTCAGGCCCGACCTCATGGAGATGGAGAGCGGCTCCGTGGCCCAGGTCTGCTGGTACCTGCGGACGCCCTTCATCTGCATCCGGGGCGGAAGCAACCGGACACAGGGCCGGCCGGACAACGACTACCGGAGGCTGTCGCCGTTCGCCGCGCGCCAGGCCGCCCTCTTCGCGGTATCGCTCGTCGGCGAGCTGGGGCGGCAGATCGCGGCACCGTGAAGATCTTCTGCCGGGGCGACGTCGACGGCTTTTGCGCCATAGCGCTGGACAACATGGTCCAGCTCCTGCTGATACCGCCGATGTGCGTCGGCGTGCTCGGCTTCCGGCCCGAGCTGGTCTACGGCCATGTGCTGCCCGGGGTCGCCATCTCGTACCTCGTCGGCAACGTCTTCTACGCCTGGCAGGCCCACCGGCTCGCGCGGAGGGAGAACCGCACCGACGTCTGCGCGATACCGTTCGGACTGAACACGCCGACGATGATCGCGTACATCTACCTGGTCATGGCGCCGGCGAAGCAGATCGCGATCGCCCACGGGGCCGCCGACCCGGACCTCGTCGCCTGGCGGGTCGGCCTGGTCGCGTGCGTCGGCAGCGGCATGATCGAATTCTTCGGGGCGTTCGTCGCCGGGCGGATCCGGGCGATAACGCCCCGCGCGGCCCTTCTCGCATCGCTCTCCGGCGCCGGGCTGGCCTTCCTGACCATGAATTTCCTGTTCAGCACCTTCGCCCATCCGATCGTCGGCATTGTGACGCTCGGCCTGGTGCTGCTCTTCTACTTCGGCGAGCTGAAGCCCAGGGGAGGGGTGCCGCCCGCGCTCGTGGTCCTGGCGGTCGGCGCCGCCCTCGCATGGGCCACCGGGCTCGCGCCGCTCGGCAGGCTTGCGCTCGGGGACATCAGCTGGCGGCCCCCCGTGCCCGTGGTCGCAGACGTGCTGGGGGGCTTCGCCGGCGGCCAGATCCTGCCG